>Ga0208816_100055_pt1 | contig 60186 bp, 50 predicted proteins | sample Virmet3734_803_FD_185737 | JGI IMG/M metagenome (GOLD analysis project Ga0208816, IMG submission 185737) | Marine viral communities from the Southern Atlantic ocean transect to study dissolved organic matter and carbon cycling - metaG 3734_803... | ecosystem: Environmental > Aquatic > Marine >...
GCGGAGCCGTTACCTCCTCCTCCGCCGTTGCCCAATCGCTGGTGGGCCAAATCCAGGCCATTCCCTCCACCGCCGGCGTTGGCCGGCGCACCGCGCCCCATGTCGCCACCGGGATACCCCTTGTCCGCTCCCAGCAACAGGGCCGGCGTACCGGCCAGCCCCTCCCCCTTGCTGGCATGGTGGCCATATCCCGCCTGCCAATCCTCAACCGTCGGTGCCGGATAGCGCCAATCTGTCGGCCGTCCCAGCGCTCCCAGCAAGGACAGCGCCGGGCCACCGCGAAAACCGGCACCCGCCACCGACAACCGGTGCCCGTTCAGGGTTACCTTGCGTCGCACATCCAGCGCCAGTACCCCACCGGTGTGACCATCCCAGGGCAGCGCCCGGGCATCCTGCTGCAATGAGAAATGCTCGTACTGGGGAACCCGCACCAGCTGCCAACGACGGCGCCCTTGCTCGCCACTGGCCGGGGCATTCACATAGCGGTAAATCAGCCCGCCGGACGGACCGCCACCTTCAATCCATACCTGCTGGCCTTCCACCCGGTCCACGCGCACCCATTCGGCCACCAGATCATGCCCCTGGAGCTGGCCATAGCCGCTACGGTTGGTGGTATTGATGGAGGCACTCTGCACTTGCATCAGCAGGGCCAGATCGCCGGCACGCATTGGCGTCTCCCCCCGCTGGCGGGTCAGGGAAAAGGTGCGGCTGCCTGAGGAGAGAGTCTGGCTATCCGGGCCGGTGAAATAGCTGTTGAAGACAGCCTCGCTGCCACCCTGGCCATCGCGACCCGGGTTGGCACAGAGCGACGCCCACGCACCGCTCTGCCCCAGTAGCAGGACCAGAATCAGCGTGGCGGATCGAGCCAGTCGGCGGTGGTGTTGTTGCAGCGAAACCATCCGGCAATACTGTAGCGTTCCCGGGTAGCTGCCAAGACTTCGTGGGGAATTTTCTCGCTGAGAAACGCCACCAGGGTGCCGGCACGGGGCTCCACCTCGGTGGCCACGCCCTGGGCATCGGGGTCCGGCCACAGACGCAAACGCCCGCCCCACTGGCTTTGCCAGCCTTCATTCAGGTACAGCACCACGGACAGCAGACGGCCGTTATTGCCATTGAAGGCATCCAGATGGCGCTGGTAATAGTCACCCGGCCCGTAAATGGCAAAATGGGATTCCAGCTCAAACAGTCCCATGAACAGGGACCGGTTCACCGCCACTCGCAGGCTTTCCAGCTCCTCCAGAAACTGGCACTGGGCCAGGGTTTCCCCTCTTAACCAGCAGGTTCGGTCGCTGCGGATGCGGGTATCTTTCTGATGCTCTTGCCGGCGACCGATACCGGCCAGCTGAAAGGCACCCTGCTGGTCACGGTGCTGGGCCTCCTCACGCAGGGCACGCACCAGTGACAAGGGGAGATAACCGGGAGCAATGGCATAGCCATGCTGAACCAGCCCGTCGATAAGGCCGTCCAGTCGATCGCCGCCGACGCCACCCAGTGAATCCGCATTGTCTTGCACCGCAGTGCCTCCCGAAGTGAATCGTTAGTGCAGCGCCTCTCCGGCACCGCTGTCCATCTCATCCGGCCAGATCAGCCAGTGATATTCCTGGCCCTCATCCAGCAATTGCACCGTGGCATCCACGGTGGCCTGGACAAAGTAGATGAACTGTTCGAAGGACACACCATGGCGGCTCAGCAACAGATCGCAGGCCACCAGCCGGGGCAGGGAATCGTCGCTCACATCCAGAAACAGCTTGATGGACGGATACGCCATGTTAAGCCGGGTCAACTCTGCCTGCACCGCGAACAGGGCCGACGGACGCAATTCCAGCTCAGTGGTCAGCAGGATGCCATCCTCTTCCACGAACACACGGGCATCCACCACACCATCTCGCTCCTGCAGCTCGGACAGGTGCAGGCCGTGGCAATGCTCACAGATGTAATGTCGGATATTCGCTTGCTGGAGCCATTGCTTTACTCGCTCCGCATCCGCATTGACGACGCCTAACATGCTCTCTCCTAGCCTATTCCGCAGGGCGCGAATCATCTTCCATTGGAACACAAAAAGGAATACCCGGAGTCGCGCCGGGCGGAAAAGTCATGCCGGCACTCGTTTCGGTCATTTGAGCCCCCGGCCAGGCTGGGTATGATCGGTTCATCCATGGCCTCAGGACTCGAATAATGACAATACCGCATGTGGCTTTCCGTTCCAGCGATTCCCTGCACCGGAAAACCGATGGCTTTATCCGTCGCATGCAGGACGGCGCCACCCGGCCGGAGCCGCAAGAGCTGGAGGCGATCATGAGCCTGTTTATTGATGAAGCGCTCACCGCTTTCCTGACCCGGGCCGCCGAGGCGGCCCAGCTATCCCCCGGCATGATGAAAGTGGTGGGCATGACCACCCAGACCATCAACAAGACCACCCACCTGGTGGTGAGTCGCAGCGTCAAGAAACTGGACCTGCAACAAAACCGTGATGCGGCCAGTTACATGGATCAGGTCCGCCAGCCCGCCGCCGGCGAGGATTTCTGGTATGTGGCTTTCCCGGTGGATGAAGACATGGCCGCCCTGGGAAAAAGCCTGCCACAGCTGTGCGAGGAGAATCCGGAAAAGGCGCGCAAGGAGCTGGTCCGCTACCTGCTGGCTCTGACCGATCAGGCGATTGAATGGTACTTCGAACGTCCCATGGCCCTGCTGCAATTTGGCCCGGTGCTTCGCAAAGTGGCTAGCATGGGGGTGGAAACCACCCGCAAGGCTTCACGCAGCCTGATCAACACCCTTGTTCCCAAACTGAACGCAGAACAACTCAAGGCTTCTGCCGAGTTTCAGGCCAGCCAGCTGATAGCCCTTCCTCCCCGATCCCACTGACGGGCAAGCGGCCCGGCACCCTTCCCGGATCACGGGATGCCGGGCAGGTCCGTAATCCCCCAATCAATGTAATCCCGACAGAAACATTCTTTTCCTTTCTGCCCTTTTTGGCCAACAGAGTGCATCCCTTTTGATAACAATTACTTACATTGCTCTTGGACTGTGGTGTAAGTTCACCAAGTTTTTACAAAACTACTTATTCAACGGATTGCGCAGCAATAACACGGCTCTCTACTATCAAAATGGTATTGCATCACATAATAAAACGAGGAGTGAGCCGTGTCTTTGCGCCATGCCATACTTGTCCTGCTTCAAGATCAGGAAGCCAGCGGTTACGACCTCGCTCGCGAATTTGCTAACAGCATTGGGCTGGTATGGAACGCCACCCATCAGCAGATTTACCTGGAACTGGGAAAATTGAATGACCAGAATATGGTGAAGTTTCGCCATATACCCCAGGATGGCAAACCGGACAAAAAACTGTACCGGATCACGGAAGAAGGCCGCGACGAGTTGATTCGATGGCTTCGAAAACCCGCAGCCCCACCGCGCATTCGCGATGCCTTTATGGTAAAAATTGCCGGTGGCGCCCTGTCAGATTCCTCGTCCATCCTGCGTGAGCTGGATGACCAGGCGGATCTGCGTCGTGAACGTCTGCATACCTTCGAGGCACTGGCCAGGAAACTGGATGAACAGGGTCGCGACAAGGATCTGTTCACCTACCTGACCCTGCGCCGGGGCATCCTGGATCAACAGGCCTGGCTGCACTGGGCCGACGAGGTGAAAACCGCATTAAACAAACGCGAGATTCTATCCACTTCAGCATGACCTCACCCCCACCAGCCGGCCTGCTGCGCTGGCTGGTGGAGGCCCCTCCCCTGTTGCCTTGCCCTTCGCCGAGCCGGGATGCCGGCGAGCTGCTAAAACGGGAATATCAACTCGACCCGGACCTGCTGGAGCGGGCCGCATTGCGACTGCAGGCCCACACGCCAGCACGACGACTGGGACTGCTATTCGAGCAATGGGTGTCTGCCCTGGTGGATGCCAGCCGCAATCTGGAGCGCGTCGCCAGCAACCTCCCCTTTCGCCACCAGGGCCGCACCCTGGGCGAACTGGATATGCTGGTGCACGACCACCTGGAAGGAAAACTGTGGCACTGGGAGCTGGCGTTGAAGTTTTACTTGGGCACCGCCCAGGCCTGGTTTGGCCCTAACAGCCACGACACTCTGGACCGCAAGGCCCGCCACCTGTTCGATCAGCAGCTGCCCCGTTCCACCATGCCGGAAGTCCGCGAGCAGCTCGCCGAGAAGGGCTGGCAGCCAGACGGCACCGCATTGCTCAGCCGCGGACGGCTGTTCTACCGGCAACACACCCCGAGCGACGGTGTGCAACCATACCCCGGTCATGAAAGGGGCTGGTGGTTGCCCAGTGACGCCCTGGACGAGGGGGAATGGTCAATTGTTGAGCGGCCCTGCTGGCCTTGCCCGTTTATGTCGGACAAAAGTACCACTTTGATTGCGACCCCCACCTTGATTGACTATGTTGAAAGTCGTCAACGCCCTCTCATGGTGACCCAACGCCACCGTGACACTCCGGGCTTCATTGTTCCTGTCAGCTGGCCAAACACATGAACTTTCAGGCTCAACCCCAGGCACTGGTCGATAACCAGGGCCAGGTCGCCCATGGCGTATTCCCCGACACCGTGACCACCATCAATGGTCGACAGGCGGACTACCGCACGCCCATGGGGCAGCCAGCGTCCCGTTACGCCCGCCATTTCCACTACAAGCAATTCCAGTATTTTGGTGTGATCAGCCAGGAATTGCTGGCCGGCTGCGCCCTGGCCCATACCGCCTACCTGGGTATGGCGTTTTTTTACATCTTTGAACCCCGCAGCGGTCGCTTGCGGGAATATACTTGGCGATCGCCGCTGGGACGTGAGCTGGTCATGTCCACCTCCCCGCGGCAGGGGGACAGTGTTTTCCAACGCCGTGGCGTGGATATCCGTCTCGGCTACCAGGATCAGGGAGCCGGCCTGAGCAAGACCCTGGCAGTGAACCTGAAGGATCTGTCACTGAACGTGCGGATGGATGAAGGCCCGGACTACCAGCCCATGTCCTTGTGCACCCGCACTGGCGTCAATGGCTGGGTCTATGCCAACAAGGTCGCCGGCCGTACCGTCACCGGCACCCTGGAGCAAGAGGGAAACCGGCAGGATCTGGCCGGGCTGGATGCTTTCGGGCACCACGATTTTTCCGCCGGCTATATGCGCCGCGAAACCTTCTGGAACTGGGCCTGCCTGTCCGCCCGCGTGGGGAAAACCCGGGTGGGGCTGAATCTGTCCTGTGGCGTCAACGAAACCACATTTTCAGAAAACTGCCTGTGGGTGGATGATCAGATGATCCCCACCGGCGGCGTGATCTTTGAATACAACCGGGATGATCTGATGCAACCCTGGACCCTGCGCAGCCAGTGCGGGCAGGTCATGCTTCGTTTCACCCCCAATGGCAATCATCGCGAACGGATGAATCTGGGCCTGTTTGCCAGCAATTTCAACCAGCTGTTTGGCCGCTTCGATGGCGAGCTCCGACTCAAGGACGGACGCTCCCTCACCATCGACGGGCAATACGGTTTTGTCGAGGAGCAGTACGCAAAATGGTAGAGAATAATCAGCAAAACGCGCCGGAAAAACGCCCCGAAAAATTCGGTATCCGTATGCGCCGGGCCCTCTTCTGGGTGGTGCAGTACTGGCGCGAACTGTTCAATTTCAAATTCGACAAATACATGATCATTCAGGTACTGCCCGGCGTTTATGGTATTGCTCTGGTGGCCCTTGCCTGTGGGCTGATCTATGTCTGCGTGGAAGCCTTTATGGCGTCGACCTGGCGCGGGCTTTTCTACTTTTTCTTTGCCGCCCCACTGACGTTCCTGGTGTTGGCCTCGGTACTGCGTGCCCTGCTGGAATTCTACATGGTGGTGTTCAAGATCTCGGAGCACGTGGACGAGCTGGTGGGCCTGAGAGACACTGTGGATCGCCTGTCCGGCATCGGTGACAGCGTGGACGAAATGGTGGCCGTCACCCGGCGCATTCCGTTCTGGCGGGTGCTATCCAGCAGCCCGGGCAAGGCGCGCTCGAAGAAAGCGGACCAGGGAGAAGAAAGAAAAAGCGCTTAGGGTAAGGACCGTTCTTTCTCCGGGAACGGCCCTTCGTCCTCTTCAGGAATGGGCGCCAAACAACCGAGGTCGCGAGGTACGAGTCACGAGGAGCGAAAAGCTTTTCGAAACGCGTACCTCGCTTCTGATTTCCGCCCTGGAACCATTTCAGGGCCGTGTGGCTTCCAGTGCCGTCAACAGCAGACGTTGGTAAAGGTGCGCCCGGATTCCGTGGGGATCCGCCAGAGACATGCGTTCCAGCTCGGCAATAAAATCGCTTTCACTGCCCTCTTCGAACAACGCCTTGCGTCCCAGTTTCAGGTATTCCTTCTGGCTGACCTTTTCCTTCAGCCAGGTCAGCGCCTTGAGCAGCCGCTGCTCCACCGGGTTGAAGTCTGAACCCAGCGGGAACATGGGAAATGCCTTGTCCGCATGGCGCTCGGCAATCTCGTGCAGATGCTCCGGGTTGTTGCGCCGATAGGGTTCCGGGATCTGATAATCCTTACGCAGTTTGCCCGCGGCCTGGGCCTCTTCCATAAGATCAATCTGGAAGCGGCTGTCAGCCACATTGAGCATGGCCATGACCACTTCCTCATCGGTCTTGCCACGCAGATCCGCCACCCCGTATTCCGTCACCACCATATCGCGCAGATGGCGGGGAATGGTGTTGTGTCCGTAACGGAAGACCACATTACTCATGGCTTCGCCGGCCCGTTCACGCCAGGCTCGAACCATCAGAATGGAACGGGCACCCTCCAGTTCATGGGCCTGGCTGACAAAGTTGTACTGTCCGCCAACGCCACTGAGCACCCGGCCGTCTTCCACCTGATCGGCCACTGCCGCGCCAAGCAGAGTCACGGTAAAAGCGGTATTCACAAAGCGGGCATCCTGGCGCTGCAGACGCTTGAGTGTTTCATCGCCGTATAGATGATTGATGAAACTGATGTGGGTCATGTTGATGGCCGCACGACTGGCCGGGTCCAGCTCACGAAGGCGTTCATAGAACGCCTGGGGCCCCAGGAAAAAGCCGCCATGCATGACCACGCCACCAGCCAGCTCCTCGCCGAATACTGCCTTGAGGGCTTCCCGGGTAGCCCGGTCATCCAGGTCGTTGGCCACGCGGATATCATTGGGCAGCACCAGTTCGTCACCGTGCTTTTCGATATCACTTCGGAAAATACCGAACCGTTTCAGCTGGCGGAGATGATCGTGATTGAGACGACGGCGGATAGCATCCTGTTCGCGCAAGGCATCCAGCAACGCCAGCCCGGGCTTGGCCGGGTTGTGCATTTCCAGCTGTTGCAGGGGCGCCCAGTCATACACCGGACGGCGGATGATGCCATCATCAATCAGCGTTAGCAGGCCATGGGTCATCATCTCGCTGCAGCCATAGAGGCCTTCACGGAACACCCCCATGCCCCCTTCCCTGTCCACCAGCTGTTGATGGCTGTCAGGCAGGGACCATGCCTCGAGCAAGGAGCGGTAGAGCGCGTTATCCTGCTCGCGCAGACGCAAATGATGCACCAGCGCGTCCCCCAGGGCACCAATGCCGATCTGCAGGGTACCGCCATCCTTCACCAGAGTACTGGCGTGAAGACCGACAAAGTGGTCCTGGGTATTCACTGGCATATTCGGTGTGCTGAACAGGCACGTGTGACCTTCGGGGTCATCCAGCAGGATATCCATGTCCGCCAACCAGTCGTCCACCCGGGCATCGTTTTCCATAAAGGGGAGATCCCGGTGCACTTGCCCCACGGAGACAATGGTCTCACCGGCCTCCCGGCGTGCCTTGAGTAGAGGCATCAAATCCAGAGTCACTTCCGGATTACAGGAAAAGCTGTAGCGATCCGTGCCGTCTTCCTCCCGGTGCGCGAGCATCTGCGCCACCACATTGATTTGGCGTGCGTTGAGATCCCGGGCCACATGGGTGTAGTTACTGCTGATGTAATGCTGCTGGGCACTGTCGCTGCCCAGCATGCTGCCCGGCTGCACGAAGAACTCGAACACGCGGATATTGGCCGGCAACGCGCTGCGCTTCTGGGGTTTCAGGTAGGCCAACTCTTCATAGTCACCGAACAGACGATCGGCGAAGGGGTTGAGAAAACGCTTCTCCAGATCACTGCCGGCAGCGGGCTTGCCCAGGGACAAGGCCGTATAAATATCCAGGGACAGGGAGGGGTCTTTTTCCACCCGGGCATAGAGGGCATTCACAAACCGGTTCGGCTTGCCCAGCCCCAGTGGCATGGCCAGGCGAATATCACCACCGGTCTGTTTGACCACATAATCCACAGCCTGTTCGGCATTCTGCATCCGCTCTGTCACGGGAACTCCTTGTCTCGTTGGTTCAGTGTCCGCTGGTCTGTGACACAAACGTCACCAGCACCACGCCGACCACAATGAACGCCATCCCCACCACCGCAGGCAGGTCTGGCTGCTGACGGAAAAACAGCGCTCCCACCAGCGCAATCAATACAATACCGACACCGGCCCACACCGCATAGGCTATGCCCATGGGAATGGTGCGCAAAGTCAACGATAGTGCATAGAAAGCAATGCTGTAGCCCACCACGGTGACCACAGAAGGCCATAGCCGTGAGAAGCCCTGGGAGGCGTTCAGTGCACTGGTCGCCACCACTTCAGCAAGGATGGCCACGGCAAGGAAAAGATAGCCCATCTCTGGTCCTAGGAAAGCTGTGTCAACAAGGTTTCCCAGTGTGCCAGTTGTTGCTGCGCAAAGTCAGCCTGTGGATGGCGGACAATCAGTACCAGTCGGGTGACGGCATCCTCGTCAGGCCATTGCTTGAGCGGGGTCAACTCGGGTTCCTGCGCTTCCACCCACTGCACCAGCAGGGGGCCATCCAGGCCTTCCACGCATAGCAGGCCCTTTACCCGGATCAGGCTATCGCCGCATTGCCTGGCGAGTTGCTTCAAGGCCGCCTGCCAGAGGGGCCATGACAGCCCTCCCTCCCAACGCAGGGAGGCGCTGTACAGCTGGTGACGGGATGGCTGAGTCTGCGGATGGTGGGGCGACAGCAGAGAGCCTCCCGGTGCAACCGGCGCAAAACTGCCCGTCACGCGGCAGCGGCGGGTAAAGGACTGTTCCAGCAGGTCCACCGGTGCCGGTTCCGGATAAATATGGGCAGTGGGATTAAGCGCTGTCAGTTGCGCCTGCAAAGCCGCCAGGGCTTCCGGCTCACACTGTGCTGTCTTCGACAGCAGCAAGGCATCGGCGGCATGAATCTGTTCCAGCCACTCCGGATGACTTTCCAGGCTGCGAGTCCCGGCCAGCGCATCCACCACCGTCAACACCGACTGGCAGAAGAAGCGTTTCTGCAACCAGGGGTCCTGTTCCAGCGGGGCGGTGACACCAAAGGGATCAGCGGCACCGGTGGTTTCCAGCACCAGGGTGGAAAACGGCGGCAGCTCACCGTTTTTGCGGGCCATGAAAAGGTTGCGCAGGGTGCTCGACAGGGTTCCCTGTATCACACAGCACAGGCAGCCACCGGACAGCAGGGTCACCGGAACGCGGCGCTCGCCGGTGAGATGCTGGTCGATACCGATATCGCCCAGTTCATTGATGATTACCGCCAGATCCTGACGCTCACTGAGCCAACGGTTAAGCAGCGTGGTCTTGCCGCTGCCCAGAAAGCCGCTCAGGACAACAACCGGCAAGCGATCCATCAATCAGGCCAGGGACCAGGGCAGTTGCTGGCCAGCGTAGAACGGCACCATGGCCTCCCCGGCCGCATCAATCACCTCCGGCACGGACCAGGGCTTGCGCACCAGGGTCACGGTGTCGGTATGGCGGGGCAGCCGGTAGAAATCTGCGCCGAAGTGGCTGGCAAAGCCTTCCAGTTTGTCCAGGGCGTTATGCTGTTCAAGAAAGCTGGCATACAGGGGTAACGCCGCCCGGGCGGAATAACAGCCGGCGCAGCCGCAGGCCGCCTCTTTCTTGTTGCGTGGATGCGGGGCGGAATCCGTACCCAGGAAAAAACGGTCATGCCCTTCCAGCACCGCCTGCTGGATGCTCTGCTGATGCTGGCGCCGCTTGAGAATCGGCAGGCAGTAGTTATGCGGGCGCACCCCGCCCACCAGCAAATCGTTCCGGTTCATCAGCAGGTGCTGTGGCGTCACCGTGGCGGCGGTCAGCTCGCTGGCCTCACGCACAAAGTTAACCCCCTCTGACGTGGTCACATGCTCAAAGACAATGCGCAAACCGGGAAACTGGCGACGGATATCATTGAGGTAACGGTCAATAAAGACTTTTTCCCGGTCAAAGATATCAATGTCCGCATCGGTGACTTCACCATGGACCAACAGCGGCACATCGTGTTTTTCCATGGCCGCATACAGATGGGTAATCTTGCCCGGGTCAGTCACCCCGCTATCGGAATTGGTGGTGGCGCCTGCCGGGTACAGCTTGAAGGCATGCACGAAGTCACTCTTCGCGGCCCGCTCCACCTCTTCCACCGGCGTGGTGTCGGTCAGGTACAACACCATCAGTGGCTCAAACGTCACTCCCGCCGGCACCTGGGCGAGAATCCGCTGCCGGTATTCATCCGCTTGCGCCACGGTATTCACCGGTGGCGTCAGGTTGGGCATGACAATGGCACGGCCAAACACGTTCGCCGTGGCTGGCACCGTCTCAGCGAGCAGCTCGCCGTCGCGGAAATGCAGATGCCAGTCGTCGGGGCGGGCGATGGTCAGGGTGTCAGTCATGGCGTCACCTTGGGTCGATGTTTTTCGGGGCGCATAGTGTAGCGTAACTGGGAGGGCGCGCGGGTTGAAAATGTTTGCTCGTGACTATGAGCGGATCTCGTTAGCGCCTTTTTTGCAGGAGCCTGCCTGCAGGCGAAATCAGTGAGGCGTCATAAATAACCAAAAGAGGAGCTTGCAGGGCAGCGCTGTGCCAACTGGAGGGCTTCGCCTTGCAAGCAAGGCTCCAACGAAAAACGCCCCGCAGTGCGGGGCGTTTTTGGATATATGGCGGAGAGGGCGGGATTCGAACCCGCGATACGGTAACCCGTATGGTTCCTTAGCAGGGAACTGGTTTCAGCCACTCACCCACCTCTCCGGAATGCGGTCATATTGTCAGTCTGGAATGTGGGCTCTTGCCGGCCTGTTTCCAAACTCGCCGCGCATCATAACGATTTTGCGGAGAAAATACAGCCCAAAAATCAGGCAGACTCACCGTCTGGTGATTTTTCGTGCTGTATACGCTGGTAGATTTCTTCCCGATGCACGGCAACCTCTTTCGGCGCGTTCACACCGATGCGAACCTGGTTACCTTTTACACCCAGAACAGTCACGGTGACTTCATCACCTACCATCAGGGTCTCACCAACTCGACGCGTAAGAATTAACATAATGATCCCTCCTGGGGTCCTTCAATTTCCGTGAGCGCATGCCGTACCCGGGGCTCGCGGGTTGTCGTCCGTGACGACTCCTTGGTGCGGGACCATTTACCCACCCCTGGTACGGGGGCGGTAGTATGCCTGAAGCGTTTTCGTAAGTCTCGCCGTGAAGGGGGGCGAGACCAACCGGTCGTCGCCCCGTACCTACCTGGCAGTATGTGGCTGAGCCCTGCCTTCAGCCTGAAGCTGAGCTGTGGTTTCAGCGTGGATGCATGGCGCAAGAATTTGTTGTCACAGGGCATTTTCTGAGGAAGCGCCGTATCAGGGAATACGGTCGACTGAAGAAAATGTTCTGTGGCGGCAAAGGCTCGTGCCAGGCACCACGATGAAGCTACGGGCTCAGCTTGAAGGCTGATCCAGCTCGAACGCGGAGTGCAGAGCACGCACCGCCAGCTCCAGATATTTCTCGGCCATGACCACCGATACCTTGATTTCCGAGGTGGAGATCATCTCGATGTTGACCCCTTCCTTGGCCAGGGCTTCAAACATCTTGGATGCCACGCCAGCGTGGGAACGCATGCCCACACCCACCAGGGACACCTTGGCGATCTTGTCGTCACCAATGATTTCCGGGTTACCCAGCTCCTCGGAAGCCTTGCGCAGGGCTTCCTGGGCACGGGCAAAGTCGTTGCGGTGCACCGTAAAGGTAAAGTCGGCGGCGCCGTCCTTGCCCACGTTCTGCACGATCATGTCTACTTCGATGTTCTCTGCACTCACCGGGCCGAGGATCTTGTAGGCAATGCCCGGGGTATCCGGGGCGCCACGCACGATGATTTTGGCTTCATCACGGGTAAAGGCAATTCCGGAGATTACCGGCTTTTCCATATCAACCTCGTCGTCGACGGTAATGAGAGTTCCAGGACCATCCTGGAAACTGGACAAGACACGCAGCGGCACATTGTATTTGCCGGCGAATTCCACGGAGCGGATCTGCAGGACCTTGGAGCCCTGGCTGGCCATTTCCAGCATTTCCTCGAAGGTAATGCTGTCCAGGCGACGGGCGTTATCCACCACACGGGGATCGGTCGTGTAGACGCCATCCACATCGGTGTAGATCTGACACTCGTCGGCCTTCAGGGCCGCGGCCAGCGCCACGGCGGTGGTGTCGGAACCACCACGGCCAAGGGTGGTAATGTTGCCGTCCGCATCAACACCCTGGAAACCGGCCACGACCACCACACTGCCGCCATTCAGATCGGCGCGCACTTTCTTGTCGTCAATCTCTTCAATACGGGCCTTGGAGTAGACACTGTCGGTGCGCAGGGGAATCTGGCTACCCGTGTAGGAGCGGGCATTGATACCCAGCTTCTGCAGCGCCATGGACAGCAGGGCAATAGTGACCTGCTCGCCGGTGGAAACCAGCACATCCATTTCACGCGGTGAAGGGTTATCGCTGACGCCTTTGGCCAGCTCGATCAGGCGATTGGTTTCGCCGCTCATGGCGGAAACCACCACGACCACCTGGTCGCCCCGTTTATGGAAACCTGCCACCTTCTCGGCGACGGCTTGAATGCGTTCGACCGTACCCACTGAGGTACCGCCGTATTTCTGCACTATAAGGGCCATAAAGTCGCTTTATCTGCAAAAAAGAGCGCGTAACCTTAGCAGAAACGCGCCCGGATTTCATGTTGAGGGCTGAGTCGCGGTCTTGACCGCAGCTTACGCCCCCTGCTCAGACACCCAGTTTTTCACGCTTTCCAGGGCCGCCGGCAAGGCGGCGGGATTGTTGCCCCCGCCCTGGGCCATGTCCGGGCGGCCACCGCCGCGACCGTCCACCTGCTCGGCCACATGCTTGAGCAGATCACCGGCCTTGAATCGGTCGGTGAGATCCTTGGTGACACCCGCCACCAGAGCCACTTTATCGCCATCCACGGCAGACAGCAGGATAATCGCCGAGCCCAGCTTGTCTTTCAGCTTGTCCATGGTGACCCGCAGGGTCTTGCCATCGGCACCGTCCAGCTGGGTCGCCAATACCTTCACACCGGCGATTTCCTGCACCTCATCGGTGAGGTCGCTGCCGGCGCCACTGGCCAGCTTCTGCTTGAGACGCTCGATTTCCTTTTCCAGCTCGCGCACTTTCTGCGCCTGGTTGCGCACCCGCTCGGCGGCGTTGTCCGGTGTGCTTTTCACCGTGGCCGCGATCTCACTGAGCGCCCGCTCCTGCTGACGCATCACGCTCAGGGCATGCTCACCGGTAACCGCTTCGATACGGCGCACACCGGCAGCGGCGGACGCTTCCAAGGTAATCCGGAACAGGCCGATATCGCCGGTACGACTCACGTGGGTTCCGCCACACAGCTCCTTGGAAAAACCGTCGCTGCCCATGCTGAGCACGCGCACCTGATCATCATATTTCTCACCGAACAGGGCCATGGCACCGGCTTCCCGGGCGGCATCAATATCCATCAATTCGGTGGTTACCGGGGTGTTGGCCAGAATCTGGCGGTTCACCAGAATCTCGATCTGTTCGCGCTGGGCGTCACTGACGGCTTCGCCATGGGAAAAGTCAAAGCGCAGATAGTCAGCGGCCACCAGGGAGCCCTTCTGCTGCACATGCTCCCCCAATACTTCACGCAAAGCGGCGTGCATCAGGTGAGTGGCAGAGTGATTGCGCATGATGGCGCGACGACGCTCCACATCCACGTAGGCAGACACTTTGTCGCCCACCTTCAGGCTGCCGCTTTCCACCTTGCCCAGATGCACATGGGCCGCCTGACGCTTCTTGGTATCGGACACCGCGAAACGGTTGTCGCCCTGCACCAGGAAACCACTGTCGCCCACCTGGCCGCCAGACTCCGCATAAAACGGCGTGCTGGCCAGCACCACCATGCCTTCTTCACCCGCCTGCAAGGCATCGACTGCTTCGCCGTCCTTGAACAGGCCAACGATCGCGTCGTCATCCGCCAGTTTTTCGTAACCGGAAAACGCGGTCACCGCCTCGATGTTGAGTCGGTCGCTGTAATCATTGGCAAAGCTGCCGGCACCACGGGCCCGCTCACGCTGGGCTTCCATGGCTTTTTCAAAGCCGTCCATGTCCACGGTCAAGTCACGCTCGCGGGCCACGTCGGCGGTGAGATCCGGCGGGAAGCCATGGGTGTCATAGAGGGTAAACAGCACCTGGCCGGGCAGTTCCTTGCCGTCCAGCTCGCCGATAGCCGCTTCCAGTACCTTCATGCCGGCGGCCAGGGTGCGACCGAACTGCTCTTCTTCCGCCAGCAGCGCCTTCTCGATACGAGCCTGTTCGCGGACCAGCTCCGGGTAGGCCTCGCCCATCTGTTCGACCAATGCGCCCACCAGGGTGGAAAAGAACGGCTTGTCCTGGCCCAGCTTGTGGCCATGACGCAGGGCACGACGAATGATGCGGCGTAGCACATAGCCACGACCTTCGTTGGACGGAATGACGCCATCGCAGATCAGGAAGCTGGCCGAACGGATATGGTCAGCGATCACCCGCAGGGATTTCTCTTCCATATCCTGGCAGCCAGTGGCGTTTGCCGCCGCCTGCAGCAGGGCCTGGAACAGATCGATCTCGTAATTGGAATGCACACCCTGCAGCACCGCGGCGATGCGCTCCAGGCCCATGCCGGTATCCACGCTGGGCTTGGGCAGGGGTTTCAGCTCGCCGTCTTCCTGACGGTCGTACTGCATGAACACCAGATTCCAGATTTCGATGTAACGATCCAGATCGTCATTCTCGGAACCCGGCGGGCCACCGGGCACATCCGCCCCGTGGTCATAGAAAATTTCCGAACAGGGGCCGCAGGGGCCGGTGTCGCCCATCTGCCAGAAGTTGTCTTCGTCCAGACGCGAGAAGCGCTCGGCGCTGACGCCCATTTCCTTCAGCCAGATATCCGCCGCCTCATCGTCGGACACATGCACGGTGACCCAAAGACGGTCTTCCGGCAGGCCCAGGGTGCCGGTGAGGAATTCCCAGGCGAACTTGATGGCTTCGCGCTTGAAGTAGTCGCCGAAACTGAAGTTGCCCAGCATCTCGAAGAAGGTGTGATGCCGCGCCGTGTAACCCACGTTCTCCAGATCGTTGTGCTTGCCCCCGGCGCGGACACAGCGCTGGGAACTGGTGGCACGGGTGTAATCCCGGGACTCACGGCCCAGAAAGACATCCTTGAACTGGTTCATCCCCGCGTTGGTGAACAGCAGCGTGGGGTCGTTATGGGGCACCAGCGACGAGGACGGCACCTTGGCGTGCCCCTGGCTGGCGAAGTAGTCCAGGAAGGCCTGGCGTAGTTCAGCACTCTTCATAGGAGAAACATTATCGGCTGGCTGTCAGAGAGCGCCGAGTATACCGCCCTCAAGGCCCGGTTGCGATGGGGTTTGAGAGCAGGAGCGAGTTGAAAGTTTAAAGTTGAAAAGCGCGCATCTGGTCCAGTGCTACCCGGGCTCGCCTGCGCCGCGCCGCAATCATGGCAATATGCCTCAACAGCCCGGAATTGCGGCTACCAAGGGTGGAACACCACTGAAGCCCTGCCCGCGCTTTTCAACTTTGAACTTTGAACTTTGAACTTTCAACTCAGCCCTTGATCGCCGCCGCCAGGCACACCGCCAGCACCATCACCAACAGAATGCGCTTGAGCACCTTGGGGGAGACCCGGTGGGCGAAGCCTACGCCCAGGCGCACGCCCAGCAAGGTGCCGGCCGCCACCAGCAGGCCGGGCAGCCAGGCCACCTGGTCCCGGGCCACAAAAATGCCCAGCGCCAGCACGGTGAAACTGCCGGTGATGGCCAGCTTGAGCGCGTTGCCTCGCAGCAGGTCATAACGCAACTGCCCCACCAGAACGGCAATCAACACAAACCCTACCCCTGCCTGCACAAAGCCCCCATAGGCACCACAGAAGAACAAGCCGAGCCAGCCGGCTACAGAGTCGTTGGGTTGCAGTGGCACTTCATTCTCAGCCGGAGACATCTGGTTGGGTTTGAACACCATGATCAGGGCCACCACCACCAGGGTAGTCAGCAATACCGGTTTGAGGATGCTCTCCGGCAAATAGGACGCTGCCAGCGTGCCAACCAGGGTACCCAGCAGACAGGGCACCAGAATGGCCGGCAGCGGTTTGAACGGCATGGTGCCGCGCTTGTTGAACTGCCGCACCGCCTCCACGCTCTGTATCAGCACCCCCACCCGCATGGTGCCGTTGGCCAATGCCGCACTCATGCCACTGAGCATCAGCAACGGTAGGATCAACAAGCCACCGCCCCCGGCCAGGGTATTGATAAACCCGGCCAATACACCGGCACCCAGCATGGCCGCCGCCAGCCAGGGATCAGACAGGTATTCCATGGGAGTTCTCACACAAGACGCAAAAGCGAAGGATACGCCTTGAACTGAATTCAAACCAAGCGGCAAATTACCGAGGGATCCGCTTCTTCACACAAACCGGCCCCGTTGGAGCTTTGCTCGCAAAGCGAAGACTTCAGCAGGCACCGGGATTCATTCTCCCCTTCGCCTTGCGAGCAAGGCACCAACGAAGTAAGGAATGCAGTGATGGGGAACACGAAGTGAAGGACGTACTACAGCTCATCCTCCGGAGAACACTCCAGTGCAGCAAAACTCTGTTCGGCGTCGAAACCCCGCTGTTGCAGGAAACGCAGCTGGCGGGCTTTCTCTTTCTGGTCCTTGCCCGGGTACTGACGAAAGCGCCGGGCCCGCACCTCCCGGGCCAGGGCAAACCAGTCCACCTCTGCCGCCTCCAGAGCCTGGGCGATCAGTTCATTGTCCACGCCCTTGAGTTGCAGCTCCTGACGGATTCGCAGGGCGCCCTGCCCCCGCTCGATCCTGGAACGCACAAAAAAACCGGCAAAGCGCCGGTCGTCGATAAAGCCATGTTCTTCACACCAGGCCATCACTGTGTTCAGCGCCGGATGCTCACCCACCTTTTGACGCAGCTTGGTCTCCAGCTCGCGGCGGGCGTGATCCCGACGCGCCAGCAGGCCCACGGCCCGCTGGCGCAATTCGGATTCAGTGAGCGGTTCACTCATTACCGACTTCAGCTTCCTCTTCCTTGGCAGCCGGCGCCTCCGTGGGATCCGGCAGCAAGCGCGCACGGATTTCCTGCTCGATTTCCTCGGCAATGGCCGGATTCTCCCGCAGGAAGTCACAGGCATTCTGTTTGCCCTGACCGATCTTGTCGCCCTTGTAGGCGTACCAGGCACCGGACTTGTCTACCAGGCCCTGTTGTACGCCCAGGTCCAGCACTTCACCCAGCTGGTTGATCCCCTGGCCGTAGAGAATCTGGAATTCGGCCTGACGGAACGGCGGCGATACCTTGTTCTTCACCACCTTGACCCGGGTTTCGTTACCGGTGACTTCATCACCCTGTTTCACCGCACCGATACGACGGATATCGAGGCGCACGGAGGAGTAGAACTTGAGGGCGTTACCGCCGGTGGTGGTTTCCGGGTTACCGAACATCACACCGATCTTCATACGGATCTGGTTGATGAACACCACCAGGGTGTTGGCATTTTTCACGTTACCGGTGATCTTGCGCAGGGCCTGACTCATCAGGCGGGCCTGCAGGCCCACGTGGGCATCGCCCATTTCACCTTCGATTTCCGCCTTGGGCACCAGGGCCGCCACGGAATCCACGATCACCACGTCCACGGCGCCGGAACGCACCAGCATGTCGGTGATTTCCAGCGCCTGCTCGCCGGTGTCGGGCTGGGACACGATCAGGTCATCCACGTTGACACCCAGTTTCTCCGCATAGTCCGGGTCCAGCGCATGCTCCGCATCCACGAAGGCACAGGTGGCGCCTTTTTTCTGCGCCTGGGCAATCACGCTGAGGGTCAGGGTGGTTTTACCGGAGGATTCCGGTCCGTAGATTTCCACGATACGCCCTTTCGGCAGACCGCCAATTCCCAGAGCGATGTCCAGTCCCAGAGAGCCGGTGGAAATGGACGGCATGCGCTCGCGCTTGCGATCGCCCATGCGCATGACGGAACCCTTGCCGAATTGACGCTCGATCTGTGACAGCGCCGCAGACAGCGCCTTACCTTTATCGCTCATGTGACCCCTCTCCGTTAACTGGTGCGTCATTCATTGACGGCGACCGTATTGTGCCTTGCCGTATCTGGCCTTTTAGCCAGCACTGACAATATGGACAGTATTATGAACAGCTATTGCGGCTCATTGCAACCCCGGCAACCGGGACCGCTTGCAGGCTGATGCGTTGTTGCCATCATCAGTGCGGTAAATCGTTGATTTTCCATGCCCATGACCTTGTCTGAAGCATCGTCGATGCCCGGCAAGGGAGGCGTGAAAGGTGTCACCCGGCGCTTAAGGCCCGGTGAATGATGACGATTGTGGCGACTTCAGGCGCGCATTCAAGCCCCGAATGGCTTCCACAATCGTCTGCTGACGGACGGCATCCCGGTCACCGGAAAAATGAAAACACTGCGCCTCGGCCTCTCCATTGTGGTGCCCCCAGGCAATCCATACCGTCCCCACGGGCTTGTCAGGAGAGCCGCCCTCCGGACCGGCGATGCCGGTGACGGCCATGCTTACCTGTCCTCGGGAATGCCGTACCGCACCCAGCGCCATCTCCAGTGCGGTGTCTTCACTGACCGCGCCGGTGCGCTCCAGGGTGGCGCTCTGCACCCCGAGCATCTCCTGCTTGGCCTCATTGGAATAGGTCACGAAACCCCGCTCGAACCAGCGGGAAGACCCGGCAAGGGCGGTCAACGCCTGGGCAATGCCGCCCCCGGTGCAGGATTCCGCCGTAACGACCATGATCGATTGCTGGATCAGCTGCTCTGCCAGTTGCCACACGGCCTGGGCGATGTCGTCGTGATGCACGGTGTCTCCGAATATAATCCTGCCAGCGAACCCGCAAGATACCACCGCCGACCCATACCGCCCAAGGCGCTATTCCAGCTCGGCCAACGAGGCCTCGAAATAATCCAGGAAGCGCTGGATATGCGGCAGGGTGTCACGGCAGCCGATCACCCCGAACTCCAGACTGTCCTTGTAGCTGACCACGGTGATATTCAGCGCATACCCGTGCAGCACCAGGGATACCGGGTAGGAGGCCAGCAACTCTGCGCCATTGAAGTACAAGGTGTCTTTTGGCCCCGGCACGTTGGAGATCACCAGGTTGAACATGGGGCTGACCCGGCCCGACAGGCCCGTCACCTGTCCCAGGGAGAGAGGCATGTTGGTCATCACTGTATAGGCGTCGATATCCGACTTCTGCATCTCACCCAGCCGGGTCTTCACCGCCTGCATAGATTCCTGAATGGCGACCAGGCGGCCCAGCGGGCTGGCAATGTGGGTGGCCAGACTTACCTGTACCGTGGTGATGGCATTGCCACCGCCTTCGGCCTGGTCCGCGCTGCGCAGGGACACCGGCACCTGGGCCACCAGCGGCTCGGCGGGCAAGGCATCCAGCGTTTCCAGGTAACGGCGCATGGCGCCACCACACATGGCCAGAAAAATATCGTTGACGGTGCCATTGTGTTTTTTTGCCGCGGCCTTGATGCGCGGCAGAGACCAGGACTGGGCGGCGAACCGGCGGGCACCGGTAACGCGACGATTGAGCACCGTCTTGGGGGCCCGGTAGATGGTTTTCACATTACTGTCTTTGGGCAGACGCAACAGATCCACCAGTTGCCCGGCACCCCGGCGCACACTGCCCGCCCCATCCAGCACCCCGGCCTTGGCAGCCACTGCCACGCTTTTCTTGCGGGGTTTCTTGCGCTTGTCCCATTCCCCGGACCAGGGCGCCGGCAGATTTTCATCGGCGCTACTGGCCATCCGCGACTGCATCAGGTGCATGCCGGCCATGCCGTCCACCATGGAATGGTGCATCTTGGTATAAAGGGCGAAGCGGTTGCCCTCCAGGCCTTCGATCAGATAGCTCTCCCACAGGGGCCGCCCCGGATCCAGACGCTGGGCATGCAGCCGTGACACCAGCGCCAGCAACTCCCGCACCCGGCCAGGGCGCGGCAAAGCGGAGTGGCGTACGTGGTAATCAATGTCAAAATTCTTGTCCTCCACCCAGGCCGCATCCAGTCGACCGGGCAGCCGTGACTGGATCTTCTGGCTGAAGGGCCGGCACACCCCGTCCACCTCGACCATGAAGCGGTAAACGCTTTCCATGTAGTCGCTGGGGGCATCCTCCGGTATCGCAAACAGGGCCAAGCCGCCCACATGCATGGGGGTTTCCCGGGTTTCCATCATCAGCCAGCCGGAATCCATAATGGATAATTTTCGCGCCATCCCGATCTCCTTATTGTTATGGGCCACGGTCGATACTGGTGCCGTGACGATCAACTGCCAATAGCCAAATCATCCATATTCATGGCGAAACAGCATTATGAGATTCGTTGCGTTTGGTTATTTGGCATGGCCGTCAGCGCCCTGCCCTGTCCTCCCGACGCGCTGGTTCACAGCACGCTGGACAAAATAACCGGCTCTGCTAATCTCACTCCATGAACCTCGTTCGCCCTACTATTGCTGTCACTGACGGCTTCATTTTTTGTCCCACTGCCAGCGCTTTCGCGCAGGTTGCGAGCACCCCTGCCTTTCTCTCCTGACGCCGAACACCCGATGACACACCGGGGTTCGGCGACCCGGCAAAACCACTGTTAACACCGTCAGGAGAACACCATGAACACACTACCCCCTATTACCGTCAGTACCACAGACCGTGACCGCCTGTTTGCCGTGCTGGATAACTTCAAGGGCGATTCGGACCAGATCGATTACCTTTACGACGAACTGGCCCGGGCCAATATTGTGGAGGCGAGCGCCATGCCAGAGGACGTGGTTACCCTCGGCAGCCGCCTGCGGTTTCGCAATGTTGCCACCGGCAGGGAGCACGAAAGAGTGCTGACCCTGCCCCACGAAACACAGACCGTCAGCGACGCCATTTCCATTCTGACCCCGGCCGGTGCGGCCCTTTTAGGCCTGAAGGTAGGTGACGAGATACGCTGGCCGCACCAGGGCCATTTTTTGCGTTTACAGCTGCTGTCCGTAAGCCGGACATAACGCCGGATAACCATTCCACAGTTTGATACGCTCTCACACTGACTCACTCACACAACAACACAAGGACTGCTCATGAAGATGGAAACCCTTGCCGTGCGTGCCGGCTTTCAGGTGGATCCCACCACCAAGGCAGTGGTGACACCGATCTACCAGACCACGTCCTATGCCTTCGACAATACCCAGCATGGGGCGGATCTGTTTGATCTGAAGGTACCCGGGAATATTTACACCCGCATCATGAACCCCACCAATGCGGTGCTGGAGGAACGGGTCGCGGCCATGGAAGGCGGCGTGGGCGCCCTGGCGGTGGCCTCCGGCATGGCCGCCATCGAATATGCGCTGGAAACCATCACCGAAGTGGGCGACAACATTGTTACCACCAGCAAACTTTATGGCGGCACCTACAACTTCTTTGCCCACAGCCTGCCGCGCCGGGGTATTGAAGCCCGCTTTGTCAGCCACGATGATTTTGATGCCCTGGCTGCCGCCATTGATGACAACACCAAGGCCGTCTTCTGTGAGTCCGTGGGTAACCCGGCCGGCAACATCGTCGACATCGCCCGCCTGGCCGAGGTGGCCCATAAGGCCGGTGTGCCGCTGATCGTCGACAACACCGTGGCCACGCCCTATCTGTGGCGGCCCATCGAACACGGTGCGGATATCGTGGTCCACTCGCTGACCAAATACATGGGCGGGCACGGCAACTCCGTGGCCGGGGTAATTGTGGATTCCGGGAAATTCCCCTGGACCGAACACAAGGCGCGTTTCCGGGTGCTGAATGAGCCGGATCCGTCCTACCACGGTGTGGTCTATACCGAAGCCCTCGGTGAAGCCGCCTTCATCGGCCGTGCCCGAGTGGCACCATTACGCAACACCGGTGCGGCCCTGAGCCCCATGAATACCTTCCTGATCCTGCAGGGCATTGAAACCCTGCCGCTGCGTATGGACCGCCACTGTGAAAACGCCCAGAAGGTGGCCGAGTTCCTGCGTGACCACCCCCAGGTCAACTGGGTGAACTACGCCGGCCTGCCGGAAAGCCCGGACAATGCGCTGGCACAGAAATATATGAACGGCCGCGCGTCGGGCATTCTCAGCTTCGGCATCGAGGGCGGCCAGGAAGCCGGGGCGCGATTCATCGACGCCCTGCAACTGATCCTGCGCCTGGTGAACATTGGCGATGCCCGCTCCCTGGCGTGCCACCCGGCCTCCACCACTCACCGGCAGCTGGATGACAAGGAACTGGCCAACGCCGGCGTCAGCCGCGAGATGGTGCGCCTGTCCATCGGTATCGAGCACATTGACGATATCCTGGCAGACATCAGCCAGGCCCTGGACGCTGCACGCTAAAACGGGGGTATGGTAGGCAAGCTATCAAAACACCGTTGGAGCTTTGCTCGCAAAGCGAAGCGCTTGAAGAACAGCAACACCCCTTCGCTTTGCGAGCAAAGCTCCAACGGCTCTTCCTCGATACGTAAGACTCCTTACGCCCAGCCCGACGATCGGCCCAATTGCTACAACAGAAGATCATCCCCAATCGGGTGATACTCCGAGGCGCTATCAATCAGGGAACGCGCTGTCAGTGACGCAACCCCATAGACCTCCGTTCGAACGCCAGGATCAACGTTGATCCGCTCCAGCAGCACATCAAAATCGCCATCACCGGATAGCAACACCACGGTATCCACCTGCGGCGCCAGGGTCATCACATCCACGGCGATACCCACATCCCAGTCCCCTTTGCTGGAACCATCACTGCGCTGGATATAGGGCTTAAGCTTTACGGTAAAGCCAATGTGTTTGAGGGCATCCTGAAATTTGGTCTGGCCGTCATCGCCACGATGGGTGGCATAGGCCATGGCGCTGACAACCTCCCCCTGACTACAGAGCTGTTCCCACAATGCGCGATAATTGAACTGTCGCCCAAAAGCCTGGCGAGTGGTGTAGTAAATATTTTGAACGTCGGCAAAAACGGCGATGCGGGACATAATGTCCCTCCGGATTATTGTTGGTGCATGGTGAGGATAAAGGCTTTTCGACACGCTGGGCAGCAAACTCTCTTTGTATCACCCGGTCCCTGAAAAGCATTGTATTCATGCATGATGAGGTGATTACCTTGCCCCGGCATCGCGGTATAGCACAATGAGGATTTTCAACCATTCAACAGGCAAGCAGATCATACATATCGGGTTGCGCCTGAATGGCGTCACGTTTCAAGAATTTTTACCGGGGCTTTTCTTTTTCGACAAACAAGCCGGTCATTAAACGGACATCACAGACGTGAGCCGGAATCATTCCTCATCAAAGGACTCATAGAATTCCACAAGACTGTCAATCAGGGTTCTCACCGCGGGGAGGACACCCCGCCGTGACGGGAACACCACATGGATGATATCCCGATGTAACGCCCAGTGGGGCAGAACCCGCACCAGCTCACCGCGCTCCAGTTGTCTTTGCACCGTCAGTATGGGCAGCTGCACCACCCCGACTCCCGCCATGGCGGCACGGCGCAGGGCGATCATGTCCGTGGTCACAAAACGGGGCTGGTGAAAAACACTGATCTGGCTGCCATCCTCGCCCCGTAACTCCCAGCGAAAATCCGGCCGCGGCGAACCCAGCCCCAGGCTGGGCCACAGCTCCAGTTCTCGTGGATGGCACGGCATACCGAATTGCGCTACCAGCTCCGGGCTGGCAACCAGGGCAAGCCCCCTGTCGGATAGCACCCGCAGCCGCAAATCGCTGTCCTGCAGCGGGGGTGGTCGCACCCGAATGGCCACGTCCACCCCTTCATTGATCAGATCCACCCGGCGGTTGGTGGCCTCCAAATGGATGGTGATATGGGGGTATTTCCGCAGAAAGTCGGCAAGAAAAGGCCCGATATGCACATGCAACAGCGTGATCGGGCAGGTTAACCGAATCACGCCACGGGGCTCCGCCCGGACGGCATCAATCGCCTCCTGGGCCGATTCGGCTTCGATCAGCATGGCATTGCAGTGCTCGTAGTACTGCCCACCAATTTCAGTGACCGAAAATTGACGGCTCGATCTGTTTAGCAAGCGAACGTCCAGACGCTCTTCCAGGGCGGCTACCCGCCGACTGAGCTTGGACTTGGGGACACCAATGGCCCGCCCCGCCGGGGCAAAACCGCCGTATTCCACCACCTTGGCGAAGTAATACAGGTCGTTAAGGTCTTCCATTTATCGTTCCAAAAATGCAACGCTGCATCACGATTTTGCCACCTATTAGCGGAAACGTTCCATCCTTATCATTCATAGCAGATTGATAAGGAGGCCGTCGATGAAAAAAATTCTGGGTGTCTATTCTGCGCCTCAACCCCACTGGGTCGGTGACGGTTTTCCGGTTCGCTCCCTGTTTTCCTATGAAAGTCATGGCAAACAGCTGAGCCCCTTTCTGTTGCTGGATTATGCCGGCCCGGCCCGCTTCCCCCCTGCGACCAAACCGCGCGGCGTAGGAGAACATCCCCATCGCGGTTTTGAGACCGTCACGATTGTGTATCAGGGCGAAGTGGCGCACCGGGATTCCACCGGCCAGGGTGGCGTGATCGGCCCGGGAGATGTGCAGTGGATGACCGCCGGTGCCGGCATTCTCCATGAGGAGTTTCATTCCCCGGCATTCACCTACCAGGGCGGACACCTGGAAATGATTCAGCTGTGGGTCAATCTGCCCGCCGCCGACAAGATGACACCGCCCTCATACCAGGCGATTACCGCGGAACAGATTCCCGTGGTGTCCCTGGACGACGCCAATGGCGAAATCCGTGTCATAGCCGGTGAATATCAAGGGCAAAAAGGTCCGGCCAGAACCTTTTCCCCCATGCTGGTCTGGGATGTCACCGTACAGGCTCATGCCAATATGATCCTCGAGGTACCCGATGGCTGGAATACGGCTGTGATCGCCAGAAGCGGGTGCTGTCTGATCAATGAACACGCCCGTGCCGCCGCCGGCCAGATGGTTGTGATCAGTGCACAGGGTGACCAGGTGCAAATTCAGGCGGAGGCCGAGAGCCAGCTTTTGCTGATCGCCGGCGAGCCACTGAACGAACCTGTCGAAGGGTATGGTCCTTTTGTCATGAATACCAAGGAAGAAATTCGCCAGGCGATCCGGGATTTCCAACAGGGTGATTTCGGAAAGATGTCATCGTAACGATTTCAATTACGGGTAACGGGATCGTTACCCTCTACCACCAGGAGAAAGACTATGGGTAAGCAATACAATCGCCTCGACAAGGAAAATGCGGCAGTGCTGCTGGTCGACCATCAGGCCGGTCTGCTGTCTCTGGTTCGCGACATTGATCCGGACAAGTTCAAGAACAACGTGTTGGCCCTGGCCGATCTGGCCAAGTACTTCAACCTGCCGACCATTCTCACCACCAGCTTTGAGACTGGCCCCAATGGTCCGCTGGTACCGGAGCTGAAAGAAATCTTCCCGGATGCGCCTTACATCGCACGCCCGGGGCAGATCAACGCCTGGGATAACGAAGACTTCGTCAAGGCAGTGAAAGCCACTGGCAAGAAACAACTGATCATTGCCGGTGTGGTCACCGAGGTGTGCGTGGCCTTCCCGGCACTGTCCGCCCTGGAGGAAGATTTCGAGGTCTTCATCGTCACTGACGCTTCCGGTACCTTCAATGCCATGACCCGTGATGCGGCCTGGGATCGCATGACCTCTGCCGGCGCCCAGCTGATGACCTGGTTCGGTACCGCCTGCGAACTGCATCGTGACTGGCGCAACGATATCGAAGGCCTGGGTGCGCTTTTCTCCAAGCACATTCCGGATTACCGTAATCTGATTACCAGCTACAGCACCCTGACTGAAGGGAAGTGATCCGCCCGGCCCCGCCTGGCGGGGCCATCCCTGCCATACCAAGCATCCAACAGGAGCAGCCATGCACTCCCCGACACATGGGCTCTTTCGCCCCAAGGGTGATCATTCAGAACACAAGGTCTCTTTCTCCGAGCTGTTCTTTGATCTGGTCTTCGTCTACGCAATTACACAAAGTGCTCACCTGCTGATTGCCCATTTCACCCCTTACGGGGTCTACCAGGGTTTGCTGGTGATATTGGCCGTCTGGTGGGTGTGGGTCTTCACCACCTGGGTCACCAACTGGCTGGACCCGGAGACCGTTGCCGTTCGACTGATGCTCTTTGTGTTGATGCTGCTGGGGATGGGCCTGTCCATTGCCATTCCCGATGCTTTTGGAAAACACGGCCTGTTGTTTGCACTTTGCTACGTCGCCATGCAAATCGGGCGTACCGTTTTTATTTGCCTTTGCAGCCGACAGCACCGACCGGAACTGCATCGCGGCTTTATCCGCATGACCATCTGGTTTGCTGTCTCAGGCGTTCTCTGGATAACCGGCGCCCTTCAGGAGGGCACAACCCGAACCGTGCTGTGGAGCCTGGCCCTGCTCATCGAGTATGCCTCCGCCTCCCTGTCATTCGCGGTACCCGGACTCGGCCGCTCTGACACTAAGGAGTGGGATATCTCCGGCCCGCACATGGCAGAACGCTGCGGACTCTTGCTCATCATTGCCCTGGGGGAATCCCTGCTGGTGACGGGCAATACCTTTTCGGGCGCGCACTGGGACCTGGCCACCTTCACGGCGTTTATCAGCGCCTTTGTCGCCACCGTGGCCATGTGGTGGATCTACTTCAGTCTCAGCGCAGAAAAAGCCAGCGAGGTTATCGCCAGCAGTGATAACCGTGGACACCTTGCCCGCGTGGTCTACACCTATGTGCATCTATTGTTGATTATTGCCATCGTGCTGGTGGCCGCTGCTGACGAGTTTGTTCTCGCCCATCCCCTTGGGCATACCGGTATCGGCACCATGGTCGCCATGATCGGAGGCACCGCCCTCTACCTTATCGCCAACATTCTGTTCAAGCGATTGGTGTTCAACGGCCAGCCGCTTTCCCATTATATTGGACTGGCACTTCTGGCTATGCTCTGCGTTGCCGCCTTCCATGTACCACCCGTCGCCGTCGCGGTAGCTACCACCCTGATTCTGGTCCTGGTGGCCATTCAGGAAACGGTGGTGGTGATGCGCAAAAATAGTCATTAAACGCGTTTCATTTTTGTTAATGACAGCAGTTTTGGCCTGAAATGTTTATTCGGGGGCCGATCAGGCCCCTGTAATCCCTGCGCTAACTGTCTATATTTCATGCAACCGTGTGTATTGCCACGGATTAACAAGAACGAATAAACGGCATTACTCCCTGACCCTCATGGCAGACAATAACCCCGTCTTCTCGCTACTTCCCGTTCAGGCCGGCCTGCTCCGACATCTGTCTCTCAGCTTGCCCGACATGGGTCTGGACCTGGACACCCTTCTCGAACGGGAGGGCTATACCAGCAGTCTATGGCTGGATAACCAGCAAGAAGTGCCGGCGCTGCTGCTGGAAAACCTGCTTAGTCATTGCCTGAACGAAACCGGGGATGAGTTATTCGGATTCCATCTTGCCCAACGGGTCAGGCCCGAGGGATTTGGTGTGCTGGGTTATATTCGTCAGGCTTGCCAGAATCTGCAGGATTTCATCCTTCTCTGCATCCGCTACGAGCATCTGCTCAGCGGCTTTGGCAAAACCGGGCTGCAGAAAGAACCGGGACGCTGCGTCTGGTCATGGTCCGCTTATACCCTGAATCCCACCTTCGAACGCCATGCGTCAGAATTCATCCTTGCAGCATTCAGTACTACCCGCAGCCTGCTCAAGGATCCCCAATGCCCCTGGCTCACCGAAGTGCGATTCACCCACTCGGCGCCACAAACGATGGCGGCAAGAAAGGAAGTGGAGGCTCATTTTGGTTGCCGTGTTCGGTACAACCAGAAACACAATGGGCTGGTCATGCCTGTTGAAACTCTGTCCCAGCCTTTCAATAGTGCGGACCCGGGCTTGATGCATTCGCTGGAGCAGCATGCCCAATCACTGGAAGCATCCCGCACCGTGAAGGGGTTCTACTATCGTGCCTACAAGATAACCCGGGAACAGATCCTGTCCAGGCAGGCGTCAAAGGAGAATCTCGCCAGCGCATTGGGCATCAGCAGTCGTCATCTTCACCGGCAGCTTTCCAGGGAAAATATCAATTATCGCGCTCTCCATGAGCAAGTCATGCTCACCCTGGCCATCGAATACCTTTCCACCAGTAACCGAACCATCGAAAACATTGCCATGGCCCTGGGTTATACCGAAAGCCAGTCATTCATTCGCTGGTTCAAGAAACAGACCGGGCAAACGCCCAGTCGTTATCGGGACATCTCGCTGTCGCGTAAACCCTGACGCCCCCGGCAAGGTTGGTGATGAATCACAAAGCGAGAACGCTGGTCGTGCCGGGTGCTGGTGTGAGTGACGGCACGGCAATCGACGATCAAAGGCATTAACCGCATGGTTACAATTTTCCGCATTCTTCCACCCCGATTCACTTCCTGATTCATGTACAAATTTATTGAGGGCCGTGACGTGAGCTGATCCTTCCCGTCCAGGCCTGCTCATGATCACCATCAAAAGGATAATAATGATGCGTTACCTGAAAGGATTGTCATTTCTTTCCACCGTGGCCCTGATTGCTGCGTGCGGTGGCGGTGGCAGTTCGTCCCCGGCGCCTGCCCCGAACAATAATCCTGCCCCGCCTCCCACTACGGAACCCCCCGAGCCGACCCCGCCGATCACCGGCATTTCCTGCGACCGTGACAGCTGGGTGGCGGGTACCGTGGAGCTTTGTGATGGCGCCCTGATCTATCGAGACTACATCTATGATGATTATGGCGCCGATGGAGGGCTGGTGGGGATTTCCCCTACAAACGGCATCGACCTGCTCAATCTCCTGACCCGGGCTGGTGGAATTGGTAGTCCAATCGCCACGACACCGGGTCTGCTTTCCCCCACCGCCGGGGATCAACGCTACCCGGCCGGCCTGGAAAACACCGCGGACCTGGCCAAATTGACACTACAGCTCGACGGAGATCAGATTCATGTCAGCTTCGAGCTGAATACGCTTTATGGCAGTGACGATGCCCTGGCGGTTCTGGCCATTGATACTGACAACGATCCTGCCACCGGCGGTGGCGACTGGGACGGCCTTGGCATTCGCAGCGATGGCTGGGACAAGCTCTATCGTTTCGAGCAAGGTGATCCGGTAAGCAATACCCTGTCAGGGAGCATTCCGGCTCCCGACAGCCCGAGTTGGCGCATCCAGGCTGTGGTAGCCCAGGCCAACGGCACCGTTATGAATGTGGCCTTCCGAGGCCCACACGAACTGGCCAGAGCGGGCGCACTGCCGGAACAGATCCTGCCGGATGGAGGAAATTTCTGGGAAGACATCCAGGCCCGGGTACTCGCCAATGGTGATATCTCGGAGTTTGGTCATACCGTGGAACGTGCCGACCTGGAGAACCGGGTCCAGCTGGCACCTGCCGACGTGAAAGGCTTCCAGCAACGGGTGTATACCTCTGAGTACACACTGCCACCCGGTGAGGGGGTCTCTCTCCGCGGTATCCCGGGACGCCACGGCGACACCAATATTCCCTGTGAACAGTACTTCCACTACCTTGGTCGCTATCAACCCTATGGCTTTTATGTACCCGAGGGCGATGGTCCCTTTGGTTTACAAATGATCCTGCATGGCTGCGAAGCGAACCATGCCAGCCAGATTAACCAGCGCAATTTCCAGATGGCGTTCGCCGAAAGTCAGAATCGCATCCTGGCTGCCCCCCTCGGACGCGGGCCACGGGGTTTCTTTTCCGATATTTCAGAGAGAGATGTTCGTGATGTACAAGCGGATGTAGAACGTCATTACCAGATTGACTCCGCAAAACGCATCATTAGTGGGTATTCCATGGGAGGCTATGGTGCCATGAGGTTGGCGGCACTCTACCCGCAGGATTACGCCGCCGGCGTCAACTGGGTGGGCTTTACCGGCAGCCTGCTGAACCTGCCGCTGACCCATGAACTGATCAATGACGGCCAGATCCCTGTGGCAGGCAGTTTACTCGACAGCCTCATCAATAATATTCCCGTCGTTGGGGATCTGGTCAATCTGGAAGATCAGTTGTCCCTGGCGCTATCGCCGATTCATGAAATTCAGGAAGTCTCCAGCATCGGCGCAGTGGACAATGTCTATGATTATGTGAGCAATCTGCAACACATCCCCTTTGCCCATGTGTATAGCGGAGCCGACGAAATTGTCCATGTGACGACGGCTCTGGGGCTGGAAGAACAGTTATTGAAGGGAGAGATGCCCTATCAGTTTTATCTGCATCCGGTGGCAGAGCACCTGACGTATATCCTGATCGACAAATGGAGCAAGGAAGCCCGTTACATCACGGACCGCACCCAACAGGAAAACCCGTCGAGAGTGACCTTCCGCTACGAACCGGAAAATGCCTATCCCGAATATGATATTGATCATAATCGCGCATACTGGCTGTCCGGGTTAGCCGGACTAAGCCAGGAGGCTGTAAAAGTCGACCTCACCACCCTGGCCTGCGGTGCCGAACAGTACGCCGTGGAGAAAAAGGTCCTCGAAGGCGGCACGGAAGTGTTGCCCTGGGTCGGCAGCCATCGGACATTGATGCTGACGGGAGAAGAGCCCGTCAATGCCAGCCTGACCGGAACGCTGGAAAACCTTCATCAGGGGACCATTGATGTCTTAGCCACTTGCCTGGAGCAGGGATTCGAATATGACATCATCAGCGACGGACCGGCCACACTCATGCTGAGTGACGGGCGCTCCATTGATCTAAGCCAGGGCCAGAACCAGGGCTATCTGGCGCAGTAAAAAGAATCGGCGCCTCAGTCTCTGAGGCGCCGTATCACTCAAGCTCAGCCAACTGCTGCAACAGTTTTTGGATTAAGCAGAACGCTAAAGAAATATGGATTGCAGCGAATCGCGCCCCCGATATTCCTGCTTTGCATCCTGCCAACGAGCAACTCGCTTTGACTTCAGGTACTGGACCTTGCGTCGCAGATGCAGGCGCTGGCCGCATGGTGCGGGTAGCTACAGAAACGCCTCTGGCACCGTCAACTCATAGGTACGCCCCAAAGGCAGAAGACCGGTCAGGCCGGACGGTGCCCGCTGGGAGCTGAAATACAGACGTGAACCATCCGGGGTGAAGGCAGGCCCGGTTAGCTCACTACCGCCTCCGGGCACCTGCAGGAGAATTTTGGCCGGCTGATTCGGCACCATTACCATCAATCGCATGGCATCACCGTCCTCGGCAACCACCACATCACCGGCAGGGCTGATCACCAGGTTGTCCACATCGTCAAACCCGGCTTCACCGGTGGCTTCAAGCTGGGCGTTATCGAAGACCACCTCAATCAGATCATTGTCCACGTCCAGCGCGTAGACCCGGTTGTCACCCTTACAGGCAAAGAACACCACGGCGCGCAGCGGGTGCGCGTAACCGGATACGGTTTCTTGCGCGCCCTCTGGCCAGAACTGAATCCAGATACCTTCTCCGCCCTTGAAGCGCGTTCCCGGGGCCCCCACACCAGTGCTGTTCAGAATGCCTTCACGGACCCGTTTCTGAGGCTGCTCCGGGGACTGAACGTTTACCCAGCGCACCCGGTGGATTTCCCGTGCCGCTTCCAGGTCTTCCATATAAGCACCATTCTCGAAGCCGCTGACTTCCAGAACTTGCAGTTGACCGTTATCCAGGTCCAACCCCTCGCCGCCATTAACGGCACTGACTCTGCCAGCAGAAACGAACCGATAGAGGCGCCCGTCTCCTTCATCCTCGGTCATGAAGACCGTGGAGGTCGCCATGTCCACTGCAGCCGCCTCATGCTTGAACAAGCCCATGGCGGGATGAGACTGCGCCTGGCGTGGTGAACCGAGGGGATCACATTCATATACCTGACCGTCGTCCACTTCTTCACAGGACAACCAGGTTCCCCAGGGGGTGGCTCCGCCGGCACAGTTAATCCGGGTATTCCGCAGGATCGGATAGGCATCGAGCATTTCCCCGTCAGCGCCGAACCGTAGTGCCCCCACCCCACCCGGCAGAAATTCACTGTTGGACACGTAAACCCAGCCACCATCCCCTACCGGGAAGACTGCGCCTCCATCAGGGAGCGGATGCCATAAGTAACCGAACGCGCTGGATACCGGTTGGCGACCAGCAGTGGCCACCAGTCGCAAGGAAAATCCAGCGGGAATGAGAATGCCATCCACCCCGGAATCCACCAGCTCTCCAATGTTTGCCAACGGGCCAGCCTTAAGAGGTAACTCCCGAGCTACCGTAGGCGGCTCCGGTGGCTGCCCGGGATCCGGCTCACCAAGGTCCGGATCATTCGGCGTGTCAGGCCCCCCGCCGACCAGTGAAGACCCGGAGCCGCCACCACAGGCGGCAAGCGCCGCCGCGCCACCACCCAGAAACAGCAGCTGCATCATTTGTCTGCGCGAAATCGTCATGATCCATCTCACCTAACGCTCAAATCAGGTACGTTAGTACAACAAAATGACACTCTGGTGACGTCCAACCTCTATCCCTCAAACCGCTTTGTGGTTTTAACGCTTGCGCCGAGTCAGCAAGAGCCACCTCGCCCCCACGTGCTCAGTCCGTAAAATCGGGCACCTCACCGGCCGATGATTCCTGCTGGTAATCCCTATATCATGCCCCCTTTAATCTCGACCCATTGACGCAACAAAAACCCCCGGAGGAAGCGTGAGCGCGGACTTGAGCCAACATACGCCGATGATGCACAGGTGTGTTTAGCTTTATTTTAAAGCACCAGGGAATACCCCTCTTTATTTGTCACACAAAAACCTACACTTAGAGAGAAGATTTTGGCGGATGCAGGTGGACTGATGTGGACATAAAGAGGCCCGCCGGGCACGGCGGCAGATTCAGCGATAGAAAGAAGTTGGTTACATAGATACAGAAATTCTGCCACGGCCTCCTGGTTTCCAGCTTCCAGGGTGATGTTGCTGTCCAGGGCCTGCCCGGCGGTGACCGGTACCAGCTGCCCATCGCTGACTTTGGCGAGCCGCCCGGTCAGGCCGCTTTCAACATACGCAGTCGGACTCCGGTATGATGCTCACATGCGCATCGGCTGGACCGCTTCATGCCACAACTTTTTTTAAACAACTTAATCTCCGCAGTGGCCGGGCTGGCTATCCCCGGTCTGGGGCATGCAGTCAAGGGGCACTGGCGTCTGGGTCTGGGGTTTCAGGCGATGGCGCTGGGCGGCGTTATCCTGTTTTGTCTTTCCCGCCTGATCGTCTCGCCTTATGGGCTGGAAGGTCTCGCCATTTTTCTAGTCACCGTTCATGTCAGTTCATCCGTGACTGCTGCCTGCCTGCCATCAGTTACCGGCAGTCAATGGTGGCGACTCGTTGCCGCTAGCGGGTTCTCCTTGGTAAGTCTGGCGCTTTCACTGGGGTTGTTTGTCAGCAAGGCAAGCTGGCTCGGGGTAAATGTGTATTACATCCCCTCCGCATCCATGTTGCCCACTTTACGACCGGGAGACCTGATTATGGTCGATACCTGGGCATATCACGAGGTTGCGCCTGAAACCGGCGATATCGTGACTTTTCAGTCACCATTGAATGGCCAGATTACGGTAAAAAGGGTTTCGGATATCGACACAAACACACTGCCAGAGCGGCTTTTTGTGCTCGGCGATAACCCCGATCACAGCTTTGACAGCAGAACCTATGGCTGGCTCGATAAAAGTAGGGTGACAGGTTCTGTTACCCGAATTTTCAGGCCCCCTCTTCTCTAATCGTCACCAAGCAACGAATCCAGCTTCTGAGCCAGACTTTTCTTTCCTCGTAGTAATTTGGTTACGGCGTCACCCTTCCATTGCTCATAACGATTCACCCTCCCCTCTTCAAACAACCATAGTTCACCATCACCAATTTCCGAGGTAGATGCCGCTGCAACACGGTTTACCCTCAGGGAAGCGAATTGCTTGAGCAACGCTTCAATTTCATCATCCCACGTATAGCCTCCAAAAAGATAAGTCAGGTGAAGGGCTTTCCACCCTACACCTTTGCAGGAATCCGGCAGTTCAATCTCGTCCAGCACCGCAAACCATTCTTGCTGCCCTTCCAAGACATCTTCTTCAAAAATCGGCTTCTCGGGATCATCACTCAACATCATCCTGCAAAAATTAAACTGATCCTTACTCTTACAATGCACACTGATTTCAACATTGACTTCCATTTCTATATCCTTATTTCAAAATCACTGACACCCTTTGCCGATACTTTCGTCGGCGACCCCCAAGGGCATTATCTTTCTTTACATCATGATAAATTATTAATCAAACAATTATACTTTCAAAAATTCATCATCAAATTTAATAACTTTACTGTAAAATATTTTTTCTTTATCAGTTAACTTGATCCCCTTGGATTTTGTACCGTTACGGCCACTCCCTGAATACACTCTCACTCACCAAAGGGGCTTGCTTACCTAGACCCGTTGGCACAGACAATGATTGGACAATCCTTTGCCCCCTCATCATCTTTACAACCAGAGCTCATTTCTATTTGCAACATCAATACCCTTTGCTTCTTCCCACAGCCTCATCAAGGCCGGTGAAAACTCGTTCCGTTCATATTGGCCAACCAGCCTCTGCACCATTTCAATGGTGCTTTTTCTATTGCGAGTATAGTCTGTACGCTTATCGAAATTTAATAATTCCCAAAGGATTAGGAGAGCGCCTCGGTGGCCAGTACTCCTAGCAGAGCCCAATGGAATATTCCCCATAGCCTCTTCAGGGTAATTCTCCACCGCATAAGAAAGATGATTCCAAAGATACTGGCCTGGTGTATATGGATAATATGGGAAGTAGCCCTCGCCCGTACTTAGCTCCCTCCTGGTATCATGCAAGCACCGTTTCACCAATTCCTTTGGTCTCGGACAAGGCTGCAAATAATCTTTTTCCTGCTTCAGAAACTTCGGATTTATTTTATCTTCCAAGCCAGGGAAAAAAAATGGCTTATTGAAATCCAGCCCCGGACAACAAAGCTCAACAATCAACCTTTCCCTTCCTCCCATAGCTCCGTATGTAGAATCAAATGACTTCCCATTTTTTCCTGTAACGAACAATAATTTTTGGGCTTGACTCCACATTCCCGGTAATGAGCAATACTCAAGCCAACTAGCCCTCAAAACATCTAAGTCTAATAACCCCGGCCTCGGGTGATACCAGATTTCAAAAAAAGGCAAAACCCTAAAAAAAGGTCTCCCGCCTACGAACCGCGCCTCATCAATATAGGGGTCATCTCTAGCAGGCACATAACCCCGACTCCTATCCATATGCAAGGTTTCACCATCCATCACTTTCTGTCCATAGAAGAACAGGTTCTGATGATAGCGATGGTACTTCTTCTTGAATTCCCGCGGATCATTCCCTTCCGTCATGATATTCAGGGCATATTTAACCTTCTTCCACTCTTCTTTTCTCTGCGCCATCCACTGCTTGTCGTGGACTTGCCAGATGGTATCGTCGGCGGACTCCAGGGGCATTCTTACTCTCCTTCTATTACAGGCAGGTAGACTCACCAATCGTCGGAGCGATATCAATCACTTTTTCTTCGGCTTTATCGTAAAGCTCTTCGAGCTTGCTTGAGGCCTCGTCGATTTCATTCAGCGCCTCTTCATACAGTTTCTTCAGATCTTCATCTTCAATACCCGGCACCTTGGCCATTTGCTCAATCACTTTATCGCGCATCTTGTTGATATGCTCCAGTGCGGCTTCCTGGTATTGTTCCGCATCTGACAGCATATCCAGTGTCGGTTCATCAATACCCAAGGCAGCCATCACGGAGGTTTTCATTGTCTCTGGGTCAATCCCTTCTGGCCCATCTTCCCCCGCCGCCCCCTGGCCGATTAACGCCAGCAGAGAGAAGACTTTGACTTTGCTTTTAACGCCAGACTCTCCAGTTCTAATCGAATGGAAAATATGGTCTTTGTTCCCAGTATTGCCGGCTTTTTCTCGCCCCAGGTTCCAGGCCAAGAGCTTGCGGGTATCATCATTGGTTCCCAGTTTGGCCAGCCTATTTTCTCGTAGGTACTCAAAGGCTGTTTCGTTCTTTGAATCTCGCATTTTTACACGGGTGACCGCGTTACCCGGATGGGTAAACCGCTTGTTGCGCTTTTTTTCGTCTGGCAACGGCCAGTCCTGGAAGTACCAGAGAAAATCTTCTGCTACAGACCCAATCCCACCTCCACCGAGGTTAACCGGTGATGCCGCCACGGCATCTAGAAGTAACTGACGATGCACGGTGGTGCCTTTGTTGTTTTCAATGTTTTTTCGGCTCCAGACGGGGAATTTTCCATCAATGGTGCTTTTCAATGCGGTTTTCTTTACCTTGTTGGTGTGGGCTGGGTACGACTTGACTTCAATAAAGGTGGGTTTATCACCACTGCCTTTGACCTGGATATCCGTGTATCGCGTAAAGGTGGCGACCAGATCAATGTTGTCCTCTGTTTTCCCTTCATTGTAGTTTCTGACCGAGGTGCCCTTTTTGGGCTTATGCAGGCTGATCTCATTGCGCACCTGCATGTCGGTAATCTGGAAGTTTTCGCTTTGCCCACCAAATTCGTACAGCATGTGATACACCGACGCCACCAGGATCTCGAACGCGGCCCCCTGGGTTTGGTAGGTAAATCCGCACTCTAGCTGGCCTTTTTCATTTAGCGTGTCCCGGAACTCCCCGCGGGTCAGAATGTTCGTCATCAGTTTGGTTTGTAAGCTATCGACTACATCTTCAATGTGTTCTCGAGTCTGAATAGTGCCAATCGGCACACAGTCACTACGACCTCTACACTCCGTTGATGCTCGATCTTCCAGATAAGCCGTCATACCCATCAACAGTATCGGTGGCACACGACTGTTCGAGCGACCAAGCATAAAGCCGATGAAGTTGCCTGCGATCTTTTTGACCTTTTTCACTGCTGCCGCTTTGGCGAGTTTCTTGAGAATAATGATCGCGATGGGAACCACAGGCCCCGCCGCATGAGCTTCCTGAATTCCCAATCCCGGATACAAGCCCGTTAGTGCAGCGTCTTGCGATACACCGCCAAACCAGTACTTTCTCAGGTAAAGATCGGAAATGGGCAATACCCGTAGTTGATCGTCCAGCATGGGCGGTACCAGGGTCGGGTTGGCGGCCACTTCCGGGGAAGTTTCGAACAACAGGTTGACAAAGGTGCCGGCCCGCTGGCCCGTTAAGCGACAGGGTAATAATGGCATTGCCACCTCCGGGGTATCGGTTTGCACCATCAGACCATCGCTGTCGCCGCACTGGCTTTGAAGGGGCGGTACGGGGGGCTCCAGCCCTACCCAGCCTTCCGCCGGCAGGGACAGGTAGCGCATCCATATGCTGAAGTCCTCTGCGGTGACGATGGTGCTGGCGATCCGATCGACGGCCTGCGGGACGGTATCCAGCATTTCCCCGATGATGAGCATGGGCAGCAGCGCTTCGTCGATGCGCCCTGTATGTCCTTTCAGACGGGGCTGGATATGGCTGTATAACAGATCAGCGGCGGCGTACATCATGGCACTGCCTGCCTCACTGGTGGATTGCTCCTCAAAGTAGGTGATCAACCGCTCGATATGCGGAATGATTGGGCGGGCCTCTTCCAGACGCCGCAGGATGCTCAATACCCCTTTCAGGCCGGTGAGCTCCTTGTAGCCATCCACATGCACATCCAGGTTGTTGTGGTCCAGCGTGAAGGCCAGCAACTTTTCTTCCAGCAGGCGTTCGGTGCCGTTACGGCCACTACCGGAATACAGGGTGCGGAAGCGCTCGAAGCTTTGCTCGCTGCCCAGCACATCATAGGCCAGGCTCGCCAGCTCCTGATATTCCGCACGGGTGATCAGGTTGATGACGCCTTCACTGTCACCCACCTGTACCCCCACCAACAGGCTTTGCTTGCCTGGCCCCGCCGTGAACGCCCCGCTGGCATGGACAGTGAGGGCTCCTTCGCCTTCGCCGTTCAGGGCCACCGTCCGCACTTGCTCGCCGGAGTTATGGCGGATGAGCGGGGCCGAGGCCATGTCGTAGAGGCCGATATCCGCTACCTTGCCGGTAAAGCCACCCAGCATGAGGGCGGGCTGCCCGACGTTTTCTGTGGGCTGGCCGATAAGGGGGGCAGAGACACTGGCTCCATTGATCTCGATACTCAGGCTATTACTGCTGCCTTCAACGACCAGAGTCTGCCAGGCCCCATTGGAAAACGATTGGGAGGTAAGGCTCTGGGGGCCATTGTCTGTTTCCAGCACGGCTTCCAGTGTATTGCCTTGTGCAACCTGCAAGACAATGCCATTGGATAACCGCAGTAGCTCAGCGCCCGGCTGCGCATTGCTCAGCTTCAGCTGCATGCGCAGCAACCAGTGGACCGGCAATGATAAGGCCGGGTCATCGGTATACAGGGTGCTGCTCTGCTCAGGCGCTTCGCTGTCTCTGACAAATGACAGTGCCCGCCCCAGCCGCGAGGGGTGATCCTGAACCTGGGTGACCCGGTTTTGACGCAGGCGATAGCGCCCCATATCGTCCTGGTAACCATATTGACGCAAGGTACCGCCGCTGAGTAATAAGCGGGGCTGGCGATTCGGATAGAAACGGCTACCCAACGCCACTTGCGCTGAGGAAGACGGTGAACCTTCCAGGGTCACCTCCTGGCTCGCATTGCTCGACGATTCGGGGACACGCATAAATTTAATCAACCAAAACCATAACTTACCACACCACCAAGCACTGCCCCGCCACCCACTGACGGCGGTGTTCATAGTTCTTACCTGAGTAATGATCTTTGCCACACAGAAAGGCTCGCCGCAAACAGCGGCAGATGCAGTGGTAGTAAGACGTGGAATCCAGGGATAATTGGGTATATCGAGCGCGGGTCATTGGGAGGCTCCTTGCTTTTCCATGACCCAACAATACTGACCAAGTGACTAGCTCTATATCAAATTAAGACTAAAAAACCTGTAGGAGATCGCCTGATTGATGAGTGTCCTCAATTGGGCCATGGGCTTGAACTCTGATCTTATTATCAAGATCGTAAAAATAATTGACGATAATTGGGGCCAAATCGATCAACTCTATACCCGCAACCGCGAAGCCACACATGTAACCACTGACTGACTCTACACCCTCAAAAATCATCATTTCATCATCAGGAAATCCGCCAATGTCACTAAGCATCCTTCCTGTGAAGGTTTCGCTTAAAGCTGGGTTAATCCTCGCTGCGGCACGAAAAATCTGCTCCTCCCCATTTCCCAAACCACGCAATATTTTACCAATTGCACGCTGCATAGCACGCTCAGGATGCCGAACATAAATAAGCATGGTAATTTCAGAGAAGAAAACATCCAAAGCTATCTGGATAAAATTGGGGCACCCCACTCTCTACAAAATCAGATACTCTTTTCGACGCTCTAAGCAACACCATCAAAAATCACTCTGGCAATCCAGTCAGGCCAAACATTTTCCTCTAAATCCTGCTGCAACTCAGACATGGCTTGACTTGAAGCTTCGCTCTTGCTTTCAACCCCTTTCTTGCCCAATTTTAAAAGCTCTTTATTGATTAAAGACAGAACAAAAATAACATCGCCCTTCGATCTGATATTGTCACCTTGCATGCTCGCCCAAATTGCATACTCACGAAAAAAGTGGCCGACCCCAGGCTGATGGCGATACATACGGAGGTCAGTAAGCACAGAATTAAAATAAAGCCCCATAATTCTTCCTGGGTAGAATGCCCTCCGACTACTTGACAAACCAAATTTATCAAATGTCAGCTTTTCCCCCAGCCTACCCCACAACGTAGATATAATTTTTCCCGTCATAGCTCCAAACACACCATAATCGTCATCCCAGCCTGAATCCGGGTATGTTCTAGCCGCATGCATGACCATTTCACGGGATTTCGATATAACAGAAGCACGATTTAATTCATCCGAATAAAAATCAACTACCTTACCAATAAAACCATCACCAAGATGGCCAAAATACCAAATCAAGAACAGCGGCAAGCAAAAACCGAATGGCTCCTCTCCGCTGTAGGAATAATACGGAGTGATTTTCCCATTAAAATCCACCTCCCCCCTAAAAAACAGCTTCTTATGCGCCGCCTTCCAGGCCCTGGTATTAAATTCCATCTCGGAAAAATACACTTTCAAGTTGTATTCTACATTTTTCCACTCTTCCTCTCGACCACGAAGGGCACTACTCATTTCATCATCGAGGCCTAACATTTCGGCTATTTTCATTCTAATCACACTCCCCGATAGGAATACTCACATCACCTACCCGATTAAAAATGCTGTCTCGCCAATCATCCAAAGGCAGGTCCGGTATCGGATCAATCTCCTGGAGGCCATCCACCACATCCGCCACAAGTTGCACTTCCAAATTGTTTGACAACTCCATCAATTTAATCTCAAGCTCAACCGGAATACCAAACTGCCCGATCAATCCCGAGGAAAACCTACGAAAACCTAGGACACGCATAAATTTAATCAACCAAAAACCATAACTTACCATCCCACGAGGCTTTGACCTGCAACCCATTGTCGCCCGGTGTTCTGCGCGTATTCCTTCAACTTTTCCAACGCCCCCATTGCTATCGGCTGACGACGCTTTCTCGGCTTCATATGTGCAAGCCAGACAGCCTCATCAATCCCAAGACGATCCAGTGCCCCCGCCGCCTTCACCGAAATCGAACCTCGCTTGTCATCACGCACGGCCCGCCCCGTGCTGTCTACCAATTCCAGATAATCCATCAGCCTGAAACGGCACACCGTGTCGTCATCAGCGTTTTCCGTGTTTTCGGCATCAACCATAGGGAGCAACGCGGGCACTTTCATGTTTTCGCCACGCTGGATCTGCTCAGACCGCTGCTTAATCGAGGTGTAATCGGCGTTTTCAGGTGTGTCCACCATACCCGCCCGGACAGGATTGAGATCCACATAAGCCATACATTGCAGCACTGCTTTTTCATCCAGCAAAGCCTGGCACTTGTAACGGCTTTCCCAGAAGCGGCCCTTACAGCAGTCTTCTTCGTTGGCTTTTCGGGCAAGATGTTCGTTCAGGCACTTCATGAACCAGCCAAGGTCATGGAGCCGTTCTCGCCACGTATCCACGATCTCCTGCGCCTTGAGGTCTTCCGCAGCCTTCGTCTCGCCTTTCAACCAACGCTTCACGCTCAAAGGCCCGCTGAACAACTGCATCCAGCGCTCTGCCACCTCACGGTCAGACCAGCCAAGCGCCTGCTGTTGATTGATTCGAACCACAAGGTGGTAATGATTGGACATCACTGCGTAGGCACAAAGATCAATGGCAAACACCTCTGCCAATACTGCCAGGCGATCCACCACCCACTGACGGCGGTGTTCATAGTCCTGACCAGAATAATGATCTTTGCCACACAGAAAGGCTCGCCGCACACAGCGGCAGATGCAGTGGTAGTAAGACGTGGAATCCAAGGATACCAGGGTATATCGAGCGCGGGTCATCGGCAGCCTCCTTGCTTTTCCATGACCCAACAATACTGACCAAGTGATCAGCCATGCATCAGATAAAGACTAAAAATCCTGTAGGAGATCTCATGATTGACGGGTGTCCCCGATTGAGCCCGTCCCCGATTGAGCCCGTCCCCGATTGAGCCCGCACGATTGAGCCCGCATTCAATGAAGCCGACCCTTGAGTCTGACGTCACTTCGTCTTAACCGGCACGCTATGCGCGCTGATAATGTTGCCCTCCCATTTTCTCCAGCCAAAAGGCTGGAGTTTTTTTACTGCCCAACCTGATTTCAACCAAACAGGTACCGTCCAGCCCCCGAACGTATCATGCTTTTAGTTGATGCCCTCCCTTTACAACTGGGCTAAACCCTGCCGAGAGCCCGTTTCCTTACCCCCATGATTCCTTCCCCCAATCCCTATATCATCCCTCCTTTGAACTCATTCACTGATACCCCCGGAGGAAGCGTGAGCGCGGACTTGAGCCAACATACGCCGATGATGCAGCAATACCTGGCGATCAAGGCCGAACACCCGGATCAGCTGGTGTTCTACCGCATGGGGGATTTCTACGAGTTGTTCTTTGGCGATGCCCAGAAGGCCGCGCGGTTGCTGGACATTACCCTGACCCAGCGGGGCCAGAGTGCCGGCAAGCCAATTCCCATGGCCGGGATTCCCTACCATGCCGCCGAGAACTACCTGGCCAGGCTGGTAAAGCTGGGCGAGTCCGTGGCCATTGCCGAGCAGATCGGTGATCCGGCGCTGGCCAAGGGGCCGGTGGAGCGCAAGGTGGTGCGCATTGTCACGCCGGGCACGGTCAGCGATGAGGCCCTGCTGGAAGAGCGCCGCGACAACCTGCTTTGTGCCGTCTATGAGGACAAGGGCCAGTATGGCTGCGCCAGCCTGGATGTGGCGGCCGGACGCTTTGTGGTGACCCAGGTAGACGGTGGAGAACAGCTGCAGGCACTGCTGGAGCGCTGGTCACCCGCGGAGCTGCTCTATAGTGAAGACAAGTCTCTGCCCGGCCGCTGGGGCGAGAAGCCCGGCAGCCGCAAACGTCCGGACTGGGAGTTTGATGGGGAGTCCGCCCGCCGCCAGTTGTGTCAGCAGTTCCAGGTCCAGGACCTGGCCGGCTTCGGCGAACCGACTCCGGTGGCCGTGGCTGCCGCGGGCTCGCTGCTCGGTTATGCCAAGGAAACCCAGCGCGGTGAATTGCCCCATGTGACCGGACTGGTGGTGGAAAGCTTCGATGACACCGTGGCCATGGACGCCGCCACCCGCCGGAATCTGGAATTGACCGAAACCCTGGATGGCCAGGAGCAGCACACCCTGGCCTGGGTCCTGGACAGCACCAAGACCGCCATGGGCGCCCGCCAGCTGAAGCGCTGGGTGCATCAGCCGTTACGCAACCGCACCACCCTCAATCAGCGCCAGGACCAGATCGACGCGTTGCGCCAGGGCTGGTGTTTCGAGTCCACCCGCGATGTGCTCAACGACATCGGCGACATGGAGCGGATTCTCGGCCGGGTGGCCCTGCTCTCGGCGCGGCCCCGGGATCTGACTCGACTGCATGCCAGCCTCAAGGCCATGCCCGCCCTGATCGGCACTCTGCCCGCCTCCGATGCTTTCTATGAACTGATCGAGCGCATCGGCCAGTTCCCGGAGCAGGTGGACCTCCTCGGCCGGGCTGTCATCGAGAACCCGCCCATGCTGATCCGCGATGGCGGCGTGATTGCCCCCGGATACAGCGAGGAACTGGACGAGCTGCGCTCCATCAGCGAGAACGCCGGTCAGGTGCTGGTGGACATTGAAACCCGCGAGCGTGAGCGCACCGGCTTCTCCACCCTGCGGGTGAAGTACAACAAGGTCCACGGCTATTACATCGAGTTGTCCCGGCGGGAGGCCGATGATGCGCCGGTGGATTACCAGCGCCGCCAGACCCTGAAGAATGCCGAGCGCTTTATTACCCCGGAGCTGAAGGAATTCGAGGACAAGGCCCTGTCCGCGTCCAGCAAGGCGCTGACCCTGGAAAAGCGTCTCTATGAGGAGCTACTGGAAAAAGTGGCCGCCGACCTGCACCCCCTGCAACGCTGCGCCGCTGCCCTGGCCGAACTGGATGTGCTGGCCGCCCTGGCAGAACGCGCCGAGGCGCTGAATTGGGTACGCCCGCAACTGGTGGACGAGGAAGCCATCATCGAGATTGTCGATGGCCGCCACCCGGTGGTGGAGCAGGTGCTGGATGACGCCTTCGTGCCCAACAGCCTGCATCTGGACGATGCCCGCCGCATGGTGATCATCACCGGCCCGAACATGGGCGGTAAGTCCACCTACATGCGCCAGACCGCGCTGATTGCCCTGCTCGCCCACTTGGGCAGCTGTGTGCCTGCCGCCAGCGCCCGCATCGGCAATCTGGACCGGATCTTTACCCGTATCGGTTCGTCCGATGACCTGGCCGGTGGCCGTTCCACCTTCATGGTGGAGATGTCAGAGACCGCCAACATCCTCAACAACGCCACCGCCCAGAGCCTGGTGTTGATGGACGAGATCGGCCGCGGCACCAGCACCTTCGATGGCTTGAGCCTGGCCTGGGCGGCGGCAGAGCATCTGGCCCGCAATCTCAAGGCCTTTACCCTGTTCGCCACCCACTACTTCGAGCTGACCCAGCTGCCGGCGCAGTTGCCGGGCATCTACAACGCCCATCTCACCGCCAGCGAGCACGACAACCGCATCGTGTTCCTGCACCGGGTACAGGAAGGCCCGGCCAGCCGCAGCTATGGTCTGCAGGTGGCACAGCTGGCCGGGGTGCCACAGAGTGTGATTCAGCAGGCCGGGGAAAAACTTCGCGAGCTGGAGGCAGGCAAACCGCTGGCAGCCGCTGATCGCTCAACACCACCAGCCGCCACACCGTCACCGGCCCCCGCCCAGGCCAGTCTGTTCGCCGAGCCCAGCGCCGTGGAGCACGCCCTCAAGGAACTGGACCCGGATGATCTGACCCCGAAGCAGGCGCTGGAGGCACTGTATAAGCTGAGAGGGCTGCTGTAGCGCTGCCTGAGCGCGCTCCGCGGGAGGCGGCGCGATAGGGCCAGTCGCGAGTTTCGAGTTACGAGAAGCGAAAGTCGTCAAGCTTTACCGTGGTTTCGGGTTTGCCTTTCGAAACGCGCTTCTCGCAACTCGACACTCGGGTTATCGCGCCGCTAGCGGCGCTCCTGCAAGGGTCTGCAACCGCCCAGTTGTCCTCCGGTAACACTCTGGGCTATTACCTTATATCAAGGCTTTGTTTGCCTGCCCTTGACCATATCGCTAGACTAGCGCCACCCCAAGCGAGACCGCACCGGATGCTGCTATAATTGGCAGTCTGGCGCTGTACAAAGATCAAGACACCTGGCGAGGACAGGCTATGACGTTCGTAGTAGGTGAGAACTGCATTAACTGCAAGCACACCGATTGTGTAGAAGTATGCCCGGTAGACTGTTTCTACGAAGGCCCCAACTTCCTGGTAATCCATCCGGACGAGTGCATCGACTGTGCACTGTGTGAGCCGGAGTGTCCGGTCAACGCGATTTTCTCTGAGGACGAGCTCCCCGAGGGCGAGCAGGAGTTCCTGGAAATCAATGCGGAACTGGCCGAGAAGTGGCCGAACATTACCGAAATGAAAGACGCCCCGGACGACGCGGAAGAGTGGGACGGTGTGCCCAACAAGCGTGAGAAGCTGGTGCGCGAGTGGGAAGGCTAACGCCTTTCCGCTGAGCCGGTGAGGCCACTCGCCGGACTCTGTTTTTCAGACAAAGAAAAAGGGCGGCATCCTGCCGCCCTTTTTTGCGTCGAGTCGTCCTGACCCTTTTGCGCTCACCGCAACTTCCCTGTGTGCTTTCCTTGCTTGTCCCTGTGCCCTTGTCCCTGAACACAAATCCACTATAACAATGGCTCTCGGCCGTTTGGGTAAAATAAATATTAAAACTCTACTGCCAAAACACCCCGAAAAGCACAAAACCCTTATAAATCATGATTTTAGGCAAAATAAATCGCCTGAAACGGGTTAAATTCGCCCCAAAAAGACTGTTTTTTCCTACAGCTTTGTAAGAGATCTCTTACAAGCGACCAGGGAGCACTCATTGATATCCGGGAAATAACGCTGACCCGCGCAACATGGTGATGCCAAAAGACGCCTACGTTTTTACATTTTCTCACCCGTTTTTACAGCACCCACAGGCACTTACGGTTAGCATTGTTTCCATGAAGTGACGGGCCATTTTTGTCCGGCAGCACTTCAAACAGTATCCCCCCAAGGCGCTAGCAATAGCGCTCACAACCCCCCTCTTCCACCCCCTTATTCGGAAGAGGGTTTTTTTTGTCTGAAAGTCAGGAAAAGCGCTCGGCTCAGACCTTGCGCAGGGCGGTACAGGCTTGTTCAAACGCCGTCTGGAGTCGTGCCAGCAAGTCAGTTGCTTGTCCCAACTCCCCTTCCCGAGCCAGGCTTTCCAGCTGCATGCACAATTCGAATACCTGCACCGCGCCCAGATTCCCGCTACTTCCCTTGAAGCTGTGCGCCTGACGGCGCAGAACCTCCTGATCACCGGCGGCCTGGGCGGCCTGCAAGGCGGCAAGCCGTTGTGTCCCGTCCCGGTGAAAGGAATCCACCAGCATCTGGAAATCCTGGCCCATCACGTCCTGTAGTTCCTTAACGACCTCGTCGTCGAGAATCGCTGAATTTTGCATACTGGCTCCGTCGTCCTTTACGGGAGGCAACCCTAACGATTAATCATGAAATCTTATGTGGACTACCACGAAAATCCAGAAGAATTTAGTAGAGATGTACACCGACTCTGCCGGCTTCGCGCCACCGCCAATGCCACATTCAATCAACGGCTGGCGGAATCCTGGGCAAAACACCACAGCGCTGGGCACGGATTACGTCATCATGGGTATCCACGTCCCACAGGGTCGGCAGGCGTGCCACCCGCTCTCCCGGAAAACAGGCGACGCTGTCGGCCAGGGCATGCTCGCCGCCAAAACGAACCCCCTGGAAGCGCTGGCGTTGCCACAGATTCTGCCGGGAACTGCCAATTAACACGTAGCCGCCATCCTCGCTGGGACCGAATACCACCGGCGCCGTCTCCAGGGCAGTCAGCGCCTGTTCGAAATACTCCTGGCCCAGTACCGCGCAGTCACTGCCGATCAGTAACACCCGGTCCGCTTGCGACAAGCCCATATTGAGCGCGAGGGCCATCTTCTCGCCCAGGTCGTCACCCTGTTGCTGATGGCAAGACCAGCCATTGCGCTCCGCCAGATTCTTTAGCTCCGTGTCCGGCTGATCCAGCCACAGCTCCACTCGCCCCGGAAAACGGCAGGCGGCGGCAATGGTGCGGGTCAACAGGAAGCGATACAGCTTCAGGGCGCCCTGTTCGCCGAACTGGGGAATCAGGCGGGTCTTTACCCGGCCGGCTTGCAATGCCCGGGCGAAGAGAATCAGCAACGGCTGCGACCGCGGCTCAGGGCTCACCATAATAATCCCGATACAGTTGTTCCGGCGGCGCCCCCCGCCAGTAGCGGTAACGAAGGGACCACATCAGCCAGATGGTCGGCCAGGCTCCCCGTGTATCCCAGCGCCGACTGCTGGTGATCAGCGGAGGGCGCAGGCAATGGGGTCGGCCCGTTTGCTGCTTCAACAAACGGCTCAGGGCGATATCTTCCATCAAGGGTTGGTCCGGGAAGCCACCGGCGGCAGCAAAGAGGTCGCGGCGGACAAAAATACCCTGGTCCCCGGTGGCAATAGCAGTGATCCGGGAACGCAGATTGATCATGGCGCCGATGACCCGGTAGAGGAAACGCCGACCGCTCAGACGCACATCAAAGCGGCCCCATCCGGCAGCTGCCGGCACACCTGCCAGTGATTGCCGCTGGGCAGGCCCCAGCTGGCTATCCGCATGCACAAACCACAGCCAGTGGCCATTGGCCTGTCGGGCACCGGCATTCATTTGCCGGGCCCGGCCCGGTTCACAGAGGACCACCCGGTCCGCCAGCCCACGGGCAATTTCCACACTGGCATCGGTACTGCCACCGTCTACCACCACCAGCTCATCACCAACCTGCAGGGAATCCCGGAGCATGGTCAGGGTAGCGGCCAGGCTGCCGGCTTCGTTGCGTACCGGCACGATCACAGTGACAGTGACTCCGCTCACCCCAGAGCACCACCGCAACTGCTGCCGGCACCGGCGGTGCAGCCAAAGCAATGGTCCGCCACATAAATGGGTTCCCCTTCCAGGTCATGGTCCAGCAACACGGAAAGATGTTGATGCCCATCATGATGCCCCTGGGGCATATCCAGCATCTGGTTGAAGTCGCAGTCGTACAGGTAACCCTGGTAGTCCACACTCACGGTGGCCCGGCACATCACTGCCGGCAGGGTGTCGCGGTTGAAACTGTCGCGCAGCAATTGCATGTAATCGTTGAACTGATTGTGGGCCAGCAGTACGGCACCGAAACGGCTGATGGGCATATTGGTGATGGTCAGCAGACTGTTGAAACGCAACCCGAAGCGCTCATCCAGTTCCCGCTTGTAATCCGCTTCCAGCACCGCCTGGGGCGGCGGCAAAGAAGGGCCGGTAGGGTTGTAGACCAGATCCAGCAGCAGCCCATCGCTGCCATAGCCCAGGGCATTAAGCCGGCGAATCGCCTCGATGCTGCCCTGATAGACGCCTTTGCCACGCTGCTTGTTTACATTCTCTTCCAGGTAACAGGGCAGCGACGCCACCACATGCACCTTGTTGTCCGCCAGAAACTGCGGCAGATCTTCGTAACCCGGCTCCAGCAAAATGGTGAGATTGCAGCGATCAATGACCTCCACATCCATGGCTCTGGCCTGTTCCACCAGGTAACGGAAATGAGGGTTCATCTCCGGAGCCCCACCGGTGAGATCCAGCACCTGGATGTGGCGAAGGCGGATCACCTCCAGCACCATGTCCACGGTTTCCCGGTCCATCAATTCCGTGCGAGTGGGGCCCGCGTTCACATGACAATGCACGCAACTGAGATTGCACAGATACCCCAGGTTCACCTGCAAGATGGACGTGGCATGGCGCCTCAACGAGGGAAAGTCTGTGCTGCTGCGCACCAGTAAATCGTGGGTATCCTGCATACATCACCTGTCTCAATTTCTTCAATGCTAGCAATTGGATGCGGCGTTGTCGCAAAGGTTACGTGAACGCAGCAAGCGCCACGCGACATGTCTGACGTCTGACGGAATTTTGACCGCTTTCTCCCTCAGGACTGGCACCACGAGTCAAAGTCCTTACAATCATCACTGCTTCACCCCCGGTAGCTCAGTTGGGTGAGGTCGGGGGGTTTCCAAAGCGTGCTTTGGCCGAACGAACGCGAAGCGGATATCGCCGCTTTGCCGGCGCCCGGAGGGCGAGTAAGCGCCGACAAAATAGCCGCTTGCGGCCCGGAAACTGGCACCGCCACTAAAAGTCCTTACAATCGTCACTGCTTCAGCCCCGGTAGCTCAGTTGGATAGAGCAAGCGCCTCCTAAGCGCTAGGTCACAGGTTCGACTCCTGTTCGGGGCGCCATTTCCTTTTCTTTCCTGTTGAATACCGGATATTGCCTGCGTTAAGGGCCATAAGATCCTCTTTTACATATCAGTGATTTACCCGGTGGAACGGCTGCTCTAGATTGAGGGTTCCATTTGGGTACGAGAAGGATCTTGCTGATGAAACTCCTGGGACTGCTACAACTGGCCCTGGCAATTTATGCCATCGTGATGATCATTCAATCCAGCGCGGAAACCCTGCACAAGGTGCTGTGGGTGTTGCTGGTACTGATCTTGCCACTGGTCGGGCTGATTATCTGGGCGCTGATGGGGCCCGGGTCGCCGCTGAAGCGTTAGCGACTTCCCGCTTCTCTTTCGGCTCCTGCCAGCTCTCCGGAGTCTGGTAGTAGCCGTGGGAGATGCCCTGGAAACGCGGCATATTCACCACCCGACGAAGACGCCGCAGTGAGAAATACGGAATATCCCGCAAAATGATATTGGCCAACCAGGCCGGTATCGCCCCACCCGGATCCAGTATCACTTCAATGGTAACCTTCACCTCCCCCGGCGACAGCGGCTCGAACCGGTAATAGCCCTCCATCTGCGGCATGCGCACATAATCCGACTGCTCGGGGAACACCTCGGGATTAAGGGAAAACGGCATCACCAGGTCGTAGCTATCCGGCTCCTGATAGAAGGTGACTCGCAGGGGCGCATCCCGATCCTTCACCGGCCAGGGCAAACGCGTGGTCACATAGACATCCCGCTGGTACGGCGATGCCCGGTGCAGGTCGCGAATTTCCGAGACCATGTGCATGAAGGAGGCGACCGCCTCGTAATCATCCATCAGCGCACCAATGGCATTGAAATCCGCCACCGGTACGAGACCCACGCCTCGAAAGGTTTTCAGGCGCGAGCTGTCATCGTCCTGCCGATACACCTGGATACCATCCCGATCGGTGACCAGTACCCATTTTGCCGTGTCCGCCACGGACAGGGCGGATCCGCCCAGCAGGAGCAGGCCGAGTAAAAACCGTTTTATTATCATTCTGTTTCCCTGACGCATCCCCACCGCCGCACTTGAGACAGTCCGGCGAGTGATCACTTTATAACCTGCCAGACAGCGCCAGACCTGCCTGACGAAGAAAAATGTGACATAGACAACCCGAAAATGCGACTTGTCGCACAGCCGGTGCGCTGGAAACGCCGCTGACTGGTGCGTCATGGCACAGGGTCAGATCAAAGATAGGGTTCCATGAGATGCGAGAGGGCGTTGCGCAAACGACGCCAGGGCGCCATGTCGCGGAAATGCTCCAACTCCATACGGGTAGACAGCAGGATGTGGCGATCCAGCATCTTGTCCACCCGGGTGGTCAGGGTGGCGCTGTAACACTCCAGATCGAATTCGAAATTCAGGCGCAGGCTGCGCGCATCCCAGTTACCGGACCCGAGCATCAGCCAGTGCTGATCCACCGTCATCATCTTGCTGTGATCAAACGGCGGCGGCGACAGATACAGCTCGGCCCCCTCACCCACCAACCACCGCAGCGCATGCAGACTCGCCCAGTTCACCATGCGCAGGTTGCTCTTGCTCGGTATCACGATCTGCACCTGCACGCCTTTCAATATCGCCATCTGCAGGGTGGCCATAAGGGTCAGGTCCGGGACGAAATAGGGAGTCACAATGCGGATGCGCCGCTCGGCGCTGCCGATGGCCGCCAGCAAGGTAAGCCGGCGCTTATCAAAATCCGCATCCGGACCGGCGCTGATACCTCTCGCCTGCACATCGCCGACCAGGGCCGGACCGCGATAGCTGGTTTCCAGCACTTCCCCGCAGGTGAATACCCAGTCGGCCGCGAAACTGCGCAACAGCTGACCCACCACCGGCCCTTCGACCCGGGCATGCAGATCGGTGGTGCGAGCGGGTTTGTGCAGGTAGCCGGCGCGAATATTCATCCCACCGGTAAAGCCCAGAGCGCGATCCACAATCATGATCTTGCGGTGGTTTCGCAGATTGATATACGGCATGCGCCAGGGCGCCAGGGAGTACAGAAACCGCTGCACCGGCACCCCGCGCCGGCGCAGGCGCCAGACCACCGATGGCAGGGAGTAGTGGGCGCCCACGCCATCAATCAGCACCCGCACCTTTACCCCACGCTGGACGGCGGCAGCCAGGGCATCCACCAGCGGTTTGCCGGCCGCATCATTGCCGAAAATATAGGTGGCGAGATAGATGCTCTCGGTGGCGTTTTCAATGGCATCCAGCATGGCCTGATAGGTTTGCGGGGCATCCAGCAACGCTAATTCGTTGCCATCGGTCAGCGGCAGGTGCGTCAGGCGCCCTACCAGACGGCTGAGGACCTGCAGGTGTGGCACGGTGGGCACCGCCTCTGCGGCCACCCGCCAGCCGTCATCGCTGTCGATCAACCCGCCAGTCAGTTGCCGGGCGCGACGCTGAATACGATTGACCCCCAGCATGAAATACAGCACCGCACCCAGCACTGGCACCAGCCACACCAGGCCGGTCCAGGCGGCGGCGGCACGGGCATCGCGCTTGTTCTGGGCCACATGGGCGGTGACATAAATCGCCAGGAAAAGGCTGATGGCCGCAGCCAGATAGGGCCAGAACGGCTCCAGCACCGCCAGCCCCTGATCCCAACGGCTTTTCCAGAATGTCAGATCCAAAGGTTTTCAGCTCCGTATCCACCCGCAGCCTGCCGGGACCGCATGCCCCCAGGCTGGCAATATTGCGTCAACATAGCATATCCCCCCGGGCCCCGTTTCCGGGAAAAAACCCAGTCAGATCAGCGGTTTTGCGCTTTGCTGGCCAAGTCACTAAAATACGCCCTCTTTTGGAACGCCGGGTGGCCTCGCTGGCCCCACGCCTGCCCCGAAAATCGCTGGGTAGCGTCATGTTCCAGGTCCTCCGCGTCACCTCGTGGACGCACGTAACAGCGGGCACATGCCCAATTTCAGCGCCAGCCACCGCTGGCCATCAGCAGCAGTAGCACAAAGACAAGTCCTGCTGGTTTAGCAACCAGTGTACCGGTGTTGACGCCAGTGTCGTCATGCCGGCGCATGATGAGGAGCGATACCATGCCCGAAACCAATGCCGTCATTCCGCTGCATCAGAGCACGGAAACGCAGTTTGAAGAGCCGCGCCGTTTCAAGGTATTCACCGCGCGCCAGCTCGACAAGATCGAGCCACTCAAACGCCTTGACGACGAGACCCGCTTTGCCATGGAAGTCGTTGCCAATGTGCTGCCTTTCCGGGTCAACGAGTACGTCATCGACGAACTGATCGACTGGGACAAGGTGCCCAATGATCCCATCTACCAGCTTACCTTCCCGCAAAAAGGCATGCTGGCCCCGGAGCATTTCGACAAGGTGGCCGAGGCCATGCGCGGCGGTGACAAGGCGGAAATCAAGGCCGCCATCGCCGACGTCCGTGACGCCCTGAACCCGCACCCCGCCGGGCAGATGGAACACAACATGCCGGAAGTGGACGGCGAAAAAATCGACGGCGTCCAGCACAAGTACAACGAGACCGTGCTGTTCTTCCCCAGCCAGGGGCAGGTGTGTCACAGCTACTGCACCTTCTGCTTCCGCTGGGCCCAATTTATTGGTGACAACGATCTGAAAATCGCCACCAAGGAAGCCGGCCAGCTGAAGAAGTACATCCAGGCGCACCCGGAAATCACCGATGTGCTGATCACCGGTGGCGATCCGCTGGTCATGAAGACCAAGAACCTGCGCGCCCATATCGAGCCGCTGCTGGAACTGGAACAGATCCGCACCATCCGCATCGGCTCCAAGGCGCTGACCTTCTGGCCGCAACGCGTGGTGTCCGACGACGATGCCCAGGATCTTCTGGATCTGTTCCGGGAAGTGCAGGCCAGCGGCAAACACCTGGCGCTGATGGCTCACTACAACCACTGGCAGGAACTGGAAACCGACATCGCCCGGGAAGCGGTACGCCGGGTCCGCGCCACCGGCGCCGTGATCCGCGCCCAGGGCCCGCTGCTGGCACACATCAACGACAATGCCGATGACTGGGCCCGCCTGTGGCAGACCCAGGTCGAGCTGGGCATCATTCCCTACTACATGTTTGTGGAACGGGACACCGGTGCCCGTCGTTACTTTGAAGTCCCGCTGGCCAAGGCCTGGCAGATCTACCGTGATGCCATGAAGCAGGTCTCCGGCATCGCCCGTACCGCCCGTGGCCCGAGCATGTCCAGCCACCCGGGCAAGGTGGAAATCCAGGGCGTTACCGAAATCAACGGCGAGAAAGTGTTCGCCCTGCGCTTCATCCAGGGGCGTAACCACGACTGGGTTCAGCGTCCCTTCTTCGCCAAGTACAACGAGGACGCCACCTGGCTGAATCATCTGGAACCGGCCTTCGGCGAAGAGAAATTCTTCTTCGAAGACGAGCTGGCAGAGATGGAAAGCGAGTAAATTCAGTGAATAATTAATAATTAATAATGAATAGCGGCGCGTGACAGCGTCGTTGATGTTGACACGCAAGAGGCCGCGTCCAAGGTTTGGGCGCGGCCTCTTGCGTTTGGAGCTAACCATCCCCGAGGCCGTTGGAACCTTGCTCGCAAGGCGAAGAGGGGCATCATTTCAACAGCCTGTTAAAGCAAGCGCGACAAGGTCACCAGCGCCTGTTCCACCCGGTTGTCCCACTTCACGGCGCAGTTCAGCCGCAGACAATTGGCGAATTTTCCGGAGGCGGAAAACAGCGAACCGGGCGCAAAACTCACCCCGGCTTCCAGTGCCTTTTCCATCAGCTCGGTGGTATCCACCTCCCCCGGCAATTCCACCCACAACACGAACCCTCCCGCAGGCCGGCTCACCCGGGTCTGTTGCGGAAACAGTTGCGTCACCCGCTCGGTCATTCGCACCACACCCCGGGCGTGCTCAGCGCACAGCTGGCGCAGGAACCGGTCGTAATGGCCCCGCTCCAGATAGCGTGCCAGCACCAGCTGTGAGGGTGTGGCCACCGATACCGTATTGATGAATTGCAGATGCTGGGCCTTTTCCCGATGACGCTCCGGCGCCACCAGCCACCCCACCCGCAGGCCTGCAGACAGGGTTTTTGACGAAGACGAACAGTAATACACCAAACCATTCTTGTCCCAGCTCTTCACCGGCCGGGGCCGGGGGCCGCTCAGCGGCAGATCCCCGTAGATATCATCTTCCACCAGCGGCACCTTGTGCTTCGACAACAGCGCCAACAGGGCCTGTTTGCGTGCGTCGGAAAGCCTGACCCCAAGCGGGTTGGAAAAATTCGACACCACCACACAGGCCGATACCTTCCAGCGCTCCAACGCCAGGGTCAGGGCTTCCAGGGAAATCCCCTCCACCGGGTCGGTGGGAATTTCCAGTGCCTTCAGGCCCAGCGAATCGATCACCTGCAACAGGCCATAATAGGTGGGCGATTCAATCGCCACGGTGTCACCGGGTTGGGTCGTCAACTTGAGCGCAATGGCCACGGATTCCTGGCAGCTATTGGTAATCAGCACATCCTCCGGGCTGACCTCGCACTGCAGCCCCGCCAGCCGGCGGGCAACCTGGGTGCACAGTTCCGGCGCCCCGGGCGGAAAGGCATAGCCCACACAGCGACGTCGTTCCTCCCGCAGCACGCTGTGAAACATCCTTTCCATGGTGGCCACCGGCATATATTCCGGCGCCGGCACCGCCGCTCCCAGGTTCACCACCGACGGGTTATTCACACTCTGCAATATCTGCAGCACCCGCTCCTGGCCGGTAATCCGTCGCGGCCGCCGACTTGCCGTGGTCACCCGGGGAGCCTCGCGCACCACCGGCGGCTGGCGCACGTAGTAACCGGATCGTGGACGGGCTTCCAGCACACCACGCTGCTCCAGCTCCCGACAGGCATTCACCGCCGTGGACACACTGACCTGTTGCTGTTCCGCCAGCACCCGCACCCCGGGCAGGCGACTGCCCACCGGGTACACCTGATCCCGGATCAGGACCTGCAGACGATCCGCCAGGCTTTGATACAACGTCATGAGCTCCACACCCGATACAGTTTTTCGCATAACAAACAGTACAGATTACTATTCTTACTATCTGTACCGCTTCAATATTATTTTCTTATATCTGTATTGATATGCGTTGTCCACCTAGTCTGTTGAACCATCTTCAGAAAAGAAGGATCGCGTCATGTCGACGGAACAGTTAGTGGCACTTATCGGCTTTGTTGCCGTGATGACCGGCACCCCCGGCCCCAACAACCTGATGCTTATGGCATCCGGTGCCAACGCAGGCTTCCGCCGTTCCTTGCCGCACATTCTGGGCATTGCCATCGGCTGTCAGGTAATACTGGTGTGCGTGGCGCTGGGACTCGGCCAGCTACTGACTCGCTTCCCGCAGGCCGTTACCGCACTGCGTGTGGGCGGCGCCTTGTACCTGCTGTATCTGGCCTGGCAGCTAGTGCGCACCCGCGACCTGAAAAGTGATAGCTACAACGCCAAACCGCTCACCTTCATGCAGGCCGCCCTGTTCCAGTGGGTCAATCCCAAGGCCTGGATGATGATTCTCACCGGGGTAGCCACCTTTACCCAACCACAGGACTTCACCTTGAGCGTGGCCATTGTGGCCGGCACCTTCCTGATCGTCGGATTACCGCTGATCAGCAGCTGGAACCTGTTTGGCGCGGTGCTGAAAAACTGGCTGCACCGGGGCCGGCGCCTGCGCGCCTTTAATCAGGCCATGGCGGTGCTGCTGGTAGCGTCGCTCTATCCCACTTTTGGCATCAAGCCCAGCCAGGCCAGTGAAGCCGATACCCCGCCAGCGCAAGAAAGACAGGAAACACCGCAACCGCAAAAGCGTGAACGACTAAACTGGTGGATGAGCGTGCTGTAGTGATTCAGTAGCGAGTGACGAGGAGCGAGTTGCGAAAGTCAAAACCTTCAACCGAAGAATGGTTTTTGCTTTTCGAGACTCGAAACTCGTTACTCGCCCCTGCCACCCCATTATTTCCCCACAACAAAACCTGGCTACCTTCGTGCTTTAGCATCCCCTCCTTTGCCCCACATGTGGCTAGCTGTTGTAGCACGGCAAGCGCTTCTCCCTTAGGCTAGACCCTTTCGCACAAACGCAATTTCGCGCAAGGAATGTCCATGCAAAACGGGCTGATGGTGCTGCACGGCAACCGTCTGGAAACCCTCACCGAGCTGGTGGCCGACTGGCTGCAGCGTGAGCCACTGTCACCACTGGAAACGGAAACCTTCCTGGTGCAGTCCAACGGCATGGCCCAGTGGCTGAAACTGCAACTGGCGGATGCCCTGGGAATCAGCGCCGGTTTTCAGTTTCAAATGCCCGCCCGCTTTTTATGGAGTGCCTATCGCACCGTCCTTGGCGAAGACCAGGTGCCCCGTACCTCGCCCTTCGATAAATCCCGGCTGCTATGGCGTCTGTATCGGTTATTGCCGACGCTTCTCAATAACGACCATTTCGGCCCATTGCGGCATTTTCTCGCCGACGATGTGGACGGTCGCAAACGCCATCAGCTGGCCGAGCGGCTGGCGGATCTGTTCGATGCCTATCAGGTCTATCGGGCGGACTGGCTGGCGGACTGGGAAAACGGCAACGACCGTCTGCGCAAGGCCCAGGATCGCGACGCTTTTGATGAGTTTCCCAGCAGCCAGCTGTGGCAGGCGCATCTGTGGCGCGCCCTGCTGGCGGACATGGATGACAGCAAACAGGGCCTCAGCCGCAGCGCCATCCATCGGGATTTTATCGCGGCACTCACGCAACAACAGCAACAGGGCACGCCACCGCCGGGCCTGCCCCGCCGCCTGATCATCTTCGGTATCAGTGCCCTGCCCCAGCAAGCCCTGGAAGCGTTGGCCGCGCTGAGTCAGCACTGCCAGATCCTGATGCTGGTACAGAACCCCTGCCAGCATTACTGGGCGGATATTGTCGAAGACAAACAACTGCTGCGCCGCCAACTGGACAACCGCAAACGCCACCTGACCGCCCTGCCGGAAAATCGCGTCAATCCACTGCTGGCCGCCTGGGGCAAACAGGGCCGGGACTTTATCGGCCTGCTCTACGACCACGACGACCCGGACAGTTATCGCAGCGCCTTCCAGAATCAGATCGATCTGTTTGAACACCACGAACCGCAAACCTTGTTGCAACAGTTGCAGCAGGACATTCTCGATCTGGAACCCTTGCCGGCGCCGGACCAGCGCCCCTCTCTGGCGATCGATGGCTCGCTCAGTTTCCGCATCGGCCACAGCCCCCAGCGGGAAGTGGAAATTCTGCAGGATGAATTGCTGGACCGGTTCAGCAACGACCCGAGCCTGCAGCCCCGGGACGTGATCGTGATGGTGCCGGACATCGAAGCCTATGCGCCGCACATTGATGCGGTATTCGGCCGACTGGACCGGGACGATCCCCGCTATCTGCCCTATACCCTCAGTGACCGCAGTGCCGGGGCCGCGTCCCCCCTGGCCCAGGCGGTGGAATCCCTGCTGCACCTGCCCCAGTGGCGCTTCACTGCCACCGACATTCTCGACCTGCTGGATGTGCCCGCCGTGCGCGAACGTTTCGGCATCGACGAAGGCGACCTGCCGCAACTGGCCCGCTGGATCGACCAGGCGCGCATTCGCTGGGGCCTGAACAGCCAGCAGCGCAAGACCCTGGACGTCCCCGGCTTCGAACAGAACAGCTGGGCCTTCGGCCTGAAGCGGATGCTGGCCGGCTACCTGCTCGGCGACGGCCCGGCCTGGATGGGCATCGAGCCCCTGGACGAAGTGGCCGGGCTGGGCGCGGAGCTGGCCGGGCGTCTTTCGCGCCTGCTCGATACCCTGGAACACCACTGGCAACAATCACGTCAGGACGCCAGCGCCAGGGAGTGGCAACAACGCTTCACCCGGTTACTGGATGACCTGTTCGCCCCGGTGGATGAAACTGACCAGACCCTGGATGCGGGCCTGCGCGACGCCCTCAACGACTGGTTGGCGGCCTGCGCCGAAGCGGACTTCGACAGCGTCCTGCCTCTCACCGTGGCCCGCCGCCCGCTGCTCGATGCCCTCAACGCGGAAAGCCTGTCTCAACGGTTCATGGCCGGGCGTATCAACGTCTGCACCCTCATGCCCATGCGCGCCATCCCGTTCCGCCATGTCTGCCTGCTCGGCATGAAGGACGGCGACTACCCCCGTCAGCAGCAGCCCATGGATTTCGATCTGATGCGGCAATGGGGTAACTATCGGCCCGGCGACCGATCCCGCCGGGATGACGACCGCTACCTGTTTCTGGAAGCCCTGCTCAGCGCCCGGGACAGCCTCTACATCAGCTGGACCGGCCGCAACGTGCGCGACAACAGCGAACGGCCGCCCTCGGTGCTGGTGGCGCAACTGCGCGACCACATTAACCAGCGCTGGCACACCGACCAGGGCGAACCGGTGGATGCCCTCACCGTGGCCCATCCGCTGCAACCGTTCAGCGCCCGCTATTTCTTTAACACCGATCAGGGTGCCGCCAACGATTCGCTACACAGCGATTCACTACACACCTATGCCAACGAATGGCGCGCCCTCCACGATGGTCAGGCACCTGCTGTCAGCAATGATCAGCCCTTGCCGCCACTGGACAGCGACGAGCCGATTACCTGCGCCGCCCTAGGCCGTTTTCTCAAACAGCCGGTGGCGCATTTTTTCGAGCAGCGCCTGAAGGCCCGCCTGAAACAGCAACGCCAGGTACTGGATGACAGCGAACCCTTTGCCTTCGACGGCCTGCAACGTTTCCAGCTCCAGGACCAGTTGCTCAGCGAGGCCCTGCGTGCCGGTCCGGAGCATGCCGGCGACGCCATGGCCCACACCCTGGATCGCCTGGCCGGCAGTGGCGATCTGCCCCTGGCGCCCTTTGACGAAGGCAGCCGTGACAGCCTGCTGATGCCCCTGTCGCAGCCACTGGAACACTACTTTGCCCTGCTGGCCGAGTGCGGCGCACCGCAACCGCAACAGGAAATCCGTCTTAGCGCCGGGCCCCTGCAGATCGAAGACTGGCTCACGGATTTGCGCGGCTCCGCAGCGAATAGCCAGCGTCTGGTGCTGCACACCGGCAAGCTGAAAGAGCGCTTCGACAAACTCACCCGGGACTGGACCCTGCACCTGGCCGCCTGCGCCGCCGGGTGCCCGTTAACCACCCACGTCCAGGGCCAGGATGGCCGCATCACCCTGCCGCCCCTGAACCGCAGCGACGCCCAGCACTGCCTGGATCAACTGGGCTATGCCTGGCAACAGGCCCTGTGCGAACCGCTACCCATCGCCTGCGCCACCGCCTTCGCCTGGCTGAAAGGGGAAGAAAAAGACAACGGCGACAACGAGGCACGCAAGGTGTTCGAATCCGGTTTTATGCACACCGGTGAACAGGACAAGGAGCCGGCCCTCGCCCGCGCCTGGACCGACTTCGATGACATGCTGGCTGTCCGCCACGGCGACGAGCGCGCTTTCGATTACTGGACCGGGCAACTCTATGCCCCGCTCTACCAGCACGCCCAATGGCGTGAACCGGGAGATGACGCATGAACAGTGAACGTCCGCTCCCGATTACTTTCCCGCTGCACGGTACCCGGCTGATCGAAGCCAGCGCCGGCACCGGCAAGACCTTTACCCTGGCTGCGCTGTATCTGCGTCTGGTGCTCGGCCATGGCGACGACAATGCCTTCGCGCGCCCGCTCCTGCCGCCGGAAAT
>Ga0208816_100057_pt1 | contig 59651 bp, 62 predicted proteins | sample Virmet3734_803_FD_185737 | JGI IMG/M metagenome (GOLD analysis project Ga0208816, IMG submission 185737) | Marine viral communities from the Southern Atlantic ocean transect to study dissolved organic matter and carbon cycling - metaG 3734_803... | ecosystem: Environmental > Aquatic > Marine >...
CATTTTATAATCCTGAGCGGTTGCATTCGTATCTGGATTACAGGAGTCCAAATCAATATGAGGCGGACATGAAGAAATTGAAAAAAGTAGCTTAACTGGGTTGGTCAATTTTGGTTGACCACGTCAGGTGGCTCATATGCGTTGAAGTAGTAATTCAGTTCATCTGGTTTCATTGTTGTGTAAAGTCTAATGATATCTTTCATTAAACCAAACGCTGCAAGTCGCCGCATGACGTGTGCATGCTCGTCGCGTGGGGACAGTTCGTTCATAATCACCCTCGCGACGAATCAGCTAGAAGTTCAAACTCAACAATGTCGAGATCAGATTCAGTGAGTTTTTTAATCAACTCATGATTCCATTGGCTTACGAGAAGGGTGTTGTTACCTTCCTCTGCCAACTTCATGATGTTCTCTTCTTTTATATCCTTCATTAACTGTATCGTTCTGTCGTCGCAACCAGTATTTGCCTTGACGACAGCAGGAGAAAGTTGTGAAAGACGTTTCATTTCAATAATGAACTGCAAATTTATGCGCTTGATGCGATTCATTATTTCGCGCTCAGAAAACTGCATAATTAATTCCTTCAATTATTAGTCGCTAGTAAAAAGTATGTGTGAGAATCAAAAACGATAAATTTAGATTCTTCATAAATTATACAACGAAAGTATAAACAGTCAACAACACCGAACGTTAACCAAATGTAATAATAAATCTCAATGAAAAACACCTTAAAAGTATTCGTTTAAATACAAAAAATAGAACCGCCAAGAGAAGGATCGCAAAAAAAACGTTAAAAAACAATCACCTTAAAATAATGAAGAATGGGGAAAGTAACTATAGTATGCAAAAACATATCAAAAAAAGCAGGCCCAGACTAATTCCCACATGAAAGCAATGTGTTCACATGGTAGTCAGTCAGCTCAAAAAATAAGACATGGGAAACTAAGTTACCCGGTAAAAAACACAGGGATAACTATAAAAAATGAGCGTCATATGTACAAAAACGATAAAAAGCTAATAAATAGTAAGTAAAGAGCTAATCGACATGTACGAAATATCGCACAAATACAACCACTCCTTCAAAAGGTATCTTAGAACATACGTAGCTATAAAATACAATACATATAAGGCGTGGAAAAGATGCGTGTTACGCTAAGCCAAACAATCTTATGCTTAATCTACTGTAATTAACGTATAGCTTATGTAGCCATAGATGCAAATCGAGACTGCGTTTAAAAAAAAAGAGAGGAATGCCCTCTCTTTTTATTAAGTATGAATACGCAATCACTACATATTAAGTAGGTCACTCCCGTAGTTCACTTTATTATTCGTCGAATTTTTCTGGGATACGCCACTCATATTTTCATCTTCATTAGCTAAGCGAACTTCATCCTTTTTAACGTTATTGTCAGCAACATTGAGACTTGAGTTAGCAATAGTTGCTCTACCATGATGCATTGCAACAAGGTCGTTGGTTGCTAGCCTTATTAACTCAAAGTTACGAGCTTTTGGATCCCTTCCTTCTAAATGTTCCCGCAACGGACCATCAGGAATTGTTATCTTAAAAGTATACGACATCATCTACCTCGTTTAAGCAGCATTCATTTTCTTTAAGGCTTCATAGTACTGCATGCCGCCGAGATGCATTCCACGACAAATCGATGTGATTGGATTTTTGACTACAACGATATCATGGTCCGGGTAGGCTGACTGAAGAGCCTCTTTATAAATATTACACGCCCCACCCATCAAGATAATGAGGTCAATATCGCCTCCATTACCCACCACATTCTTCAGTTTTGTCACAGCGTTCTGCGTGACTGACTCAATAGCGGGACGCAAATCAAATTCAATATTTACAGGCTTATTATCAACAGTTTCCCCTTTGCAAACCGGAAAAGGGTACTTTTTACCTGACACTCTTATATAGCCATCATTTTTGTAGAATGCCTCGTCAATTTTTTCAATTGGAAAGTCATGTAAATTCGGAAAAGCGGTGCGTAATGTTTTAGCACATGCAGACAGCACACTGCTCATTCCTAAATCAGCGCCTCCAGAACGTGTATCGTTAAGCTTTAGACCTGCACTTGTTACATAATCGAACGTGCCAAAGCCTGGATCGACAGATAATACCGTTTGCTCTCTAAGCTCATCAAAACCTGACTGACCAATGCTGTCCGCATAGTCCAGCAAACCACCTAGCGGTTGCACAATAACCCATGCATTCTTAACCTCAATAGTCCTATCTTTAATAGTGTGTTTACCAACAACCAAAGATTTGAGCTGCTCTCTACGTGACCAATGCTCAACCGGCAGAGCTAACACAAACAAGTCTATTGTATCTGCATTCATATAAAGCATTGAGCCGAACAAGAGAGCTTGGTACTGATCACTTGTGATGTAAGAACTGTTAAGTACTCGCGATGAACTTTTGTCACTCGCAAGTTGAGCATCGGGGCCAATTTCATAGTTCTGGCCATTTATAGTGATAGATACGGTATCCCTTTTATTTAATCCGGCATTTAAACCAGACTTATTGGGGTCAGTTTGAGCAACAAAAGAAGAGAACGTCTTAATTACTGGCTCTCCGTCTGCATACCCAGTTGTTAAAGAAGTAGTGCCAAACCCCACTTCCAATGCACGTATTACAGCCATATTTTACCTCTTACACATTTAAATCATAATCTAGCGCCAAAGTGCCCAAAATGTTCGCAAAGGATACAAAGAGGCCCACAAATAAACACCCTTCATCATTGAAGGCCTAAAAAGGCCATGAAAGCCCTGAAAGTAACCGTGCGCATACCGCTCGTTCCCCTCGCTTAGTCGCCTGTGACTAAAAAGCCCCAAAAGTACAGAAAAGGTACCAAAAGGGGATGGGTGTATTGCGCAAAGATGCTTAGGACATAAAACGGCACTCAAAGGGTCGTAATGGCGCAATTCAGGAATCAATATACTGATAACTTGCTGATATATTTTTCGTTCACCTCGATTTTTTAGGGGGTCTAATAAAGAAATAACACGCTGGTCGACGCTGAATGCCTTTGAAGGAGTTTTCTAATAAATATAAAGCGGCGTATAAATATAACTGTACATAAGAATGTTCAGTTGAAAATATGAATGAGCCTTAGAGGCAATAAGGTATAAAACATAACTGAACATATATTTGTTCAGTTATTATTTAAGTAAACAAGAATGTATGAAAGCCTACCGTAAGTATAAAATCGATGGCTATCTAGCAGATAGATACGCATAAAAACAAAACTGAACATAATAATGTTCAGTTTTAATAAAAAATACGCTTATGTAGAGGAATAAAAGAAAAAAAACTGAACATATAAATGTACAGCTAAGATTATAAGAAGAGAAATCGAGCGCCATCCCTCCGACGACCATTATGTTCAGTTATAATTAAAACTGAACAAGATTATCTTTATCAGTTTCCCCCTGTGTCAGGATAGTTGTCGCCTCAGTTTTTCATAGTATTAGACAGGGTGCGGAAGTTAGGCATGAGTGAGACATTATCCAGAAGAACATAAAAAGGCAGTGGTTAGTAAGTTGATTGAAAGCGGTTTATCATTACGCCAGTTTGCGCAAAGAGAAGGTATTAGCCTGTCTACGTTGTATGGTTGGCGGGACAAGTATACAGAGGCCGATTTCAGTTTGACTAAAAGTAATACGCCAGAGAATTGGACCGCAGAGCAGAAGTTTTCTGCGGTGATAGAGACTGCTGCCATGTCGGAAGTTGAGGTAAGTGAATACTGCCGGAAAAAGGGCCTTTTCCCGGAGCAAATCCAGCAATGGAAACATAGCTGTATCTCCGGTAATCAATCCGAGGCGGATAAGCGTAAACAGCAGGCCCAGGAACGTAAAGCGGATAAGAAACGCATTAAAGAGCTGGAAAGAGAGTTAAAACGCAAAGACGCAGCGTTAGCCGAAACTGCTGCGCTTCTGGTGCTTAGAAAAAAGTTAAATGCCTACTGGGGGGAAGACGAGGACAACTAACCACGTTCTCAGATAGGCAATACTATATTTCACTGATTGATGAAGCCGTTAGTGCGGGGGCCAGAAAGCACAAAGCCTGTGGCATCATCGGCTTATCCCTGCGCACGTTACAACGATGGCGGGACGCGGATGGAATTTGTGCAGATAAGCGCCCGGAGGCGAGCAGGCCGACGCCTGCAAATAAGCTAACTGAGATAGAACAACAAGCCATTTTGGATATCTGCAATGAAGAGCGGTTTGCCAGTCTGCCGCCCAGTCAGATTGTGCCCATGTTGGCCGATGAGGGAGTTTATCTGGGTTCGGAATCCAGCTTTTACCGTATATTGAAAGCCAATAATCAGCTTAGCCACAGAGGCAAAGCAAAACCCAAAGGTACACAGGCAAAACCTGATGGATTTACGGCTACGGGACCCTGTGAAGTGTGGACCTGGGATATATCGTACTGCCCCTCTACGGTCATTGGTCGGTTCTTTTATCTGTACATGATAATGGATATTTTTAGCCGTAAAGTTGTGGGATGGGAAGTGTATGATTGCGAGTCTGGTGATCATGCCGCTAACCTCTTGGAACGCACGCTATGGTCTGAGAAATGCGTGAATGACGAGATAATCTTACATTCTGATAATGGCAGTCCGATGAAGAGCCTGACCATGCAAGCTAAGATGATTGAAATGGGCGTTATCGGCTCACGTAGCCGTCCCGGTGTCAGTAATGACAACCCTTACTCAGAATCTCTGTTCCGCACAGTCAAATACTGCCATAGATGGCCGAGTGAAGGCTTTAAGTCGCTGGAGGAAGCGCGAGCCTGGGTGCGAGATTTTGTCCGCTGGTATAACACCGAACATCGCCATAGCCGCATAAGATTCGTTACCCCAGAGCAGCGACACAAAGGTGAAGACCAACAGATACTGGCAAAGCGTACTGAGTTATATGCCGAGGCAAAAGTGAGAAATCCAAGTCGTTGGTCTGGTGAAACCAGAAACTGGGATAAGATCGGAAGCGTAGAGCTAAATCCGGAGAATAAAAAAGAAGCAGCTTAACAGCTCAGGCGACAACTACCTTGAAAAACGCCGGTTTCCATTAAAAAAACACCATTCTAAGCAAGAAGAAGTAAGAAGCCGATACACATGTCGGCGAAAGAACAAGACACCAAAGTGCCGTAGACCTAGCAAAAAACCATTCCCTACGAAAACTCCCTCCAATTAAATTCGCAATAATTTCACCTATGAGAATAGGAGTGATGCATGTCAGACGAAATAGAACAGCACCTCGAACCAGCGGAAGCAGAGTTACGAGATGCGGCATTTGAAAAAATAGAAGAGCTAAGGCTACAAGCAGAACAGATTGTTGGAGAGTACTGGGCGTTCGTTGAAGAGAGTAATACAGCCCTAAAAAGGGATAAGAAGATCGGAGAACGACTCAAGGAAAAAGCAATAAGCTTTGGCCCAAGACTGGAAAAAATGCCAAGCGGCAAGTACACAAAATACGTGCCTAATTGGGTTCACTATCCATATAACGAGCGGAGGGCGAAATCACAAAAATCAGCAAGGCTCGGAGAGCGTGTCAAATTAGGGCCGAACAAAGAGTACAACCTAAGAACTCTTTTGCGATATGCGACCGGCAGGGATGACGCAAAGATACTTGATACGGAAAGGGAGTTAATGGTTATCAGGGAGCGACTTGAGATGTTCCACGAAATCATTGTGCTCATAGATAGAAAGACAAGACGCATCAATAGAATTGCAAATAAATATCAAGAGGTGAGACAAAATGACTGAAATGACAAGAAACCAAGCGGAAAAAACTGAGCAGGACAGCATACAACTACCCCGCATCAAGTTTACGACAAAAATATCATCAGGATTGTTGAGAGAATATTTCAGCAAGAACATCGGGCTGGTTATAAAAGTCTATGGCCGAATAGGCGGACTACTGAGAATGACATCAGACAATAACGTCATCAACGCCATGGTATCAGACTGGTCAGCGACCAACATGGATATTGCGTTAGCGCAGGTCGAAGAAATAGAAGCGCAGCACGAGGCGGCGCTTTTGGCGGCAGGCGTAACAAATGGAGACGAAGCAGGTGTAGTGGTAGATAGACCAGAACCATTAGAAGTTGATTGGAGTGTCAATCACCCGTCATTTCATGTATTGCGTAAAGTGATAGTCAAGATAGATGAAGCGATAGTGAAAGCGGAGAATCTCTACTACGAAGGTGTAATGGATGATATTCAGTTCAGGTCTCTGCAAGCACAAGCCGTAAATGTTATTGGCGGGATACTGGACCGCGTTCGCAAAGCAACAGCTCCCGGAAAACGAACAACAAAAGGCGTAACGAGATACGTAGCAGCAGAATTATCAAAACATATTAGAGAAGGCGGATACCGCTTAGAGTTCTTTGATGTCCCCGCAAGCGTAAGAGAAATGACTCAAGAGTATGATGCTAGACATGCAGCTATGAAGTCACTCATAGAACAGCGAAAGCGCGAACAGGAAAAAAGAAAAGCTACCGAGAAAAAGAGCAAGGAAGCATCCGTAGACAAAAGTCAGGGAGAGCTCATTAAGGATAGCGAGGTAGCTTGATGTTAAAAAGCCTGCTAAACGCTTTTAATAAAAATAAAGCGAGCGCGACTGTCACACAGGAGCGAGCCATTGTAGATATATATGGCCGCCCTGTAGAGGATGCACTGGAGTATTTTTACCCTAAGCAAATCAAAGGTATTCCGGTGTTCAGCGTCGACAGTATTTATGACCATTATTACGAAAGCAAAATAAAGGACATTATTGAGCATTGTGGTATTGGTGATCATCGTGAGCATGAAGGAAAGCAGGTACGCGAGATACTCTATGCTGAGGTGATTAAGCGCTATATAGAATATGTCCATATGATACCGGCGTCAGAAGACCAGCACCACTCGACGCCGGGAGGGATGATTGTTCATTCATTGGAAGCATCACGATGGGCGCAAAAGTGGGCTAAGTCAAAAACACCACCATCGACAGGTATGCATGATTTGGATAGACGCTCACGCCCTGCCTATAAGTATGCAGCATGGCTAGCAACACTGATGCATGACGCAGGGAAAGTACTGCGTGACATAGTAATTGATGCGGTAGATATCGAGGTTGACGGAAAGAATGAGCGAGTCAGTCGTGATAGACCTGTACCCACATGGCGACCACAAAAAGAGTCGCTGGTGGACTGGGCAAAGCGATTTCATGTTGCCACATACAGCGTAACGTATATAGAGAGGGAGCATAATCGACACAACATCGATTCTATACAGTTGCTAAATCCTGTACTGGGAACAGGGTACGCACTTAATTATTTGCTGGACTCACCTGCCGACGTTCATGGTTCATTGGTCAGATTGCTGTCTGGGCATGACAATAGATTGGACTATATCACTAGCGCAAAACAGTACGGCGACCAAATGTCGTCCGCGAGGAACATGGGTTTATCAGATAACTCAGCGTATCTCGTGGACAAGAAAATAAGTACGCATGGACGAATTATACGTGCAATGAGGATTGCTAGAACCACGTGGAACTTTAATGTCACGGGTGCGCATGCATGGATAATTGGCGGAGAAGTATATCTGCGCTACCAGAAGGCGTTTCATTCCATTATAAATACCGCCAAAAAGCATGAACTCAACATACCCGGAGCGGTAGAGACAGTGCTAAACATCATGGAAGATAATCACATAATTCAGTCATACAGCGACGAATATAAGTCGATACTCTTTACGCCGGGCACGTTCACAAAGGAAGAGCTTCTAGAGATTATCACTGGCCAGCGTAACGCGATATGGGAAGAAATTATAAGAGTAAAGTGGAAGGGCTACGTTTTTAATGACGACCCGGCACCTGACTCTATGTCTGGCGTATACACTATTCCGAGCCACGAGAAATTTTATCAAATCGATGAGCGGGGCATCGTTCACGAGTTGAATAGAGATGAATTGGTCGCACTTAGCACACCAGTGAATGATAGCGATGACGGTAACACATACGCTGATGAAGACTTTGCGCCGTCAACACCCGTTCAGCAATCGCCGCAACCCACCAGCGAAGAAGATGATAGTACCTCACCGACACAAGTAGAAAACACGTCTGTAGCGAACGGCCAAGCAGGTGAGCATCCTCATACGAACACGACAGCGCCATCTCAACAAACAGAAGCGCCGGATGAGGATAAGAAAGCGACATCTGCGCAGAATAAGAAAGCATCGCCCAAGCAAGATGCAATAAAAAAAGCCATCGAAGAGGCAAAGAAAAACAAAAAGCCAAAGCCGAAGATGGAATTCAAGAACGCGCCGTCTGATGCACCAATGTCTACCACTGACAAAAAGCAGGAAGCCGAAGGAAAGAGAGATACTCAACCCGGTGCGCCATCTAAAGGAGCGCCAAGAAAAGAAACTCACTCTGCCACCGACAAAAAAGTTGCCGCGCAAAAAGCAGTACCCGGAAAAGAAGAAGCGTCGTCGAAAGACGAAAGTAAAGAAGCTAGTAATAACGCGACTAAAGCGGAGCGAGGAAGGAAGCAAAATACTCCTGAAAGACAAGACACGTCAGCGAGGGACAATCACTTACATGCAGAGGAAAAATCGGCAGAAAGCACCAACAAAGGAAAGTCAAATAGTGCAGTTATCAGTGATAAGAAAAAGCAGGCGTCCTCGACAGACAATGAAACATCTTTCCCAGCGATAAAACTGGACAGAGTAAAGCGACACAAGATTCCGCGTCACGCATCGACCTTCGTTTGTATAGATGATGTTGTGAAAGAGAATAATTTAGCGTCCCGCGCTGACGCAATTAACGTAATGCGACAACAAGGATTGGCGGAAGAGAGTAAAGGCAACGCACTTGTTGTGGCACATAGGTTAAATGGCAAATTAGTCCAAATGGTTGGCGTTAATGATGAGCAAGCTCAGTCAAATCAGAAGGGTGATGCAAAAGCAGTGTCTAGTAAGGACACAAAAACCACCGGCGCCAAACCGAGAAGCAACGGTAATCCACCGTCGCTCAATGACAAGAATAAGTCTGAACCAAGTCGACGCCCGGAGTCGAGAGAGAAGCAAGAAGAAAAGTCGATAGACTGGGAAGCTGTGTTCGCGAGCGACAGCGCATCGATACATGGACTACAAATCAAGATTAAGAATGCGCCCAAGGGAACATTAGGCGCTTACCTTCGAGGTTTATCCGACTCTCTAGAAGAAGGTAAAAGCCTTTCTACGGTTGCAGTTGAATATAAAAGTAAGGCGGCGATAAAGACCATCCCACTTCTTAACTACATCAATACGCAAAGAAGCAGCCCTATCCGATACCGACATATCAAGGGAGCAATACTGAAGGCTGGAGAGCAGGTGGAGAGCGAGAAGGTTGGAATAGAAAGCATTGTTGTCATTAACGGACAAAGTATTAACAAGATTAAAATAGAGGAATAGAGGTGGGTTTATGCATAAATTAGATCCAAGGTATTCAGAGCAACTATTTCGCCCGGTGTTTGAGATAAACGTCGCAGCGGTATGGTTAGTTGCGGGGTTTGTCACTCCAATACTAAGTGCCATTTATGTTGAGGGAGAGACACTTGTAGAGGCATTCATACTGTCTGTCATTATGATTGCGATAGCTGTCTTTTATGGATACAAGTCAATCCCGTTATTGGATAGGCAGCTAAGGCTGACGACGAATAAGATGGTGTTCTTTGAGTTGAGTAAGTTGAGGAAGAAGAATCAACTAGACCTTCGCTATGGCGATGACAAGAACAAGAAAAAGAAGGACCGACGTTCGACGTATATGGGAAGAGGCTTTAAGTGGGGAGCTGAACATGCCAATCGCGCATACCAAGTTGCTGACATGGACTCCGATTTCTCTCAAGTAAAATTGCCGTTCTTTTTAAAGCCTGTTGCGAAGATGATGGCTGCCGACACTGAGAAGCTTGGTGGTTCACCGTGGATTCACGGCATGGGTAATGAGGAGGAGCAAATCATCAATGAGACCAACTGGTATGGCCATTCATGCATAACAGGGAATGTTGGTACAGGAAAGACAACGTTACTGAAATTGATGTCGCTTAACGCCCTGCATTTGGGAAATACGCTATTGGTACTCGACCCTAAGAACGATAAGGACTGGCAGGCGACCATCAAGCATGAGTTGGAGTATCTGGGTAAAGCGGATAAATTTTACCACCTGCACCCTTCAAGCCCATCTACGTCGTGCCGCATACCTTTGCTAAGTAACTATACAAGAATTACCGAGATAGCAGCGCGTGTTGCCCCACTAATGGGTAATGGTCCATCGTCTAAGCCATTCCAAGATTTTGCATACGGCATTATTTATGCGACGTCATTGGCGTTCAAGTATTTGGGGGAGCCTATCCGCCTGACATCCATTCAAAAAGTGATTGCATCAGATAGGCGTGGATTGGCCATGCGAGTAATGGATAAATATTACAAAGAGACAGTGGGAGAAGAGTATGCGGCTATGTTGTCAAAGGAGCTAAAAGAGTTAAATTCAGATCGTTTAGCTGCTCTGGGTGAATATTACATTGGCACATTGTCAAAGGATTCCCCCTGCCCTGCGGTAGAAAAAATGATTGAGTTCGCCCTTCATGACGATGGGCATTACGTGAAGATGGTAACGACCTTGCGTCCGGTACTGACAGCATTAACTGCAGAACCCCTCGATGAGCTATTCTCCCCGGTTGAAACAGAAGCTGTAGATGACGATAGACCCATTATCGACATTGCCGAGCTAATGGAGACGGGAGGCTGTTTATACATTTCACTGGATTCCTTGACGGATGGCACAACAGCGTCCTTCCTATCCAGACTTATTCTAGCAGAGGCGGCGGCCGTAGCGGGTGACAGATACAACCATGAGACAGATGAGCCACGTCGTGTGACGATAGCGAATGATGAGGTACATGCGAGTATCGAGAATAACGATGCGCTGTTTAACATTCTAAGCCAAGGTCGAGCGGCGTCGATGCAAATGATACTAGCGACACAAACGATAAGTGATATAGCGTCGAAGACCGACCAAGCTACGGCAGACCGTTTCTTGGGTTTGTGTAACAACTTTATCAGCATGCGGACCACAGATCCAAAAACACAAGAATATGTGTCCAGTCAATTTTCTAAAGCGTCCGTCACGAAGCAAGACATATCGACAAACTCATCGAGTGACACAGGAACCTCAATGCTGAGTTTTAGTGCTGGTTACAAAGAAACATTATCCAGTCAACGCGAAGATGCATTTCCACCCACCCTATTAGGTGATTTGCCGATTTTGCAGTATGTAGCGCGTTTAGCTGACGGTAAGAAGCTAAAGATGCGCTTACCGATAATTAAGAATGACGATAAAGAGGGGGAGCGAGCGCCATGGCTACATTAAGCGGTAAAGGCACATCAAGCGATGAGTTCAGCTTTAGAACCAACTACTTTACGACAGGTAACACCAAAGAATTCAAGCATGCGACGGACAAGATGTATTTTTTAGACACGGATTGCCGAAGTGCCGTTGATGAGTCCGCGGAAGTGAATCCGAAGATAACGCTGGTGGCTGAAAGGTTGTGCCGTATGATTGGGCCGTTCTTTGTAGATAAAGAAGGGCAGATAGTGGCATGCAAGATATTAAGAGAAGCATGCAATGAACACGAAGATGCACTTCAGGTAAGTGGGAGGCAGGAGGCATACCGCGGATTTTTCATGTCAGTCAGAGACAGCCTACCCCAAATAATGGAGTATGTGCCGGAAATATTGGTAAGCGGCAAAGCGGCCAGAACAATCGATGTAATGAAAGAAAATGTCGATGATGCGATATGCGCAAAAGGTGACGCCCTACTGGTAACACATACGCCATTTAGTAAGTCGCTCACCGACTTTGAAATGTCCCTCATTATGCTGTCGCGTTTATTTGACCGGGAAGACCTGTTTAACATAGGTGTGCCTATTACGGTGTCTGGGGATGAACAATACAGCAAGGTTTACCATATCCGAGATTTCCCTCGCGGTATGAAGACGCGTACACCATTGTCCATCATAGACAGTGACGCCAGAAATGCCCTATCGGCCATTGCGAGCTATCACCCGAACATTACACCAACAGCTCAGCGCATTTGCCTGCTAGCCGGTCCATTTATGACCACCAGCGATGGAGAGTGTGTAATTTCAGGAATTTTACGAGACGCAAGTACTGAATTTGAGGATGCGATAGACAGAGATGGTTTACGCGAGGCGTATTATAACTTCTTCCACAGTATCTTTCTTCGGTTGCCAACGCTGTTCGAATATCAAGTGTATATCAGTGAGAAGCCTGGAACGAAGAGGATGCTGGACATACTCCATGACAATTATGCGTCTTTGCTAGACACCAAGAACGCCATTGTTGAAGTGAAGAGGCAGGAAGTTAGGGCGTCGCTGACGAACACGGAGCTAAGTCTATTGTTGGTCAATCGTGTTTTTGAGCGCACGGACTTATTAAATCTAGGTATCCCTTCGCTTGGATACAACGCAGTGAATAACCTTATGAATGTATTAAGGAGGGGTGACGCATGGCCACAGCAATAACCGACGCAAATGTGTCTCGCACCTACATCGTCCACATCATACTTTCACTAAGCCTTTTGGTGTCGGCAGTATTTATGATGTTACAGGATACGCCGGACTATAAGCGTTCCATACAGGGAGAGATGCATACGGTAAAGCTTTCGCTTGGAGATACGCCGTGGAATATAGTGGAGCGCAAAACCAATCGTCGCTTTAAAGAGCACTTCTACGATAACGGAGTGTATGAGTGGATATATTCAACGTTCAATCCGAACACTAAGGACAATCAGAAAGGTGGCGTTGCAGCTGTTTATAAGGAAGATGACATGGTGCTATATCGCTTCATTGATAACTCGCAGCTGTTTGCCTATCAGGTATTTTTCCGCTTATCGATGCTGGAGTATTGGGCTGCTCTGACCTTGCCCATGGGGATAGCGATGATATTGACTGGCTATTACACATGGCGGCGCAAAATGTATCAACTTGGTGGCGCCTCAACAGGTAGAGGCCGCATATACCTGAAAGTACTGTGGTTTGTCTTTATTTCGTTTTTAAGTTTGTTATTGGCACCAAGCTTTCTCGCATCAGCGAGTGTTTATGCGCCAGCCATCTTTGTTCTGGTTGCATCATTTGCTGTAAGCCAATACATCGCTAATTTTTCCAAGCTGTTTTGATTCTGACATTACAGCCCCTAAATTTTTGAGCTCTATGAAAAAAATTAATAGGAATGTAATGAATAATAACCATGTCGCTGACAAGCCAAGCTTGAGCCGGAGCAGGTCGAACCAAGCTCGACTCAGTTGGGACGAATGTCGAACTTGGTTCGTCAGCAAAAGGTGCGGGTTGTCCGCTAACATTAACGTTAACGTATACAGGTGAATAGATATGAAGGCTACTAACTTCTTCTCTTCAAAAACAGGCAAGCTCGTCACTCTGGCAGGCTTATTCGCGGTAAGTGGCGCAGCAATGGCTACAGGTACCACAACAGGTATTGATAACATTCTGTCTGATGTTATTGCGTTCTTTGAAGGTCCATTTGGTAAGCTCATCATTGTACTGGCATTTGGTTACGGTCTAGTAAAGATTTTGGCGACAGACTGGATCCAAGTAGGAAGTGCATTCCTTGCAGGACTAACATTAGCAAACCTAAGTGACATTGTTGACTCAACGGGTGTGGGTGCAGCAGTCACAGCAGCAAAAGAAGAAATGATGCCGGTGGTTACCACGGCGGCCGTCAAAGCACAAGATATCGCATGTGCATGTGTGGATTGTGCATGTAAAGCGTGTGGATGTTAATCCATCACTGACACAAAAAAGCGACCATGGTGTCGCTTTTTTTGTGCTTGAAATACCACCCGCTCGACCATCCTGCCCAACATGTAGCTTTAATACCAAGGAAAGATAAGATGGCCAGCAACGTTATTGAGGAGAGAGTCCGTGAAATTAAGAAATACAGTGATTGCCGTTATTGCCAGCGCATTGATTACACCAATAGCGAGTGCTGATGTGTCGTTCAGAGACATTAATCTCGTTGAAGGTGAATTTGAGAGTGTGTATCAATTCAACAAATACATGCAAAGAAACAATATAGAGATGCACGAAATGTTTGCGGAATGTGCAGCGTTTTTCGCAGTTGCCCAGCCTATCTACGAAAGCATGGGAGAAGGCGACAGCATGCACAAGAAAAACATTGATTTGTTTTTAGCTACGCAGCATTTCGCAGGTGATGAGACGCTTAGCATAGTGAAAAGGAAAGCCACCAAATATCACCAATTCTTCGATAGAGCGGTGGCAGATAACAATGGTGGATACTATGGCGGCCGAACCGGAATAGCCAAAGGTGTATGTGATGACGCGCATATCTTTGCCGTAGCATACAAGTAATAATATAGTTGAAAAACAGGAGGGGTATGTGTAGCCCTGAAATTATTGGACTAATAATGGCCATCGAATTTCGACCCAAGCTGGTTAGAGGCAACTGAATAATAGAGAGAAAAGAGAACACCATTTGAGGAGCGCTGAATGAAAATAGAACGCAATCTTCTACTTGATTACCAAGCAGCATGCAAAATGCTACCTAATGTCAAACCGCGAGTAGTAAGTAATATTCTCAATAGCCTGCTTGATAGAGTCAGGAGTCAAGTAGACATCCTTAATATGACAGCGGATACGCCAGAACCCACCATCGAGTACTGCGGCATTACGCTGTCCTCGTCGGACATACACAGCATTCGAGATACACCTGACTTCGGCAGGATAAAAACAACGCCTCAAGGAGCTAGAATACTTATTTCGCTGTATCAGGCTGGTGGCTTGTTTTCAGAGCGTGACAAAAAAGCCAAGGTAGAAGCTGTCCATGACGAACTGATTGCTTATTCTGAATCTGAAGCAGCGCTCATCGATAAAACCCTCGCCATCAAGGAAGCACAGAGAAAAGCAAAAGAGGAGCGGGAGGAGCGTATCAACAACCCTCAAAACCTGTCTGTTACGGACTTTACATATTCATTGCTCAATGACATCTTCTTTGCACATCTGGGTAAATGCACCGGACAACAGGAGATGAACATTGGCGGTATACCTGTCACCAAGACGGTACTACCGTATCGCTCAAACTCAGGAAAAAGCCACGACTTTGAAGTGGTATTCACGTTCACGGATGAGAATGGTGAAAGTCAGCGAATTAGCAAAAACAGTATGTACGCGGAAAATCGCCGAAATGATGCAGACAGAAACCACGGCCCACCCAACTCAAGGGGGTACCGGTAGTGCAAAAGCAAGCAGTGTTTGATATTACTGTGTCCGAGACGTACACAGAAGAAGCCGTCACCGTGACCGTAAAAGCGACGTCACCCTCCTCTGCCCAGAGTTATGGTGATGTGTTGGCAGCCCAGATGCCTTCGCAGACAATCGACTGCGGCGATATGGGCCTGAACGACACAGAATGGTTTTGCAGCGAAGTACGCCTGACCAACAAGTAACGGCCTACTGACTCTCTTTGTGCACATACGGGAAAGAAGTTAAGCTTTCCGGGTTATAATCTCTCTAATTTTGCGCACATTTGCCATATTACTTTGTCAGCAAAATACCGACGCTCCCCGTATGTGTACACCTTTATCCCGTAAACGGGTACCTTTGCCGTTAATTAAGCTTCTATATTCAAAAAAATATAAGCTTAATTGAATATCAAGACGTAACACTATGACAACCATTAAGACGTAAGCTAGTCCAATTAGCCAGAACAGAGATACGCGATGAGGTTACAGTCACGCCTTGACAGCGAGTTGTTGAGATTGAAATCCCTGCTTGAAGCAAGCCCTGTAAAGCATATCGACTCAGATAGCATCACTCAAGAGAGCCTGCACAAAGGTTTACTTTATCTTTCTGATAGAAGCTCGAAACCATTAGGCCAACGAAAACACCATGAAAAAGAGCTTCGTCGCTGTATAGCAGACGTACTTCTGCTGCTTGATGGCATCGACATAAATAAAATAGATCAAAAATCTACGTTTCAAGAAAAAATAGAATAATACTGAGTACTTACAATGTCCGTGAGAGACACAGTATGCACTGTTACCCCAAGCACACCAAATTAAAATGCGCTATTCACGCTTCCCGTACACCTCATCAAGCAGCGGGAATTGTTTGGCAATCTTCGCTTTTGAACGCTCTCTGAACGTTGCCATAAATTCATCCAGCCGCCTCTTGTCTTCAGGTCGCGGGTTCTTACTGGACAGAATAAATGCAAGCGGAACTCTTGATACTCGTCTCATCCCCTACCCCACTACTTTAAGCTCAGAGATTGCCGTCTGCCGCTGACCGAAACAGCGAGGGTCGCGAGGATGCAGAAGTGGCGTACTCGCATCTTTCATCAGGATATAGACGTTGTTATCTTTCACATAGGCCACCAGCGTTGACTCATCATCACAATAGGTAAACGAATCCTCAAACCTCTCTCTATAAGCCGGGTTAATGCGAAAGTAAGTGCAGAGTCCCTCGCCAAGCGAGTCTTCGTTCTCTACCCGGAGAACCCCTCCGTACCTAATATTTTCAAAGTCCGCAGGCGACACCATTACAGAGAGATACTCGTTATTGGATGTCTCTCCGATACTCACCTTCTTATAGTTGCGATTAACTAGAAATTCCATACAACCTCAATACTGTATTTATATACAGCTTAATTATGGACTGCATGTCGACCACAGACAAGTCATATTGCAGTCATCGACAGACACCATCTTTTACGGTTGCCTCATGCCCAAAGCGTAGTCGCATTACTCAGTTAAGGCATTATTAAGATGTCTTTCGGGGCAAGGTTAAACACTTTAATCCAATTTGAGGAAATATGTTATGTCACAAGGTTTTTTTGAAGTGAAAGCGAAAGCAAACATCGGCTCTATCGAATTCAACACATTGCCGTCAGGTGATTTGGTTGCCAACCTATCACTTGCCGCCACCAAGAAGTACAAAGACAATCAAGGTCAGCAGCAGGAAAAGACCACATGGATAAGCGCCACAGCTTACCGTCGCACCGCTGAGTTATTGGACATGCTCGCGCAGCAAGGGACTGAAATATTTGTCACGGGCTCGCTGGTGGAAGATAAGTGGGTTGACCAGAACAACCAAAATCGCTCTAAGGTCGGTATTGTGATTGACACCTTTGATGTGCTTCGTCGCGGCAAAGAGCATCAAAATGCGCAAAACAACGCCAACTATAACCAAAGCAATGGTCAGGGCTATAATCAAGCACCTAATCAAGGTTATAACAATCAGGGCTATCAGCAGCCAAACAATCGCCGTAATAACGCACAAGGCGGTTATCAGCAGCAAGGCAATTATCAACGCCAACCTATGTCACAACGCGCCAGCTAACACAATAAGCCAATCAGAGGGCTGTCAATCAGGGCAGCCTTTTCTATTGCGACCACCACAGGAAAAAACAATGAGTTCATTAAAGACAAAACTATGGAATTTAGGGGTTAGCGCAGAAGATTTAGATAGCATTGTTGACGATGGCGCTAGCCAAATCGCTTCACGCGTTAACAACGAAGGCATGTCAGCGCAACTACGTTTTTTACAGGAGCAATGCCAGATGTCTGAGGAAGATATCATCAAGGCAGTGCAGGACAGCATAAGCGCTTTAGATTCTATCTGCGATTAAGGAATTACACCCCTCGGTTGTTTTTCAGATACTAATGTACCGGGCGCATTACAATATCCCATCTAAGATAGCACGTTTATGCGTCCATCCTCGACACCACTTCCCACTGCCCAAACCATAGTCGCATTGCTTCGAGTCGGTATGATTTAACCATATCAATGAGTTACACGAGGTAAGCGTTATGGGTATGTTTTCTTACATGGACAGGATTACTGGAGAGCAAATCTGCGGTGGCGACAATGTGCGTCTGTATCGCCTTGTCAAAGGGAAAGTTGTTGAGGAAATGCGCGGCACATACAACAACTATGGGGCAGTAGATGTGGAAGACCAGACCTACCACGCCGTGCTCAAGGACGGAGAAATGAAATCGGTCACAGACGAGATGCGAAATGCTGTCAGTTTCTCTGGAGACATTTGGATAAGCGAAGAATGGTGTGGCATCGTAGATGAGCATTTTTCTGACGACGAGTCATCAGGCATTTGCGCGATACTGGAATCAAACTATTACAATGGCTTTGCCCCTACTAAACGCTCGCTGGATGATCCAGACCAAGGTTGGCGTCAGGAAGACGAGGAAGATGAGTGGGAAGATGGCTGGGAAGACGAGGATGAGGAGGACGAAGCAGGCGATTGGGAAGATGAGGAGGAGGATGAAGACGCACTCGAAATCGACAACTCTGCATATGGCGAATATTAATCTCTATTAGTACGAATTGGGTGCTCATCAAACCGACCAGAGGGCTTTGAATTCAAAGCCCTTTCCCTTCCTTCCACCGCAATACGATAACACGTCCCTCATAGACAAAAACCCACCTGCCCAAATCATGGCGGTATTGCTTTGAGACGATATTATTTAACCACATCAATAATTTACAAAGGGTAAACGCTATGGGGTTTTATGTTATCGCCACTACAACTGGAGATGTTGATACAGCAACAGACGATGAACAAGTTGCTTTCCAAGAGACATCTCAAGGTTGGATAGGCTCGTATCGCGGAGAGCGATTAGGCTCTGTTTTCTTAGACATGAGCGAAGCCGCAATCAATATTATGGCGAAATTCAAAGCAAAGTATCCTAATACGAAGTTCATACCAACGGAAGATGGGGAGATGTTTGGACTGAACGAATCAAGGATATAGGAGTCGTCTCGATGAGCACTGTTACTCGACAAGACATCACTGCCATGTGGCAGGAAGCGTTCAACACCTGCCAATGCGAAAAGCGTTCAGCGGATAAGGTTGTCGCTCAACTACCCGCATCATTGAAAGCGAAGGCTTCGGCGGCGTTATCTGAGGTCACTTTTAATCGTCGTCGCTACGGGACAGGACAATTCTACTGCTTCCCGAACCACCCACTGTTTAACGAGGACACGCTCGACCCTTGGCCTGCCGTCCAATATCCAAAAGCTGTTCTCTTGGTTGAGTTGGCAAGGCGTTTGGCATCGTCGACTGAATAATCATGCTTGCTTGATAAACACTGGTAAGCTTACTACTTATACTCGTAACGATTTTGGAGAGATGTGTATGTCAAACCCCTATGATTATTCTAACACCATAGAGAAAGCTGCCGCACGAGCAAGAGGGACGGTATTAACATCTTTGCATCGTGTTATCGAAGGGCAAAACAGTGTTTCCACGCGAAAGCTTGCTGGGATAGTTGCTGATATAGAGGATTCACTCCGCCAAGATGCTATTCATTTTAAGTATCTTGCAGATCGCATAGCCGAACTTGAAAAGGCGCTAGAGGACAAAGGTTAGTTATATGACAGATAGCTACGATTGCATTAAATGCACCCCAGAGCGCGATGAGCGGTTTTATGCGGTCAAGGACTTGCTAAGCAACCTCTACTATCATTTTTCGTCTGAGGAGGCCGCTCGTGCGTTCTGCTACGAAAATGAACGGCCAAACTATGTCGTGTAAGGACCGAAAAACCCAATCGTACTGCATGATGCAAACTTACCAATCAAGTGATATAATACATTTATATCACTTGAGGTAGCTTTGTTATGTTGGAATTTATCCCACAGAAAACCACTAACCCGTCAGTCTGGGAGCGTGTCGGTATCCCTGAGCGGGGTTCCCGTCTGCACGATGCTATCCATCGTGGACTTCCTTTTGATGTCTATCATCGCATTGCGAAGGTGTCGCTGATGGACAAAGCTGAGCTTGCTCACATCCTGCATCTCGCTCCGGCCACCTTGAGCCGTCGTGCCAAAGAAAAGCGCTTCAAAGTTGAAGAGGGCGACAAGTTCTTTCGTTTGGCTGAGCTTATCAGCGCCGCCACAGAGCTGTTTGAGGGTGATGAAGCCAAAGCTATCGCTTGGCTTAAGAAGCCTGCAAAAGGACTAGGGAATAAACGCCCTATCGATATGGCAGCCACCAGCGCCGAAGCCAAGGCAGTACGTGATCTGATTGGTCAACTCGAACACGGCGTATTTGCTTGAGCCAGCTCCACCTTTATCGCATCGTGAAAAAGAAATGGGTGCACACCGCATTTGACGGTGAAGGCGCCCTGCGTCACGGCGGTCGATGGAATAGCGCCGGGCGAGCTTGCATCTATACCGCATCCAGCGAATCATTAGCAGTCCTTGAGGTGTTGGTGCATCTGGAAGATGACGACTGCCTAGAACACTACCGCTTATTCAGGTTAAGCGTTGACGAATCTCAGGTGCTTAACTTGAGCATTCTACCTGACAACTGGCGCGAATATCCGGCTCCCAAAGAAACCTCTGACATTGGCGATCAATGGCTTGCTTCTCAGGCAAGCTGCGTCCTTCGCGTACCGAGCTGCATTGTCCCTCGCGAATACAATTTCCTTATCAACCCATCGCACCCGGACATCGACGAATTGCTCTCCAGCGTCGAAGAGCTTCCTGTGAATTTCGATCCGCGCCTCATGAAATAAGCCTACTGTTCCGGGTAGCTTGACATCCTCCCCGCCTCATCGGGCGAGGCTTGCCGCGCATTTGGTCAAAGCACGACAATAACGTTTCGCCAGCCAGTCGCTCACGGACATAACCTACCTTAGCCAACAATGCTACGTTCCTTACGGTTGCTTTGCCCAAACCATAGTCGCAACAACGGCTTTCGCTATGATAGTCACATAGTAAAGTTCTCAGCAAGGAAATCCACGAATGAAAACGCACATCATTGTTAAAGCGCCAATAAATACCGCGTTTCCCGACAAGCCTACCTTCGAGGGCACAATGACGGAGGCTGACGCACACAAACGATGCGGCGAACTTAATAAGCAATTACGTCAGGACGCAGAGTTTTCTTATAAACCACGTAAAGCATAAAGGGGAGAGGACGATGGCGAACTACTACACTAAAGCGGCATTAGAAATTAAATTAGAGCTGGAGCAAAAAATATTCGCACTGCAAGTCTTAGAATGCGCTGAAGATGAAAAGGTTGATTTCACAAAAATTCGCAAGTCAGCACATGAGGCAGCTTATCCGAGTGATGTCTATCGCCTAGCTAAAAAGTTCGTGAAAAGCCTCGATGATTACGAACCTGGCAGTGTCTATCTACCATTTGAGTATGCAGATACAGGCGATAGCATTCATATCGCGCACGATGAGAGCATCAATACCGAAGCTGCTGCGACATTCTGTCACCTTATTCTCAAGCATTTCGACAGTGATGACTATGTATGTATTGAGGCGGCGCATACGTGCTCTAGCCCTCGTACTGACGGCTTTGGCGGTCACGCGGCATTTATCACCAAAAAAGGCGTTAAATGGATGAGCACCGGACATTGGATGCACAAAAACATTACTAGACACAAAAAGGCCGCATAGGCTATCAATACGCTACCATCAAACGTAAGGCCGCCAGCAAGACGGCCTTTTTTTCAGGCTTATGAAGTTACGCTCATGCCCGTGAAACGCAGTATTTGACGGACACCCAATTGAAAAAGGTGATCAACATATCGTTGTTCCGTTAACCGTCAGCTTGGTTTGCTCTTTTGTTTGAAATTTGGTTTTGAAGCGAGACAAATTCATGCAGCGCTTCATCACCGACAACGCCTAAGCAACGCATGTCGTTAATCTCTGCTACCTCAGGTGTTATTGTGGCCATGCCACTTTCTGACATTGCAACAATTGCAGCACCATCTGCGCGATTGACAACCTTATAAAACATTAGAGAAATTCCTTGCTATGAGAGAAAGAAATCACTCTAAACGTAATAACATTCGTGTCAAAAATAAGTATCGAAAATCCACCTCTAAAGGTAGAACTTTAGCGTTCCGGCTGACTATTTGAGCAGCGAGCCGGTGTCACTTATGGACAGAAAACTAACCAGCGAAAAATTACAACTTTAGTATAAATGCCCATTAACTCTGCTACACTCACCAATGAATCTACAAAAGGAGAAAACATGAGATTCATCAATAAAGTTACGTTAGCGGCTACAATATCTTTAGCCTTAACAGGCTTCGCGCAAGCCGCTTGCAACAGCACCACGGACGCTTTTGGCAACACCTCCGTGCGATGCAGTGACGGAACAACAGGCAGCTTGTATACAGACAGCTTTGGCAACACGACAGGGCGAATTGGCGATAAGCGCGTCAACACCTATAGCGATAGCTTCGGCAATACAACTGGCCGCATAGGTAATGACCGCGTTAACACCTATAGCGATAGCTTTGGCAATACCAATGGCCGTATCGGTGACGATAGATACAATAGCTACTCAGATAGCTTTGGTAACTCAAGCTCAAGCTTGGGCAACAGTCGCACCAACTGCACTACCGATAGCTTCGGCAATACAACCTGCCGCTAATTATAGACCGGGGCAGCAATGCCCCAGTCTAGCCTGCTCGTAACGACCACCCTCCAAGTCCGTCTCCGACACAACCTAACACTGCCCAAATCGTAGCTGCATCACCTCAAAGCGGTATGATTTAACTGTATCGACAACGACCAAGCGGACATAGTTATGAACACATTTAACATCCCAATGACTGAAACTGAAGCGCAACTACTATTAAGACTGTTAAGCGGACAAGACCTTAACGCACAAGAGAAACGCGAGCTGTTCGACGTTGAGAACTACCTTCAAGACAGTTTGAAAGAAGTACAACAATAAGGGGTACATAATGAGCAAATCTACTCGCGCAAGCTACAAAATTGAACGTCACGCTTTTCACGTTCCTATTCCGCCGCAGCGAAGCATGAGCTACGACGAAGCATCGCGTTGGGTTGCAATGCAGTCATCAGGCAATCAGATGTTCTATTCGATTATTTGAGAGACTACATGACCCCTTCTCAAGGCAGAGCGTTCGTACCGATGACATCTCTGCCCCACCCCCTTTTTTCGGCTGCATATCCAAAACAACACCCCCCTCAAGACAAAAAGTCAATTTACGCCCCTAAAAATTACCCCCTCTACGAAAAGAATGGATTAAAAAACACGGAATAATAAGCGTAGAAAAATTTACTGCGCGAGGTAGGAATGTCAGGTAACAACCAATATGAGTTTCCACGGCGAATAAACGATCCGCTAATGATGCTTATCTTCCCAGCCATACAGTTTGCACCGGCCGTCATCATACTGGTGATATGCCTAATGTTTGGTATGTGGAAGACAGGCTTTGGTGGAGCGATATTAGTGTTCTGGGGAGTAGGGAAAATATTGCAAAACTCATTCTTTGACGAATACGTCCATAAGATATGGAAGATGGGGTTGCTGGACGTTATGAAAGTCATGCGAAAAAGCAGAACGGTAGTGAATCCGGCCATCAAACGGTATCACAGCTAATGAGAAGAATACGAGAGGGCCAAAAATAATGAAAAAATCAGATTCGTTTATCAGTAAAACCTACGCCGATTACGAGCGTTACAAGCGTTTCGCGATGATTACTATTGTATCGCTATCCATTACTGTCGTTCTTTTGATGTTTATGGCGTTTAGTAAAGAGCCTATTGTCGTCATGGTGCCGCCTAACATGACACAAGACATGGTAATTGAAGGCAATAAAGCGAGTGAAGCGTATCAAACGCAGTTTGCGTACCAAACCGCTTTGCTGGTGGGCAACATTTCAAAGCGCAACATTGATTTTGTCGTAGAGAGAATGGAAGAGCTTCTGTCACCAGCGCTTCGCCAAGTTGTATCAGAGAAGCTCAAGAGCGAAGCTCGCGTCCTTCAAGTACGTGAATTAGAGCAAACCTTCACTGTAGATGATGCGATGTATTCCGACACACGCAATATTGTTTGGGTCTGGGGTAAACGTTCCGTGAAAGGTAAAGGTGTTCCGCCAATTAGTGATGACTATACCTACGAGTTCCAATTTATTGTTAACAACGGTATGCCGCGCCTGACGCACTATAAAGCCTACTCTGGTCATCCAACCACTACCGTAATTAAGTCACAAGGTACAGAAGTTGTGAACGAGTATTACACCGAAGAACAAATGAAAATGAAAGAAGGCATTACAGCAAAGCCACTTAACGCTGAGGGTGAAAGCAATGAAGATTAAGGTATTAGCAGCAACATTGGCCATAGCGGGGAGCAGCGCATTCGCTCAACAGCCACCAGCACAACCAGAGCAGATGCCACAAATACCCTACCTGCAGGAGTCCAATAACCAGCGTATTCCTGTCGAGGATGGATATACACCACCCTCGACTAACGTTGAAGACTCGGAATTATTCAATCAAGTTGATGAGATACGCCGTCAGCAGGAGCAATATCAAGCGGCAATGGCAGCTCGTGAGCAGTATGCTGCCGAGCAGATAGCTAATTCGCCGGGCGCAAAGTTTTTAGAGCAAGCTCGAAAGATGTATAAGCCCAGCATGGCATTTGATATCGACCCTAAGCAGAGTATCGTCATTCCTGTCGGTCAAGGACTGTTAAATACCCTATCGACTAACTTTACTGAGCTAAAAGTGAAAACCTCAGATGCCCGTTCTGTCATCGAGACAGAGGGTGGTCACCTTTATATATCTATCCCAGACAGTAACCCTGTTGGATTGGTGATACATGAAGCTGGAGTTAAAAGCTCACAAGTTTCGATTACCCTCATCCCTATCGACGCTCCCCCGGTAATTGCAGATATCACGGTGTCTATGGACGACGCCATGAAACGAGAGTCCGTGGCGTACCAGAAAAAGATGAAGGAAGAGGAAGCGATTAACAAAGCGAAGGCGGAGCGTGTGCCGTATTCGGATAAACACACTAAGCGCATTATCGACTTGCTTACACCAGTCGCGCAAGGAGACTTTCCGCGTGGATTCACGCTAAGTGGTGACATTCCTGAGGACTATAGAACACCGTGTCGCATGGCCATACCACACAAGGCTGCGCAACGGTTGCTAGGTGGTACTGAAATTATTGATGTTGTAGGTGTAAAGAACACCACAGACAGCACGTACATGGTACGTGAGGAGATGTGCTTGAGTGACGATGTGATTGCTGTAGCGCTCTTTAAAAAATCATATCTAGCACCGGGTGAAGAAATGGAGCTCTACATTCTCCGTGACAAGCTTTATTACGAAAATGTACAGCGTAAGGCAAGACGTCCGCGTGTAACGTGGGGAGATGAGTAATGTTTAAAGATGCATTAGATACGCTTAAAGAAAAATGGGCTGAAGACTACAAGCTTCGCACTGGCGTAGTGGTAGGCGTCGTCTTTATAGGGTTGGCTGCCTTTGTCTTTAGTGATTCTGGCGGGGAAAGACGCAACCGAAAAGTCTTTGAGGAACCAGAAAGCATCTTTGGCATTTCTGATTCTGTTGAAGAGATGGAATCGTATGAAATCAAAGGGCTGGTGGACGAATTGGATGAGCGCTTCACCCAGCGCGAGAAAGAATTAGAGGAAAAAGAAGCGCTTCGCGAAAAAGAGTTGGCGTCCATAAAAGACCAAAACATTGAACTGAAGCAGGATTTGTTTGAGCTGACGAACATCCTAAAGACTATGCAGGAAAATGGCCCGTCGGTTGTGGGCGGACAAACTGCGCAAGATGGAGTAGATCGTCGACCTAATCAAGACCAGATACAGACTCAAAACCCAATGAGCATGTATCCCAATGGTAGCATGCCGATGATGCCGCCACCTCCTGCCGCTAACCGTCAAATCATCAGTGAGGCACCAAAGACGTTTGGTAACAATGTCATCAGAACTGTAACGCAACGCCAAGTCATGGAGTTAGGCACTGACGGTGAAGTGAAGATTAAAGACTCAGGCATAGTCACCATTTCTGAGCGCGACAGAAAAGTCCGAGATGAACGTGCATCGGCAATAGCTGAACAAGAAAGCAAAGTTAAGAAGATTGCCGATGAGTTGCAGAATGCAACCACGTTAGCACAGGGCTCTATCATGAGTGCGGTTATGTTGAATGGCGTAGCGGCACCTACAGGCGTAAAAGCGACATCAGAGCCAATGCCGGTCATGTTCCGCGTAAAGAAAGAAGCGCTCATGCCGAACTACTTTACGCTGGATATTCGTGAATGCCACATTATGGGGATGGCAACAGGGCGATTACGCGATAGTCGTGTCTATATCAGAACAGATTCCATCTCGTGTATCACCGACGACGGTATTGCTTACGAGGAGCCATTAAAGGCGGTAGCTGTGTCTCGCGGCGACGGTCTTCTGGGCATCCCCGGCGAGATGATATTCACGGGCTATGACTTACTTGAAAACACGGTCTATGCAGGACTGCTATCAGGTGTTGCAGAAGTCGCCTCGCCTCGCCAACTGCAAAACATCAACACCAATGGCGCACCACAGGCTATCTGGGAGCAACAGCAATTGCGCACAGCTGGTGTAGCAGCCGTTGGCTCAGGTGTAGCGAAAGCGGGTGATACGCTTGCAGAATACTATATGGCGATGGCCGAGCAAGTGACACCAGTCATTGAGGTACTACCCGGCACCGAAGTGGACTTCATGATTACTGGGTCAACAACCTTTAAAATGGGAGGCGAGTGATGGCTAGTACAGACAAAAAACCAGAGAAAAAAGAAGCGAAACCAACAAACACCTCGTCACTAACGAACATACTTATCGTCGTTCTTGGTCTTGCTGTCATGGCAACTGTGTATTTTACGCGTCCAGCACCGACCAACCCTGCCGACAGTATTGTAGTGATTGATGGGACCCAGTTGGCCATCGACTTGACTGAGAAAGGAAAGACACCTGCTGAAGTCAGAGTCTATATCGAAACGCTAGTGGCCGTATACGTCAAAGAAGGCTTTATTATCATCGATAATGATTCAACATTGGGGCAGCCAGCTGAGTTCATGGCGCAGCTGCCCGAAGAAGAAGCCTTGTATGCCAAGGCGAATCAGATGGGGATAGTGGTGAATGCGCAAACGTTTAAAGACGCAGAGGCGGCAGTTGAAAGGACGCGAGAAGAATTTCTCCGCAACTTCAAAGCGCCAACACCACAGGGAAGATCGCTACTGGAGCTACAGTAAGTTGTAATATTGGACATTTGCCATTCCCTCTAGCAGATGGCCAATTGCAAAGAGCCTGATTGATGGTCAGGCTCTTTTTTTTGCAGACAACCTATGTCGTTTATCGACACGTTGACGTCAATAAAACGTACTTACTAGCTCCTATCTTCCCTTATCTCCTTTCAACCCCAAATTACCCGGACATTTTTTCTTTCCGGGAACGGGTTTTATTCGGGAGCATACGCAGCGGCGTCCTAAGACGCCTGTAAACCCCCCTCTAAATTGGTTATCTAGGGGTTACCAATAATATATAAGCCCCTTTCAACTCGGTTGCATCTTGGCCAAGAATACACGACAGACGCTTGACGTCACTGTTTCTAAATGCGACGGCATCCAATATATGTTCGTTAGTGACGTTATTATTACTAAACGTCGGCCACGTCGCTGCGATTTTTTCAAATTGCTCACAGGTACAGTCAATGCCGACCATACGAACTTCTACAAGGGGAAAACGCGTCTCCCGTATACATTGGTTTTCGTTTTTCATTGTCTCCTGCATCTGAACCTCACCGTTGAAAATAGAGCGCTATTTTAAAGTAAGGGCACAGCAAAACGTACATCACAGACATCAAATAACGATATTGTAATGGTAGAAAACGGGGTAATTGTAGTAACCACTTTTGACCCGCCAAATATCGAACACCTATGCAAAAACACAAGGTTTACAGCAACTATAATTCCCAAAAAACAAAGCAGAGGTAGTTATGGGTGTTTCAGTAGGTGATCATGTCATATTTAAACGCGAAGTAATCAATAAGCAGTTCCTTGTTGAATTTGGTACCAGCGGAGCCTTCTTAAGTTACAAGGTTGTTGGAATAGAAGATAATGCAGTAACTCTTCAACCTGATTTTGGATACCCATTCAAGGTACCGATTAATGATGTCGAGCGTAGACCTACGGATTATGACCCGGACAAATTGGTAGCTGACCTCGCTGACAGAATAAACGCATTTGAGCATTTTACGTCTTAAACAGACATCGAGTAGGGTGAGGCTTGCGCCTCATCCCTCTCACAGAACCGTACGTACGGGCCTCGTATACGGCTCCTGCATACTTCATATCACTTGCTAAGTGACACAATGCTAATTTGCAATCTAGTATCGTGCGCCCTATGGACATCGTTCATTTTCTAACATTGTGGTAACTTTCATTGCAGGGTTTGGCGTTCTAGCACTGAGGCAATCTACCAAATTTGACTACAATTACTTCCCATATACGGCCTGTCTCACCAGACATCACTATTCCTAGCGCACCGATTCGACTTGTCCCGCTGATCAGGCGGCTTGTGTATCAATGATAAAAAAAACTCACAACTCATCAGAGTCTTAAAGTCTGCTTCCCCCCTTCGCAATCCATTTAAGCTTTTGGCTAAAATAGATCCTATCAAACACAATGCTGATAGTCGGCTTGGTTTTACCCTCCACACCATTACTGGCTTTCATCGGCCTAGCCTTACTCACTACTACGGGTTCATCTGCCACCTCACACTCGCAACATTCTTGGATCACTCCTTGAACGATACGTCCAACCATTTGATTGGATCCAATGCCAGGCTTCCCCAGTTACTGCACTGGCTCCCTGTTAGAAATTCCACCCTCAAACACAAAACAGGTCTGACTGAGTATCGGGCTTCGCGCTATTTTGCACGCTTACCCACCTGCCTTGCCGAATCAGGTTCACTTTCGTTGTGTACCTCTAACTTCCTATGGCTTCCTTCAGACCCTATCGTTGGCCAACAGCGCCCTTGCCATTCGGATTATCTTCCCCTCAGTCAGGGTGATTCAGGTTTCTTTCAACCTGACGGGTTTGCCAGCTTCGCTGGGCAAACAAAAAAGGCTCCTTATGGAGCCTTTCTATTTACTTCGAATGTACGCTTTTAAGCGACAATATTATTGGGTTTCAGGGGAGCCAGAGATAATCGTTTGAGGATCAAGGCGCATTTTACCTAAGTTTATACGCCAATCTAAGTGCGGACCTGTAGAGCGTCCTGTTGTCCCGATAGTACCGATCAGCTCGCCTTGTTTAACCTTTTCACCCACGTCTACTGTTATTGTATCCATGTGCAGAAATGTAGAAAACACACGCATGCCATGATCAAGAATAAGCGTGTTGCCTGAATAATAAAGGTCGTCTGCCATGGTCACAACACCGTCTACTGGTGCATACACAGGCGTTCCTGTTTCGTTCGCTATATCCAGCCCATAGTGTGGCCACTTAGGTACCCCGTTTAAAATGCGCTGGCTACCATAAACCCCTGAGATAACGCCTTTTGCCGGCCACTCAAACCGAGTAAAAAGCGCGTCGAGATCCGAATTAACGCTGCGCGCATTAGCCACGTTTATATTATCTTGTTTAATACGCGCCGTGACTTCAGCAGGCGGCGTTACCATTTTTTGTGCTAAACCGTCGATGCGTTGAATATTGTATTCGCGCTTTTCTAGTGTAATTTCTCGTTGCCACGTTTTCCCACCCCCATACTCAACGGTAAGGGTTTGTTTAAGCGGCGCCTCTCTTTCAAACCCAACGACAAATTTTCCATCTTTATTGGTAGGTACCGGCTTACCGTTTAGAAAAACTTTTGACTCAACCGGCGCCTGACCGCGTAAAAGTGCCCCTTGGGTAAATTTACCGTTAAGAGAAACAGCAATATCATTCGAAGCTTTGTTACGTAAATCATTGGATGCTTCAGCTGTCGACGCCACAGATGGCGAAGGCAGTAAGCCCAAAGCTAACGTGCATGCCATGGCCGAGATAACTAAGCTTGCGGTTTTTTTTATCAATGCATTACCTGATTGGGAGAGTCTCATGGTCTATTCCTTAGCTTTAACTGCGTTCGAGCTTTGGCGGTTTAGCCTTTTACCGTGGCACCTTTACCTACGCCTTCATAGGCAATGACTTGGCAAATACCTTCTGGTGTGCGCTTCTTTTGCTCTTCAAGCAAGTATTGCGCTAAGCACTCTACCGTTGAGTCGGTGTCAATCACTTCGCAATCAGATTTAGGAATTAATAATTCAAAGTAACCTTGAGACGATTCATAGGCGAAACAATAGTAATCTTCTGCATTGTCTACCGTACCCTTTAACTTTCTATCGCTGTAGGCAATTTCGTCTTCTTGAGTTGCAATGTAAATATCTTCCCAGCGGTCTGCCCAATATTGCTGACTTTCCACACTAACTTTACCGTCAAGAATGATATCAATACGCGAACGATGACCGTGGGCAATACGCTGACAGTTGCCATCATGCTTTTTCAGGCCGTGAGTATAGTGATAAAACGGCGAGGTTATTACTTCTTCACGTAAATTAAGGGTAATGTTTTCGACGTTTTCAGGAAGATGTGTAGCAAGCACTTCTTTAAGGTAAACACCTACTGAATCCATGTTAATTTCATCAGAATAGACAAAAGCATAAGCTTCTGCCGGGCAGTGCAACATAATGCTGCGGCCATCTGTGCAGGTAAAGCGGGTTTCTACCTGTTCGGTTTCATCGTCGTGAAGTACCTCTGAGCCGCTGTACTCTGCAGGCACTAGCAATTTATGATCGACATATTCATCAATCAAACGCTTAAGGTTCTTCTTCACGTGACCAAAGTCCTGAACCATGCTCTCTTCGTTGAGCTCTCCGTCCAAAACTACATCGACAATCCAACTTTCTCCTACCATACCACGCTGTGGGCACAGGTAAGAAAAGTCCATCACTGTCAAATCATTTACAAATAATTGCATAACACCCTTGAGTCGAGTTTATTTACTATAAAGTGAGGCTGGCGTGTGTGCTTGATTAACACGCAAGCAACAGCTATGCCCCTAGTATACGTCTTTTATCTTGCCTTAGCAGCGACTAGTCCATTGAAGATTGTCGATTCAGCTGATCTTTCAAATTCGGTGGAATTCCACGGATAATGAGTGTATCTGTCGCTGGGTCATAAAATACCCTATCGCCCATAAGTTTGCGCTCAAAGCTCACAGACACGCCGCCACCCTGACCAGTAAACTTCGCCAACTGTTTAAGCGCAGCAGGATCGGGCTGAATTTCTTTTTCTAATGGCACTTCCAAAGACTCTGTAAACGCCTTGAAGTTGCTGCTGGTCTCTTCATTTTGAGGTAGACGGTTGGCTAATTCATTAACAGACAAACTTTCGCCCGCATCAATCTTCTCTTTAAAGTAAGATTTTACCTCTTCACGATGTTGATGCTGCTCCTGTGGGTCTAACGACTCACTAGCAAGATACGCATCTACCGAAGAGATAAGTTGCTTATTTTGCTGTTTAACATCAACCAACTCTTCGCAACCAACAAACTGCATAAAGAAGTCTGATACCTTGCGCCCCATTCTTCCTTTAATAAAACTAACGTATCGCTGTTGCTCGGGTTGAATATCCCACTGAGTTAAATCAAAACGTACAGCAAGCTGCATTTTCGCTAAATCTAAATGCTCGCGAGCAGATAAATCTAATGAGTTCGTAACCTCTACATGAGAGCGAGTATTTAATAGCGCAATCATTAAATACTGGGTTGCTAGGTATTCGTACTGGCAAAAAATTAGAAAACCTGTCTCGACCGTGCCAGTTTCCGCTAATGTGCGAACCAAACGCTGAGTAGCAGACACCGAAAAAGCATGGAAAGCATCTTCTACGTTATCGCCTGCTTCTTTTTGAACTTCTAAATATTGCTTTAGACCTTCAGCAAACTCTGCCACATTTTCCGTGCTTTTTTCGGTGGTGGTTTCACCCTCTTCATTTTCTATTTTTGTTTCACGGGTTACTTCACTAACAAAATGCCCCACACCTTTGCCTGGTTTAGCATTAAAGCTGTGGTTAATTTGATGGGCAAGAAGCTCGATTTCCGGTGTCACTGCTAAGCAGTTATCGCGGGGAATCGCTTCAATTTTCTCTTCTTTGTTTACAATCAATCGATGTACAACAAAGTGGTGAATCAGTGCACTCATAGAGTATCGGGTGTCCTGTTGCTTAAAAAGTGTCAGAAATATCCAAAGAATTGCGGGATTTTAGAATGAATGATTGTACTCACTCAAACAACGATTATAATCATTTTACGTGTAAAACCATTCTTTTTATCAAAGAAATCATAAAAAAGAGGCGTAGCAATGCCCCAACAGAGCCGCTATAGCAACGACCAGTTCGAAACGCTAATGAATAACGTTATTCTAACGCTTGAAGAAGGCGGTGCAAACCGTGATCTTTCACTTATGGTGTTAGGAAACGTAATTACGCACATTTTAAACACTCAGGTAGCCCCTGAAGATCGCGAAGCCATGGCAACGCAGTTTGCCGATGTTCTTAAGAAAAGCGTAAAAAATAGCTAAGGGACTGCATGATACTTGCCGAATCACCTCGTCGCCAGCGTGTTACTAAACTGGTAAATTGGGGGCACTGGTTTGCCTTGGCGAATATTATTATCGCCATTGTTATTGCCTCAATTTTTGTTTTCTCTTCACCTATGCCAGGCACGGGTGTCGGCACCTTGTATCTACTAGCCAATTGGTTTGGTCATATTGGGTTTATGACCTTTTTTGGCTTCGTTATTTTTATTCTCCCCCTGTGCTATTTGGTCAATAACCCCAGGGTTATAAAAGGCAGCGCCTCGATTATTGCCGCTGTCGGTTTGGCGCTGCTGGCGTTCGATGCCCTTCTATTTAACCGCACAGGCTTTCACATTAGTTTTCACGCTGCAGACTTATTGAGAAGCGAAGCTCAGTCAAGTATGACCATTGAAAGCTGGCAACAGTGGGCGTTTTTATTCTTGCTGTTTATTGTGTGGTTAGGCTTTCAATTAGTGCTAGCCAATGCAATTTGGAAGCGAGTTGAGCGCTTCACTCGCTATAAGGTCGGCGTACCTGTTACTACTTTCTTCGTAAGCTGCTTTGTACTGAGCCACGCGATACACGTATGGGCAGACGCCAAGCTCTATCAGCCTATAATCAAACAAGACAATATGTTTCCGCTTTCATATCCTGCTACGGCTAAGACGACTATGTCTCGTTACGGGCTTCTTGACCTCGCAGCCTATGAGGAGCGAAAACAGCTGCAGTTTAGCCCAGACATCCACAACATTACGTATCCAGCACAACCGGTTTACTGCTCAGTGGAAACAAACAAGAACCTAACCGTAGTGGTTCAAATAGACAACGAGCAGTCGGTAGATTTACGTAGCGTGGGCGCTAAAAGCTTAAATAAAGTGAGTAATTATTATTCTACTGCTAGCAGCATTGAAGGTTTAATAACGTCAACACTGTTTGGCGTACCGGAAATCTATCAAGACGCGTTATCGAAAAAGCGCCCTGTTCTTCTTGCGCTTCCGTTAGGTTCGGGAATGCCTGTGTCTATTCATAGCGATGAAGCACAGCCACTGCCGCAGCTGTCTGGGTACTTACAACCCATTACGAATAATCACGACGGCCTACATATTGCGTTTATGAAAAGCAATGATATTGCACGTTATGTAGAGAATACGCTTAAACGCAATCACGACGTAATCGTAGCCACAGGTTTTGGAAGTGAGGAAGGTAAAGGCGCGTTGTACAGTACGCTCAATCTGAAGGCCAATTTAGCCAGCACTGAAGACTTAGCGCCGACCATTTTAAATGCGCTTGGCTGTAATGCACCAGCAACCTTTTATTCTACCGGTCAAAGCCTATTAGCCCCTTCTAGAGCGTGGCTAGTAAGCACATCAGGCGAACGTATTGTCGTATTCCACGATAATAAACGTACTGATGTGTTAAGTAACGGCAGCTATGAGATAAGCGATATGGAAACAGGAAAACGCAGTAAAGACGCGCTAAATGTTGATTTATTAAGCCAAGCGATTAAGCATCTTTCGCGGTTTTCAACACAAAATTAACATTCAAAAAAGGCTGCAGCAACATAAGTTCCTGCAGCCTTTTCATATCAAGTATTTGTAAAAACTCTTTAATTTCAAATGCTCCAGATGTTACGCGTAACCAGATTAAACGGGGAATTATGGTGGCGTAATTTTTGAAAATGAAGTAACGATGTTAACTTTGTGACCTTCGCTAAGCCCTTCAGCCTGCTCAGGTGTGACGATCTCTTTTGACAAGAATATACTTTGTTTAAGGCCCGCTGCATCAGCGGCTTGTATGTCACGCCAGCTGTCCCCAATAAGTATGCTGTTACAAAGGTCTATATTTAAATCTTTAGCAGCTTTTAATAGCATTCCTGGCGCTGGCTTTCTGCATTCGCAGGAAATAGCATAGCGAGATATCGAGCCCTGTTTATGATGAGGGCAGAAATACACAGGTATGCTATTTATATTGTTTGCAGTAAAGTCTTTTTGAACTCTTTCCATGAGCGATTGAAACTCAGTTTCAGTATAAAACCCTCGGGCAATACCGCTTTGGTTCGTTACAATAACAGGCTGATAGCCTTTTAACTGAAACTGCTTGATGACATCGAATATGCCGTTTATATATTCAAAGTCCGCATACGTTCCTACGTAGCCATGGTCAACGTTTATTACGCCGTCACGGTCTAAAAACAATGCTTTTGTCGCTGGGGCAGATTTAACTATATTTGTCATCACGCTTCTACATCACTGTGCTTTTTCCAAAGCTGGATGTGAAAATCGGCGGTAACGCTTTTTAGGGCTTCGACAATTTCATCAATTTTACCTTTGGGTAATTTCCAATAGAAAGGCGTCATTTTAATCAACGCAAGGGCATGTTCGCGGCTTTCAAACGCAATAGGAAATGAAAAAGTTTCGTTTTTTATACGAGAAAACCCTTCCTTTACACTATCGTTCAGCTCATGCGGTCTTGGATTAGCGTAAACCTGTTGCTTAAGCTCGAATAGATGCTTTTGTGCTGGGTCAACGGTGATCAAAAGGCCGTTATCTTTAAGTACCCTAAAGTATTCTTTGTCGCTTCCCGGCGCGAAGACCTGCAGCATCACGTCCTGACTACCTGTTTCAAGGGGAAGTTCAAAGCTACTTGCCACCACAAATTGTGCCTGTTTGAACGCTTTGGCCGCTAGTTCAACCGCAACTTTGGCGATATCACTTCCTGCACCTTGCACATTAAAACCGCGTACCGATAGCCCTTGAGTTATCGCATCGAGGTAACTCCCCTCACCGCAACCTGCGTCAAAGATATTGATACAACCGTGCTTTCCTTGATCATTAACAGTAGCTTGCCCCGCGTATAGATCTTTTAGAGAACGTTGTAACAGCGACACCATTTTCTCTTTTAACGGACCATACGCATTTAGCTGATGGAATTCCCGTCTCGCTTTAACCATCTCCTTATCGTCACCAGGCGCTTTCGACTTTTTGAACTGAACAGGGAGCAAATTTACATACCCAGACTTCGCTTTGTCGAAGCTGTGGCTATTTTGACAACGAATTGGAGAGGCTATTAATGATATCGGTGCTTTACAAAGTGGGCAGTGCCACATGACGGGTACTTATGTGTTTGAATTTGCCGTAAAGGATACCAAAACCGATAGCTTTACGGCAATAAGCGGTGCGACTGGCGCCATACTTTTCTAATGCATAGTCATAGAAATATGACGCTTACACGGTTGTAGCGGCTTTATGTATGCACAAATTTGCCCGAACTGGTTGCCGCTCGCGTTTAGTAAGCTTTGTACTACAAAGCAGCCAACGGGTGTGCTTCTTTAGACCAAGGAGACGTGAAGAAATGCGCTATCTCGGCTTCAGGTACGTCTTCAACCTTTTTAAATTTCCATTGGGGCGTCATATCTTTGTCAATTAACAGCGCCCTTACCCCTTCTTGGAACTCACCACTTTCGCCGCATCGACAGGACATATCAGCCTCCATTCTAAAGCAGTCTGCTAACGACATAGTAGCGCCCTTTTTGCATTGTTCGAATACCAAGTGCATCGTTATAGGCGAGCCCTTTGCCAAGGTACTTTGCGCTCTAGATAGCCATTTGTCGCCCTGCATATCAGCGGTCAATATGGCATTTACAACCTCACTTACATTGTTGGCACTACACAAGTCATTGATAAGGGGCATGTTGGGCCCTATGTTGCTCTGCACTTCCGTTTCAGGCTTTTGTAGGCGGCTTAACACCGTATTTACTGCTTCTGCAAGGGTTGAGCTGCTTGTTTCATTCCACGCGTAGTCTACAAGGCCCTGCAGCAAATTTTCTTTTTCAGCACTACTAACCATTACATCAGCGAGCCCAACGTACATAGCATCTGCTGCATTCATTTGACCGCCGGTTAAACCTAAGAATAACCCCGATTTACCGGGTAAGCGGGGAAGAAAGTAACTACCACCCACATCAGGATACAAACCGATAGAAATCTCAGGCATCGCCAAACGAGAAGTTTCTGTCACAACGCGATGGCTGGCGCCACAAAGTAACCCCATACCGCCCCCCATAACAATGCCGCTGCCCCAAACAATAATAGGCTTGTTGTAGTTATGAATGGTGTAATCAAGGGTGTATTCGGTTTCAAAGAAGGTTTCGAGGAATGCGGGAATCTCTCCATGGGCTTCAACCATCGAATTATACATAGAGACGATATCTCCACCTGCACAAAACGCCTTCTCACCTGCAGCGTCTATGACAACAGCGACAATGTCGCTGCGCGCTTGCCATTGCCGAAGTGCGTCCAGCATTATACCTGCCATTTCCAAATCTAACGCATTCAGTGCTTTGGGTTTATTAAGCGTTAACCGGCCTATTTTGTAGTCTTTACTTGCTGTAGTAATTTCATCAACCACTACAACTGAATCGGCATTAATCATCGTTATTTCTCGCCTCCTTCTTCGTGTTTACAACCATAAACACGTTCCATTAAAACCACGTCTAACATAGCTACTAAAAGCGCACTACAATACGCTGCGTTCATCCGCCAACAAACGTCTTCCAATAATAACGCGCATAATCTCATTTGTACCTTCAAGGATCTGATGCACTCTAACATCTCTAAAGTGTCGTTCTAGAGGGTACTCTTTTATATAGCCATAACCGCCGTGTAATTGAAGCGCGTCGTTACACACGTTAAAGCCTACGTCGGTGGCAAAGCGTTTAGCCATAGCGCAGTAGGTAGTTTTATCTGCATCATTATTATCTAATTTACAAGCCGCCATACGCACCATTTGTCTCGCCGCAACTAACTCCGTTGCCATATCTGCAAGTTTAAATTGTAACGCTTGAAACCCGGCAATTGGTTTACCAAACTGCTCTCGCTCATTCATGTAGTCGCGCGCTACATTCAGCGCTTGCTGCGCAGTCCCAACTGAACACGTGGCAATATTAATACGGCCGCCATCTAAGCCTTGCATGGCCATTTTGAAGCCTTGTCCTTCCTCACCTAATAACCAACTTTCATCTAACTTTACATTATCAAAGGTGATCATGCGGGTCGGCTGGGCATTCCAGCCCATTTTTTCTTCTGCCTTTCCATATTCAATACCGTCTGTATTCGCAGGAACGGCAAATGCAGATACTCCTTTAGGGCCGTCTTCACCTGTTCTGGCCATAACCACTAAAATATCTGTACTGCCTGCGCCAGAAATAAATACTTTTGCCCCATTTAGTACGTAGCCACCGTTTTCTTTAGTAGCTTTAGTTTTAAGTGAAGCCGCATCTGAACCTGCACCTGGCTCGGTAAGGCAGTAAGACGCTAGTTTATTGCCTGTTACCAACTGCTCGCACCATGCATCTTTAACGTCGTCGCTACCCCACGTCGCAATCATCCATGTTGCCATATTGTGTATGGTTAACATTGCTGTCGTGGTGGTGCACCCCATAGAAAGCTGCTCAAAGATAATAGACGAGTCGAGCCTCGATAGACCAAGGCCTCCGGCACTTTCTGGTGCATACAATCCACAAAAACCCAATTCACCTGCTTTTTTAATAGCATCAACGGGAAAGTGGTGCTCTCTGTCCCACATCGCGGCGTTTGGCGCAAGCTCTTGTTGAGCAAATTGGCGGGCGGTTTCTTCAAAGGCTAACTGATCATCGGTTAAATCAAAGTTCATTTTTCTTACCTTTAATATATTGGACTTTTCGGTAACCATACCCAATACCTACCCCTTACGTAAACGTAAAGGTAAACATTTGTTTAAATATTATAATCTATAACGTAAATATTTTGTGACGAGATGAGTCAGGTAGGTAATTGTGCGCACGATTGGGGGGGAATCTTAGCCTTATTAATAATGCACTTTTATTCTGCTGCTGATAATCTAGTTACTTTACAATAACCCGTCAGGTTACCGTGGAATTTAGAATAGCGATTGTAGAGGACAATGCGACCGCTCGAACTGCGCTTCGAGGGCATTTAATGTCTATCGCAAATTTATCAGTGAGCAGTTTTGCATCAGGCGTAGAGCTAAAAGCCGCCCTCAAGAAACAAAACTTCGAATTACTGCTAATGGACTATCATTTAGGCGAAGGAAAATCGGGCGTTGAATGGGTTCAAATTTTACGGGAATCGGGTTTTATTAGACCCAGTACCGGCATTATATTTCTTACCTCTGACCGCTCTCCCCAAACCATTGGTCGGGTCATGGATTTACAACCAGACGTATTACTAATAAAGCCATACACCATTGCGTCGTTAACACGCCAAATCAATCATTACCTCTCATATCGCGACTTTGTAAAAAACGTACTGCATGCATTAGACAACAAACAAGTAGAACGCGCAGTCAGTATTGTTCGCGCGAAAATTAAAGATGGCATACCGCCGCGTTTAGTTGGTGATATAAGAAAGCTTTACGCCCGACTTCTTTTTGAAAGCGGAGAAATCCGCCGTGCGCTTAGTATTTACGATGATGTATTGACCCGTTCAGACAAAGTCTTATGGGCCCAATGGGGTAAAGTCAAATGTCAGTATGCGTCTGGACAGTGGCCCGAATGCAAAGACCATTTAGGCGATATGGTTAACTCAAGCCTTGCTCGAGATAAAGCATTCGAATGGTTGGCGTCCATTTCATTTGAGCAAAACGCTTATGATCAAGTTGAAAAGTATTTAGATGAAATCAACTTTAGCGAGTTAAGTTTACCCGCAGCAAAGATGAAAACAATAGCATTTCAAAAGCAGGACAAGGTTGTTGAAGCCATAGATCTGCTACAAAGGAAACGCGCTATGCACCGCAGTGCAAAAGACAGGTTTAATGACTTTACCTTTGAACTTGCGGAATTCTATCTTTTCCTTGCAGAAGAATCGCCTGAAACAAATCGTTCAGAAAGTTTATCTCAAGCGCGAAAATTGGTGGGTATTGCAGGAAGAAGCCAAGGAGACCCGCAAGCCTTGCAAAAACGCGATTACCTTTTAGCGTTTTCCGCTGTCCTTGACGGCGATGTAGAAAAAGCCACACACCTGCTTGAAGGTGACTATGTCGATAATTATTTGCGTACTGAACCGTCTGTTTTGGTTATTGCTGCTAAAGTGCATCACGGCTTGGGTGATGAACGTAAGGCGGGTGAACTGTTATTAATGGCAAAGCAAAAGAGTGCTGAGCTACAAGCAGTATCAGAGCAAGTGATGAACGATGAACTCATCTTTTCCGGCGGGGAAAGCTTAGGTCTTAATCACCAGCAAGCCGTTTCGATTAATGAAACCGGTACACAGCTTTTTATTGAAGGGCTATTTAGTAAAGCCATGAAACACTTTTATGACGCCTTTCAACTTTCGCCGCAAACTGCCGCTTTTGGCCTGAATTTACTTCAATGTATGATTGAGGCTGATATTGGCGTATACCGAAAGTATAGGCTCAAGCAGCTTATTGAAAAGGTAACGGCATTGACGCTAAACGAGACAAACAAGGCCCGTTTAGAGCAGCTTGTTTTACTTGCGCAAGAACACGCACTTTAGCTATTGGTTATAAGGGTTTAAGCCATCATTACAAAAAAGGGGCACCTGAAATATATCTTTAGCGCTGCCCCTTTACAATGACGTAGTCTTTTAAATTATTTCAGCCGTGTAAGTAAGCTCGACGTGTCCCAACGGCCTCCACCCAGCTTTTGTACATCTGCGTAGTACTGATCAACCAAGGCGGTTAGCGCTAGCGTAGAACCGTTTTTTCGCGCTTCATCTAGCGCAATACTCAAATCTTTACGCATCCAATCTACTGCAAAGCCGAAATCAAAGCTGTTGCTTAACATGGTGCTAGCTCTATTTTCCATTTGCCATGATTGGGCTGCACCTTTGCTTATTACATCAACGACGGCGTTACAATCCAGCCCCGCTTTTTGTCCAAAATGTAGGGCTTCGGCGAGGCCCTGTACAATGCCAGCTATACAAATCTGGTTCATCATTTTAGCAAGCTGACCACTCCCACTTTTGCCGAGTAGCTGACTGTGTCGAGCATAGTGAGCCATGACAGGCTCGACCTTGTTATATTTATCTTCATCGCCCCCTACCATTATCGTGAGCTGGCCGTTTTCAGCCCCCGCTTGACCTCCTGACACAGGCGCATCAAGAAACCCTACGCTCTTTTCCTTACACGCAGCGTACAGTTCTCTCGCTATATCGGCAGATGCCGTAGTGTGGTCAACAAGTATACTACCCGGTTTCATTACTTGTAATGCTTGCGTGGCCACTTCTCTTACATCGTTATCATTGCCAACGCACATAAATACGATATCGGCTGCTTCGCATGCATGGGCTACCGTTTCACTTACGGCAACATTTGCCCCACCCTTTTGATATTGGGTTGCCCAGGCTAAGGCTTTTTGTACGGTACGGTTATAAACATTAACCGAATAGCCTGCATTGCTTAAATGCCCTGCCATTGGAAAGCCCATAACCCCTAAACCCAGAAAACTCACTTTCAAATTACTCATACAAAATATACTCTAGATAGAATCAACGATGTTTGGTTTACCTAAGAGTAACAGACTTAACAACAACAAAAATATAGGAAAATGACTTTGGAACTCTATCAGCATTCCCTCACGCTAAATACCGGCGAGCAAACCACCTTGGAACAATACAAAGGGAAGGTGTTGCTTATAGTGAATACTGCCAGCAAGTGCGGTTTTACGCCGCAATATGAGGGGCTTGAAGCGCTCTATAAAAAGTATCATGACAAAGGCTTTGAAATATTAGGTTTTCCTTGCGACCAATTCGGACACCAAGAGCCGGGAAGTGATGAAGACATTGCACAATTTTGCACGCTTAATTTTGGTGTGTCTTTTCCACTGTTTAAAAAAACTAACGTTAACGGCCCAGACGCCAACCCGTTGTTTGAGGCATTAAAAAACGAAGCACCCGGCCTGTTAGGGTCTAAGCGAATAAAATGGAACTTCACTAAGTTTCTTATAAACGCAGAAGGTAAAGTATTAAAACGTTACGCACCGACCATAAAGCCCTCTTCCATCGATAGCGATATCGCAGAACTATTAGAAAGGAATAGCGAATAATCTAGCTTCACTGTATGTTTTAAATTGCGTTTATCGAATACTACGAGGGAGCGTTATGAGCCAGAGCAAAATTGAAACTGACAGTGAAAGTAGCAGAAAAGTTGTGTTTTTCAGCACCCGCCCGTATGAAAAACAGGTTTTCACTGCCTTACTTTGTGAACGTAATAAAACGCTGCAACCCCGTATAGAAGCCACTTTCTTTGAACACCCTTTAACCCCTTCAACGGCGGTAAGTTGTAAAGGTTTTTCTGACGTCGTGGTATTTGTTAATGATGACGTAAATGCAGAAACAATTGACGCACTTAAGCACGCCGACGTAGAGCATATTGCACTTCGCTGTGCAGGTTTTAATAACGTTGATGTTAATGCTGCTACCCGAGCAGGCATTTCAGTAAGCCGTGTACCTGCATATAGCCCTGAAACCGTTGCCGAGCATACCCTTGCCCTTATACTGACATTAAACCGTAAAACCCATAAAGCGTATAATCGCGTGAGAGAGGGTAATTTTAACCTTGCCGGGTTGATAGGGTTTACGTTGCATAATAAAACGGTAGGTGTAATCGGCACCGGCAGAATTGGCAAGGCCGTAATACGGATATTGTTAGGCTTTGGCTGTCGCGTGCTTTGTTTTGACCCTATAGAAGACGTAAGCGTAAAGAAAATGGGAGCGCATTATGTCTCTCTTGACGAACTATTCGCAATGAGCGCGATAGTTACGCTTCATTGCCCACTTAATGAACATAGTCATCACATCATCAACGAAAGTAGCCTTGCCCAAATGCCCGACGGTGTCATGCTTATTAACACGTCCCGAGGGGGCTTAGTCGATAACGATGCGATAATAAAGGGCCTAAAATCAAGAAAAATTGGATATTTAGGGCTAGATGTATACGAACGTGAATCTGAACTCTTCTTTGTCGATCATTCCCAAGAAATCATTCAAGATGACGTATTTCAACGGTTAACCACTTTTCCTAATGTGTTGATAACAGGCCACCAGGGCTTCTTCACCGAAGAAGCCCTAGAAGAAATTGCCAATACAACCATCGACAACATACTAAGCGGTAGCAATAGACTTTAACCTTTTTCTAAAATAAGGTGGAAGTATTTACCTAACCACAGGTACGGCGGCATTTTGTGGTATTGCCGTTCAAGCGCTAATAATTCATCAAACTTACTATTTTGATGACTAATATCCCGCATATAGTCGTGAAAGCAGCGGATCCCCGCTTTGTCTAACACCTTAAACCCCAAAGATTCACAATAGTCTACAACTCGCATTGCACCAAGCGGTTGTTTTGGGTTTAGCCTCACCTGCTTTTTCGCTTTCATGCCCTTAGCAATGTAATCGAAATTACCGTAAATCGCATTTGCAAATAGGTTTGCGTCTTGATTAAAAAAACTCAGGCTAAGGCGTGCGCCACGTTTCATATTCTTATGAATAAAGTCGATAGCATCGAAGGGGGCATCTAACCACTCTAATACCGCATGGCAAACCACTAAATCATAGGCTGCTAAATCATCTATTTCCTGCAAGTACTGATGTCGAATTCGTATATTATCGCTGGCGTTGAGCAAAGGGGCGGCTTTCGATAGAACATCACTTGATGCATCGGTAAGGACAACGTCATGACCCATTGCAGCAATATGCGCAGTCATCACGCCCGTTCCTCCACCAATTTCAATGGCTTTTAACGGCCGGGCTAAATATGGCGCAAGTACATCACACAACAAAGTATGCCTAAGCCTGCCCTTCGTTGTACCATAAATGTTGTTTGCGAACTTTTCTGCGATGCCGTCAAATATATGGTCGTTCTTCATATTGTGCAATTACAGCTAAGCTGGGTTATCAATATCGATAAATTCAACCGTTACGTCGAAGTGTTCAGCAATATGCTCTCCAAGAGATTTAACACCGTATCGCTCGGTAGCGTGGTGGCCGGCTGCTAAAAAGGTTATTCCCATTTCTCGGGCTGTATGGACAGTTTGTTCCGATACTTCTCCGGTAATAAAAGCATCGACACCAAGTTCAACAGCTTGTTCAATAAAACCCTGACCACCGCCGGTACACCATGCCAGTGTTGTAATGGGTTTTGACGTTGGACCTTCTAATAGCACATCTCTTTTTAGTATTTGCTGAAGTGTAGATTGCAACGTCACACCGTCGGTTTCATCTTCTAACGTGCCCTGCATCACTACGCCAATCGGTTTAACATGGCTAACTGCATGAATATCTTGAATACCTAACAAAGACGCCAGCTGGCGATTATTGCCAAATTCAGGGTGAACATCCAAAGGAAGGTGGTAGGCATATAAGTTGATATCGTTAGCAAGTAAAGCGGACAATCGGCGTTTTTTCATACCCGTGATGGTCTGCGACTCACCTTTCCAAAAATAACCGTGGTGAACGATAATGGCATCTGCGTCAGCGTCTATCGCGGCGTCAACAAGCGCTTGAGATGCGGTAACACCAGTAACAATTTTTTTAATTTTACCTGTGCCCTCTACCTGTAAGCCATTTGGACAGTAGTCACTGATTTCATTCGCCCTTAGAACGCCATCGAGATAGTTTTTCAGCTCAAGGTTATTAATAGACACAGGTCCTCCGGTGGAAAGTTAGACAAATAGGTTAAAAAACGCTATAAAATGTAGCGAACGTTTATGAAATTACCTGCTATTTAACTGAAATAAGCGCGAGATACTGGTTGTCACATAGGCGCTGCATATGTGCACCGCGCCTTTAGGGTTTCCGCTGTAAACGTTGCCTTTACGTTTAACGCGTATCTGGTGTTCAGGTAAGTCATTATTCGTTCGTCATCTTAACAAAATAAAGAGCAAAAAAGCATGGCAAACTTAGACAAAGACACGGTAATCGCTGCATTTTCTGACGCTTATAAAAAAGCCCACGGCAAAGCACCTAACATAGAAGCTAAAAGTGGCTGGTACAGTGTTGATGGTGGTAAAAATGTACGTTTAGCACAGCTTCAGGAAATGGTAGATTCGATGTCGTCACAAACAACGACGAAGAAAGAAGCCAAAGCCTCGTCTACACCGAGTAAGAAAAAAGCATCTGGTCCAGCAAAGTCAGGTTTTTCTGTGAAAGATTTTTGGGCAGAAAAGCTTAATGCAGAAGTACCAGGAGCCACTTTACCCCGTTAAAAATATGTTTAACGGTGTATATTGGTTTTACACCTACAGGCAGATACAAACTGTAGGTGTAATCTTGGCTTTTTCGCAAAAAAAAACCGTTATATATCGATTACCTGCCGGCTAAGCCCTGTGCAACAAACGGAACAAGGTGGTTTATCACCTCTTCGATATTGACGTGCTTGTGAAAATCCGACTCGGCTATCTCTGTCAATGCCTGACTTGATGCCATTGAAAATACAAAGCTCCCCATTGCAAAATGAAGACGCCAGAATAACTCCTCTTCAGGCAAGTCTGGCAAACACTGCCTAATGGCATTCACAAGTGTTCTAATACAATCACCATAATCAGTCATTATAAACTTACGCAAATGGCCTTGGGTTTCGTTATACCCGCGGCCAAGAAGTTTTACAAAGGTGGCGGTGCCCTGAGGCGACAATTCGTTTAAGTCTAACATTGGGGGAATGAGTGAATACAGCAGCTGCTCTACCCCTTTTGCCCCCTTACTAGGCTGAATTTCAGCTAAGCACGACTGTACTTGCGGCATTAGATGGTCAAAGTAGCGCTTAAATACCGCCTGAATAAGGTTTTTCTTACTGCCAAAGTGATAGTTAACCGACGCTAAATTGACGCCGGCTCTTGCAGTAATATCTCGCATGGAGGTTTGTGTAAACCCGCTTTGAGAAAACAGAAACTCTGCCGCATCTACAATATCGCTTTTAGTATGCCGTGCCATATTCTTTTTATTATCTTTATGTAGGTTAATTAATTACGTTACGTCTGCACCCCAAAAGCCGTAAAAAAACAGCATAGTGCGCCCTTAAAGCGCAGACGTACCGCTTGCGTTAAAACCAGTGACGCGCTTTGCTCATTGATTTCATAAATACCCTTTCAACAACGCTTGCTGCTGACATACCTAGCTTTTCAGCGACGTTCTTCTTCACTGAATATTTAACGCTAAATATTTCCCGTGCTGGATAATGAGAGAGAATATAATCATCTGATGTGGTTATCTCGTCGACCAAACCTAGCGTCTTAGCTTTGATACCAGGCCAGTACTCACCTGTAGCGACTTTGTCAATGTTCATATCAGGGCGTTGGCTTTGAACAAAGTCTTTAAAAAGAACATGAATTTCTTCAATTTCTTCTTTAAATTTGGCACGACCTTCGTCGTTATTTTCACCAAAGATCGTCAGCGTTCGTTTAAATTCACCGGCGGTGTGTTGCTCAAACTCAATGTCATTCTTCTTGAGCAATTTATTGAAGTTAGGAAGCTGCGCCAAAACGCCAATACTGCCAATATAAGCAAACTGAGAAGCAAGTAATTTATCAGCAACACACGCCATCATATAGCCGCCACTCGCCGCTACTTTATCCACAGCGATAGTTAACTTAAGGCCTTTTTCTTTAATACGCTGAAGCTGTGATGCTGCAAGTCCGTACCCGTGTACCACACCGCCGCCACTTTCAAGGCGAACTAACACTTCGTCCTCTTTATTAGCAACACAAAGAATAGCGGTAACTTCTTCGCGTAAATGTTCAACTTCGTTTGCGTCCATCGAGCCTTTAAAGTCGATGACGTATAAGCGGGACTTGTTCGCGTCTACGCCCTTTTCCTTATTTTTTGCCTTAGCTTCTTTCTTTTGTTCCTTTGCCAGTTTTTTAAGCGCGTTCTTATCTAAAAGTACCTGCTTTGCATAATTCGTTATGTCTTTTAACTGTTCAGAAATAGACACGATTTCAAGTTGGCCTTTCCCCTGCTTCTGCTTACTTGCCACACCGACAATGGTTGATACAACCACGATAAAAGCAACGACGAGTGTTACTGCTTTGGCAACAAACAAACCGTATTCGTACAAAAACTCCAAACTCTACTCCTAGTAAAATAAACGGGTAAGCAACGTTATCTACCCAACACGTAAATAGCGACTTTACCAATAAATGGCAAAGTCGCTGTTTTCATTGCGCTATAATACCAGTCTCACCTTAGTCTGACGATAGTGTAACGTGCTCAATCTTATTGGCCTCGATCTCTTCTTCCGTAAAATAGATATCTCGTAGCGTTGGTTGCGTTGAGTAGAGGCGAGTTTGGTCTAAGAAGTGTTCACTGCCATATTTTCGAGACTGAGAATACGTCAAAATACCACGGCCTTTCGGGCCTTCATCGGTAAAATTGATTACCATAGCCCAGCTCGTGCCGTAGTTAATGTGATAACCCTCGGCTTGGGCACTCATTGCCGTATTGTTGTTTATTGTCTCGTAGGAATGTCTAGGCAACAGCGTTCCATTTCTATTGCTACTAACATCGAATACGTTAAAGCCACCTTCAATGTTGTGTGCGCCAGCCCACGGCAGTTTTACACCCGAAGCCGTTCCATCAGGAAGACTACGTTCAACAAACTGCACATCGCCAAGTGGCGCATCAAAAGCAATACCTGCTTCTTCAATTACCTGCGTTGCACGCGCTAATTGCTGAAGCGTTACATCATTTTGCATTAAGCCTGAAGGTGTGGTTACTGGCATTTCCAATGAGAACGGTGTTTCCCACTGTGGCGCTTGGTTAAATTGGAACGCAAACTCTCTAAAGACGTGAGCGCCGGTACTGGTAAGATTCATGGTTCCATCCCAGTCTTCCAGTGCAGCACAAGATACAGAGATATCCACTGCCGTACCGTCTACATTAATAGGCGTATCGCCCTGATTCGCACACGCCTCTAATAAAGAAGGTAAAATATTTTCAGCCAAGTAGCTTCGGTTGTTAAACAATAAACCTTCTACTTCTTGTGGCGTAAAGGTACCGTCACTCCCCGCTTCATTTTCGATAAACTGCTGCCCCATTCGTGAACGCAGGCTTTGCTGGTTGTCGACATTACCAAAAAGCGGATTGCTCACAACAATAGGTGAATTCAAATTTGTCAGCCAGTAACTGTCATTTGAATTTTGAACTGAATCTGTTCCTTCGTATTTAGGCGCTTCTTCATAAGGTACAGGCCCATCGAAGTCGAACTGAGAAATATTTCCAGGTAAGACCGTAAAACCCGCAGCAGCCTTCGTCTGAATAAGCAACGGGTTAGTGGTGAGTTGTTCAATAGCCGTTTCTGTTAAATTCGGCACCGTCGAATCATCGATATAAAATACCTGGCCGTCGCTAGAAGCCGCCATCGTATTGTTAAATATTACCCCGTCATAGTCTTTAAAGGCTTGTTTGAACTCGTCCATTGACGTGGCCATGTTCATGGCTAGCCAGTGGTCGACAATATCAAAGTTAGGCAAGTTAGCGTCTTTTATTGCAAACGCGTTGGTGTCGCTCCAATCAAAATTACCTGGCACCTCAATCATAGGGCCATAATTCGTATAATAAGCCGTTTTTTCTAGCGTAATTGTTTGTCCACCGCCCACAGCCACGTCGATTTGCATTGGCTTTTCGTAGATAGTACGTCGGTTACCATCGACAACATGGGTTAGCCCTGCTTCGTCGTTTTTATCTAGCGTTAGTTGATAAACCACAAAATGTTCTGCCGTGGAAAAGGTATGTGTCCAAGCGACGTTTTCATTAAAACCAATGTTCACTGCCCCAGGTAACCCCATTAATGAGCCCCCCGTTACGTTTAAATGACCGGGAACTTGCGCATGAAAGTTCCAAAAACGTAGGTTGCCAGTATGTGGGAAGTGTGGATTACCCAATACCATGCCTTTGCCATTCGTTGTTTTATCACTGCCTAAACCCCACCCATTTGAGCCCATTTCCTGCGGATTGCGATCGGGCACCTTAACGGTAGGGGCGATCTTAATGGACGCCGTAGACTCAGTTGAAGATGCAGCTGGGGTTGGTAAGTAACTTTCCCCTTCAGGCGCTGCGACAAACATTGGGCCTAAAAAGTTAGCGGCACCAGGTAGCAACGCTACGCCTAATGAATAGGTTAATAGGTCTACACTGTCGATTTCAGTAACCCAAGGCTGACCTGCACAGCTTTGATCTTGCTCATCTACGGGCGTTTCGTTTAAGTAGCGATTGTACCCAGCAGTATAGCCCTGAAACATAGCTCGTGAGTTTGCAGATAACCGGGGGAGGTTTTCCTCTGCTAACTCTCTTATGCCTAAAGTTATAAAACCAAAATCATTAATGAGATGCTCTGAGTCTCCGCTGCCTGGTACTGCATCCGGTCCGAAATACTTAGCACGCTCTGAATTATATTTAAGAATTTGATCGGCCAGTACGCATAAATTGTCTCGCGCAAAAGCATAGCCAACACCGTAGGCCATGCTCTCTAAATTATCGGCCTTAACATGAGGCACACCGTACTTAGTCCAGGTTACGTCTGCCGATAACGTTCCGTCAGGTGAAAAAGCGGGAATAGGCTCAGGTGCTGGCGCTGGTGAAGTTGGGGGCGTTGGTGCCGGCTGTTGTATGTTTGAAAAATCGTTGTCGTTATCTCCGCAAGCACTTAGAAGCGCTGTGAGAGAAAGTGCAATAAGCGTCCGTTTACTAGTAAACGTGGTTTTATTAATCATCGCATGTTTTCCCTAATGATGAATGAATAGGCCCTTTTCTATGCTGCTCACACGTTTTTTTAGTGAGTGTGTTACGCAGAGAGATTTATACTGATCTGACCCCCATTAACACTACATTAACAACCTACAACTTTCAAACAACATTATAATTTATATACAAAAAAGCCGGTTTAAAGAAACACTTTAAACCGGCTATAACATTGTTTAATGGTGTTGTTTTAACTACACCATGTTACCAAAGTAACGTGCACTTTTAGTTTGCAACCACACTTTCATCAGAGATAGGTAACGCTAACGCATCTGAAGCTATGTAGCCAGCCACTTCTTTTTGCATTTCGGTAGTAACCGCTGCGCTCGCCGCTGGGCTTAAGCTAGATGCGTGAGCCCCACTGTTGAACAATACCAAGCCACTAATTGGGTCAGTACCTGGCCCTTGAGTCGTTGTTACCTGCTCTAGGCCAATAGTAGCAGCTAGCGGTAACTGGCCCGACAGTGGTAAGGCTGTAGACACTGGAATTACTTGGTCAGGCAAGTTCTCTTCGCTGCCATCACCTACTACCGTCATCATGTGAACAGGCGTATTACTACCAAGCGTTTGTGCATAGTTGGTTGGGTCACCCGCATCCATGACGGTTTGAGCAGCAAAAGCAAACTCAGCAAATACCGCATTTACTTCAGCAGCCTGTTCTTCTGTTAACGCCTCTTCAAAGATAGCGACTGCCGCTGCAAGTTGTTCTTCGTTTACGTCAGTTGTTTCATACAACTGCTGTAATAGAGCAACAAAATCTTCTGATGCCTGTGAAAGCAGTAACCCTTTGATCAGGGGGCCAAAAGCAGCAGACTCTAGTAAGAATTGTGCTACGCCGCCTCCCGGCGATTCAAGAGACGCTTCTCTAACAGCAAACATACCATCAAGTGCTGCTAAATCACCGCCCATTGATGTATTTGCAACCGCAGCAAAATTACCGCCAGTAATCGCCCCTAAAGAAACACCCATGATAGACACACGAGACATATCAAACTTAACGTTTTGTGTTGTTGTATTATCAATCACTGCGTTTAAGCCTAAACGTAAGCCAAGAAGATCAGACACACTTTGGCGCAAGTTATCCCGCGCCGTAGGCAGGCTTGCTAGGTTCATATAGTGCGTGGCGCTTACGCTTGTAGCGTTAAGGTCGTCAGTACCATCGCCATCTAAATCAAAGCCACGGCTACCGTGTAGCGGTTGGTCAATGGCTACAGACGCAATACCTGCCCGCGACAGCGTACCCGTAATGGCAAGCATATCTTCTTTTTGACTAGTAATGCCATGCGCTAAAATAACGACCGGCCATCCTGCTTCTGGCATACTAATTGGGAAACCTAGTGCACCAGCAATGGCTGGATCAGGAATCGTTACCTGCACGTCTAGCGTCTCCGTTCCCATGTTACCGCCGGTAGGCTGTGGATATGGATTGAACTTCGTAATGTTTCTAGCGCTATCTAGCATTTCACCATTAATGCGAACATCGGCAAGGCCAAGAGAAGAACACATTTCTGCATTTGGACCTGGCTCAGCATTAGCAAGTAATTCTTGCGGTGCGCCTGCTAGCACAATGCCGCTATCGCACGCTGCTTTCCAGAAGTCATTTACTGGTGCTAATGGGTTTTCAGCACTCGGAACACCTAGGAAATAAGGCAGTGCAATATTACCCTCTAAGCGCTGTGCCGCACAGAATGGCCCTGCTTGCGCCAAGATACCCGTAGATACGCCAACAGCAAAGTCGTTTAGTGCGCCCCACTGTGCAGACAATTGGCCAGAAACTGTACCAGTCAAACCTGCACACGTTTCCAACGCGCTAAAGTCAGTTGCATCAATGGCAGCTTGTTCTTGCTCAGACAACCCCTGCTTGCCCTGCTCTACCGCACCTGCTACAACCGTAGAGTTTACAAGCCCTAGTGCTTCCATTGCATTTGGCGCTACTGCTGCATCACCAACTGTTATCGCCGGTAGTGCTGAAGGCGCAGAAGGATCGCCGCCTGCTGCAAGTTGAGCAAATCCACTAATCATGACTTTTTTAATCGTATCTAGCGAATTCGCAACAGATTGGGTGGTAAAAGCAGACACATAAGTAATATCTTCACGGGCAAAGCCGGCACCTAGAAGAGGGTTAACTAAAGAATTAACTAAACCTTGTAATTCAAGCTGTGCATCGCTTCCTAAAGGGTTGGCATTAATATCTTGCCTTACCAAGTCCCACGTAGTCGAGCCCTGTACTGATTTGCCTGAAGAATCTTTCAAATCAGTAGTCATGACCAACATGTAACCTTGCGCAGCCTTAAGTGGTTTTAAAGGCACAAAAGTAATCGTGTTGCTATCAGCAAGGCTTAATACATAATCAACACCGAAAGTAAGTTGGTCACCAAGCTTACAACCCGCTGATGGCGTGGTGATTTGCGCGCAATCTGGGTCGCTTTGGTCAAGACCTAGCGTTGCTTCATACAACAATACGCCAGATGCTAGCGTGCTCTCGTCTAACGAAGCACCCGGCGGTGTTTCTACGTTGATAACGAACGGGTGCTGAGTAGACCACCCATCTAACACGTTAAGCGCATTTTGCGGGTCAGCAAAGTCTGTGGGGTCAGCCACTGGGATATTTAGTGTGTAATCGAAGAAACCGTCATCGCCCGGAAGCATAAGAAGGTCGTTTGGAATGTTGAGGTTCCCTGCTGCTGGGTCAAAAAGGATCCGCGAAAATGGGGTTTGGACTTCTGTTTCGGCCTGAATGTCGGAAAGGGTTTCATCGGAGCCACCACAGCCTGCTAGACCCAGCGCAAGGGCCACACTGGAACTTAATACGAGTTTTCTCATCTCTACTCCCTACAAGCATTGTTGTTATTCTGCGTCTAAAACTCAACTCTTATAAAAGTAGCCTGCACTATCCTGTCTTTACAGGTGTAGTTAATAGTTTTAAACATGTTAGACCAGTTGTATCTTCCTCAATCTTATTGACTTTGTTGCAACTTTGCAAAGTTTTGTTAACTATTAATGTTAACTTTTTTTACGTTTGAAGAGTTTTTTCATTCAATGTTTTACTTGTGAGTCAGGCTGAGTATGATCTGGGGACTTAAAAAGCGAAGCGTTACTGACCTTTAAAACTTATTAAAGGGCAACAAGCTTCGACTTTCGCGAATGAAAAATTAACCTTTTAAAGGAATACGATGAACGATTACAACGCACCAGTAGATTTGTTACGCGACAAAGTGATTCTTGTCACCGGTGCCGGCGATGGGATTGGTGCACAAGCCGCGAAAACTTATGCTGCTCATGGCGCTATTTGTATTTTATTAGGCCGTACTGTATCAAAACTTGAAGCCGTCTATGACGACATTGTTGAAGCTGGTGGCCAAGAGCCTGCGATTGTCCCCTTAGACATTAAAGGTGCTACCCCCTCTCACTATCAGCAGATGACCCAGACGATTATTGACCAGTTCGGCCGTCTAGATGGGGTGCTACACAATGCAAGCATTCTTGGGCATTTAAGCGCATTTAAAGATATCGACGCCGAAGAGTGGCAAGACGTGATGCAAGTTAACGTAAATGGTATGGTGTACATGACTCAAGCACTCATTCCGGCGTTAGAGAAAGCCGAGAATGCATCAGTGATTTTTACCACATCGAGTGTAGGCCGAAAAGGCCGTGCGTTTTGGGGAACCTATGCGGTTTCTAAGTTTGCGACAGAAGGCGTTATGCAAACCCTCGCCGATGAGTACCAGAACAAAACACTAAGGTTTAATTGTATCAACCCTGGCGGTACTCGCACGCAAATGCGCGCTCAAGCATTTCCGGCAGAAAATCCAGATACATTAAAAACGCCTGAAGATATTATGCCTATGTATCTTTACTTAATGGGGAATGACAGCATCGAAGTTAACGGGCAGTCACTCGATTGTCAGCCAAAAAAATAGCGCGTACACACGATATCTATTAAATTAAAAACGAGCGCTACCAATATAAAAATAAAAACCGCTTAAGCTAGCTTAAGCGGTTTTTTTAACAATGAAGCCGATACATGTGGCGTATATAACTAGATTATTCGCCTATTTTAGCCCATGTGTCTCTTAGGCCGACAGTGCGATTAAACACCGGTTTTGCATCAGTACTGTCTTTGTCTACACAAAAGTAGCCCGTGCGTTCGAATTGCCATGCACCTACTTCTGGCACATTTCCAATTAAGCCAGCTTCTGCCCAGCCCTGCTTAACTTCGAGAGATTCAGGGTTAATTGCGTCGGTAAAGTTCTCTTCTGCCGCTGGGTTTGGCACATTAAATAAGCGGTCATAAAGTCTAAATTCTGCCGCTTGTGCGGTTGCCGCATCTACCCAGTGAATAACGCCTTTGACCTTGCGGCCATCGGCTGGATCTTTACCTAATGTATCAGGGTCGTAAGTACAATATACTGTGGTAACGTTCCCTTCTTCGTCTTTCTCGACCCGATTAGCTTTAATAACGTAGGCGTTGCGTAGTCGTACTTCTTTTTCTAACACTAAGCGTTTGAATTTCTTGTTAGCCGACTCACGGAAATCTTCCGCTTCAATGTAAACCTCACGACTAAAGCCAATGTTACGCGTACCCATACTTTCATCGTTAGGGTGATTTGGCGCAACTAGTGTTTCGGTCTTCCCTTCTTCGTAGTTTTCGATAACGAGCTTTATTGGGTCAAGTACCGCCATAGCACGTGGCGCATTAGCGTTTAAGTCATCGCGAATGCAGGCTTCTAGCATGGACATCTCAACCATATTGTCCATTTTAGTTACGCCAATTCGTTTACAAAACTCAACAATAGAACCCGGTGTGTAACCACGACGACGCAAGCCCGCAATTGTAGGCATGCGCGGGTCATCCCAACCACTTACGTGGTTTTCTTCTACCAGTTGAATAAGACGACGTTTACTTAATACCGTGTACTCCAAGTTCAAACGAGAAAATTCGTATTGACGGGGCGTACAGTCGATAGAAATATTTTCAATTACCCAGTCGTAAAGACGACGGTTATCTTGAAACTCTAGTGTACACAAAGAGTGTGTTATACCCTCAATGGCGTCAGAGATACAGTGGGTAAAATCGTACATCGGATAGACACACCACTTATCACCTGTTTGGTGGTGATGAGCGTGTTTAACCCGATAGATTACAGGGTCGCGCATACACATAAATGGCGATGTCATGTCTATTTTAGCGCGTAAACTACACTCGCCCTCTTTGTAGTCGCCTGCTGTCATTTTGGCGAACTCTTTAAGGTTTGTTTCCACGTCTGTATCGCGATAAGGACTATTTTGGCCTGGCTCTTTCAACGTACCACGCATTTCACGCATAACGTCTTGCGCAGAAAAGTCTACATAGGCTAAGCCTTTTTCAATAAGTTCAACCGCATAAGCGTGAAGTTGATCGAAATAGTTTGATGAATAGCGCGCCTCGCCATCCCACGTAAACCCAAGCCAGGTTACGTCTTCTTTGATTGAGTTAACGAAAGTAATGTCTTCTTTCGCTGGATTAGTGTCGTCAAAGCGAAGGTTACAAGACCCGGTGTAGTCTTCTGCAATACCGAAGTTTAGGCAGATAGACTTAGCATGGCCTATGTGAAGAAACCCGTTTGGTTCCGGCGGGAATCGAGTTTTAATAGCGTCATGCAGACCATTAGACAGGTCTTTATCAATAATCTGACGGATAAAATTGGTCGGACGGTGTTCAGTCTCGGCCATTCGCAGGTTCCCCTTATGCACGTATAATTTCAAAATCTGTTTGAGTATAACACTGTCACAATTGGTTCAACCATGTTTTATTCAAAGAAGCATAACAAGTGGTTGAATTAGCAGCGATCCAGCAAACCTAAGAGTAAATGTATGCACCGCGTTGATAAGCCACACAGGTACACTACGCCTTTGCTTGCCATTGCGTTACGATTCCCGCTTTCGGCATTCAAAAAGCGCGCGTAAAAAGAAAAATATGGTAATCTACGTGCAGCGACAACAAAGTCGTAGCAGCAAATCATGGTATTTATGAAAGAAAAAGCAACCTCTTTTGACATTGCCCATCTGGCAGGGGTTTCACAGTCAACCGTTTCTCGGGCACTTAATAATAGCCCGTTGGTTAATCAAGAAACTCGTGACCGCGTTCAGCGTATTGCTAGGGAACTCAATTACAAAGTTGATAAGAACGCAAGTAACTTGAGAAAGCAAAAGAGCAGTACAATTGCCTTACTCTTGTTTGAAGACCCAACGTCTGATGACTCAATGATCAACCCGTTTTTTCTGGCAATGCTAGGCAGTATTACTCGAGCCTGCGCTCAGGCTAACTATGACCTCCTCGTGTCTTTTCAAAACTTAGAAGATGACTGGCACGCAGAATACGAAGATTCTAATAAAGCTGACGGCATTATTTTGTTGGGTTATGGTGACTACACCGACTACCAAAACAAAGTTGCACAGCTTGAATCTCAAGGTACGCACTTTGTTCGCTGGGGTGCACCTGATGAAGCCCACCCGGGCGTTAGCATTGGGTGTGACAACTACCAAGGTGGTCAAAGCATCACTGAACACCTGATTGCATTAGGTAAACGCTCGTTTGCTTTTATTGGTGACAATGGTGAACATGCCCCCGAGTTCAAAGCGCGCTATAACGGATATTTTGAAACCCTTATGGCTCATGGCCTGGATAAAAATAGTGTGCAAGAAAACGCGAATTCAACAGAAGATGCAGGCTCAGAAGCCATAAAATCGCTACTTCAAAACAAAGCGCTGCCTCAAGCTATTGTTTGTGCATCTGACCTTATCGCTATGGGCGTGCTTAGGGCGCTTAGGCAAGCTAAAGTCAATGTACCCGACGATGTAGCCGTGGTGGGGTATGATAATATTGCGGTGTCAGCATACACCACGCCTTCGCTAACCACGGTTCAGCAAAATACGAAGCTTGCCGGCGAATTACTTGTTAATACACTGCTTAAAGCTATTAATAATGAAGAGGTAGAAGATTACTTAATGCCTGCTGATATTATTATTCGCCAATCTTGTGGTAGCGAATAGCGCAGTTGAGTTGACCGTTAGTTATCGTTATTGAATAGTGACGTAGCGAATATAAAAAGCCCCGAAAAATGTCTATCGGGGCTTTTTTGTATCAGTAATCAGGTGAGTATCACCTGAATGTTCGTTAAAGCATGGGCGTCACGCGATAACATCAAGGTAATAAAAAATAACAGACCTTTACTGACGCGATAGCTGATACTTAATTTGAGCAAGCAGTGCCTCGTTCTCAACCTTCCCTTCGCGCAGCCACACCTGCACCCCGTTTGGTTCAACAGTAGCGCTTAATTTCCCGCCTTCAGCAATGGTTAATTCGCGCCCCGTTAACTGCTCAACCCAGTTACCCGACTGGATGAATTGATTAACATTAAACGTCTGTGCACTATCGCCTTTATTAAGCAGAACCAGAGCAGTTTGCTGGCTTTCTTCCGTATTAATCACTCGGTAAAACGCTGCCGTGTGCCCGCTAAGCGCTACATTTACCTGAATACCACGTTGTAAAGCAGGCGTATTTTTACGAACGTTTGCTATGTCGGTTAAGGCTTGTTGAATAGGATGATTAACCGCTGCATCTAACCTTTCTTGCCCTACGTAATTACGGTTCCCTGCATGTTCTGCAGTGCCGCGCATAAACCCGATTTCAGAACCCATGTATACCACAGGTATTCCCCTTACCGTGAATAACCAGTTGTGTGCGTTAATAAAACCATTGTCCGTCGCGTTGATACGCGCCATATCATGGTTGTCGTAAAACGTCGTTAAATCGTACGGGTTATGGTAAGGTCCATGCGTAAGATGTAACGCATTTTCTAAATCAGCAAAATCGCTTTCCAGTGGCTTTTCAAATACGCTGACCATGGCTTTTTGCATCGGAAAATCAAGAACGCTTACCCCACCATTTTTTGGCAGTGTATGCTGAGCAATATTATTGGCCTCGTAATCAAACGCTTCACCAAACATGAAGAAGTCTGGGTAACGCTCTCTAATTCTATCGGAAGCTTCTCGCCAAAAAGCGTGGGGAACGTGTCTAATCGTATCAATTCTAAAGCCATCGGCGCCCTGTGAAATCCAATATAGATAACTATTTATGAGATAATCACGAACTTCAGGGTTCTCATCATCAAGGTTCGACAGCTTTACCAAATCAGGATAGTCATGAAAAAAACGGTGAAGCGGGTTGTTTTCTGGGTCTAATTCTTGAGGGGGTAAATTTTGATGATCAGCAACCAAGTTGTCATCTTTATCATAAATTTCACCGTACCCAGGTAAGTCTTCCTCCATCGTAAAGCTTGGTGTACCGTGATTTGCCACGATATCAAACACCGATTTTAACCCGCTAGCCTTCATTTTAGCGGTGTAATCCCTCACGCTTAAATCATCACTAACAAGGTGCTCGTCGGCTTTGTAGAAATTTGTTGCCCAATAACCGTGATACCCTGTTTTGCCACCGTCTTTAAAGGCGCCACCATAGGTAATAGGTTCATCGCCATTGAAGGCGTAATCAGGGTTATCGTGAACAGGCGTCATCCACACTGCAGTGAAACCCATATCCTTGATGTAATCAGCATTGTTTAAAATGCCTTTTAGATCTCCGCCCATGTAGCCCACGTACGCTTTTTTACCCTCAGGGCCTTCAAGCGGAAGTTGCCAAGTGGGGTATTCCCCACCTTGTGTCTCATGGTTATTTGAAGGGTCGCCATCAACAAATCGGTCGGTAACAACAAAGTACACCGCTTCACTGGCAAACGGCGTGTCCGTGCCGACAATACGGTCAGCGGCAACCTTTGACCTTACTTCATTATTTACAGTGCTTGCGCACGCTGAGCAAAGTACACCTGCTACAGTCAACGCGATAGCTGTCCGATTAAATTTCATATTACGCTCCCTTTGCTGCTTCAAGGTCTTGCTTATCGGCTTCTTTTACAAAAAATACTGAGGCAGCTCCAATCAACATAGACACACCCGCTACAACAATGATGTATTTAGCATCGTTATCGAAGACGCTACTTAAAATCCATCCAGCTGTTAAACCCGAGACAATCTGTGGCGCTGCAACGGTAAAATTAAATATTCCCATGTAAACGCCCGTTTTATTTGCAGGTAGTGCACCCGCAAGCATAGCGTATGGCATCGCTAAAATGGCCGCCCACGCGATACCTACACCTATCATCGGAATAAGTAACTTAACAGCGCCAAGCGGCACCGTTACTTCGGTGATAAGTAGGTTAACGTTTACCATGTTTAAGTCTTGGAAAAGCAGGAAACTTACATAGCTGATACCGCCTAATGCGAGGGAACCGGCATAAACGGTTTTACGACCGAATTTATCTGCAAGCTTTGCAAGAAAAATAGAAAATATGGCGGCAAACACAGAATAGGCAGCAAACAAGATCCCCACCCAATCACCTGCGGCACCTTTAGCCATAACTATCGCTTCCGGCACAACTGGCGCTGCTGCGATAAAAGTAGGGTCAAACCATTGCTTATCTACGTTCCATATATGTTGCGTAATGGCTGGCGTGGTGTAAACCCACATAATAAACAGTGCAAACCAAGAGAAAAACTGCACTACAGCTAATTGCCTCATGGTCGTTGGCATGTCTTTTACCAGTGTAAAAAACTCAGCCAGACGCTGCCCTAGCGGCGCCTTTTTCTCTTCAGTTGTTACAGAAGCTGTCTCGCTAAGGCCTTTGTAACGATTGTAGTCTTCGGGTGCATATTCTTTAGTGCGGATCACGGTCCAAATGACAGTACCTAACAACACTGTTGCGCCAATATAAAACGCCCAAATGACGGAAGGAGCAACCTGCCCCATTTGTGCCGTATTTTCAAGACCAATGACGTTCGTTAGGACAAAAGGAAGAATAGAGCCGATAACAGCGCCAATATTGATAAGTAGCGATTGGATAGAGTACCCAACATTGCGTTGCGACGGCGGTACCATGTCAGAAACTAACGAGCGAAATGGCTGGAAGCACACGTTAAACGATGCGTCCATTAGTGCCACCATCAATGCCCCCATTAGCATGGGCGCAAGAAACGCCACAAATAGCGGGGCGTTTGGTAACAGAATCATTCCCAATACTGCTGCAATAGCGCCTGCTAGAATAAATGGGCGGCGTCTGCCTAGACGGTTCCAGGTTCTATCTGAAGCTGAACCAACGATGGGCTGTACAATAAGCCCCATAATGGGCGCTACAAGCCAGAAAAGAGAGAGTGAGTGTAAATCGGCCCCTAAGTCTGACAAGATGCGACTAACATTTGCGTTTTGCAGTGCAAAACCAAATTGAACACCGAGAAAGCCAAAACTGACGTTCCATATTTGCCAAAAAGAAAGGCGTGGTTGAGTTGCTTGCATACTTTGCTCTATTT
>Ga0208816_100061_pt1 | contig 58735 bp, 57 predicted proteins | sample Virmet3734_803_FD_185737 | JGI IMG/M metagenome (GOLD analysis project Ga0208816, IMG submission 185737) | Marine viral communities from the Southern Atlantic ocean transect to study dissolved organic matter and carbon cycling - metaG 3734_803... | ecosystem: Environmental > Aquatic > Marine >...
GGGTGGTGTGGGCGACAATGCCCAGCAGGGTATCGCTGGCCAGTTGCTGTTGATGCTGCAGGGCGGTGAGGGCAGCGGCCAGGCCCAGGCATACGGCCACCACAGCCAGGTACAGACTGATATCCAGCGCCAGCCCCAGGGCCGCCCCCAGCAGCGCGCCGTGGGCCAGGGTGTCGCCAAAGAAGGCCATGCGCCGCCAGACCACAAAGGCACCCATGGGCCCGGACACCAGGGCCACGGCCAGGCCGGCGAACAGCGGCGGCAACAGCAGCTCAATCATGGTGGCAATTCCCGTCGTGTTGGTGGCCCGGTTGGGCGTCGCCATGCAGATCATGGTCGTGGTCATGATCGTGGGTATAGAGCGCCAGGTTGGGGGTGCCGGCACCGGGCCCGAACAACTCGTGGTAGGCCGGGTCCCGGCTCACGGATTCCGGGCTGCCGGAGCAGCACACATGGCGCTGCAGGCAGATCACTTCGTCGGTGGCGGCCATCACCAGATGCAAGTCGTGGGAAATCAGCAGGATGGCGCAGCCCAGATCATCGCGGACCGATTTGAGCAGCCCGTAGAGCGCATTCTGCCCGGCCACGTCCACCCCCTGGGCCGGTTCGTCCAGCACCAGCAGGTCCGGCTTGCGCAGCAGGGCCCGGGCCAGCAGCACCCGCTGCATTTCGCCGCCGGACAGCTGCTGCACAGCACGGCGACGCAGGTGGGCCACCCCGGCCTGCTCCAGGGCCGCCCGCCGGGCGGAGGTGGGACCGGGAGCGGCCAGCCACAGGAAGCGGTCCACGGTCAGCGGCAGGCTATCGTCGATCTTGATGTGCTGGGGCATATAGCCCACCCGCAGGCCCTTGCGCCGGGTCACCGAGCCGCTGGACGGCTTGACCAGCCCCAGCACCACCCGCGCCAGGGTACTTTTGCCGGCGCCATTGGGACCGATCAGGGTGGTGATGCGCCCGGGGGCCAGGGTCAGGCTCACCCCGGACAGCACGCTGTTGCCACCCAGGGTGACTGACACCGCCTGCACATTGACCAGAGGATCCGACATAGCAAAAGGGCCCGAAGAACAAAGGCGCAATGATATACTGCCGGCCTTTCGCCTGCACTGAAGGGTTAGCTACAAGCTTCAAGCTGCAAGGCGCGGGATTAATCCGGAGCCAACCGTCCAACTCTTCTGCCGCGCCGCAACACCTTGGGCGCTGAAGCGCGGCGATAACCAGGTAGCCGGCACAGTCTTCCTCGCGCCTCGCGCCTTGCAGCTTGAAGCTTGTAGCTTGCTTCCCCCAACGTAATTCGAATTTGAGGAATTCCATGCGCCGTCTCTGGCTAACATTGCTGCTTATGCTCGCCTCCCCCGCTTTGAGCCAGACCCTGGTGGCCAGTGTGGAGCCGTTGGCCAAGGTGCTGCGCGGCCTCTATGGCGACCAGGTGGAGGTGGTGACCCTGTTGCAGGCCAACCAGAACCCGCATCAGCTGGCCCTGTCCCCCCGCCAGGCCATGCTGGTGCAGCAGGCGGATCTGCTGGTGTGGCTGGGCGAGGCGGTGGAAGCGCCGCTGGCTCCCCTGGTGGCCCGCCGGCAGGGTCCGACCCTGAGCCTGCTGACCCTGGAAGGCGTCCATCGTCGGGAAGGGGGGGAGGATCACGACCATGGACATCAACATGCCGACCACGCCGATGCCACTCTGGATCCGCACCTGTGGCTGTCACTGGACAACATGATGCGACTGGCCGGAGCGCTGGCGCAGCAATACCCGCAGGGGCTGAAAGCCGGAGAACCGGCACGCTGGCAGCAACAGGCCAAAGACCGCCATACCCGGCACCGGCAGGCGCTGGTCGGACTGGAGGGAGTGTCCTGGCTGAGCTACCACCAGCCCTGGGGGTATCTCACCGAAACCCTGGGGCTGGCGGAGCCGCTGGTGGTGTCAAAGCAACTGGATGCGGGACCGGGTAGCCGGCGTTTTGTGGCGCTGGCCGGCGAGATTCGCGAGCAGCAGGTCCGCTGCGCCATCCTTGAGCCGGAAGCCCGCGCCGCCATGGTCTCCCGGCTGTGTCCGGATTGCCGGGTGCAGCCCCTGGACCCGCTGGGCCGGGACTACCCGGAACTGGATTATCTGAGCTGGCGGGATCGGCTGGTGGAAGGTTTCAAGGCGTGTCTGCAGGCGGGAGCGGGCTGAAGCTACGAGCTCCGCTCGCTGGATAATAAAAGGTTGGAAGGTTCCCAAGGCTTCGGCATTTCTTACGAAGCCGCTGTAGGAGTACCTCTTGAGGTGCGAACCTTGCGAAGCAAGGAAATCGCCCGAAGGGCGATCAGGCATTTCAGCACTCGACAGGTTTCAGAAAGAATGGCGGTGAGATTGATCTTTGTCGCCTCGCTAAGCGCGGTTCGCATGTCGCAGATCCCCTGCGGGGGCAAGCATGGCTCCTACAAAAGACTGCCAACCCTCGCAGCTGCTAAAGCTCCCGAATCGGAATCAACGTGGGTGGCGGTGGCGGAGGGGTGTTGTCGCGCAGCGCTGGAGGGCGGACAGATTCGGCCTGGCGCTGACGCAGCTCCTGTTGCTCGTCTTCCAGATACCGGGTGTCCGGGCTGACCGCATTCATGCCCCGGCTTTCATCGCTGGTATCCAGTTCCCGGGGGGACTCCAGATACATGGCCTCCAGTTCCTTGCCATCCAGCGGCTGGGCGGGAACCGGCTCGCGGGTTTGCGGCGCATCATCGTCCGGCGGCGCGGAGTCGGGCAGTTGTTCCGCCGCCAGGCTCAGGGCCGGGGCCATTAACAGGGCAATCATTATTTTTTTCATAACCCGATCATAGCGCTCCCGCAGGCCCGGGGGAACTGGCGGATTCGCACCACCCGGTGTCAAGGCGGGTCAATAATTCCCCGTTGGGCTCAGGGCCATTGAGGCGGCACCGGAAAAAGGTATGCTGGAGCGCTTAATCTGAAACGGGTGCAGGGCCTGAATGGCACAGCAAAGCAAACCTATCGCAATGGCCTGCTGGGATTTGTCCTGGCTGCTGGACCGTGACAGCCGTCACGGGGCCTTTGCGTCGCTGGAAAAAGTGCTCGATGAAACCCAGCAACGGGGTTTCAATGCCTTGCGCCTGGATCCGTGCCCGCACCTGATTGCCCGCCCCGAGAACGGTGTCCATCTGGACCGCTGCGAATTGCAGGCGCCCGGGTGTGAGCCGGTGGAAGTGAAAATCCGCCACAGCCTCCAGAAACTGCTGCAGTCTGCCCACGAGCGCGGCCTGAAGGTCTGGTTCAGCAGCCGTTTTGTGGATGACAGCCGCGCGCGCCGTTCCTTTGTGCGACGGCCGGAAGACTTCGTCGCGGTGTGGAGCGATACCCTGTCCCTGGTGCAGGAATGGGGTTACCTGGAGGATGTGGCCGGGGTGGATTTCTGCCACCAGTTCCCCGCCCTGCCCTTCGCCCACGGCGTCACCCGTCGGGTGTTCAACCGGTCGCCGGACCGGCCCCTGCCGCCGCGTTGGTCCGCCAGCGCCGCCGAACGCATTGAGGAGTATCTGCTGGATATTCCCCGCGCCCTGCATGCCCTGTTCCCCGGGGTGCCCATCGGCCTGAGCACCACCACCCAGATCAGCGAGCAGTTGCGGCAGCTGGATACCAGTGAGCTGGATTTTCTCGATTTCAGCCTGTGGCTGGATGATGATCCGCGCTATCGACTGGCCAGCGGCGAGGCGGTGCCCATGACCGGCCTGGCCCGGCGCCTGGCCAGCCCGGTGAAGCAGCTTCTGCTGGATGCCGGCGGCATGCACTGGCAGCGGCGCATGGAAGACCAGTTACAGCGGCGTATGGCCTTTACCCGTCTGCGGCGTCTGCAGCCGGTGATCGGTGAAGGCTTTGTTCGCCAGCCCCGCCATCTGCGCCGCCTGCCCACCGGCTGGGCGGACCTGCACGAAATGATGGTGGTCAGCGCCCTTACCCAGGGGGTGGAATCCATGACGCCCACCTCCCTGGCCTGCCCGGCCTATGAGTGGCTGTGGCGGGAAGAGGAGTACCTGGCGCACCTGAATCATCTGATCCTGTCCGGCTCGGAGAGCAGTTGAAAGTTTAAAGTTCAAAGTTGAAAAGCGCGGGCTGGCCAGGTGCTATCCCGCAAAAGTCTGCGCCGCGCACAAAGTCCGGTAACAAGAAAAGAGCTTTTCTGAACCCGGTGCCGAAAGATGTTGTTCAGGACCCTCACTGCAGCATTCCGGCGCGGCTATGATCTTTACCGTGTGGCGATGCCTTCAAGCCGCACTTTTCAACTTTGAACGTTAAACTTTCTCCTATTCCGCCAACGCCGCAATCCGCCACTGAAAAATCCGCGCAAACTCTTCCGGGTCCTTGCTGCCCTGCCCTTCGCTGTGCTCGGACACCGGGCCGGCCAGTCGCGACAACCAGAAGCGCAACGCTGCCACCGCCAGCGCCTCCAGCAACAGGCTGTGATCCACCTGCCCGCCGGATTCCCGGTAGCCCGCCAGCAGCGCTTGCTCCCGCTCGGCCACCGGCTTGCCATTGCGATCCACACACCAGTCGTTGAGCGTTACCGCCAGATCGTATTCCGGGTAATCCAGGCAGGCGTTGTAGAAGTCCAGCAGGGCGCTGATGCGACCCTGTTGCCACAGCAGGTTGTCGCGGAACAAGTCGCCGTGGATCAGGGTGGTGCCGGTGGGTCGTGCCTGCCAGTCACTCAGCAGTGCCTTGGCCCCCTCGCGGTGGTCGTCTGGCAGCTGGTCCAGGTGGCTAGCCAGTGTCTCCAGCCGTTGACGTTCGCCGGGCAGGGTCTGCAGGGCGCCGGTAGCACATTGATGCAGTTGGGCAAGCAGCGCGCCCACCTGTCGGCAGCGGTCCAGGTCCACGGCAAAATCATGCTCCCCGGGCAGGCGCGGCATCAGCACCGCCGGTTTGCCGGCCACTGTGATCTGGTCCTGGCCGCCATGATCCGTCAGCGGGGCGGGCACCGGCAGACCCTGTTCAGCCAGGTGCGCCAGCAGCACCAGATACGGGGCGAGAGCCGCGTGGGTCAGGGTTTCGAAAACCGTCAGCACCAGTGGCGCAGGTTGCTGGTGGCGATCCTCTGCCTCAATCAGGAAGGTGCTGTTTTCGATGCCATGGCTGGCGGCCCGATAATCCCGCAGTCGGAAGCCGTAACCGTCCAGAACGGCGGCAAGCTGACGGTGACTGAGCGGCGTATAAACGGACATGGGATTCCTTGTCGGCAAAAAGGCCGCAGATGACCGGACTCTGCGGGCGAGCAATGGTATAACAGGCGCTGATAACAATAACGACGCATCTCCAACAATAACAAAAGGATGACTTGCCATGCGTTACGGGATTCTGTTTTTCGGGTTACTGTTTGCTGCCGCCAGCCAGGCGGACGGGGTGGCGCACTATCAGGACCAGCGTTTCGGCTACGTGGCCGGCAATCTGATGAACATCACCCTGGACTATGACAACCGCGAGCTGACTCCCACCGGGGTGGGGGTGCGTCTGGGGGGCATGATCGACCCGTACTGGGGGGTGGAGCTGCGTGCTGCCGTGGCGCCTTCCGGCGATACCTGGCGGGCCGAGAACAGCCGCAACAAGGTGGATTACACCGTGGATCATATCGGCGCCTTGCTGGCCACCGGCCGGTTGCCGTTTCAGTCACCGGTCACGCTGCCCGTGCTGGATGCCTACGTGGACGAATTTTTCGTGCAGGGCTTTGCGGGTATTGCCGATGTGAAGGTGAAAACCAACCGGCGCCGCTGCAACGCGCTGCGCTGCCGGGATGATGTCTCGCGTAACGACGACACCAGCCTGGCTTTCGGTGCCGGAGTGGGCGTGCGCACCACGTTCAATCTGGGGCTGACCCTCCAGTACATGCAGTACGTGGACAAGGATTACATCACCGTGACCGGCATCGAAGGCGGTCTGGAGTGGTATTTTTAGTAACGTTTCATGCCGACGGCCTGATGCATGAGCGTCATCGACGGCAGATACAAAGAGGACAATCGATGAATCCTGCAGTATTCGAGCGTGGCGCGGTGCGCGCCCTGATGAGCCTGCCCGGTGCGGTGCTGGACAAGCTGTCCGCCGGCCTGGAAACCCACAGTCGCTCCCATCTGGATTCCCGCCTGCGCTTCCTGTTGGCGCTCAGCGCCGCCAAGCCGACGCTGGATAGCGGTACCGTGGAACAGGCTCGCCGCCTGTACCGGGATGTCATCAATCTGTTGGATGTGGCGCCGGTGTCTTTGCCCGTGGTGGTCGATCACCAGGTGCCGCGGGACGATGGCAGCTCGATGCGGGTGCGGCGTTATCGTCCGGCCCTGGCGCCACGGGTGGCGCCGGCAATCCTGTTCATGCACGGTGGCGGCTTTACCGTGGGCGGCGTGGACGAGTACGACCGCCTGTGCCGCTACATTGCCGACCGCACCAATGCGGTGGTGTTGAGTGTGGATTACCGGTTGTCCCCGGAGCATCCCTCTCCGGCGGCGGCGGAGGATTGCCTGGCCGCCTGGCGCTGGTTGCTCGACAACACCGCCGCCATGGGGCTGGACCCGCAGCGGCTGGCGGTGATGGGCGACAGTGCCGGCGGCAACCTGAGCGCCGTGGTCTGCCAGCAGGCCAAACAGGCCGGCCTGACCCTGCCTGCCCTGCAAGTGCTGATCTACCCCACCACCGACGGGGCCCTCAAGCATCCCTCGGTGCAGACCCTGGGCCAGGGCTTCGGGCTGGATATGGCCTTGCTGACCTGGTTTCGCAGCCAGTTTATTCAGGATCCGGCGATGATGGAGGACTTCCGCGTGTCGCCCCTGCGCAACCCGGACCTGTCCGGTCTGCCCCCCGCCATCCTGATCACTGCCACCGATCCGCTGCGGGACGAGGGGCTGGAATATGGCGAGAAATTGCGGGCAGCGGGGGTGGATGTCACTGCCTTGGATTACCCGCAACTGGTCCACGGCTTTCTCACCATGGGCGGCGTTATTCCCGCGGCACGCAAGGCGGTCAATGCCATCTGCGACGCCACCGTCCAGCGGTTGTGATTCAGCTACAAGCTACAAGCCGCAAGCTACAACGCGATAAGGAACAGTGCATTCACGAACCATAGAGGCCGCGACCACACATTGGACGCGGCCTCTATCCTTGAAGATACAGAAAGAGGTGATCCACGTTGCAGCTTGAAGCTTGCATCTGCTCCTCAGAACTCCCCCACAAACTGATTATAAAACTGCCGTGCCGTACGTCCGGAGCGCACGCCTTTTTCCATGGAAAATCGGCGCGCGCGAACGTGCAATTGCGCCCGGTCTTTTACCGGGCCAAACAGGTGATCGACGATCTCGAAATACTGCGGTTCGCTGATCGGGTAAAAACTCAACGCCAGCCCGAAACGATCCGAAAGGGAAATCTTTTCCTCCACCGCATCACCGTGATGAATCTCCCGGCCCACCACCTGGCTCTGTTCATTGTCCTTAATGTATTCCGGCACCAGATGGCGACGATTGCTGGTGGCGTACAGGCGCACATTCTCCGGCGGCAATTCCAGGGAGCCTTCCAGCACACTTTTCAGATGCTTGTACTGATGTTCTCCGTCCTCGAACGACAGGTCATCGCAGTAGACGATAAAGCGCTGACTGCGTTCGCGGATATCATCAACGATATCCGGCAGATCCTGCAGGTCGTCCTTGTCCACCTCGATCACCCGCAACCCCCGCGGCGCAAACTCGTTCAGCAACGCCTTGACGATGGAGGACTTGCCGGTGCCCCGGCTGCCCCACAGCAGCACATGGTTGCAGGGTTCGCCGCGCAGAAACCGTTCCGTGTTCTGCAGGATCTTCGCCTTCTGGGTATCGATGCCGAGCAGATCCTCCAACCGTACCGGATCCGGTCGGCTCACCGGTCGCAGGGTGCCGGAACGGCCCCGCCAGATCGCGGCAGGAATGTTGCGCCAGTCGATGTTGGACGCCATGGAAGCCTCGTGAGAAAAAGTGGGAAAGCAATGACGCCGCCAGGAAAATAACGAAGCCTGACAAACCGGTCTTTCCTTGGAGTCTTGCTTGCAAGGCGAAGAGGCGGCTGTTCTGAAAGGATTCGCCTTGCAAGCAAGGCTCCAACGGTGAAAGTCTAACAAAAGTTTTTCCTCTGGAGCATGCGTGGCCGCTGAACTTTCACTATGCTTGAATCTCCAATGCATGGTCCTCGACGACTATTTCAGGAGATCGTCAATGAAAGCTGTTGCCCTGGTTGTGCCCGCCTTTGCCTTGCTGGCCACCGCCTGCGCCGCCCAGTACGACACGGACTACCCGGCCGGGCTGCCGGAAAGCACCACCACCTGCCCGGAAGATCCGCCCCAGGCCTGCACCATGGATTACCGCCCGGCCTTCGGCTACGACGAGCAAGGGGGCATCCTCGGCGAGTACGGCAATGCCTGCGGAGCCTGTGCCACTGACGGGGTGAAATACACCTCCCCCAAACAGCTGCCGCAACCGGCCGCTGCCCCGGACGACAAATAACCTCGAGGTCGCCCCTTGCCCAAGGCCCTGACCCTGCTGCTGGATTTTGACGACCAGTACCGTCGTGATGTGCAACAGAGCCACGCCTTTCTGCACCGCCGCGATCGCCGTTTTGCCCAGCAGCAGGAAGACCAGAAACAACCGCTCACCGTGCCAGCCTGGCTGGCGGCCCTGCATGCCCTGAACGGCCAGCGCCGTGAAGCCGGCGCCGACCCGCGCCTGCGTCACTGGCGCCAGGCCCGCTGGGTGTTTGCCGGCCTGGGAGCCCTGCTGGGGGCGGGTTTCATGCTGGGTCTGCTCTGGTATGACGGCAGCCGGCAGATCAACCTGACCCTGCTGATCGGCCTGGTGGCCCTGCAACTGCTGCTGGCCCTGTTCACCAGTCTGCAGGCCTGGCTGGGCTGGCAGCCCTGGGGCAGCCTGCTGGGGGCGCGCCAGGGGGAGGATCCTCTGGCAGCCCTGCGCCCGGCCCTGTGTGCCCGCATCGCCCACACCGGGGGGTTGCTGTTTGCCATCAGCGGTCTGCTGACCTTGCTGGCCTTGGTGGTGGTGCAGGATCTGGCCTTCGGCTGGAGTACGACACTGCAGACCTCCGCCGACGGCTATCACCGGATGGTGGCGGCCCTGGCTCAGCCCTGGCAGAGCCTGTGGCCCGCAGCGGTCCCCTCGGCGGAGCTGGTGAGCGCATCCCAGTTCTACCGGCTTGCGGACACTCCGGCGGATAACCCGGCCTTGCTGGGGACCTGGTGGCCCTTTGTGCTGATGCTGTGGCTGATGTATGTGTTGTTGCCCCGGCTGGTGTTGCTGATGCTGGCGGCCCTGCAGCTCCGCTGGCAGGCCGGCCGGGCCCTGCGCGCCCACCCGGGCTGGCAGGGGCTGTTCTATCGCTTCGAGACGCCCTGGGTGGAAACCCGTGGCCAGGAAGACAGCCAGCCCGCCCCGGCGGCGGCCAAAACGGACCTGTCGCCCCTGCCGGACAGTGCCACCCTGATCCACTGGGCCGGCGCCGCCATGGACGCCCCCGGCCTGTTGCCCCGCCTCAGCCGCGATCCGGCGCCGCTTCAATGCCGTGCCGGGGGCAACAATTCCCTGGAAGAGGATGCCCGGGTGCTGGAACAGACCGGCGCCCGCAATCAGCCGGTGATCCTGGTCACCCGGGGCTGGGAGCCGCCCACCGGGGAACTCAGCGATTTCATTGTCGATGCCCGCGATCACTGGCCCGCTGCCACCCTGCTGGTCCTGGTGCCACTGGCGGATGAGCAGGGCACCGCGCTCACCGATGCCGGGCTGCTGGCCCAGTGGCAACGCTTCGTGGATCGTCAGGGCGACAGCCATCTGTTGCTGTGCGCCCCCCGGGAACAGGATCAACCATGAACGAAACGGCCCAACAACTGCCCCGCTTTGCCGTGGTTGGCCACCCCAACAAGGGCAAGTCCAGCGTGGTGGCCACCCTGGCCCAGAACGATTCCATTGCCATCGCCATGGAGCCGGGCACCACCCGCGACAGCCACCGTTACCCCATGAAGGTGGATGACACGACCCTCTACGAGCTGATCGACACTCCCGGGTTCCAGCGTCCCCGCAAGGTACTGGCCTGGTTGCAGGGGCACAGCCTGTCCGCCTCCGATCGCCCGGAAACCGTGGCCGCCTTCGTCACCCAGCATGGGGATGACCCGCGCTATCACGATGAATGCCAGTTGCTGGCTCCCATCGTGGACGGTGCGGGGATCATCTATGTGGTGGACGGCTCGGTACCCTACAACCGCGAACACGAAGCGGAAATGAACATCCTGCGCTGGACCGGCCGCCCCAGCCTGGCGCTGATCAACCAGATCGGCAGCGACGATCACAGTGCCGACTGGGAAGCGGCCCTGGGCCAGTATTTCCAGATCGTGCGTCGTTTTGACGCGGTGCGCGCTCCCTTCGAAAAGCACCTGGACCTGCTGCGCAGCTTCGGACAACTGGCGCCGGACTGGCGCGAGCCGCTGGATGCGGCGCTGGAATACCTGCAGGCCCTCAAATTTGGTCGCGACAGCCAGGCCCTGGAACATATCGCCGATGCCCTGATCGACATGCTCGGCCATCAGGAAAGTGCCCGCCTGGGCGAGCACGAACCGGCCAAACCGCTGCTGCCCAAATTGCGCCAGCGGTGGCATCACTGGCAGCGCGAACGGGAGCAGCGCCTGCGCCGGTCGGTGGAAGATCTTTATCAGCACCGTCGCCTGCAACGGCAGGAAAGCGACCTGCTCACCCCGGACGATGGTGACCTGTTCAGTGAGCGCACCCGCCAGCTCTGGGGCATCAGCAAGACCCAGCTGGCCGCCGCCGGTTTCGGTGCCGGTGCGGTGGGCGGCGCCGGTCTGGATGCGGTGACGCTGGGGCATTCCCTGGGCACCGGCGCGCTGATCGGTGGCCTGCTCGGCGCCGCCGGCAGCTATTACTACAGCGACAAGCTCACCCGCCTGAAACTGGGCCCGCTCAGTGGCGGCTTCCGGGAAGCGGTCTACGGCCCCCTGAAAGACCCCCAGTTCGCCTATGTGGTCCTGGGTCGTGCCCTGGTGCACAGCTACGAAGTCAGCCAGCGCAACCACGCCGGTCGCGACGTGCTGGTGGTCAATGAGGCCGGCGAACACTGGCTCGATCACATGGACCGCAAGGAGCGCCAGCGCCTGCACAAGACCCTGCTATCCCTGGCCAGCCGTAAATTCGAACCGGGCAAACGCCAACGGCTGATCGAGCAGCTGGAACAGGCGCAACAGGCGTTCGGGCAATGGCAGATGGGGCAGTTTGAAGGCAGTTGACAGTTGATAGTGGACAGTTGACAGCTACGCGGTCTTGATTGGCTGTTAATTGTAGCGCAGCAGGCCGCGCTTAAAGCTTGGGCGCGGCCTCAAGTGTTTTAAAATCGACAAACCGGGCTCGCGCCGCTGTCAACTGTCCACTATCAACTGCCAACTGTATTTTTTTGCATTCCACTCAGTCAGCAAAACCGCCCTGGCAGCAGATTTGTGAAGGCTATTCGTTGCCTTGGTCACGCACTCTGGGCAAGCTAAAACGACCTTACGAGGACGTGTGATGCTGCCTGAAGAAATCAAACTCAAGCTGGCCCCGTTGTCCCGGAGTGCCTGGCGGCCCCGGACAGGCCCTGCTGTGCCCGGCGCGCGTTCGAAATTCGGGGGCTTGCCCCTGTTGAGGCCCGACGAGTCCTGGCCCTGTTGTGCCCATTGCCATCAGCCCATGCAGTTGTTCGTGCAGCTGGATTCCGGGGATTTGCCGGCGGAGGCGGGTCAGCCGTTCGGTGACGGGGTATTACAGGTGTTTTACTGCACCAACATGGAAGAGGAATGCGAGGTGCTTTGCCAGGCCCATCTGCCCTTCTCAGAAGCCTCACTCACCCGGGTGATTCCCCGGGATCAGACCGGCGGCTTCGACGCCTTGCCGGTGACCATTCCTGATGCCTTCCCCGAACAGTCGCTCACCGGCTGGAGTCGCCACAACGATTTTCCCGATCAGCAGGAAACCGTGGCCATCAATGATGATCTCCCCGACGGCACCCTCGCCCTGCTCCATGCCCACCGCCCTGCCCCGCGGGCCGGCGACAAGCTGTTGGGCTGGCCGCACTGGGTGCAGAATGTGGACTACCCGACCTGCCCCTGTTGCCAGAAAAAAATGCAATTTATCATGCAGCTGGATTCCACCGACACCCTGCCCTTCTGGTTCGGTGATTACGGTTGCGCCTATGTTTTTCAGTGTGAAAATCACCCCGACGTGATGACCATGACCTGGTCAAGTCGCACCTGATTTTTGAAAATAAAATTTCTTTCTTTCCCCTTTATTGTTGGAGCCTTGCTTGCAAGGCGAACACCTTGCCGACCTGATTCGCCTTGCCAGCAAGGCTCCAACGGAAAGGAGAGGGAGATAATCAATGCCCCCGCTCACGACGGTAACGTTGTGGCGAAACGCCCATCACTTTTTTAAACAATCGCGAAAAATAATAGGGGTCATCATAGCCCAGCCGGGCGGCAATCTGCGCCAGGGTGTCGTTGCTGATATCCAGCAGATAGCAGGCATGGCTGACCTTGATGCGTTGAAAGGCCTGCATGGGAGTTTGCCCGGTTTGGCGTTTGTATTCGCGGATAAAATGGTAGCGCGACAGCGTACTGGTGGCGCTCACCAGCTCGTCCAGATTGAGACGGCGGGTGAGGGCGGTCTGCAGGTAGCTGTTGACCCGGTTGATGTCCAGGGAGGCGTGGCGGGTGGTGTACTGGCGGCGCATCAGGGCCGCAAAGGCCAGCAGGCTGCGCAGCAGGTTGGCGGCGTAGACCAGGTGCTCCGGCTGTACCCGGGTGGCGGCGGCGAGCAGGGCCTGAAATTCCTCTGCCAATCGTGAATGTACCCCCACCGTTACCCGCTGACACTCCATGCCCTCCCCGGCAATTTCGTCAAAATACCCTGTGACCTCATCCCCCCCTAAATGCACCCAGTAAATACTCCAGGGATCACTGTCGTCCGCCTGATAGCGATGGGGGAGGCCTTCCGGCAGCAGTAACAGATCCCCGGCGGTTACCGCCAATGTCTGGCCCTCGACCTGTAGCTGGCCCTGGCCTGAGACGCAGTAAATCAGCAGATCATCCGCGGGATTCGCCCGGCGCATGCGGTGTCCGCTGGCATGGGGGTAGTAGCCGACGCCATGGGGCAGGCAGCCGCGACAGAGTGGGTGCGCCGTCATGGTGGCCAGCACCGCCGGGGGCACCACGGTGCGCTGGCCACTGGCGGGCAGCGGCCAGCGGGAGGTTTCCGCCGGGTGGTTGTCGGGGTCGGTTGAAGAGCTCATAAGCAGCAATATAGTCCATCCTGGGTCAAAAGTGGCTATCTCTATCCGCCGGAGGCTGTGCTACAACGTATTCAGAGGTTCCTTAACGCGCAGACTCGCTTCACGCTGGCTCGCCAGCCCAAACAAGAATGGAGACCCCATGGCTCGTCAACTCCCCATGCTGATCAATGGCGAATTCGTCGCCAGCCAGACCGACCAGTGGATACCGGTTACCAATCCGGCCACGCAAGAGGTGCTGTGCGAAGCCCCGGCAGCCACCGCCGGCGAAATGGAGCAGGCCATCGCTTCCGCCAAGGCGGCCTTTGCCGACTGGAAGGAAGTGCCGGTGTCCGAGCGGGCGCGATTGATGCTGCGTTACCAGGCCCTGCTCAAGGAGCACCAGGAAGAGATTGCCGAGATCCTCAGCCAGGAAACCGGCAAGACCTTCGAGGATGCCAAGGGGGATGTGTGGCGCGGTATCGAAGTGGCCGAGCAGGCCGCCAATATCGCCTCGCTGATGATGGGCGAGACCATGGGCAATGTGGCGCGCAGCATCGACAGCCACTCCTGGACCCAGCCGCTGGGGGTCTGTGCTGGTATCACCCCCTTTAACTTCCCGGCCATGATTCCCCTGTGGATGTTTCCCCTGGCCATCGCCGCCGGTAACACCTTCGTGCTCAAGCCTTCCGAGCAGGATCCCATGACCCCCAACCGGCTGGCGGAGCTGTTCCAGCAAGCCGGTGCGGCGCCGGGTCTGCTTCAGGTGGTCCATGGCGGCAAGGAGCAGGTGGATACCCTGCTGACCCATCCCGATATCAAGGCGGTGTCCTTTGTGGGTTCGGTGCCGGTGGGGCAGCACGTGTACCGCACGGCCACCGAGCATTTGAAACGGGCCCAATGTTTTGCCGGTGCCAAGAACCATATGGTGATCATGCCGGATGCGAAAAAAGAACAGGTGATCAGCAGCCTGGTGGGCTCCTCCTGCGGGGCGGCGGGGCAGCGCTGCATGGCCATCAGTGTGGCGGTGTTCGTGGGCGACTCCAAAGCCTGGATTGATGAGCTGAAAGACGAGTTCGCCAAGATTCGCCCCGGCGCCTGGAACGATCCCGATGCCGCCTACGGCCCGCAGATCAGTCCCCAGGCCAAACAGCGTGTGCTCACCCTGATCAAGCAGGGCAAGGAAGAGGGCGCCAACTGTTTGCTGGATGGTTCCGAGTGCACCGTGGACGGCCTGCCGGATGGCAACTGGGTGGGACCCACCCTGTTTTCCGGTGTGACCCCGGAGATGTCGATCTACCGGGAAGAAATCTTCGGCCCGGTACTCTGCTGCGTCACCGTGGATACCCTGGAAGAGGCGTTGGAGCTGGTCAACAACAGCCCCTACGGCAACGGCACCTCCATCTTCACCGCCTGCGGCGCTGCGGCGCGCAAATACCAGCATGAAGTGGAAGTGGGGCAGGTGGGTATCAACGTGCCGATTCCGGTGCCGCTGCCGTTCTTCAGCTTTACCGGCTGGAAAGGCTCGTTCTACGGTGATCAGCACGCCTATGGTAAACAGGCCGTGCGCTTCTACACAGAAACCAAGACCGTCACCAGTCGCTGGTTCGATTCCGATATTCCGGCGGCCGGGCCAAACATGAGTATCAATCTGAAGTAACGAGATTCTCCGTAGGAGCGTCGCTGGCGGCGCGATTCCAGCGTCAGGTTATCGCGCCGCCAGCGACGCTCCCGGGGCAGGGTCTTGAATGATGAAAAGGTCTTGAAAGGATCAACGCGTGGACTTTTCTTTTAGCGAAGAACAAATCGCCTTCCGCGAAACGGCCAGACAGTTTTCTGAAAAAGCGCTGGCGCCTTTCGCCGCAGAATGGGATGCAAACAGCCTCTTTCCCAAAGACGCCATTCGCGAAGCTGGGGCGTTGGGGTTTTGTTCCCTGTACTGCGATGAAGAGCACGGCGGCATGGGGCTGAGCCGACTGGATGCGGCGCTGATCTTCGAGCAACTCTCCCAGGGCTGCACCTCGACCACGGCTTTCATCACCATCCACAACATGGCCACCTGGATGCTCACCCGGTTTGGCAGCGATGCCATCCGGGCGCGCTGGGCGGCGGACCTGATGAGTGGGGAAAAGCTGGCGTCCTACTGTCTTACCGAACCGGGGGCCGGTTCCGATGCGGCCTCATTAAGCACCACCGCGAAAAAAGACGGCGATGACTATGTGCTGAATGGCGCCAAAGCCTTCATCTCCGGCGCCGGCGATACCGATGTGCTGGTATTGATGGCGCGCACCGGTGGGCCCGGAGCCGGCGGTATTTCCTGCTTTGCGGTGCCTGCGGATACCCCCGGCATCAGCTATGGGCGCAACGAAGCCAAGATGGGCTGGAAAAGCCAGCCCACCCGGGCGGTGATTCTGGAAGACGCACGGATTCCTGCCGAGTGCCTGATCGGCGAAGAAGGGCAGGGCTTCCGAATCGCCATGGCCGGCCTGGATGGCGGCCGCATCAATATCGCCAGCTGCTCCCTGGGTGCGGCCCAGGCGGCTCTGCGCCAGGCCCAGGAATACGTGCAGGAACGCAAACAGTTCGGCCAGGCCATCGGTGATTTCCAGACCGTGCAATTCACCCTGGCGGATATGGCCACAGAACTGGTGGCTGCCCAGCAAATGGTGCGCCTGGCCGCCTGGAAACTGGATCAGAATCACAGCGATAAAAGCATGCTGTGCGCCATGGCCAAACGCCTGGCCACGGACCTGTGTTTCAACGTCTGCAACCAGGCCCTGCAACTGCATGGTGGCTATGGCTATATCAGTGAGTACCCGCTGGAGCGCTACGTGCGTGATACGCGGGTGCACCAGATTCTGGAAGGCACCAACGAAATCATGCGCGTGATTATCGCGCGCAATGTGCTGAAAGATTTATCGTTTCTGTAAAGGGTTGGACGTCAGACGTCCGGCCCGTCTCTAAACGCACAAAAATATCCGCTCGGGAAAGCGGCAGGGAGAGACAATCATGAAAATCGGATTCTTCGGTGTCGGTCATATGGGTGGTCCCATGGCCGCCAATCTGGTCAAGGCCGGACACGAGGTGGCGGCATTTGATCTGGTGCCCGCCTTGTTGGCGGCCGCAGTGAATGATGGCGTCAAGGCTGCCGAGAGTGCCGCTGAAGCGGTGCAGGGAGCGGATGTGATCGTGAGCATGCTGCCCTCGGCGGCGGCGGTTCGTGGCTTGTATCTTGGCGCCCGGGATAGAGAAGGCGGGGGCGTGCTGCAACACATCGATAAAAGCGCCCTGATTATCGACTGCTCCACCATCGATGCGGACACTGCGCGGGATGTGGCAGGCATTGCCCGAGAGCAGGGCAGGGTGATGATCGACGCCCCGGTCTCCGGTGGCGTGGGCGGGGCAAAGGCCGGCACCCTGACCTTTATCTGTGGCGGTGAAAGCGACGCCATCGAACGGGCCCGACCGGTGCTGGAATGCATGGGCGCCCAGGTGTTCCGTGCCGGCGACAACGGTGCGGGGCAGCTGGCGAAAATCTGCAACAACATGCTGCTCGCTATCCACATGATCGGCACCGCGGAAGCCCTGCAGATGGGCGCCGACCACGGCCTGGACCCGGCGGTGCTGTCCGAGATCATGAAAGCCAGTTCCGGCGATAACTGGTCCCTGGACAAGTACAACCCCTGGCCCGGTGTCATGGAAAATGTCCCTTCATCGAAAGACTACGAAGGCGGCTTCGCCGTGAAGCTGATGAACAAGGATCTGGGCCTGGCACTGCAAGCTGCCCTGAGCACCCAGTCCGCCACCCCTATGGGAAACCTGGCAAAAAGCCTCTACGCCGCCCATGGAAACCATGGCTACTCCGAAAAAGACTTTTCCAGTATCCAGCGGTTTTTTCGCCACAAGGAGTAAGGCAGTTAACAGTGAATAGTTAACAGCGCGCGAGAGAGCGTCACTCCAACTGAAATGAAAAAGGCCGCGCCCAAATCGGGGTGCGGCCTTTTTTGTTTTCGCTGTTAACTGTTCACTATTCACTATTCACTATTCACTGTTAACTATCGTCCGCTTGCCAAAGCCGATCCGGTTCGTGCCCCAAAAACCGGGGGCGGCGTTGCCTGGCCGCATAGGGTTGTACGCAGGCGTTGTCGCGCCGGTTGAACACGAAGAACACATTGCTGCGAGGGTCCGGCGACATGTTGGCGTTGGAGCCGTGCAGGGTGTTGCAGTCGAACAGCAGCAGGCTGCCAGCCGGGCCGGTGGGGGCGTCGATACCATGGCGGTTGATCATGGCTGCCAGCGCCTCCTCCGAGGGCACGCCGATCTGCTGGGTTTTCAGTGATTGCTTGTGGTGCTCATCCGGTGTGGGGCCCACACAGGGAATAAAGTGCTTGTGAGAGCCGGGGATCAGCATCAGCGGTCCGTTGAAGGAGTGATTATCCGTCAGGATGATGGAGGCGCTTACCGCATGCATGGCCGGCATGCCGTCTTCCGCATGCCAGGTTTCAAAATCCGAATGCCAGTTGAACCCCTTGCCCTTGAAGCCGGGTTTGTAGTTGATCCGGGACTGGTGCACATAGTGGCCGCCACCGAGAATCTGCTCCACCCGTTGAGTCAGTCGCGGATCGCGGGCCAGGTGTTGAAAGGCTCGGTGCAGGAAATGCACGGCAAACACGGACCGGATCTCATGGCTATCCGGCTCGGTGATAGTGAACGGCTTGCCCCGGTAGTCCTCACGATTGAGCAGCTCACTCATGGCCTCTGTCAGAGAGGCTACCTCCTCAGGCGGCAGAAAACCGGGCTCGAAAAGAAAGCCGTTTTCCTCGAAACGATTCAGCTGTTGTTCGGTCAGTGGACCGGGCAAGTGGCGGCCTTTGACCGTATTCTCCCGGCGCTCGTGCCAGGGGTGTTCCGGTTGCTGGTGCAGCCGGGTGGGGTAGGGGTCGGCCTGTATCGGGGCCGGGCAAGTCAGGTTCTGCGCTGACATCAAATCACCTCCGCGATCTAATCCACCGTTCAGAAACCGCCTGCGATAAGGCGTGTGCGATCTTTCTCCAGACAGGAAACAGACAGACGCGCAGCCGACCGTGGGCCACGGAGCAGGGTGGCTGTCAGGCGCATCGGGTCTGTCATGCAAATGACCGACAGAACTGTCGGCGATCATGACGATAAGGGTTAGAGGAAAATTTTCAAGAGTTCACGGTGATCTGGTCAGACAGTATTGACCAGGTGCCCGCCCGGAAAACGAAAATCAGGCGCGTTTCCTGGCAATCATAAAGACAGAAAAGGAATCCGGCTGCCATTCATAATCCATTTCCAGGCCGGCTCGCATCAGCATGGCCAGCAGTTCGTCCCTGTCGAAGCGACTGACATGGGGCGCAAAACCAAGTGCCTGCATTAACGGGATAAGCAGTCGCCAGTGCAGCTTCATATCGCCGGCAAGTACCGTGTTGGCAACGAAAATACCGCCGGGTTTCAGCAGGCTGCTGACTCGGCCGATGGCGGCGTCGGGGTCTTCCAGCAGATGCAAGATATTCAATCCCAGCACGGCATCAAAACTCCCGGGGGCCAGCGGCAGGCTATCCAGCGTGCCCTGCTTGAAGCGGATATTGCCAATGCCGGCATCAGCAGCTTTGGTTTGCGCGATCTCCAGCATATTTTTGGAAATATCCGTGGCAAGGATGTCCCGCACATAAGGCGCATGGAGGATGGCTGTGCCGCCAGTGCCACAACCGAATTCCAACACAGACCAATCCGGCTGGAAGTACTCCCGGGTGATGGCCAGTTTTTTCTGGTAGCTGGCTTCGTCCCGAATCGGACTTTTGGCATAGCGGGCGGCGGCCTTGTCCCAGAAAGTTTCCGCGCTTTTCATTGGTTGTGTCCTTCAGGTGCGGGCATGTTCCGTCAGCATTTCCTGCAAACGGCGCTCCAGTGCGGCATGAAAGGCATCAACGGCATTAGGGTCATCGTCGCTACAATCGCCGGGCGGTGACATTGGTGCATTCAGGTAATGAACCAGTTTGGCGGGCCTGGGAATGGGGGTGCCGTATTTGCCAAGGATAACCGGGGCGGCCAGCCTGTAGCGGTTGTACACCCAGTCGGTCACCGGGTTCGCGACCACATGATATATGTCGTCCGCCGCCGGGCAGGCGGAAAGCACCACCGGCGCGCCGGTACGCATGGCCAGCCGCGCAAACCCTTTCCGGTCACGGATATTCAGCTGGTACTTCTGGCTACTGGGCCGCAGCGCTTCACGCATGCCCCCCGGCGCCACCAACACCAGCTCGCCATCGCGCAACAGACTCTCCGCATTGTGCTGTGAGCCCTCAACAAAACCGTAGGCGGATGCCAGATCGCGGACCACCGGGATCTTGAAGATATAGCGGTCACCCAGCAGCCATACATCACGACCCAGGCGTTCCCTCACGGCGGCAGCCAGCAGGCCGCTGTCATAGGTGGCCAGGGAATGGTTGACCACAATCAGCGCAGGGCCACTGGCCGGGATATGCTCCAGGCCCTCAACACGATGATCGTGATAGCGGGCGGCGCGATTCATGACGGTGTCTGCGATATTGATAATGTTCATGGTGTTGGGCCGTTTCGAGTCTGTGTTCTCAAAGGGTGCCTACTTTTATCGAGTAACTCGGGAAATTAACGCTAAAAGCAGCTGCCGAGCGTAGCGAGGTCCAGCCCCGCAGGGGCGATGCTGCCTTTTCTTGTTATGTGATTGTATTGACCACCTTAAAAGCGATGTATTTCACCCAGCGGTGATACCATTTCCCATAAAGAGTAGCCCGGATACTGTTAAGCCCGCCTTCAAGATTGTAATCACAATATGCAGGATTATTGCCGAGCCTCTTTATAATTTCCCTCTCTTTGCCGCCGTAACGCAGTGCCTCTGTGCAGCAGACTTCGATTGCACAACAGGCCTGCTCTATTTCTTCTGGCGTTTGCGGCTGACGCACAAAGAATGTTTCGTATTCATCTTCGTCGTCATTTAGCAGCGTTGGCGCCTCACCCTCAGGAAGCATACACGCAAGGCAACCATCTTCTATCGTGTAGAAGTCCCCGGCTATGTTCTTTTTTCCCCTTTCCGGGTGCCATGCGCAAGTTCTCTTCATAGCTCCGATTTCACATAACGCCAAAAGCAGCGGCCGAGCGTAGCGAGGTCCCGCTCCGCAGGCGCGATGCTGCCTTTTCTTGTTATGAGTAGGGCTCTATTTGAGAAATTCATTTTCATCAATATCGTCCAGACCAATTTCCTCTAAGGGTATTCCGAAAGACTCAGCTTGTTGTTTCATCAATGAGACAAAACGATGAAACCCCATCATGTAGCCCGATCTAAAACTTTCCTCCTTCGATCCATTTGATGCCTTATAATCAGAAGTTGCCTCTCGGGCGTATTCCTTAGTAAGAACTCCTAGATCAAGCAAGTAATTTTTGTATTTATCGTCATTCATTCTCAGATACCGAAAAGCGCATAACAGCGTATTAGTTAGAACGTTCCGCATAACTCGGTTACTTATAACTCTGGAACCGTGCTCCGCTAAACAGAAAGAAAATCCTGCCATAACTGTGGTTTGGGATGCTATAGCCAATCCCCTATACGGAGTTATCAGGATCGTTCTATATAATTCCGGGGGGGCAGGTTCTCGTTCGATGACAGCAAGGTTATTGATTTAAAAGAGAATAGTCGCGGGCGAGATGTGTTGGGAGGGCCGTTTCCGCTGAAAACAAAAAAGCCCGCGCAAGGCGGGCTTTTTGTTGGCAAGTCATTACTCTCAAGCGGCTTGCGGTTTTTCGTGCATCCGGTTGGCCCGTCGGAAGGTACCCAGATCATTGAAACGCACGCCATTTTCCCTGAGCACTTCGTGCGCCCGCTTGGCGGTCATCTGCCGTACATAGAAGGGGTCGCGGACTACGAAGTGGTGGATGGCGTGGGTGCTGCCGAAGTTGAAGCAGAAGGCCTGCAGGGGCCACAGCCACCAGACGTTCAGCACCTGGCATTGTTCGGTGATCTTGCCCGGTTCGTTATCGCCGTAGTAATGCATGTTGGACGAGATGAAGTGCAGGCAGAAGGTGCGCAGCATGTTGGGGGCGATCAGCACCACTACCAGCGGAGTGATCCAGCTGAACTGGGCGGTGACCACTTCCGGCCACGGGATGCTGATGCCGGCCAGCCAGGCGGCGCCATTGAGCAGGTGGTAGAGCACGAAGAAGTGCCAGATGGCGTGGACGATCACGCCCAGGGGGTTGTAGCTCACCAGGCCGATGAGGCGGAAGTTCTTCAGGTCCTTGCGGGTGATAACACCGCGGCGGTAGAGCTTCAGGGGTTCGGTCAGGTATTTCACCGCACGCAGATAGACGGCCAGCATATTGTCGCCCACCATGATCAGGCGCTTGAGTCCCCACTTTTCGCCATTGGTGATACCGCGCTCTTCCAGGTCGGTCTCGCTGCCGGAATGCTTGTGGTGATGGAAGTGCAGGTGGCGGCGCACCCAGGGGTTGATGGTGGTGGGGCGCCACAGGTACACGCCGAGCATCATCAGGTGATGAACCAGCTTGTTGTTCTTGAAGTACATCCAGTGGATCAGGTCGTGCTCCAGTTCATGGAGCAGTGACGTCCAGAAGGCGGTCAGCAGGATCACCGCCCAGGCGGGCATGATGCCTTGCAGGTAAAGCACGGCGTTGAGGGTGCAACCGGCAATCGCCAGGGCAAAGATGCCGAAGCCGATGGCGTTCTGGTGCTTGAGCCAGCCGTGCCGTTGCCGTATATCATCACTGATAGCGATGATGTCGCGTTGAATTGTCTTGTCTGTCGCGGACTTGCCGCGGGCAGGTGCAGTTGCCATGGGAAACCTCCATTTCTCGATGGCAACGACTTTAGGCAAGGCCGGCCAGGAAAACTCGGCTTTGCCCGCCAACCGTTTGACCGGGGACGCCAATGTCAGAAAAAAAACAGGCGGCAGCGCTGCTGATGGGGCCGCTTGTGCACTTGTTGCACGAGCGGGGACTGGACGGCGATGCAATCCTGCGTCGCCACGGGCTGGATCCGCAGATGGTGCAGGACCCGGAGGCCCGGCTGGATGCGGCGGTGTCCACGGCGCTGCTGGATGATTGCCTGCAGGAGCTGGGCGACCCGGGCATGGCCATCGAGGTGGCCCGCCATGCCCAGTACAACACCTTTGGGGCTTTGGGGCTGGCGGTGGCGGCGGGGGGTGATCTGTCCAGCGTGCTCAACCGCATTACCCGCTTTCATCGCCTGATCAGCGATCTGGTGACCACGGACCTGATCGCCGATGACCACAGTGTGGCCCTGCGCTTTACCTCCAATACCGATCACCAGCCCCACCCCCAGGCCATTGTTTTTGTCATGGCCACCATTGTTCGCCTGCTGCGGATTCGCATTCACCGTGACCATAACCCGGTGGCGGTGTGCGCGCCGGAGTGGCTGGAGCCGGGGTTACGCCAGGCCATGGCCCGCTATTTTCGTTGTCAGGTGTCGGTGGCGGATCACTACAGCCTGGCGTTCGACAAGGACAACGCCCAGCACATGCTGGCGGCCAGTGATGTGCAGTTGGCCGCCATGCTGGATGCCACCCTGGCCCAGCGCCTGGCAGCCAGTGAGCAGGCGGCTTTGGCCAGCCGGCTGGCACTGTGGATCGAGCAGCGTTTACCGGATGGCGAGCCCGCCCAGGCGGATGCGGCGGCGGAATGCTGCATGAGCATCCGCAGCCTGCAGCGGCGGCTGGCAGACGAGGGGCTGAGCTGGAAACAGTTGCTCGAGGACACCCGCAAGACCCTGGTGGAACGCCACCTGCGCACCCCGGGGATGACGGTGACACAGATGGCGTTTCTGTTGGGTTTCTCGGAAGTGAGTGCGTTTTCCCGGGCGTTCAAAAAATGGTACGGGGTGTCGCCGAGCCAGTTTCGGTGATGTGGCTCGTAATCGCCGATCTGTAGGGGCTTGCCTGCAAGCGATGGGTGTCGGGTTCGCCATGCAAGCATAGCTCCAACGGCCAGTCAGGCCTTGCCGGTGCGTTCGCGGTGGGGGCAGCCCGGCCAGCAGCAGGGGCGTCGTTTGCCGGCGGTGAGGTTTTCCCGGGCACGGGTAATGCGCCCCTGCCGGGTTGCCTCTCTCTTGGCATCTTCAATCCAGCAGATCCATTCGTTGCGGGCCAGCGGGGTGATGTCTTGCCATTGTGCCAGCATGGCGCTATACGCCTGGAGGGCTTGGCGAAGGTCATCCGGTAGCGCGTGGACCACGCCGCCGCTGATGGTCTGGTTTTCCATGATCCGGATTCCTTGTTAGATCAAGGTAGCGACCATAGCAAAAGGCGGTGGGCGGCCACTATGACGTGAGTCGCTGAGTTTGGTTCTTCCAGCGATTACCTGTCGTGTGGGGCCTGGGCGGGGTGATGGTGCAGTGCGCCTGAGGCTCACTGCACCCTACCCAGAGACTGGAAGGGGTGGGCCTCTTCCAGTTCGAAGGCCAGACCCAATAGCAGGGCCTCTTCGCCGTTGGCGGCAGAGAACTGCACGCCGATGGGCAGGCCATCGTCCGTCTGGCCCAGGGGCAGGGAGATGCCGGGGCCGCCGGAGGCGTTGTTGGCGGGGGTGAAGGTGGTGTAGCGCAGCAGCCGTTCCAGTTGGGTGTCGAAGGGCAGGTCGGCGCCAAGGTAGCCGATTTGCGGGGTGGTGTGGGCCAGTACCGGGCTGAGGATCACATCGTATTGCGCAAAGGCGGCGGCGTAGCGCTGCCGGGCCAGACGCAGCTGGCGCAGCATGCCCGGGGTTTTCAGAAAACGTTGCTGGTAATAGTCGGCCAGGCCACAGGTGAGCGGGTCCAGCTGGCCGGCATCAAAACCCTGGGGGAAGAGGGCCTTACCGCCCTTGCTGACCAGGAAGCCGAGCATGGCCCAGTAGAGCAGAAAATCTTCCACGAACCGGGCAGGCAGGTCGATGCGGGCCTCTTCCACGGTGTGTCCCAGACTTTCCAGCAGGCGGGCGGTGTCCTCTACGGCGCGGCGGGTCTGCGGGCAGGTGGCGTCGCCGGTGACGGAGTCGATCATCATGCCCACGCGCAGCCGCTGCTTGCCCGGGGCGGTGACCTGGCCGATGGGTTTGAGCTTGCGGTTGCGGTAGTAGCGTTCCGCTTCCATAAAGAAGTGGGCCGTGTCGCGGACGCTGCGGGTGAGTACGCCATCGTTGACGATATTCACCGGCAGCACCTTGGCGGCCTCCTGGTCGATCAGGCGCCCGCGGGTGCCTTTCAGGCCCACCAGGCCGCAGCAGGCGGCGGGAATACGGATGGAGCCGCCACCGTCGTTGCCATGGGCGATGGGCACGGCACCGGCGGCCACCAGGGCGGCGCTGCCCCCGGAAGACCCGCCGGCGGAGTAGTCGCTATGCCAGGGGTTGCGGGTGGCGGGGACGCCTACCTGTTCGGTACTGGCGGTGAAGCCAAAGGCGGGCAGGGTGCTCTTGCCCAGCAGGTTGAAGCCCTGGGCCAGGTACTGTTTGGCGATGCCGCTGGTTTTCTTCAGGGGGCGATCACCCAGGGCGCGGCTGCCGTGGCCGGTGGGCAGGCCGCGCAGGTCCAGGTTGTCCTTGATCAGGCTGGGCACCCCGGCGAAGAAGCCGCTGAAGCGTTTGCTGTCGGCGCGCAGGCGGGCGGCGTCGAAGGTGTCCAGGGTGAGCCCTTTCAGGGTGGGCTCCACGCGCTGTAGCCGGGCGATGGCCGCCTCGGTGACCTCCCGGTTGCTGACCTGACCCTGGCGTAATCGCTCGGCCAGGGCGGTGGCGTCGTCGTGCCCGAGGGCGTCGTCGCAGAAGGCGTGGAGGGGGTTGCTGGCCATGAGTCTCTCCCGGCTAAAAAGATGCACGATCGTACCATTGATGGTCGGTGCGAAGGGGCCAATTGTTGTTTTACGGCGCTGACCGAATCCGGGTTTTAGCACGACGGATGGGTCAGGCGGAATGCTTCCCGTTGGCGCCTTGCTCGCAAGGCGAACTCCTTGATCCCTCTCCCGGCTCCTTCGCCTTGCGAGCAAGACTCCAACGGGAATGGCAACGGGTTCCCTTCGTTGGGAATCGCGCCGCGGGCGACGCTCCTACGGGAGGGCTAGCGGGCACGCTCCACGCGCTTGTGCTGGGCCAGCAGGTGGCGGGCCAGGCTGGTGAGCTCGGCAATGCTGCCGACCACGGCGTCCGGGCGATGAGGGTGCTTGATGGTGTTGGGGAAGATCTTGTCCAGCCAGGCCTGATCCCAGCCGGCGCCGTTGTAGAAAATGGAGGTAACGCCGGCTTCCTTGGCGGCGATCACGTCGGTGGTGCTGTCGCCCACGTACCAGCAGCTTTCCGAGGGGGGAAGGCCCAGTTTTTCCATGGCCAGTAGCAGCATTTCCGGGGATGGCTTGCGCTTGCTCACGTCGCTACCGCACACCACCACATCGAACAGGTCTTCCCAGCCGGTGCCGTCCACCAGGGCCAGTTCGTGTTCCAGAAAGTCCCGTTTGCGATTGGAGATCAGGCCGACCTTGATGCCCAGTGCACGGATACGTTCCAGCTGCTGGCGGATGTCGTCTTCCAGGGGGAAAACTTCGTCCACGTATTTTTTATAGGCCTCGTCGAAGGCCTGGTGGGCACGGCCCTTGGCATCCTGATCGCTGCCGAACAACACTTCGAAAATATCGGTGCGGGAAATCTTGCGTTGCGCAACGATCTTGGGGTGCAGGCGTTTGTTGTCCTTTACATAAATGAGCAGCTTGGCGTCTTCGATGGTCTTGGAATCATCCGGGTCCAGCAGTCGGTCCCACAGGTCCAGCTCCTTGAGGTGGGGCAACACATCGTCCACGGCGTGGTACATGGCATCGTGGGTGTCCACCAGGGTAGCGTGCCAGTCGATGAGGATGGCTTCGGGTTTCGCATGGGGCAGTTGCAGGATGCTCATGGTGCTCTGTCCTTGCCGTTCATGACGTATTGTTAGCACAAAACCTGTGGCGCTGATGTGAACCCGTGGCGGATAGGTGCTGGTCAGGTTGCTGGCCACCCGTATAGCATCCCTATTCAAGGTGGCATTGTTCAAGTTGGTTGGTGCAAGGGAGAGAGAGCATGGGATGGGTTGCAGGGAAGAGAGTGCTGAGCGGGATGGTGTTGGTCGGTGGCCTGTTGGTGTCGGGCCTGACGCTGGCCGGTGAGTTACCGTCGGCGGAGGCGATTCGCGCGGCACTGACGCAGGCCCATGAGCGTTATCAAGGACTGGACGAAGGCGCCAACGCGGATTACATCCCGGCCCTGGCCAAGGTGGATTCAGACATTTTCGGCATTGTGCTGGTGACGGTGGATGGTCGGGTGTTCAGTGTCGGCGATGTGAAATCCGAGGTATCGATCCAGTCCATCTCCAAAGTCTTCACCATGGCGTTGGTGATGGAAGAGAAGGGCGTGGCGGCGTTACCGGATACCATGGGGGTGGATGCTACCGGGCAGCCGTTCAATTCCATCCATGCCATCGAGCAGTATCGGGGAGCGGAGATGAATCCGCTGGTCAACGCCGGGGCGATTACCGCCACCAGCATGGTGCAGGGGCGCAATGCCGATACGGTATGGAAAAAGATTCTCGGGTTTTATAACGATTTTGCCGGTCGGAAGCTCACCGTGCAGGACGACATCTATGCCTCGGAGGCGGCCACCAATCAGCGCAATCAGGCCATCGCGCATCTGATGCATACCTACGGCCATCTGCAGGGCGATCCGGTGCAGGCCACGGATATTTATACCCGCCAGTGTTCAGTGGGTGTGAATACCCGGGACCTGGCAGTAATGGCGGCGAGCCTGGCTAACGGCGGAGTGAATCCGGTGACCGGCAAGGCAGTGATGACAGCGGCCAATGTGCCCGAGGTGCTGGCGGTCATGGCCACCGCCGGTTTGTATGACGATGCCGGCAAGTGGCTGTATGCCACCGGCCTGCCCGCCAAGAGTGGGGTGGGCGGTGGCATTATTGCGGTGTCGCCGGGCAAGTTCGGCCTCGCGGCCATTTCCCCGCCACTGGATGCGGCGGGCAACAGTGTCCGTGGCCAGAAAGCCATTGCGGATATCTCGGCGGCGCTGGGTGGAAACCCTTATGAAGTGGTGCCGTATCAGCGGTAACCGGGTGATGAGGGGAAAGATCGGGCCTGAACGTAGGGTGCACTGAGCCCAGGCGAACTGCACCAGCCCAACGCTTGATGGTGCAGTTCGCCTGGGCTCAGTGCACCCTACACATTATCTTGCGTTGTTCGTCTCAGAGTTTGCCAAGCACGGTTTCGGCGCTGCTTTTTTCCACGCCTTTTTCATCCACACCCAGGTATTCCACCACGCCGTCATTGGCGATCAGGGCGAAGCGTTTGCTGCGGATGCCCATGCCGCCACCGGTGGCATCCAGTTCCAGGCCCAGGGCTTTGGCGAATTCCGCGTTGCCGTCCGCCAGCATGGTGATGTGCTCGGCGTTCTGGTCTTTCTGCCAGGCATCCATGACGAAGGCGTCATTGACCGCCATGCAGGCGATGGCATCGGCTTTTTCCAGAATGGCATCGGCGTTGATCACGAAACCGGGCATGTGGGTGTTGGAACAGCCTGGGGTGAAGGCGCCGGGTACCGCGAACAGGACCACTTTGCGGCCCTTGAAAAAATCCCCGGTGTTCAGGTCTTCCGGGCCTTTGGCGCCGTTGGTCTTGATGGTCAGGGTGGGAAGGGTATCGCCGACTGCAATGGTCATGATGGGCATCCTTTGTTGAAGAGCCTGTTTGAGGTCTATACGCAGCCGCGCCGGAGTCAATTTTTTCGTCAGGTCGTGATTGCGATTGTGCCGTGTAGTCACTCTACATAAGAAAGCGCAATCGCGGGCTGGCGGAAAAAGGGGCCCGGCCCTTCGGGTTGCTGCTCAAAATGGCGCCATACTGTGTTGCGAACCTTGAACTTGACCCGTCAGGCCCTGCGGTCCGCGCCTTGCCTGGCGCCATTTTGAGTAGCAACGCGGTTGCGTATAGACCTCAAACAGGCTCTTTAAAGTGGATGTCCACTGTAGCAAAGACGCGGTGACAGAAAAGGGGGAGGCGGGGCAGAAACAAAAAACGCCCCGTTAAAGGGGCGTTTTCTGTGAGGCTTGGTAGCGTATTAGCCGAGCAGACCCAGCAGGCCACCCAGTACCGGACCCAGTACCGGGATGGTGGTCAGGGCATCATTCAGCGGGGCCAGCAGGTTGCTGGCTTCGCTTTCACCCAGCAGGGATACCAGCAGGTTACCGACCAGGTCGCCTACCAGCGGCAGTTCTTCCACCAGGGCGGAAACGGTATCCAGCAGGTTGCCGTTCTGGTCCAGGATGCCGTCCAGCAGGGAAGCAGGATCACCGCTCATCAGACCGCCCAGCAGGCTGCTCAGCAGCTCGCCGAGAACCGGAATCTGTTCCAGCATGGCCAGGTCCGGGGTCAGCATGTCGCCGCCAGCGCCGCCCTGCAGGGTGGTCAGGATCTGGTTGAGCAGATCACCCAGTACCGGAATCTCGTTGAGCATGTCGGTGCCCGGCAGCTCGCCACCGGTGCCAGCGCCGGTGAGGGCGGCCAGCAGTTCGTTGAGCACGTCACCCAGTACCGGAACCTGCTCCAGCAGGGCGGTGAACTGCTCCAGCTGGTCGGCGGAGTCGGTCAGGCAGTCCAGCGGGTTGGCGGCGTCACAGGACACAGCACCCAGCAGCTGGTTGACCACATCGCCCAGTACCGGCACGTTGGCCAGCAGGTCGGTCACCATGGCCAGTTGCTCGCCTTCCAGGGCGCCCATCAGGGCTTCCAGGCTCAGGGCGTCGGTGGGCAGGCCACCGCTGCCACCACCGGCTGCGCCATTGAGGATGTCGCCCAGTACCGGGATTTGCGTCAGCAGGTCAGGCAGGGATTGCAGGTCACCGAGGGTGTCGAACAGGTCACCGCCGTTACCTAGCAGGCCGGCCAGTTGTTCACCCAGTACCGGAATCTGTTCCAGCATGGCGGGCAGTTCGCTCAGCAATTCCATGTTGCCCGGCTCGGCCAGGCCAGCCAGCAGGTCTTCCAGGATGCTCGGATCCAGGGGGCTTTGACCCAGCAGTTCGCCGATGGGGCCCAGGTTTTCGCCAGCCGCCAGCAGGCAGGTGAACGGGTCCGCGCCTTCCGGGCACAGTTCGCCCAGACCGCCGGTCAGGTTGAGGATGGAGCCCACGCCGCCGAGCACTTCGGTGAAGCATTGATCCGGCGCAAATTCCTCGGCCTTGGTGGCAATGGGGCACAGGGCGAGGGACAGGCTGTTCACGGTGCCGATCAGGGGTTCGCCCATGGCCAGGTTGTCCGCGACCTGGGTCAGGCAGAGCTGGGGATTGAGCGCGTTGTCGCAGCCCAGGTAGCCCAGTACGCCGGCCAGGGTGCTGTCCGGAACGGTGCTAAGGGCAACTACCACACACTCAAGCGGGTTTTCAGCGCCAGCGCACAGCTGCTGGCCGATGGGGCCGCTGCTATCCAGGACGCCGCCCAGGGTGTCGATCAGATAAGGAACGCTTTCTTCCAGGCAGGTTGGCAGGAAAGTGGGTTCGCTCACACTGCCGAGCAGGTCGGTGTCAGTGGCGGCAACCGTGTTGGCGCAGAGCAGGCCCAGCACGTTGTCGTTGCCAAGGGAGATGTTGGTGAGCGCTTCGTTTTCGCAGGCCAGCACATCAATGGCGCCACCCAGCTGGGTGCCGAGCAGGGTCTGCGGGCAGACGGAAACGGTAAAGTGGTTGTTGGTGTCGATCAGCGTCAGAAGCTGTTGGCTCTCTTCGTCGGTGAGCGGCGGTGTCTCATCGTCGCCACCGTCTTCCCCCCCGGTGTCGCCACCGTCGGTATCACCCTCGTCTTCACCGCCAGTGTTGCCGGTTTCTTCGCTGGTGTTGCCGTTATCGTTGGTCGGGTTGCTGCCACCACCGCCGCCGCCGCAGGCGGCCAGGGTGACGAGCAGGGAGCTCATCAGCAGGATTTTCAAAAGATGTAGCATGGGTACTTCCCCCTTAATCTTCCATGAACACAAAGTGTGTATGACAGGCGTATCAGCGCGATCCACCCATGCGCGCACTATATAAAATTCATTGCGGTGCCAATGTTGGCTAAAAATGTCGTTTTGTATCTGGTATTGCAGTGTTTTGTAATGCACAACAGAAGTGCTTGAATGGGGTGCCCGCTAAGTGGCTGGGATATCAACGGAAAGGAGGCAGATATGGCGAAGACAATTGTAATTACCGGCGCAAACCGGGGCATCGGCCTTGCACTGGCCCGGCACTGGAAGGCCCGTGGGGACAGGGTGCTGGCGGTATGCCGTCAGGCGTCCACGGCGCTGATAGACAGTGGGGTGGAGGTCATTGACGGGGTGGATGTGAGCACCGCAGACGGGGTCAGCAACCTGACCAGTGCCCTGGGCGATACTCCGGTGGATATTCTCTACAACAACGCCGGCATCATGCTCAGCGAGACGGTGGACCAGATGGACTTTGAGCAGCTTCTGGACCAGTTCAAGGTCAACACCCTGGGCCCGCTGCGGGTGACCGTGGCATTGCTGGGCAATCTGCGTGAGGGCAGCAAGGTGGGATTGATGACCTCGCGGATGGGGTCCATCGCCGATAATACCTCCGGCAAGAAATACGGCTACCGCATCAGCAAGGCGGGCCTCAACGCGGCGGGTAAATCCCTGGCGCTGGACCTGCACGATCGCGGCATTGCCGTGGCAATCTTGCACCCCGGTTGGGTACAGACCGATATGACCGGCAACAGCGGTAATCTGACCGTGGACGAAGCAGCGGCCAACCTGATTGCCCGCATGGATGAACTGAACCTGGAAAACAGCGGCACCTTCTGGCACTCCGACGGCAGCGTGTTGCCCTGGTGATTTGATCGTGAGTGCGGCCAGATCAGGAAATATTTTTCCAAAGAGGGCCGAGAGGTGTGTGCTCTGCCATTTTGCGAAGAGTGTCTTTTGCAGGAGCTATGCTTGCATGGCGAAGGGTTGGGAGCGCCATGGGAGCATAGCTCCTGCAAGGCGAGCCGGCTTGCGGGTCTCGAGAACGCCGGCCCTCTACGAAAAAATCAGTCCAGCAGAAACGCATTTTCGTATAACGCCGATAGCCCTTTCTCCCGGAAAACCGGTTCGTGGTCGAGAATCATTTTTCGGGAGAGTGAGGTTACCCGGTAGTGCTCGCCGTACCGCGTTTCCACTTCCTCCTGGTCCACCGAAAACGGCGGCCCCGCCATCTGCTGTTGATCATATTCCAGCGTGATCAGTAACTGCCGCGCCCTGTGGGTCAGAGTCTGCAGATGGCGGGCATACCGTGCGCGCAGTGTGTCCGGCAGGGCGATCAGGGCGGCGCGGTCATAGATCGCATCCACGGCGGGAAGATCATCGGGCGTCAGCAGAAAAATGTCGCCCTGAAAGACGGTCAGGTCACCCTGCCGGTAACGCTTGCCACCTTGCCAGGGGGAGATCTCCGGTTGGCGGTTCAGGGACGCGAACAGGTCGGTGACGGCTTTCCCGGACAGCTCCGCGCCGATCACGCTGTAGCCCTGCTCCAGCAGATAGCCAATATCCAGTGTCTTGCCACACAAGGGCAGAAAAAGGGTCTGCCCGGCTTTCAGTGACAGCTCGCCCAGATACCGTTGCAAGAGTGGATGGACCTGGGGCAGGTGAAAGCCCAGTTCCCCGTTGTGCCATTTCTGATGCCAGAATGCCGGATCCATGGTGTCGCCTTGAATGTCAGAGTCAGTGCTGTTTCGGTCAATCTTGCCACGATGCCCGGTTATTGTGCGGGAACAAACCCTGCTTGTATTGCTACTAAGAGACTCAGTCCGCATCGTTTCGCAGAAACCGTAACGTCCCATTCAGAGACTTGCCAAGGAGAGCAGGCCATGACGCACGCTGTGCGCTTTCAGCATCCCCGTTATACCATCCGCCGCAAATTCTTCCGGCTGTTTGGTGATGCCTTTCATCTCTACACGGACACGGGCGAGCTGGCGCTATATTCCAACATGAAGCGCTTCCGCATCCGCGAGGATATTCGCCTGTATGCGGATGACACCCAGGAGCAGGAGCTGCTGCGGATTTCCACACGCAGCATTTTTGATTTTGCCGGCGCCTACGACGTGCATGATTCGCAACGCAATGAGCATGTGGGGACGTTGCGGCGGGCGGGTTTCAAGTCCTCCTTCCTGCGCGATCACTGGACCTTCCTGGATAGCGAGGGTCGGGAAATCGGCATCCTGGAAGAAGACTCCATGCTCAAGGCGCTGGTGCGCCGCTATATCGAATTTCTGGCATTCTTCTTTCCGCAGCATTACCACGCCAGTGTGGCCGACAAGCCCGTGGCGGAATATCGACAGCGATTTAACCCTTTCATTCTCAAACTGGATGTGGATTTCAGTGCCGACCGGGACGGTCGGTTGGACAAACGCCTGGGGATTGCCGCCGGGGTGCTGTTGTCGGCGATCGAGGGTCGGCAGGAGTAAAGAGGTTCATCGCCGCTTAGAGGAAACGGAAGCGCCCACCCTAGTTTGGAAAGCCGTGGGGTTTGCGGCCATAAAAAATTCCGGACAGGAGAGACCCTGTCCGGGAAGGGTTGCTGTTATCGGTTAAATCATTGGCGCCGGCGCAGCCCGCCGCCGACCAGCAGGATCAGGAAGGGCAGCAGGGTACCGATGCCGAAGGCGCCGCCACTGCCGCTGCCGCCGCTGTAGGAGGGACGGTTCGTGGTGTACATGGGCTGTGCCTGGTCCACCCGGTTGCTGGTGGGCGCGTTGGCCTGCCGCTGCGCCTTGGCGAGTTTTTCGATTTCCCGGCGTTTGGCATTGCGACGTTCGATGCCGTACTCCTCAAAGACTTCGTCGCGCAGCACCACCATGGAGGTGTAGTTGGTGACCAGGCCGTATTCCAGGCCCAGGTCGACGATGCCCTGCTGCAGATCCTTTTCTTCACCGAAATAATTGATCTCCCGTTGCATGTCCTGAATGGTGGCGTAGGCCCACAGGCGTTCCAGTTCCGGGTTGTCGCCGCCACTGGCGGGGAAGTCGAAACGGGTCTTGTATTGCTTGTCCTGGCCGGCCACGTTGGCGCGCAGGGTGACATTCGCCGGACCATCGCCCCAGTAATGGCCGAGCAGGACGATCTGGCGGCCGTGGTAGATGCTGCCGATGCGCTGCGGTTGCAGGTCGGCGGTGCGCACACCATCGATGTCTATCTCCACATCATTCATGGCCTGGTGGGTGAGCTTGGCGGTGGCGTTGAGAATCTGCCCGGCGATGTCGTCGCTGTTGGAGACGCTGAGCGCAAAGCCGTTGCTGGCATCCGTCATGGCGGTGAGCATGGGGCGGTTGGCGCTGTTACCCATGACAAAGGTGAATAACCGAACGTCATGGCTTTCCAGCAAGTCGATAAAATCTTTTTGTTGGGTCTTGCCCACGTTGGCCACGCCATCGGTGACCAGCACGATGCCGGTGGGACGGTCTGCGTCCAGCGGTTTCAGGGCCAGGCTCAGGCCGCCGAACAGGTTGGTGCCGCCACGGGATTGCAGCTGCATGACTTTCTGCGTGTAGCGACGAATGCTGTCCGGGGTGGCATCCACGAAGCCATTAGTGAGTTCTTCGGCGCGGTCATCAAACAGCACGATACGGAAACGGTCTCCGCCGCGCAGTTTGCCCAGGGCCTGGCTGACGCCGTCGGCCAGGGTGGCAAGTTTGGCATTCATGGAACCGGAGATATCCAGCACGAACACCCAGTCGCTGCCGGTGGTGATTGGCGGCAGGTCGTCACCGGGGGTGATGCTGAGCATGAAGGTGCCGCGGTCTTTCCCCGGGGCCTTGTAGGCAACCAGATCCACGCTGCCGGGCAGGTCTTGCTGGTGGCGCCAGTAGACGACGATGTCCTGATTCAGGGTAAAGGCATTGGTCGGCTGGCCATTGGCAGCGGGAGGGGCGAAGTTGGTGCTTTGGCTGTTGTCGTCTTCCTCGCTGACAACGGTTGCGGTGCGATTATCCAGTTTTACCTGCCAGTGTTGCGGGCCCAGTTGCTGGATCTGTGCCTGGGGATGTTTGGGCAGGCGCAGGGCGTCCACCGGGTAGCCGCTGCGCAGGTTGAGGGTGAAACTGAAATGTTCCTCGACACTGTCTTTGGCGGTCCAGAACGCCAGCTTTTGTTCGTCCACCCCGCCTTCTTCCAGCGGGTACACATAGCGACCGATGCCGGTATCCACAAAGACCGGCTGCATGTAGACCAGCCGCACCCGGGTGTCCTGGCCGGCGCGTACCGGTTGCACCCGCACATCGAAGGCCTTGTAGCTGTCCTTCTCGGTGAGTCCGGCTTCGCGGCCAGCGGCTTTTTCCTTTTCATAGACTTGGCGGGCCTGCTGTTTTTCCAGCACCTCGCCGATTACCGGCTTGCCGTCGATCCACACGGTGAACTCGGCCACGGTGCCGCGCTCCGGGACCGGGAAGCGGTAGTAGGCTTCCAGGTCCTGGTCATTGGGATTGTGGAAGACCTGCTCCACCTCGGTGATGGCGTAGCCGTCTTCCACGTCCACGGTGACATGCTGTTCGCGAATTTGCAGTGGTGGCAGGCCGCTGTTGGTTGGCGTCATCAGCCCCGCGGCCAGGGCCGGGGTGGTCAGCATGCTGCCCAGCAGCAGTGCCAGGCCGGCAAACAATCGGGTCAATCCGTTCCTGAAACCCATGATGGTTCTCCTTGTTATGGATCATGGGATTCGTTGTACCGGTGGCGAGCTCATTTGTTAAACAGTGTTCATTAACAATTCATGTCGCGGGGTGTTCAATAGCGAACCGGCCCGGGGCCGGCGCGTGAGCTGCCAGGCCGCGGTATCGGCTCAGCGTGGCAGTTGCTGGCGGGTCTGAGTGATCAAAGAGGCAAAATCCGGTCGGGCGATGATCGCCAGCACCAGGCTGAAGATGCCATTGAGAATGGCCAGATGGGCATCGGCCTGCATCAGGCAGAAGGCGATGACGAGCATGGCAACAACATCGAGCAGGCCCAGCAGGATGAACATGCTGGTCTGCACTTTCATGGCGGCAGTCTCATCATCGCTGCTGGCAGGAAGGCCTTGCAGGGGGCGCCTTGCCATGGCTTCCGGTGACATCAGCAGATTGCGCAGCGGTCGGGCTACCACCAGTGTCAGCGCCATGGCGCCGATAGCGCCCATGCGCAGGGTGTCGGTGGGGACCAGCTCCATGGGCGCCTGGTACTGGCCGAAGCCGATCATCAGGGCGATGGCGATGCCGATCATCATGGGGGCGGCGAGCACGGTGAACCAGAGCAGGTTGAGGCGTGGCACCGCCGGGTGCGAAGTAGCGGACATGATGTCTCCTTATTATTGTTATTGATCCTGGAACCAGCGAGCCTTTCGCCAGCCTCTGCAGGAGCTAGGCTTACATGACGAACGTGCCCAACACCCCATTCGCCATGGCAGCATAGCTCCTGCAAATAGTACTTAGTCTCTAAAATTATTGAACTGCAGCGGCGTTTCAATTTTGGATTCGCGCAGCAGCGCCATCACCGCTTGCAGGTCATCCCGTTTCTTGCCGTTCACCCGCACCTGGTCACCTTGAATGGAGGCCTGCACCTTGAGCTTGCTGTCCTTGATCATCTTGACGATCTGCTTGGCGAGGGGCTGGTCGATGCCCTGGCGGAAGGTCAGGGTCAGCGAGAAGGTCTTGCCGCTGTGCTCGGGCTTTTCCGGACGGTCAGCGCCGGCGACGCTGATGCCCTGTTTCACGGCCGCCTTGGCAAACAACTCTTCCAGCTGTTGCACCTGAAAGTCCGATTGGGTTTTCAGGGTCACATCCAGACCATTCTGTTCAATGCTGGCTTCCACGCCACGGAAGTCGAAACGATTGGCCAGGTCACGGTTGGCGTTTTCCACCGTGTGGCGCAGGGCTACTTCATCAATTTCAGAGACGATATCGAAAGAGGGCATGATCAGTCCGCACACATATTCCGTTGTAAGAAGGTTGCGATTATAGTCTTTTTTGGTCTGCGCGTGCCCATTGGGGTGGCGCCGGGCTTTACCGTTCAGGAAGAACGGCAAAACAACATCATAACCATCGCGAGGGAACGTAATGAGTCAAGCCAATGCAATTGTCGTACTGTGCCCAAAACGTCCGGATCTGGCCGGCCAGCCATTGCTGGGGCATGTGGGCTGGGGGTTTGAACTGCCGGACGGGCAGTGGATGGTGGGAGCCGTGGAAGGTGACGGCTGGAGCAACGGGAACGGCATGAACGGTTTCTGGTCACGCCGGGTGCCGGGCGAACGGCAGGCCACCCAGGTCTTTGCCAACATGGTGCATCAGGGCGCCGAGTATAATTATTTCAAATATCTGACCATGACTCACCAGGTATGGCCTGATCCGGATGCGGCACTGCGTGTCATGGCCTGGGTCAGTGCTCAGCCTTATCAGCTGTTCGGTCGCAACTGCATGAATTCCACCTACGATGTTCTCCGCGCCTTTTCCCGAGGGGGACATTTCAATGGCAAGATCCTGCCGAATCCGGATTTCAACTGGATTCCCAATGGCTGGTTCAATGCCATCCAGGTGCCACAGAGCGACTACCATCACCTCCCTCCTGCGTCCCAGCCCGTTCAGGCGTTTGCGGCCGCCCGGGAGGAACTGCAGGCAGCGGCGGAATGCCCGGACTGGCGTAATCCGGAATCGGAAAACTATCTGCCCGTCGGGGAGGCGCCCAATGAGGCTGTGGAGGCCGTGGAGGTGCCGCCCCCGGTGAATGCAGCGGGCGTGGGCGGATAAATTGGCACGTACGCTTTATATGCAATAAATGCCATTTTGGTTAGAGTTGGGTGCGCACACCGGAGTGTGCGTATCCAACTCTGCCAGGAGGCAAACATGTCACTCAAGGAACGGTTGTCCGCAGATAATCTGCTGGATTCTCTCCCGGTTTCCCGGGATCTTCTCACTCGTCTGGGCGTACTCGGCGCCCAGGTTTCCCGCAAGATCGCCATCGATCAGGTCAGCGTGCAAGACGGCACGCTCAATAACCTGCGCGTGGACAAGGTCACTCTGGGTAGCGCCAGCATTGGCAACTTGCACGTGGAAAACACCCAGGCCTCGGTCGATAGCGCCAGAGCCGTGCTCAATCAGGTACGTACCCTTGTCGAGCTGGGTTTCCGGCTCGATTGGAAAATTGATCTGGGCTGGCTGGGCAGCTGGGATGGCAGCGAGGATATGGGCAGCCTGGATATCCCGGTGGATCTGGGCACCATCACGGTGCCGGACCTGGGCAATATCGACCTGCAGATTCCGGCCATTGATATCCCCGGTCTGGTGGCGCAGATGAAACCCATCGACCAGCTCAACCTGGGCAACCTGGACCTGTCCGGTATTCGCCTGGATAAACTGGGCCTGCCCAGCGCCGGGTTGTCCGTGTCCGGCATGGGTATCGGTGAGCTGTCGCTCAGTTCCCTGTCGGTGCCGGGTGCCAACGGCGAAGCGATGCGGGTGAATCGTGCCGCGCCCACCGAACAACTCACTCTGCCCGGTGCCAGCCTGGAAAACATCAGCATCCCGTCTGTAACCATGCCAGCGGCAACCAGCCAGGCATTCAATGTGGATGCCACGGCCTCGGATAAATCCCTGGGGGTGGATCTGGGCATCCTCAAGGTGAGTATTGCGGTGACCCCCACGGTGCATCTGAACGTGGGCAGCATGACGCTCAGTGATGCCAAACTCGGTGCGACCCTGGGCAAGGTATCGCTCAACGACATCAGCCTGCCGGTGGCCCTGGAGGGCATCAGCGGCGGCGAGCTGGGGCTGAACAGCATCAGCGTCAATAAACTCACATTCTGAACAGGGAGGTTGTCATGACATTGAGCCACAAGGAATTCGAAAAACGCTGGGAGCAGGCCCACCGCAAACAGCAGATCACACAGAAAAAGGCGTCCATTGCTCCACTGGTGCATCTGTCGGTACTGACGATCCTGGACAACTACATGCACCAGTTGCACAAGGCGGTAGATGGCCATGCGCTCAGCAAGGAAGAGTGCGACGCGGTCTGTAAAAAAATCGCCGAGCTGAAACCGCTGGCGAAAAAGGCGGATGCCAAGGCGGCAAAATACCTGAAGGTGTGACCCGCGGTTTATCTGTCACCGTTGTGCCTGCCGTCACCGGGTCTGCGCACTTTGCAGCCCGGTGACAACCCGGTAGGGTCGAAAGAACGCTGTCTTGTTCAGGGGAATTTCGATCATGCCGTTCCAGCCCGATGTACACCTCAACCTGAATGTCCGTGGCCTGGGGGTGTCTGCCACCCTGGCCATCAATGAGCGCAGCAATGCCCTGCGACAACAGGGGCGACAGGTCTACAAGCTGGGGCTGGGGCAGTCGCCGTTTCCGGTTCCTCCCTCGGTGGTGGACGCGTTACGTCAGTTTGCCGGCGAGAAGGATTATCTGCCGGTGAAAGGCTTGCCGGCGTTGCAGGAAGCCATCGCCAGTCATCTGGACCGGGAGCATGATGTGGCCTTCCGGGGCGAAGACATCATGATCGGGCCGGGCTCCAAGGAGCTTATGTTCATCCTGCAGCTGGTCTACTACGGTGACCTGGTGATCCCCACGCCGAGCTGGGTGTCCTACGCGCCCCAGGCCAGCATCATCGGTCGCCGCGTGCACTGGCTGCCGACCCACCGGCACAATCACTGGAAGCTCAGTGCCGATAGCCTGGATGCCCTGTGTCAGCGTGACCCGGGGCGTCCACGCCTGGTGATCCTCAATTATCCGGCCAATCCCCACGGCTATACCTTTACCGACGATGAGTTGCAGGAAATTGCCGAGGTGGCCCGCCGTCATCGACTGATTCTTCTCAGCGATGAAATTTACGGGCGCACCCGCTACGACGGTCAGCACCGATCCATTGCCCGTTACTACCCGGAAGGCACCATCATCAGCGACGGCCTGAGCAAGTGGTGTGGTGCGGGAGGATGGCGTCTGGGGGCCTTTGCCTTCCCGCCCAATCTATCCTGGCTGCGCGATGCCATGGCCACCGTGGCCAGCGAAACCTATACCTCGGTGGCCGCGCCGATCCAGCATGCGGCAGTGAGTGCTTTTCAGGGTGGCGCTGACATTGATGACTACCTGTTTCAATCACGGCGTATTCTGAAAGGATTGGCGGCTTACCAAGTGGATGCCTATCAGCGAGCCGGTCTGGACCTTGCCATGCCCGATGGCGCCTTTTACCTGTTCCCGGATTTCAGTCCGCTGGCAGAGCGCTTACACCAGCGAGGGATTCATGACAGCGCGGCGCTGTGTGAAGCCTTGCTGGAAGATACCGGTGTGGCCACCTTGCCGGGCGACGCCTTTGGTCGCCCGGCGGGAGAACTGACCTTGCGTCAGGCCTTTGTGGATTTTGATGGCCAGGCAGCCCTGGATGGCGCAGCCAAGGTGACGGCGGAAGCATCGCTGGGCGATGATTTTCTGCGGCAATATTGTGGCAACTGCACCACCGCCATGGACCGTATCGTGGACTGGTTGGCGTAGCGTTTCCTCGTTCCGTTGGAGCTATGCTTGCATGGCGAACTGGTTTGCGCTGATCGCCTTCGGCGGTTCGCCATGCAAGCATAGCTCCTACAAAAAAAACATTCGGTATATATGGCAGCGGGACATGTATGTCCTGTTTGTTTAAGTGACAGAAAAATAGCGATTTTCATCACTTTCTGATTGTTTTGGTCAGTTGGGTTGCCCGCTTTGTGTAGAGCCGGGGCGCTTCCCATGGAACACTCGTTTCCCCAACCCTTGCGGTTAAGCGAATAACGAGGAGGCGAGTCATGGGTGCGGTATTGGACAGTGAAAACCTGAAGCAGTCACAAAGCTGGGCCGGTGCGGCGGTAGATCGGCAGCGACGGTTTTTCGAAACCGGTACCACCCGCAGTTATGACTTTCGAGTGCGTCAGCTTAACAAGCTGAAAGACGCCATCGTGAAATATCAGGAAGAGATTCAGGATGCCCTCAAGGCGGATATCGGTCGCCCACCGTTCGAAGCCTACATCGAGATCAGCACTGCCATCGAAGATCTCAAGCACACCCTCAAGCATCTGAAAAGCTGGATGAAGCCAAAAAAAGTCGGCACATCAATGTGGGCCCAGCCCGGTCGTAGCCGCATCGAGTCCACCCCCCAGGGCGTGACCTTTTTGATGGGGCCGTACAACTACCCCTTCCTGTTGCTGGTGCAGCCTCTGATCGGTTCCATCGCGGCGGGTAACACGGCCATTCTCAAGCCGTCATCACTGAACCCCACCGTGGCGAATGTGATTGAGAAAATGATGAAGGAATGCTTCAGCGAGGAATACGTGGCGGTATTCAAGGGAAGCACCGAAGTGACCAATTTGCTACTGGAAGAGCGCTTTGATCATATTTTCTTTACCGGCAGTCCCCGAGTCGGCCGTATCGTCATGGCGGCAGCAGCGAAGCATCTCACCAAGGTCACCCTGGAGCTGGGTGGCAAGAGCCCGACTATCGTGCACAAGGATGCCAACCTGAAAGTGGCGGCGCGGCGGATTATCGCCGGCAAGATGCTCAACGTGGGGCAGACCTGTATCGCGCCGGACCATGTTCATGTCCATGCGGATATCCGCGATGCCTTTGAAAAGGAAATGGTGAAGACGCTACGGGAGTTCTATGGGGATGCGTCGAGCCATAACCCGGACTTGGGCCGTATGATCAACGACCGGCATTTCCAGCGGGTGGCCGCACTGATCGATAAGGCCCGGGTGCTGGCGGGTGGCCAGACCGATGCGGGACAGCGCTATATTGCGCCGACGCTGTTGAAAGATATCTCCATGGACGATGCCATCATGCAGGAAGAAATCTTCGGGCCAGTGTTACCCATGTTGACCTACCAAAGCCTGGAAGAGCTGATCGGCAACCTGAAGAAATTGCCGGAATATCCGTTGGCGCTGTATCTGTTTACCAGTAGTGATCAGGTGGAGCGCCAGGTGCTCGATAGCACCCAGTTCGGTGGCGGCTGTATCAACAATACCGTGATGCATGTGGCCAACCCGAACCTGCCGTTTGGTGGTGTGGGGGAAAGCGGTATGGGCGCCTATCACGGCAAGAACTCGTTCGATGCCTTCTCCCACAAGCGCAGCATCCTCAAGGCCACCACCCTGTTCGATATCAAGTTTCGCTACGCCCCTTACAAGGACAAGGTGAACATGCTCAAGAAGATGATCAAGTAACGTCGGCGGCGTATTGGTGCCGTTCGCCTCAGGAACTGCACCAAGGCGCTCGGCTTAACGGGCGCCAAAACCTCCCCAGGAAAACGGAATCTGATAGCGGGTCATCAGCCCGCCCACGGTAATCAGCACCCGCACCATGGCCACGAAGGCGTCCGGCATCACCAGCCGCAGGCGGCGAAATTCGTCCAGCAGGGTGCGCAGGTTATCGGCCAGGGTGGTGTCGCTATCCTGGCGGGCGGAGACCAGGGCGGCGGACAATGTTTCCAGTCGTTCCTCGCTGAGCCCACCAAAGCCGGCCGCTTCGAACAGCGGCAGCAAGGGGCCATCGCCCATGCCCAGCAAGCGCATCAGCAATGCGGTGTAATGTTGGCGATCTGCGGCGGCTACCTGCTCCACGGCACCGAAATCCAGCACCGCCAGGTCGCCCTCCGGCGTCACGATAAAGTTGCCCGGGTGCGGGTCCGCATGAAACAGACCGAACTCCAGCACCTGCTGCATCATGCTCGCCTGCAAGCGTTCCAGCAGGGGAATGGCCCGCGCTTCATCCTCGCGCAACACCGTGGAAAGGCTCTGCCCTTCGATCCACTCCGTCACCAGCATCTGTGCACTACAGAGGGTGGGATAAACCCTTGGCACCTTGATGCCGGGCAGGTGGGGCAGTTCGCTGAAATCCCGCATGTGGGCCATTTCCTGGCGGAAATCCAGCTCCCGCTCGGTGGTGGTGATGAGCTGGTTGATGATCTGCTCCACATCCACTTCCCGCAGCAGTGGCTTCAGGGCCTTGGCCAGCAAACGCAAGGCCGCGGCATCTTCGGCAAACTCCTGGCTGACCCGGGGCTGCTGCAGTTTGACCGCCACCTGGGCGCCGGATTTCAGGGTGGCGTTATGCACCTGGGCGATGGAGGCGGCGGCCATGGGAATGATATTGAAGGCACTGAAGGAGTCCGCCCAGTCATGCCCCAGCTGGGCTTTCAGCCAGGGCTGGATGTCATCGAAGTGAGCCTTGGGGGCGTTTTCGCGCAGATGGGCAAAGGCATCGATATAGGGGGCAGGCAGCAGGTCCGGGCGGCAACTGAGAAACTGGGCAAACTTGATCCAGGCGCCGCCGTTATCCCGGAACAGGGTTGCCAGGCTGTCCGCCACTTCCTCATGGAGCGGGTACAGCGCTTGCTCGTCGCCACTGCCCAGCACCTTGCGGTGTTTCCAGACCACTTTCTGCAGGCCGGCCGCGGTGGCCAGTACCCGCTTGTAGCGGCCACGGGCGTTCCACAGCATGCGGGTGGTTTCACCGAGTGTCTGGGGCTGGTCGGGCGTGGTCGATTCCATGGGGATCCCTTTGCCAATGCGATATTGGCAGCATAGCAAAGGTGGTCCGGTGATGTGATAAATCCGCAATGACAGGGGAGAGGGGCCCGTCCTTATCCATGGAGGGCCCCCGGGTGTGACTAAAAATGAGCAAGGCGACGTTTAGAACTTGTAGGCAGCGCCGACTTCGAGGGTTTGCCGAACGACTTCAATCGTCGCATCAGCACCGAAACTCGAACCGCTCTGAGCAGGAATAGCGGTGAAGTCGAAGTCACCATAATCGGCGTGTCGGTACTCTGCTCTCAGCACCAGGTTATCCGACAGGAAGTGTTCCGCCCCGAAACCCAGGGTCCAGCCGGTCATGCGCTCGTCATCACTGAAACGCTGGAGACCGTCTGCCGGGTTGCAAACGTTGGTATCGGCGGGGCAGGTGCTTGTCGTTTCGACTTCAAGCTGGGATACGCCCAGGCTGCTGTAAACCATGGTGTTGTTATTCACCATGTAGCCGCCGCGAAAGCTCAGGCCCAGCGCCAGATCATCAGTCTCGACCTCGGAAAAGCTGGTCGGGTTGGAGTCGGGGTCTCCCAGCCCGGGAATCCGGTTGCGGATTTCGTCGCTGGCATCGCTCATCAGCGCCGAGAATTCAGCACCCAGCACCCATTTCCCCTGTCCGACTACCCAGTTATAACCGGTAAAAAGGCCATAGCTGGTATCTGAGTCATCCAGTGATTCGGTGGGATCAGAAAATGGCGCAATCAGGTTGCCGTTGGACTCGAAGGTTCGTTCGGTTTTCCAGTCCATATCCGTGCTCTGGTAACCGAGCGATACACCAGCGTAAAAACCGCCAGGGTTGGTCTCAGCCAGAGCTGGTGTTGACAGGACAGCAAGTGACAATGCACCGGTCATGGCAAGCAAGTGTAGGTTTTTCATTGGTTCCGTTTCCCTTTTATAGTCCAGCAGTCATCTTAGCCCATATGCGACTATTTGTGTAACTTTCGTGAATGTGATGCTACTGGGGGAATTTGGGTCGGGGAGTGTGTTTTTTGACGTGATATTGACGCAAACACTGTCGCGTTTAATAAAAACTATCACCGTATTTGGCAAACTAAACTGGCCAAGGTGACCTCTAAGGAACTACAACAGTGTAATAAATACGCCGAACCCACCCATAAGGAAGGAGAGCGCTATGACAGAGAGTAAATGCCCGATTAAACACGCGGCAGGGGGTGGCACCACAAACCAGGACTGGTGGCCCAACCAGCTGCGTCTGGACCTCCTCAATCAGCATTCCTCCAAGTCCAATCCCATGGATAAGGACTTTGATTACGCCAAAGCATTCAACAGTCTGGATCTTGATGCAGTAAAGAAAGATCTGGATGCCCTCATGACAGATTCCCAGGACTGGTGGCCGGCGGACTTTGGTCACTATGGCGGTCTGTTTATCCGGATGGCCTGGCATAGTGCCGGTACCTACCGTATCGGTGATGGTCGCGGCGGCGGCGGTCGTGGCCAGCAACGGTTTGCCCCCCTGAACAGCTGGCCGGATAACGTGAACCTGGATAAGGCGCGCCGCTTGCTGTGGCCGATCAAGCAGAAATACGGTCGCAAGATTTCCTGGGCGGACCTGATGATTCTCGCCGGTAACGTGGCGCTGGAATCCATGGGCTTCAAGACGTTCGGTTTTGCCGGTGGCCGTGAAGACACCTGGGAGCCGGACCTGGATGTGTACTGGGGGGCGGAAAAAGGCTGGCTGGATGGCGACAAGCGTTATTCCGGCAAGCGCGACCTGGAAAACCCCCTGGCCGCGGTACAGATGGGCCTGATCTACGTGAATCCGGAAGGCCCGGATGGCAACCCGGATCCGAAAGCGGCTGCCCATGATATCCGCGAAACCTTTTCCCGCATGGCCATGGACGACGAGGAAACCGTGGCCCTGATTGCCGGCGGGCATACCTTCGGCAAGGCCCATGGTGCCGGCGACCCGGACAAGATTGGTCCCGATCCGGAAGCAGCAGGCCTGGCGGAACAGGGCATGGGCTGGCACAACCCGGTGGGTACCGGCAAGGGCGACGACACCATGGGTGGCGGCCCGGAGGTGACCTGGAGCCAGACGCCGACCCAGTGGAGTAATTACTTTTTCGAAAACCTGTTTGGGTATGAATGGGAGTTGACCACCAGCCCGGCCGGTGCCAAGCAGTGGGTGGCCAAGGATGCGGATGAAGTCATTCCGTACGCCCAGGATAAAACCAAAAAGCACAAGCCGATGATGCTGACCACGGACCTGTCGCTGCGTTTTGATCCGGACTACGAAAAGATTTCCCGTCGCTTCTACGAGAACCCGGAGGAATTCGCCGAGGTATTCGCCCGTGCCTGGTTCAAGCTCACCCACCGTGACATGGGTCCCCGTGACCGCTACCTGGGCCCGGAAGTGCCCAGCGAGGAGCTGATCTGGCAGGATCCGGTGCCGCCGGTGGATCATGAACTGGTCAACGATCAGGACGTTGCCGCACTCAAGGGCAAGATCCTGGAGAGTGGATTGTCCGTGTCCGAACTGGTGTCCACCGCCTGGGCCTCTGCCTCCACCTTCCGTGGCGGCGACAAGCGTGGCGGCGCCAACGGGGCGCGCATTCGGCTGGCCCCGCAGAAGGACTGGGACGTGAATCAGCCGCAGCAACTGGCCAAGGTGCTGAAGACTCTGGAAGGCATCCAGAGTGACTTCAACAGTGGCAACAAGGCGATCTCGCTGGCAGACCTGATCGTACTGGCCGGGGGTGTGGGTATCGAGAAGGCGGCGAAAGAGGCTGGCCACGATGTGACCGTACCCTTCCATCCGGGACGGACCGATGCCACTGAGGAGCAGACCGATGTGGCCTCTTTCGAGCCCCTGGAGCCCGCAGCAGATGGTTTCCGCAACTACCAGAAAGGCAAGTTCAGCATCGGTGCGGAACACCTGCTGGTGGACCGGGCCCAGCTGCTCACGCTGACGGCACCGGAGATGACCGCACTGGTGGGTGGCCTGCGTGTACTGGGCGCCAATCACGACGGCAGCCAGCACGGTGTGTTCACCAACAAGCCGGGCACGCTGAGCAACGACTTCTTCGTCAACCTGCTCGACATGGGCACGGAGTGGAAAGCCACCTCCAGCGATGAAGAGGCGTTCGAAGGCCGTGATCGCGACAGCGGCAAGGTGAAGTGGACCGGCACCCGGGTGGATCTGGTGTTCGGTTCCAACTCGGTGCTGCGTGCCCTGGCTGAGGTCTATGCCTGTGCCGATGGCCAGGAGAAGCTGGTCAACGACTTCGTGGCGGCCTGGACCAAGGTGATGGAGCTGGATCGCTTTGATCTGAAGCAGTAATCAATCCCTGTCGTCGAACGCAGCGGTGCGCTGGCAACAGCGCACCGTTTTTCGTTGGAGCCTTGTTCACAAGGCGAAGGGGCGAATGAATCCTGGCGCCTGCTAAAACCTTCGCTTTGCGAGCAAGGCGCCAGCGACAGAAAGTCAGGTCGGCGCCACCTCCAGCCCCGAGTAACCGTGCCGACTTTCAGGCCGCTACGTTACTGAAAGAGAGGGGTGGAAAACAGAGAATCTCCAACGGCAGAGGCATCCTGCTGATGGTACTCTGCGTGGAGTCATTGCTGTCGTGAGCCGTTATGCCATCCCTGCGCTGGCTGGAAAAATATCGTCCGCACAAATTGCCGTTCCGGCGTCATGTTACCCGCGCCTCGGTGGCGCTCATCTACCGTGGCGCCAACGTTCGCGAAGGCGAGCTGTTCTTCATTCAGCGGGCCCGCCGTGAGGGTGATCCCTGGTCCGGCGATATGGCGTTTCCCGGTGGGCGCCTGGAGCGCAGCGATACGTCCAGTCGCCACACCGCCATGCGCGAAACCCTGGAAGAAACCGGGCTGGATCTGTTTCAGCAAGGCGAGTATCAGTCGCGGCTGTCGGATCTGCTGACCCGGCACCACAGCCGCTGGAGCCCCATGGTGGTGACGCCCCATGTGTTTGCCTGGCGGGGAGACAACGTCATGTCACTCAATCACGAAGCACAACGAGGAATCTGGATTCCCCTGGCGTATCTGGGCAACCCGGCACATCGATCCACGCTGCAGATACGTACGCCACTGGGAAGAATGACATTCCCCTGTTGCCGTTATCAGGGCTACTGTATCTGGGGGCTGAGTTACAGCATGCTGCAGGAGTTTCTGCGCAAGCGCGGGACGGAATAACACAAAAAAACGGCGGCGCTTGTGGCGCCGCCGTCGAGTTCTGAGTGCCGGCGCGGCCTTGTGGGCCTGCCGGCGTTGCAGGGCAGATCAGAAGCGTACGCGGTCCAGGTTCATGACCTTGGCCCAGGCGTCGACAAAGTCTTCCACGAACACGTCATCGTTATCGTTGAGCGCGTAGTACTCGGCCACCGCACGCAGTTCTGCATTGGAGCCGAAGATCAGGTCCACCGGGGTGGCGGTCCACTTCTGTTCACCGGTCTGGCGATCGAGGCCCACATACAACCCTTCATTCTTTGTGGACGGTTGCCATTTGGTGGACATGTCCAGCAGGTTGACGAAGAAGTCGTTGCTCAAGGTGCCCGGCTTGTCGGTGAACACGCCGTGGCTGCTGCCGTCGGCATTGGCGTCCAGGGTGCGCATGCCGCCTATCAGCACTGCCATCTCCGGTACGCTCAGGGTCAGCAGGTCCGCCTTGTCCACCAGTGCATCGGTTGGGGCCAAATGGCTGTCCTTGCTGAAGTAGTTACGGAAGCCGTCGGCTTTTGGTTCCAGCACCGCGAAGGAATCCACATCGGTGAGTTCCTGGGTGGTGTCGGCGCGACCCGGCGTGAACGGCACTTCGATGTCGTAACCGGCATCGGCAGCGGCCTTCTCGATGGCGGCGGCGCCGCCCAGCACGATCATGTCCGCCAGGGATACCTTGCTACTGCGGAACAGACCGCCTTCATTGAAGTCGGCACGGATTTCCTCAAGGGTAGTCAATACCTTGTCCAACTCGTCCGGGTTGTTCACCGGCCAGTCGTTCTGCGGTGCCAGGGCCACGCGGGCGCCGTTGGCGCCACCGCGCATGTCGGAACCCCGGAAGGTGGACGCGGACGCCCAGGCGGTACGCACCAGCGCCGGTACTGTCAGGTCGGACTCCAGGATCTGGGCTTTCAGATCGTCAGCCTGGCTGTCGGAGATCAGCTTGTAGTCCACCTCGGGGATCGGGTCCTGCCAGCTCAGGGCTTCGGACGGTACATCCGGACCCAGGTAGCCGTCGCGGGGGCCCATGTCACGGTGGGTGAGCTTGAACCAGGCGCGTGCAAAGGCGTCTTCAAAAGCTTCCGGGTTTTCATGGAAGCGCTTGGCGATTTTCCGGTAGGCCGGATCCTCTTTCAAAGCCAGATCTGTGGTGAACATGATCGGCGCGTGGCGCTTGCCTTCAATGTGAGCGTCAGGCACCAGGTTGGCGGCCTGGCCATCGGCGGGGATCCACTGAGTGGCGCCAGCCGGGCTCTTGGTCTGCACCCATTCGAAACCGAACAGGTTGTCCAGGTACTGGTGGGTCCAGGCCACCGGATTCACCGACCAGGCGCCCTCCAGGCCGCTGGTTATGGTGTCGGCGCCTTTGCCGGTGCCACAGTTGTTCTTCCAGCCGAAGCCTTGCTCTTCAATGGCGGCGGCGGCGGGTTCGGCTTCCAGGCACTCTTCCGGTTTGTGGGCGCCGTGGGCCTTGCCGAAGGTGTGGCCACCGGCGATGAGCGCCACCACTTCCTCGTCATTCATGGCCATGCGACCGAAGCTCTGGCGAATGTCCTGGGCGGCCAGCAGTGGGTCCGGCTTGCCATTGGGGCCTTCCGGATTCACATAGATCAGGCCCATCTGAACCGCTGCCAGAGGCTTTTCCAGCTCCCGGTCATCGCTGTGGCGCTCGTCGCCCAGCCATTCGGTTTCCGAGCCCCAGTAGGTAATGTCTGCTTCCCAGTCATCCACACGGCCACCGGCAAAGCCATAGGTTTCGAAGCCCATGTCTTCCATGGCAATGGTGCCAGCTAGCACCATCAAATCGGCCCAGGAAATGTTGTTTCCGTACTTCTGCTTGATTGGCCAAAGCAGGCGACGGGCTTTGTCCAGGCTCACATTGTCCGGCCAGCTGTTGAGCGGCTCGAAGCGTTGCTGGGCGCCGCGGGCGCCGCCGCGACCATCATGAATCCGGTAGGTGCCGGCGCTGTGCCAGGCCATGCGGATGAACAGCGGGCCATAGTGGCCGTAGTCCGCGGGCCACCAGTCCTGGGAATCGGTCATCATCTTGCGCAGGTCGGCTTTTACCGCTTCCAGATCCAGCTCGGCAAAGGCGTCGGCGTAGTTGAAGTCGGGGTTCAGCGGGCTGGATTTTTCAGCGTGCTGACGTAGCGGGCGAAGGTCCAGGGTTTCCGGCCACCAATACGGGCTGGCCATGGGGGAGCGGGCGGGACTTTTCTGATAGTGGGGATGACCAATGGGGCTGGCCGTGAGGGGGGTTGAAGCGCCAAAGGCAATAGCGATTGCCAGTGTTGCAGTCTTTATTTTCATGATGTGCTCTCCTCTTGGTGGTTTCTCGCAAGGCACCAAAAAAATATAGACGTTACTGATTTATGACAGGAATGCTGGTTTCCTATGGTTGGCATCAGAAAATCTGATAGAGCAGGAGGGGGGGTAGAGGGGTCACCATGCTGGCATGGGTCCGAAAGGGTATTGTCTGGGCTGGGTCGGGCAAGAAACATAAAAAAAGGGCGCGTCCCGAAGGAGGCGCCCTTTTTTGTTACCGGAACAATCGCTTACAGAGCGACGATGTTCTCAGCCTGAGGACCTTTCTGACCTTGAGTCATGGTGAACTCAACTTGCTGGCCTTCGGCCAGGGTCTTGAAGCCGGAGCCCTGGATGGCGCTGAAATGTGCGAACACATCCGGACCACCTTCCTGCTCGATGAAACCAAAACCTTTAGCTTCGTTGAACCACTTAACGGTGCCTTTTACTGTAGACATAACACTATCCTGAATAATAATGAGATTTCGCCACGATGGCGCATGTAGCTGAAAAATGGAGACTTGGACTTGGGACTGCAGGACGAGTTATACAGAGAAAACAACGAAATGTAGTACGTGATTCAAGCGTGATTTTTTAGCTATAAGCTACGTTACAGGCCCGGTCGGCCACTGTCCAGCTAAATATACAAGTTCAGTAGTCCCCTCGCCAGAGGCGACAAAGACCGGGGCAAGGTGAGAATCCGCTATACTCCTGCTTTTTCATAGCGGAGCACTGTATGAGCGAGCACATGGAAGGCGGCAAACACCGGACGCCACTGAGCCAGCGGATCGCGCAGACCCTGTTGAGTCTTGCTGGCTGGCGGGCCGGGCCCTTCCCGGATATCCAGCGGGCAGTGATTGCCGGCGGTCCCCATACCTCAAACTGGGATGGGGTCCTGGCCCTGGTGAGCCGCTCGGCCTTGCAGCAAGACGTGAATGTGATGATCAAGCACAGCCTGTTCAAGGGCCCGCTGGGCTGGCTGCTGCACAGGCTTGGCGCCATGCCCATCGAGCGCGGCAAGGCCGGCGGCATGGTGGAGCAGACCGTGGCGCAATTCCGTCAGCGCGACAAACTGCTGATCGCCGTCACCCCGGAAGGCACCCGCAGCAATGCGGAGCAATGGAAGCTGGGCTTCTACCACATCGCCAAACAGGCCAACGTGCCGATCATTCTGGCGCTGGCGGATTACCAGGCGAAGACCTTCTCCTTCCCGGTGGTGATTTACCCCAGCGACGACATGGAGGCCGACCTCCAACAGATCTATGCCCACTTTGCCAGCGCCACGCCGAAACATCCGGGCAAGCTATCCGTTCCCGTGAGAGAGCATTATCGAAAATAGTGTTGCCGGTTGGTATTGACGATCCGGACGAATAGTCAGCGAATATTCTCAAACATCTTGTATTTTCGTGGCCCGGATATCAGTAACAGCCCGATCGTATAAAGAATCCAGCTCGCATAAATTTCAATTTCAACATTCTTGCTGTCAATGCTCGCCATAGAAAGCGCGATAGCGCAAATAACCAGCCCCCATCCAAATAGATAGACTTTCATGGTGCTTCCTCCCCCACGGAGTGTTCGCGTTTCAAAGCTATTGCATTGGGTGATTTGAGACTGGAAATTTAGGTATGGATTGAGGTTTCAACAATCACAAAAAGGGACATTCCGACCAGTGAGTGTCCTTATTTGCTACAACCATCGAATGGATAAATAAGAGATGCAAATTTTGCGGGTAACGGACATTCATATAGACCGAATGCTATTGAAATGATGATTTTCTGAAGTGAAGCGAAGCAATAAAAATCATTCCTATTCAGTATTATTTTTGCATAGGTGATGATGTTGCCAAGCTAAGGCTGGAATAGGTAATTTTTACATCATTTAGATTAACGATTAATCATTAATTCACTATCCTGCTTTTGTTGTATTTATAATAATCCCAATCATTGGGGGTGTGAAAAATGATAGAGAAAACCATGTTCAAGAATGACAGCCTTGTTGGCGAGGTGCGGGCCGTCATGCAACAGCGATTGCAGCGTTTGGGGGCAGGAGCCTATGCGTGTTTGTCAACGGCGGAAGGCCAGCTGGCGGTAACCACACTGGATGATCAGGATAAGGGGGCAAGATACTCCGCGCTTTCCAGTGCGCTGCTTGGACTGTGTGAGACCTTCTGCAAAGAAGCCATCGGTGAATCATCCGGTGAAGCCTGCTTTTCGTCAGGTAAAGGTCACGCCGTTCTTATGCGTATCGAGTTAAACGGACAGCTTTTTCAGCTATGTGTTGTTAGCAATACCGGTAACAACATGGCAACAGTACTCCGTGAAACCCGGGATATGGGGAGTAGTCTAAAGCGCCATATAGAAAGTGGATGAACGAATACAGTGCCGGACTAGACGCAATGCCATTCTGGATGATCCGGCCGGGGGTTCAGTGCGATTGTCAGGCCGGGAAATTGCGTAAAAAGCTCAGGGGCTTCGATCACTAATAGATCGCCACCCAAGTGGCAATTCCGGAGGTAAATGGCGAAACTAAAGGCCGCGAATTGCCACCAAAATCCGCAACAACTGCTTAATGCTATCCTCTTCACGAGCATCTACACTGAGAATCGGTGCCGACTTGGCGTAACGGGCAGCGATTTTCCTCAGTTCGTTCAGTGACACCTGGCCGCCAATATCCGTCTTGGTCACACCAATCGCAAACGTCAGACTGGCATCCAGCTTGGTGAGCGAACTCAGCCAGGCATGGGCGTCGTCGTAGATCGTCTCGCGAGAACCGTCCAGGAGCAACATCACACCCAGTGCCCCGGGCAAAAGAATCTCTCGCATGAACGATAAACGGTCCTGGCCGGGAAGCCCGTAAAGATGAATGATGGCGCCATCCATCCGTAGAAAGCTATAGTCCAGCGCCACTGTGGTAGTGGTTTTTTCTCCCATGGATTGGTCTAACGGCGCTTCCGTTGAGATGGGCGCTTCATGAGAAAGTGTCCGGATAGCGGTGGTTTTCCCTGCGCCAACCGGTCCGCCAAATAGCAGCTTATTATAATTCAACATCACCCCCATGGACGCCATTCATAGTTATAATCACATGCCAAGCCAGCTTTTCAGGATGGTTAACATTTTGTCTGGACGTGGCTTTTTAGTTGGGTTTTGCTCGATCTGGGTGGTGGTGACATCTTCTTGCGTCTCGTTTAGCAAGCCTGCCACATGGCAAGCGAAGAGAAAGGCGTTGACCACCTTGGGTTGAGCCACATTCTCCAGCTGTTCGATGGAGAGCGTTGCGTTGGTGAGCATCGCTGACATTGAAGCAATTTCGCTGCCATATCGTTTGCTCTTTATGTCTGGCCAGCCTGAGAGTGAAAGGCTCTGTGAACGATTGAACTGCTGGAAGTCCGAGTTCACGAGGCCACCGAAAATCAGGTTTTCAATGCTGGTAGAGACTTCTGCCAACTTTTCTTCAGTGCGGCTTTTTCGGGTGATTCGTATGCTCTTGTCCAGTACAAGCGCTTCGGCGATAGAAAGTAAATCCCGATGTGAAACGGCCCTGAAAAAGCCGGTTTCTTTGTTCATGAAAGCGCCATTTGTGGTGGTATAAACATAACATCGCTCCTTTTCCTGAGCCAAATCATGAATAATTCCGCCAATTTTGGAATCTGGTGAAGTGCCTTGCTTTTCAGAAAGCAGGCGCTCAAATTGTTGAAAGAATTCCACCGCGGGTTTGGCGCTTTTGATAACGCTTTCCCGCAATGCCAGATCCACATCAATATCGCCGTCATCGCAAACCCAGAGCACGGGCAGATTTCTCCGGCGAGCTATATCCGCAACACGACGGCCGAAAGCATCCTGCCGGTTTGCCACAACGAGATCGACACCGGTTCCTTTCCAGAACTCAATGTTCATAAATTTGCCGCGTCCACGAAACAAGTTGGCCACAATGTTGAGCTTTTTGACGACTTCTTCATCGCATCCGGCATGAGCAACAGTGAATTTGGCCATCATGTTTCCTTTACGATAGGCAAACTAAAGCAGCTTTATAGAGCTTTAAGTGAGAGAAGATCCGTGCGGCTATGCCAAGCGCCGAAAATAAATTTCGACATTCCGTCACCTGGGTACGCATGGGGTTGCCCATGCTACCTTCGGTGTTGGGAAAATTGGCCGCATAATTCGAAGTCAGCCATTGTTAACTGAAATCTACATTTTTTTCATGGTTGCGAAGCGAATGACGTGCCATTGCCAGATTGGATTTGGCGCGGTCAAGAACCAGGTACAGAAAAAGGCTGGCATTGGTCTCCAGGGGGCGAATAAGGTGATACTGCTTGGAAAGCGTGATCAGAATATCTTCAACGCTGTCGTTCAGTTTCAGGTTGCTTGCCACTTTCAGCTTGGCTTTCACCACCTCTGCATTACCGGCAGCGGCCACCTCCAGGTCAATGGCATTGCCATCGCCGGCCATTAGCATGCCGGAATCCATGTCGACCAAGGCACAGGCCATGTAGCCATCGATATCCTTGAGCTCTGTAAAGTCTACTTTTGCCATTCTTTTCTCCAGCTTTTGAGGATTTGTTGTTTTCTTTTGTGTTGGCTATTGAGCATTACGGTTGAGTTGTTCTTATCAGTGCCGCCTTTCAACAGGGAAGGCAGCACCAGTCGCAGGCAATATGCAGCCTGTCCAGAGTGCATGGGGTGAAATTGGGAAATTTCTATGGGGGTGGTTCCAGTGCCTTCTGCAGTGCCATAGTCAATATTGATGGCTCTTGTATTGTTGTTTTCACACACAGGCCGATCCCCGTTTACATGACCAGTACCATCCCCGTGGTGTAAAGAACCCAGCTGGCAAAGATTTCCATTCCCATATCCCCGTCCTGGAATGTTGTCAGGGCAATAAGAAATGAAACGATGACCTGTGCCCAACCGATGACATGCACTTTCATAAGAATTCCATTCCTGATGAAGCCATGTGGCGATCAGTAACTGCGCCGTTTCTTGATGTAGAGAAATGTAAGTTTTGATAACAGGGTGCAGCAATAGCAAAAACGGACACTCCAGTTTGCCGATGTCCTTTTTTGCTGATTCAAGACTGACATCTTTGATGCGCTGCTTCATCGGGAATAGAGGGTCTTGCGTCCTTCGTCTCTGGAAGCACGGGGCTTGTGGCTGATTCGCGTCTGCCTGATGGGGTGCATGAGCCAACTCCGGCAAAGAGCAAGCTGGGCGGGTTTAGAGAGGTTATTTTACGTTCTTTTTTCGTTTTGGGATTGTGCTGGGTGGGCCGGAAAGGGGAGGAAAAAAGACTAACGCGTTTGCCATGTGAAGCTGCCCGGAACAGTTTGCAGAAGAATTCCATGGCTTCAGGGTATGCTATGCAGGGAGGACGTCCCTCCCCGATATTGGTTGAGATAAAATGATTAACACCAAAATATACAAGGCCGTTTATGGACTGGCTGAAGGTCTGGTGGAAGCCGACAGGAAAGGCGACAGCGCGGAATTCTTGCCCCTGTACGGCCGTTTGGAAGCCATTTGTCTCGATAATGACGGCACCGACAAGGATCACCCCGAGCAATGGGAAACTCTGGCTGACTTCACTGAAGACCTGGAGGCTGCGCTGGTGATCTACGAAAAAGCCCAGGCCAAAGCGCTGGCTATCAATGCCAAAGATCACCTCTCATCAATCGGCCTTTCCATGGCTAAACTGCAGGTAGATCTGGGGCAGAAAGAGGCTGCGATCAAGAGTCTTGAGAGTGCGCAAGTGTGCGCGAACAAGATTGAAGATAAGCAGCTTAAAGCGGAAATTGATGCGCTGCTTAAGGGTTTGTTGTCTGGGCAATAAGGGTGCACGGGGAAAAGTAATTATTGAAATTGGCTCCTGGGTGAAGCTTTGTATTTTTGCTCTTTCTGTCTTGTTTCATTCTGGCTATTGATGTCATGTGGGTAAGAAAATCCTTTCTTGAACTCCAGTGGGAGATGAAGCAGCGCCAAAAAGTCTTTCATCTGGAGCTTTGGTTGTCGAGCCTGCTGGGCGTGATGGCGCTGTTTTTCTATCAGAAAAGCCTGTGGGGGATTCTGCTATTTATCGGTAATGGCGGATTCATTTTTATTCTTTTCTATATTTTCTGGATGTATTTTTATTATCGCCGATATGTTCTATACGGAAGTATCAGGCTGCAGCCAGGTATGCTTTGCCTGACCTGCGGGAAGGGTATACATGGCTCAGATGATGGCTGGGGCTTTAAGGTCTATGGGAATGTGAAACCAAAGTTCTACCAGTTTTCAGCCTGTGGAACACCGGATCTGTGCGATATTGAGTACTGTCATCTGAGTAAATGGCGTCAAGAGCCAAAGACTGATGATATACCTTCTGAGGAAGAAGACGGCAGGAAAGGTACAGATGCCGCCTGTGAATCATTGGAGATAGCGGACTCTGTAAGAATGTTTGAGCCGTCACCTCCAGAGCCTGAAAGCGATCCAATTCCTCTTCCTCTTCCTCTTCCTCTTCCTCTTCCTAGGCCTTATGCCATTCCCAATCTTGGGGTGAAGCCTGCAATCCAGAGTGCTCCAGGCGAGCAGGTGTGGACTTATACATTCAAGGACTACCCCTATTCGATCGTTGAGGCCGATGACGGCGCGCAAGAGCTGTACCTGGGTAACAGTGAGGTTGCTACAAGCCAGAATGGAATTTTCGAGTTCTATGATGACGGAAAGAGATGCAATGTTTATTGCCATGACAGGGACGGAAAGAAACAAATAGAAGTCGTGCGGGAAGGCGTACTTGTCTTCAGAGGCTTTCCCGATTCTGCTGGCAGCAGTGTCAAGTGGGTGGTGGGCGTGCTTGTTATGGGGCTGTTATTAGTTGCCATGGTGATTTAGGCAGCCAAAATCTGGTGTTTAATTGCGGCGAGCCCCGTCTTCTCGCCGGGCCCCGGCCCGCGGCCGCCATATCTGTACCCCGCCCGGGACCAGATATTCTGAGACGGTTCTGAACCAGAGCAGCCCCTTGATATTGCCATTGAGTCGGATCTTTCCCTGACGCATGCCGACAAAGAACAGCCGCTGATTATCCAGCAGCTGGATCAGGGTGGTTGCCCCATAGTCGGCATCCTGAAAGCGCACGGCAATATCGCAGCGCTCACGTAAACCAGAACCGCTGCGAACGCGATTGGGGCTGAAATGAAACCAGCGGGCAATGCGCCCGTCATGGGTGCGCCACACCATCATGATTTTGCGTCGTTGCAGGTCCTTGCGAAACGCCGGGTCGCGCCATGCCAGCCAGCGCAGGCGCATGGCGACACAGAACAGGATAAGGCGGAAGGCCAGGTGGTGTTTTCTTCTGGCCAGCCAGGCTCGGGTGCGGGAGCCGGTGGTGGGTTGTGGGGCTGATGGCATTCTTTTTTGTGGGCTTATTGTGGTTAGCGAACCTTAGCAGCTGGAGTTGGCCGGGAACACGTATGAATCAGGAGAGCTCGCCGGGGACTGCAAGAGGCTGGTTCCTGCGGAGTGCCACTCTGGCAAGTTATGCGTTTCCCCTATTTCGCAGACCCGCTGTTCCGGGGACAAGGTTAGTGAACACCTTGGCCCCGGTGTCTTGTCAGCAACATGCTATTGCCGCTCAAAATGCGGCATCTCACGTGCCGCCCGATAAAGCGGCACGGCAATTTGCGAGAACAGCGCCAACCCCCAGAGCAGGTTGCCGATAATCGAGGGCACGAAAGGGTGCACGGCCAGCACGATCAGGGCCATGACAATACCGAAGAGCCGCAGAGCCGGGTTGTGACCGCGGCAGGCATGGCTGTCCTCCGTCACGAGCCGCTGCAGTATCCATAGCGCGGCGAGAAAGACGGCGAGACCCACTGAGCCGAGGGCGCCGTAGCCCGTCGGGTAGGGCTCCAGCAGACCGACATAGACTTCGCCGGCCAGCGCCACGCCAATCGTCACCGCGCTCCACAGGATGGTAATGTGCGCCAGCCAGTATCCCACCAGGACACCGATGTCGCGGCTCTTCGGTTTGGCGTTGCCGGCGCTGTCGAAATAGACCCAGGCCAGCGCGAAGAGCGACAGGCCGCCCATGGCCACATTGAAGAAGGTGCCGGCGCCGATCTTGTAAACCCCTTTGTCGGCCAGCGTCAGCACCAACTTGAAGAAGCCTTCCCCCAGCAGGATCAGCATCAGCAGGCCGAAGCGCTCAGAGATATGCCCGAGGCGCGGGACGAATCGGGCGAACCGCAGTGTCCCGATCCGCGGCAGCATGTACTGCAGCTGGATCAGCGCAACGCTGGCCCCGAACACCCAGTAGGCCAGGGGTTTGGGCAAAAACGCGGACAGCGCGAACAGCCCGGCCAGCACAAAGAAATTCCGTCCCTGCTCGTGAGCCAACGTATCGGAGGCGTCGCCAACACAGCGCGCCCGCCAGTACAGATAGGCGGTGATTGCCCGGTTCAGGGCGTAGCCCAGCGCAAAATAGATCCACCCCTTGCCGGTCACATCAGGAATGGCGGCGGCGATGAACATCATGGTGACGATCTGCAGCGCCATGGCAGCGCGATGGGGCATGTCCGTGGAGATATAGAGGGAGTTATAGACGGAGCTGTCCGCCCAGGCATAGAAAATCGCCAGGAACAGCCCGGTAAATACCCAGAAGCCCTGCCAATCCATATGGTGGGAGAGGTAGTTCCCCAGAATGAAGATCGTCACCACATGGATCAGGTCGAAAAACAGCTCGACCCAATGCACATGATCGTGGGCGTCATCGGCATCCATGTAATGGCGGGGCCGCCGCCAGAGAGGATCGTTCGCTGCCATGGGCGACTCCTTGTGGGCGTTGCATTCTCTTGGGGGGCGGATTATAGGTTGGCCAGCCTTATTGATCTAACCGGCATTCCTGCGCGGCCCGTTGCCGTGGCTCCTGACCTGAGGGTAACGATAAGGTCGTGTTTTTTCTGATTAAATATGTGCGTGTCCCTTCTCTTGTGTTATTTGAAAGGAAGGACAGGAAAAGCTCGATAGGAAGGGGTTCCTTCATAACAGGAATACATAACTCTTTGTTGGGGTTGAGGCTTTTCCCCATAGAATGAGGCGCGGTGGAAAAAGACATCGTTACCATATTCTTGGGCAATGAATCCCCAGGCCCCAGTTCCTGATGCATAATTCTTAAGGGTAAGCGGATTAAATGGTTGATCTTACCTTTGCATGAGAGTGAGACGGACCGGCATCTCATCGGATTATCTGGTTGATGCTTCACCTACTGCTGGTGCATGTTTCCTTCGCTAATTCCAGCAAGAACCCCACACGCCTCAACTTCCCGGTCATCGTTGCAACTCGCTCTCAGTG
>Ga0208816_100074_pt1 | contig 50989 bp, 49 predicted proteins | sample Virmet3734_803_FD_185737 | JGI IMG/M metagenome (GOLD analysis project Ga0208816, IMG submission 185737) | Marine viral communities from the Southern Atlantic ocean transect to study dissolved organic matter and carbon cycling - metaG 3734_803... | ecosystem: Environmental > Aquatic > Marine >...
CTATATTACCGTTATCCCATTTCTATTTAGAATTAGATTATTGACAACTGACATCATTCTTAGATTAACCATCAATTAATAAAATCTTTTAACAGTTTTACAGTCGAAGGTCAGCTATGAACGAATTGTAAGCAATATAGTTGAAAAATGACTAAAATTAACAAACGTTTTTTTCAATCATAATGGGACGACGAAATCGTCAGAGAGAGGGTAACCTCGCCCCCTCCCACCCCTACGCTTCATCTATAAAACCATGACGACCCATTAAAGGCATTATCACCTCACTCCACTAAGCAAGTACCAATAAAAAAAGCCACCAAGTGTTACCTTGATGGCTTCTTAAAGTTGTCATGCCGTTGACATACAAAGGTCTAAATATTTGTCTCTACAAGCCTATAAAAAACCTATATATATCAATGAGCAGTAACGATATGGGTCGTTACATCAAAGTACCCCAAATACCCACAATTCCCTTAATCCCTTACCATTAGGGATGTAGAAGCTACATAGCGTGACACATTCCTTATTACTTTAAATGAATAGGGGAACAACATGAACGCACAAAACAAACACCTTAAGAGACATCACGACACATGGGTATATTCTCGAAGAGTGCCTAGCGCACTAGCTCATTTATACAATAGTAGTCATATAACTTTTAGCCTTAAAACAAGTAGCGTTAAAGTAGCTAGACTCAAACGTGATAAGTTTAACGGTCATCTAGCAAACCAGATGCAAGGGACAATTAGCCCAGAGCGTGAAGAGTTTAAACGTCACCTCACTGTTGCTAAGGAGTATGCAGAGGGAATTAAAGACCGCGACTCTTGCCTTACTTATGATGACTTCTTCCCTCGTGAGCCAATAGCTCATGCAGCTTACAGAGAGGTAGCTTACAAAGACACTAACCATGTTTACTCTTATACCGCTAAAGAAGCCTTACAGAGCCTACTAGGACGTAAAGCTAAGCTTTCAGATGACACAAAGCAAAAGTTAAAAAACGCTTTGGATAGATTCCTTATCTTTATGGGAGTCAATGACGTAGCCCTTACTGAAGTCCATAAGAAAACGGTTGTGGCTTATATCGAACACCTTGGCAATGAATATGCCCATGGAACCATCGCAGCGCACCTATCAAGACTTAAATCAGTGTGGGTTCATGCGTTTCAACTAGGAGAAATAACACTAAAGCAGAGTCCCTTTGAAGACCACGACCTTAGCCTCTACAAAAAAGGTGAGTCTCAGCGTAAACAGCTGTTTAGCAAAGAGCAACTCAATAAGGTTCTTAACGAATGCCCTGAGAGTGTGAGACCGTTAGCTAAGCTTGCTCTTTTCACTGGCGCTCGTATAAGTGAGCTTTGTAAAGCTGACGTTGAAGTAGTTGAAGGTGTTAAGTGCTTGGTGGTTCAAAAGGGTAAGACAAAAAGCGCTGAGCGTTACATACCTCTCGCAGAGCAAGTTAAGGATATTGAACTTCCACTACGCCTAGACGATAAGTCCGCAGGTAGAACATTCTCCACATTTAAAATTGATAAGATCACTAGCGACTCGACTAGGTCTTTTCACTCATTACGTAATCACTTCATTACAGCTGGTCAACGTGCTGAGAACCTTACTGAGTTTGATGTGGCTTACGTTGCTGGACACAAAACAGGGACCACTATGAGCTTTGGTCACTACGCCCGTCATGATGTTAAGCGACTGAAGGCCACCGTTGATAAAGTAGCTAGTCAGATTGAGAAGGAGTGGTTCTGACTCGTGGCTACGTTTCGTTAAAACGCTATGTGAGTCATTCCATATCTGTTGAGCTAGCAATTTGAAAAGGAGGCACTTCAAAAAGCGGTAAAATTGGTTGTTCAACTCCTGCCCTGGACGCAAGGCCAAACACCTGTTCCCTTAAATAAGGATACAGTATTAACGGGGCGTTACGTTCTGCAAATACCTCAACACCAGCTAGAGGGAATGATTCTTGAACTTCGAACGTTCCTTGAATTTCAGCAATGATAGTGTAAGGGATTACCATTTCATCGCTTGAAGAACTAACGACAGCTTTTACTTTAACAGCAAAGGTTTGAGTTTCGTCGTTTAACTTTGAATGTGCATGAAAAAAGCGAAAATGGTTTTCCTCTGGAGTTCCATCATCATCGAGCTCTAAGTTTGAGTCCTGCTCTTTTCGTTTATAGGTTATTTCCAAAACATCAATATCAACCATTTGAATAGGGTGATATTTAAAAGATCCGTCTTTACTCACAACATAACCTTAATACTTTAATTCACGCCGCAACTGAACGATTATTGTTAGAGGCCATGCTGCCTAGCATAGCCCCCACGATGAGCTCTTCTGAGAATTCCAAAGTTGGCGAAGCCATTTTCGCGGGAGAGCTCTTGTATGACACAGACTTGTCGTATGAAAGCTCAAACTCACTGAACTTTTTGACTTCCACTTCAACTAAATCCTGACCTAATGCTTCACTGGGAGTGCAACCAAGGTCTTCAAGAAAACAAGCGAATGTTCCATTAGACCGTTCTGCTACTTCCGCAATGTACTCATCTGCATCCTGCTTTTTGATAATATCCAAAGCAGCATCCATAGCTTCGAGCAAAGATAAATCCGTTTTCATGATACACCTCCAAACTGATAGGCTAGTTAACACATAGCTCATTCAGCATATCAACTAAGTTAATTTCCAATACATTCACAACCGTATCAGGTTCTTTGACTACAACGCATGTAGGATCGTTCAAATAGACATAACGTTTTGGGAAAAAACGTTTATCCACATGAACCGTAAACCTCATAGCATGCACTACCCTATCTAACTGCCTTTCGACTATCTCGATAAAATAATCATAGATGCCATTTAATCTACTGTAGTCTACAGGGTGAGTGCCTTGGGAAAATTTTTCTTCATGCTGGCTAAGCAGGATTTGAAGCCTTTCCCTCACTTCCTTTTCCAAAGTGTCGACCATAAACATCGAATCTTCAAATTCCACGTCATAAACAACACAATCGTTGCCCTCATCATTAGAGCACTTTCCAATTTTGAAACTTTGCTTCCAATGTGCTTTCGCTAGGACGAAGGCTTCGTCACGGTAATTTTGATTTTCATAATCCCAGAAGTAGGCCCCTTTACCGCATCTGGCGCCTTCACCGTTGACCCAAAAACCACTTTTTCGAATAGATTCTACGTTTTTTCGAAACGTACCGTGAGTTCCTTTCATGTAACAAACAATCCAATTTACTATTCACTTCATTCCAAATTCCACAGGAATAAAATGGGTCGCGAATCATACAGGCGAACAGATTAATTTTCAACCACTGAATGAATACACTACGCTATCTGAAGATTTAAATAAAGCTATACTTTTGTTACATGAAAGTACAGTCTTGAGATCTTTTTTTAAGGTGAGGCCTGTTTAATCATGATCGAATTTGAGTGCTAAGCTGCCTGTAGCGACACTCTAAGCGCATCATTGGCTTGCATGATTTCACCGTAACGACTAGCAATGTAAGCGATTGTAGCTCCCTTTACGGTCACCTTATCAGTGGTGAAGTATGACCCTTCACCCTTAAGGTCTAACACTTTAATAGTAGAGCGTAGGTCACCAAACATAACAGGGGTCCCGTTGGCCTCGCTAGGGTTCATCTGGTCAATGATAACGATTGGATGACCCAGCATCAGGAATGTCTCTTCACCACCATAAACAGGACGGCCCCAGCGGATTAGTAATGACTGACCTGTTGAGTCTGCTACCTGTTCTAGCTCTTCAAAGGTGTCAGCGTTCATGTACCACTTGGCATTACGCTTGTACTTGCTAGGGAGTGACTTCTTAACCGCTGAGAAGTGAGCCTTGATAGCCGCAGCGTTGGCCCCAAATGAGCCGCTAGAGCCTGTCTTGATGACCTTGTAGAAGTCTTGGTGTCGCTCATCGTCATTCTTGAAAGCCTCTGAGAAGCCGTTAGCTTTGTCTATACGCGCATCTAACACACCACGTAGACGCTGAATACCGTTGGCTTTGGACTCATCACCATATAGTAATTGCTCCACGAGTACGTTGAGGAAGTCATCACTGGCTAGTCGTATGAGCTCTTCTTTGATGTCTATATGAGCGTCAGAGACAATCTCGTCAGTAATAAGTGTCTGTGCGTAGACCTTGCCAAATAGGCTCTTAACGCTTGCGTAGCGGTGACCTTCAGTCAAGCTTACGTGTGAGTCTATTGACCCATGTTCACCCGTTAGGGCCGCTTTGATACGGCTTGTTACGACCAACTCTCTGTGCTCTGTAGACTTGACGTCAATACGGTCAATTTCATCTAGAAGAGCGTGTGAGGGTGTGGCTCTGTCTATGATTTTTGTTGATAGCTCTTCACCATGTAGAACTTGAAGTTCAGCAAAGCTAAGAGGTTTATTGTTTTTCTGTGATTGTTGTTTTTTCATGTGGTATTTCCTTATGAATAGACACACGAAGACGCACCCAATGAGTCAACAAAGGGAGTCCTAGTGCGTTTGTATGTGATTGAATTAAATGAGTTGTAGCTACATGGCTCTGAGGGGATCTGTGAGCGGTTCTTATAGCTTAGCTAGGGTGAATGTATGTGAGTGCTTTGAAATCTTCCCTGAGGATCATGCAGATCCATTTAGGGCTACTTAGCGCCTGAGTAAAAGACCCTATTGATGTCTAGAGCAAACTGAGTGGCTGACTCTTCAGTCATGCCGTAGGAACTCGTCAGTAAGTTCTTGTTAGCTTCATAGCTACGACCTAGACCAATACGTCTACCATCGTTTAACTCGATGAAAGCAATACGAGAGCGAGAAGGAAGCGTGGTGTCTACAGGGGCCTCACTGACCTCTGATTTAGTTATCTGTTTAGGTTTAAGAATGGACCTCAATGACATAGCAGGTTGTTCTCCCTGTTGTACTTAGTGGCTAGACTGGTAATGAATGAAGTACGAGAGACATTCACACCATGAATTGAGTTAAAGTGCGCCCTTGCTACGTCAATGACCTCATACTCGTCACGAGTGAGCGCCACTGTGGTTCGTTGTGGTTTCTGTGAGTTGGTACTCATTGGGTTAATCCTTGTATAACGGTTATGCAAAAAAGACTCAGCATTAGCGTCACTAGGACTTCACTGGGTATCTTTGAATAGATGAAATTGAAAGCTTTCCCATTAAGGGAAACTATGAAGGCCGTGAAGGGTAGCTACACCCCAGAAGAGATATAGACCTCCATAGTTCTTACTAGCGACTCCATTGACGATAGACACAGGGCTACGTTGCATAGCGTGATGTGGGTTGTGTCTTTACCATTCGTTCAATAGGCCACTCTAAAATTCGATTGTTGTGGAAGAGAAAAGACAGCCTTGATTCTTTAGGGGGTCATTAGGCTACTGAATGATTCCTATTGTGACCGTGAAGTATAAAAGTTGCTTCTTTCTTCCTGTAGTCAGGGGATAACCATTAGGGTCACTGAGCAGAGAGCTACGCTAGGGTAACGGCCTTTTGACAATCTGATAAGCTCGATAGAGGTCTATGTGGTTAGTATTCGTTGAGGTGTCTCTGTTCCATTTTGGCACTATGCCGTTTTGGAACACCTTGTTCATTTTCTGACTGGCGGTTTTTGGCATTATGCCGTTTTCCTACACCTAAAGAAAAAGACTGTCCTGTGGCTTCCTCTTGAGTCTTAACGTCATCCCATTAGCATCTATTACGGACACCTTTAAGTAGCCTCTACATAGCCAGTAGCTTCAGGGCGTAAGCCTTATCTTCTTCAGACAGGTCCTCAATGAATAGTCTAATTCTCGCTTGGGAGTGAGTCTCAGAAAAAGACGGACCTGTGGCCTCTTCCTGCACCTCTACGTCTTCTTCTACGTCATCCCAAGGACAATCCGCTACCTTAGCCTCTGTTATATGTGCGAATACTGTAGGCTGTTCCTCTGGGGATTCGATAGAGCTGCCTGTATCATCAGGGGTCGCTGGGGTTTCTTTAGAGACTTCCTCTTGCTGCTCATTGGCTGGTTTAGCAGAAAGGCTCACTGAGCTTTTTCGCTTAAGAATACCGCTTACAGTTGTTTGACCGCATCCTATCCGTTTAGCGATCTCTGCTTGAGTAAGGCCCTCATCTGATAAAGTGGTTATTCCAAAGTCACGTGAACGTGTAAGCTCACCTCTAACCTCTTCTGTAGCTCTCTTATATGTAGCTGAAGAGCATTTGACAACACTCATGATTTCCTTTTTATCTAACGTGTACTTATCTTTAAGGAATCGCATACGGTCTACTTCAAGTAGCTTTCTGATTGTTGAGTGAATGTCGCTACTCGTACGCTTAAGACCATGATTAGCGTTGACCCCAGCAGCAGCGATAATAGCGTCAGCCATTGTGGCAAATTCAGAGTAACGGATAGCTACATTCTCTAGGTCTACCTCTACAGGTATCTCGTTCTGTTTTGTGAGCCAGTCGATAGCGTTAAGTCTGTGGAAACCATCAATAGGAACGTACTCACCTGTTTCCTGTACCAGTGCAACCCATGGTAGCTCTGTGAAGGTCCCAGTGTCAGCGTATGAGTATGCTAGGTCCTTCACGTGAGTCATATCTTCACCCAGTGCGCGTAGTTGAGTTGGAGCGTCTAGGTTGATTTTAGATAAAGCAATAGTGTTCATTTTCTGTCCCTTACTATGGAATACGTTAAGAAATATCTTAGTGGTAGCGTTGTGCTTGAGGGGGAGGCTAGAAGTCTGAGACAGTAGCTATATGACCATCTACACTCTTGAGCTGTTCTACGCTGAGAGCTTTCAATTGACGTGTTATAGACTCAATAAGGTTGGCCTTACGTTTCATCATGCGTTCATTTTCCGCATCATGCGCTTTTTGAACACCTTGACTCTCCCCACTTATTGATTGTGTAATTTTGGCACTATGCCGTTTTTGCACAGATGAGCCATCTAGGGTTTCATCATGAGTCATTTTGCTCACTGAGCGGTTTGACTCACTGAGGTCCTGTAGAGGGTCTACTGACTGAGGAATTATGCCATCATGGCGTTTTTCCTCACCAAGACCATCTAGACATTAATCTTGAGTCGTTTTGCTCACTGAGCGTTTTGACTCACTCAGAATCCTACTAATAGTCTTTTGGGGTACACCTGTTCTATGTTGAATCTCACGTTGAGAGATACCTTCATAATCTAAGCGTTTGACCTCAAAGTCACGAGCATTGGTAAGTTCCCTACGGATTTCCTCTGTAGCTCTCCTGTAGGTTGCAGAGGAACAATTGACCACCTTCATGATAGCGTCACTATCTAGTGTGTATTTGGTCTTTGAGAAACCTATGCGGTCTACCTCTAGTAGCTTTTGGATTGCGTTTTGTATATCCGTACTCTTACGCTTTAGACCATGACTAGCGTTGACCCCAGCAGCAGCTACGATAGCCTCAGGCATAGTGTCAAACTCAGAGAGTCTTACTGAGACATTATCGAGGTCTACCTGACACTCAATGTCCTCTTGTTCTGCTAACCATTGAAGGGCCGTTAACCTATGGAAACCATCAATAGGTACATATTCGTTTGTGTCTTTAATCAGGGCTACCCATGGTAGTTCCTTGAAGGACCCAGTGTCAGCGAATGAATGCGCTAGGTCTTCTACGTGGCTCATGTCTTCACCTGAGGACCTCAACTGGGTAGGGGCCTTAAGGTCAATCTTTGAGAGTGCAATAGTGTTCATGTGTGTGGTGTTCCTTGTTTGTTTATGTCTTAGGGGAGAGACCTGAGGGAGTTGAGGTATGACTCTAGGTGGGTCGTAGCGTATGGCCCTATATGAGGATGACCATATTAATTACAACTCAATAGTCTATGTCTTAGGAGAGGCCCTAGGGACTCCTTAAGGTAGGTAACTAATATTGATATTATTAGTAGGTCTAACCTCAACGGTCCCTAAGGGTATCTTTAGGTATCTACCCTAATGTCTTTCCACTTTGTTCTAATAGTCAGGGATTATTCAAAACAGGGTATATATCGAGTGATATTCAGACAGTCAAAGAGGCTACGCTGCGAGGTCTAGACGAGTCATTAAAAAGGGGGCAATACCGTGATAACTTCACTGTATAACTTACATGACCCATTACTTGTCCTTTCTACTGATATTCAAAATGGTAGCCCTTGCGACTCCATATTCTTTACTTAATTTGACCTTGCTGACTCCATTAGCCAACTTGTCACGAATCTCTTGTTCTTGCTCTTTGGTGAGCTTAGGCTTACGACCACCATAGTTACCCGTAGCCGCTTTGCCTTCTTGGGTCCTAGTCACGATGAAGTTTCTCTCTAGCTCTGCGAACATCCCTAGGAGTTGGACCATAGCCTTGCTTAAAGCGTCTGACTTGTTGGTGTCTATAGATTGGTCAATGGTTACGAGGTTGACCCCACGCTCTACCAAGGTATCGAGACAGACTAATACCTGAGACAGAGACCTACCAAGTCTATCCAGCTTAGTGACAACAACAGTGTCACCTTCACGGACATACTTCAGTAATGCCTCAAGAGCCTCTTTGTTAGTTGCCTCTTTGCCTGAATGCTTTCCCTTGAATATCTTCTTGCATCCGTAAGCCTCTAGCTTATCTATTTGCTGTGTGAGGTCTTGTTGCTGGGTAGACACCCTTGCATAGCCTACGAATTCCATAAGTGTGCTTCTCTATGTCAAAAACTTAAGAGATTCTTACAGCGTAGCTATCTAGTGTCAATAACTTTGACTATTTAATTTATGACAGCGTTAGGTTTATGGTGTGAGATTGTGACAGGTAGATGATTATTTTTTTTAAATGCAAAAGCACACAACATACGTTTTGCAGTATCTGATTAAAGGATGCTAATCTAATTTAGATTGAAAAAAACACTACAAGGATGTAACCATGCGTTTAGTATTTCTCTTATCGGTTTTGTTTATTCAAGCTTGTGTCGTCAAAGTTGGTGACCACACTCCACGAGTTAACACTTCCGTTAGTAGCCTAGCCTCAGAAGATTCTTCTACTTTCAAAAGTTACGTCTTAATCCCAAGCTCCAATAGCGTTTCAATCAACGACCTACAGTTCAAAGAGTATTCAAGTTACGTCAAAAGGTTACTCAAGAAGAACGGCTATAAAGATTCTCAAGATAAAGAGAATCCAGACTTAGTTATCTTTGTGGGTTATGGAATAGGTGAGCCAGAACAGAGCCAATATACTTACAGTATGCCAATTTTTGGTACAACCCCAACTGGTGTATACACTCTTAACGCAACTTCAACTAATAACGGTGGGACTACACAACTAGATGGAACTTTGACTCAACAAAGAGCCTTAGCTGTCACTGGTTATTCTACACATACTAATATCAGAACTAACTACACTCGTCATCTTGAGCTATATGCGGTAAACCTTTCTGAGTACCAATTAACGGGTGAAGTATTGCCTGTTTGGCAGTCGACTGTCGTTAGTCGAGGAAGTAATGGAGATCTCAGATACGTGTTTCCATACCTTGTAGCGGCTCTTGATGGTTTAGTTGGAATCGATAGTGGCAGTTCAGTTGACGTAACTGTTAGACAGGACAGTTTGGTAAAACGGTATGTTCAAGGGTTAGAGTCAATAATACCTTCTGACTAAGGTTAGGTTACAGTAAAAAAATGACCAAAAATAAAACACGTTTTTGTTTAAAGTCACGGAACGACGCAATCGTCACTTAGGGTTATTACCTCGCCCCCTCCCCCTGTGCCCTACAGAAGATCCTGAGAAGATCTATGAGAAGACTTTGAGAGTGACCAGACCATAGGCATACCCGACCCATTACGAGATCGTAGAGACGCTTACAGAGCTTATTTTATAGAGTGAAATTTAAGGGTGGCTAATAAGGAGCTGATGGAATATTGTAAAAGGAGATTAAGGAAATGGTGTGAAACTAACCGTGATACAAAACGTACCACAGTTAGTCTCAGAAGGCTTGTAAGCCCTTGATTTATAAGGGCCTAAAAAGCGGGGCGATTCTTACATCATGCCGCCCATTCCGCCCATACCGCCCATATCAGGCATTGCAGGCGCGTCTTCTTTAGGTAGTTCAGCTACCATCGCTTCAGTTGTGATCATTAGTGAAGCAATTGAAGATGCGAACTGTAGTGCAGAGCGCGTTACTTTAGTTGGGTCAAGGATACCCATCTCTAGCATGTCGCCGTAAGTGTCGTTACCTGCGTTGTAACCGTAGTTACCTTCGCCGTTCTTCACTTCGTTAACTACTACAGATGCTTCTGCACCTGAGTTGATAGAGATTTGACGTAGAGGCGCTTCCATTGCACGTAGTGCAAGCTTAATACCTACGGTTTGGTCGTCGTTGTCGCCAGTAAGGTCAGCAAGTTTAGCTGCCGCACGAACTAGTGCTACACCACCACCAGGTACCACACCTTCTTCAACCGCTGCGCGAGTTGCATGTAGTGCATCTTCTACGCGGTCTTTCTTCTCTTTCATTTCAACTTCAGTTGCTGCACCAACTTTAATTACTGCAACACCGCCTGAAAGCTTAGCTAGACGCTCTTGAAGCTTCTCTTTGTCGTAGTCAGACGTAGACTCTTCAATTTGACCTTTGATTTGAGCACAACGGCCTTCAATCGCTTCTTGGTCGCCGTTACCGTCAACAACAGTGGTGTTGTCTTTGTTGATAACTACGCGCTTAGCAGTACCAAGGTCTTCTAGTTGAACTTTTTCAAGGTCTAGACCAATTTCTTCAGAGATTACTGTACCGCCAGTTAGGATAGCGATGTCTTGAAGCATTGCTTTACGACGGTCACCAAAACCAGGTGCTTTAACCGCTGCAACTTTAACAATACCGCGCATGTTGTTAACTACTAGTGTAGCAAGCGCTTCGCCTTCAACATCTTCAGCGATGATCATTAGCGGCTTACCAGCTTTCGCTACGCCTTCAAGGGTAGGAAGTAGTTCGCGGATGTTAGAGATTTTCTTATCAACCAATAGGATGAACGGGTTGTCTAGTTCAACAGTACCGTTTTCTTGGTTGTTGATGAAGTATGGAGATAGGTAACCGCGGTCGAACTGCATACCTTCAACAACGTCTAATTCGTTTTGAAGTGCCTGACCTTCTTCTACAGTAATAACACCTTCTTTACCTACTTTTTCCATTGCTTGAGCAATGATATCGCCAACTTCTGAATCAGAGTTTGCAGAGATAGTACCTACTTGAGCAATAGACTTGCTGTCAGCACAGTCAGTAGACAGAGCTTTAAGCTCTTCAACTGCTGCCGCAACCGCTTTGTCGATACCGCGCTTAAGATCCATTGGGTTCATACCCGCTGCAACGCTCTTAAGACCTTCAGTAACGATTGCTTGAGCAAGTACAGTAGCAGTAGTTGTACCGTCACCCGCTTCGTCGTTCGCTTTAGACGCTACTTCTTTTACCATCTGCGCGCCCATGTTCTCGAACTTGTCTTCAAGCTCGATTTCTTTCGCTACAGACACACCATCTTTAGTGATGGTCGGTGCACCGAAAGACTTGTCTAGAACAACGTTACGGCCTTTTGGACCTAGTGTTACTTTAACTGCGTTAGCTAGTGTGTTTACGCCTTTTAGCATTTTGCTGCGAGCGTCATCACCAAAACGTACTTCTTTAGCTGCCATGATTAAATTCCTCTAAAATTCGTTTTAACGTTAGTTGTAATTACTCAACAATCGCTAGAATGTCGCTTTCGCTTAGGATAAGTACTTCTTCACCATCCAGCTTTTCTGTTTTAACGCCGTAACCGTCGTTGAAAATAACGGTGTCGCCTACTTTAACGTCTAGCGCTTTAACTTCGCCGTTCTCAAGAATGCGACCGTTACCTACTGCGATTACTTCGCCGCGTGTAGATTTTTCTGCTGCAGAACCAGTCAGAACGATACCGCCTGCAGATTTGCTTTCTTGCTCTGCGCGCTTAAGGATTACGCGGTCGTGTAAAGGACGAATTGCCATTTTCAAGTCTCCTGAAAATTCCACTATTCAAATGAATGTAATTATCGACATTCAGACTATCTAAACGTCGCGTGTTTAAGGTTGCTCATTGCTGAGCTGTTAAAATCGTTTCTGCACGGATAGATGGGGTAGTACCCAGATAACTTCAAGGGTTTTTAAGCAAAAAAATGTAAAAAAATTGATTTTTTCGCTAAATACTTATTTTTATTAAATATGTAAACGCCGTTTATCGCCGTAATCGGCGCTCATAACCTGATGGAAGGTGTGGAGAGGCTAGAGCCTGTTGACCTTTGCTATACATCAAAGGTCAACGGTCGATAGTTATTTTAAGCGCTTATCCGGGTCGTTGGTGGTGTGATCGGTGTATTCGCCTTCGAACACATCACCATCACTATTGGGCGAGTTAGGGCGGTCTCCAAAAGGACTTTGCCCAAATGGCGACTGACCTTGCCCAAAGCCAGCTGCGCCTCCTCCCATACCAGGTGTGACAATGCGCATTTTCATGTGCTTACTAACTTGAGCTGCAAAAAAGTGGCGAGAGCCTGGCATTGCTAGCAAAAAGCCAAAGATATCGGTAATGAACCCTGGGGTAACCAGAAGAATACCCGCAACCACCAGCATCAAACCTTCAACCAACTCTTTTCCTGGCACTTCATTTCGCTGCATTTTTTCTTGTGCAGTTTGCAGTGTACTCACGCCTTCGCGTTTAACAAAGTAAGCACCAATAAAGGCAGAAAGAAGTACCAAGCCAACGGTATTCCAACCACCGATCACGCTGCCCACATTTATCAGCAACGCAATCTCTAAAATAGGTAATAGGGCAAACAGTATAAATAAAACCCGCAAAATGCTTCCTCTTTCATGTATTCCTAACCTGTTATAGGGTCTTTGTACGTAATAACAAGAAAAGGTGCCCACCCTTTCGCTTAAATAGCCACGTAAAGCGACCGATAACGACCGTGATATACTTTCGCTGTGAAAGAATAGTGCGGGCTTTCAGGTCTATTACACATCGACCCATTAACAAAGTAACAGGCGCGAGATAAGTAGGAAAAGTTTATGACAATAAAGCTTGTATTATGTACCACGCCAGATGAAAAGACAGCGCAATTAATTGCCAGTACGCTTGTTGAAGATAAGCTTGCTGCCTGCGTTAACATTATTAAAGGTATTGAGTCTGTGTATGAGTGGCAGGGAAAAATAGAAACCGACACCGAATGTCAGTTACTCATTAAAACAAATACACAATACGTTTTGCAGGCGTTTGATAAGGTAAGTGAACTTCACCCCTATGACGTACCAGAATGGTTAGAACTTAACGCTGAAGCCAGCAGCGCTTATGGGCATTGGCTACAAAACACACTGCAGCGCTAACTGAACCCGTATTTTCTTAACAAGAATAACTAAGACGTAAAAATAGATTAAAATGAATGACAACCTTATGACTACCCTTTTGCCTTCGCCTTGCCTATCGTTGGCTTCGCTGTTTCGTCGCTTTATTGCGTCCGTATTGTCAGTGCTTTGTTTGATGTCGCTGTTAGTTACGTTTGCGTTCGCACAAGTGCCAAGTGCTTTTGACGACCCATTTGCAAATGAGCCCCAATTTCTCGATGTTGACCAAGCGTTTGCTTTTGACTTTAGTCAACAAGATAACGTTCTTACTTTAAATTTCGACATTGCTGACGGCTACTACTTATACCTTAAACAGTTTAAGTTTGTGGCTAAACAAGCCGAAATTGGCGAGCCTGTTTACCCAAGCGGGGTGATGATTGAAGATGAGTTCTTTGGTGAGTCTGAAGTATTTTACAACGGCGTATCTATTACCCTACCCATTGAGTCAGCACTCAGTGACGGCGTAGTTAAAATTCGCTATCAAGGGTGCGCTGATGCCGGCCTTTGCTACCCGCCCACCGTAAAAGTAGTGTATTTAAATGAAGTCGGAAGCAATACGGCAGCAAACGCTGATGCGACAACAGAATCAAATAGCGCGTCCACATCGTCGTCTTCACAAAGCGAGCAGTTCGATTTAGCGCAAAAGCTTATCGATAAAGATAACCTGCCCCTTACCCTCGCCCTCTTTTTTGCCTTAGGCGTGGGCTTGGCGTTTACTCCTTGCGTGTTCCCTATGTATCCCATTGTGTCGGGCATTGTGATTGGTCAGGGTAAACCAAAAACCGCGTCCCATTCATTTTGGCTAACCTTTGTTTATGTGCAGGGTATGGCAATAACGTATTCGCTGTTGGGGTTGGTGGTCGCCGTAGCAGGCGCGCAGTTTCAGGCCGCACTGCAACATCCCGCAATATTGGGTGTGTTTATAGTGCTCTTCGTGGCCCTCGCCATCGCCTTATTTGGTGGTTTCGACATTCAGCTTCCGGCGAAGTATCAAGAAAAACTCACTCACATGAGTAACAGCCAAACGCCTGGCAGTTTCGCAGGCGTGTTTGTTATGGGTGTGCTGTCGGGCCTTATTGCTTCGCCCTGCACTACCGCCCCGCTCACCGGCATATTGTTATTCATTGCGCAAACTGGCGATATGACGCTGGGCTTCATTTCCCTTTACTTACTGAGTATTGGCATGGGCGTACCGCTTATTTTGTTTGGCATGACAGGGGGTAAGCTTTTACCAAAAGCCGGTAATTGGATGAATGTAGTTAAGGTGACATTCGGCTTTATGATGCTTGCTGTGGCTATTGTGTTTATTGAGCGCTTATACACCAGCCCATACACGGCATTTTTGTGGGCGCTACTTGGCTTTGGTTTATTCGGCTATTACTGGGTTATTAATCGCGCTTCGCCAAACTCGTTAATAAAACTTGCCCGCGCGGTTATTGTGGCCATGGGTATTATGGGCAGCGCCGGGCTTACCTATCAGGCGGGTATCAATACTGGTCTTTGGGGCGAGCACGCTGAGATAGTCCACTCGAGCCACCCAGAGTTTGTTGTGGCAAGAGATTTGACTGATTTACGCCATAAAATAGCGGCAGCCAACGGGGAAGGAAAAACCGTGATGGTCGACTTGTACGCCGACTGGTGTGTGGCGTGTAAAGAGTTTGAGAAATACACCTTCCCAGACGAAAAAGTGGTTTCAGCGCTTAGCAATACGGTATGGATGCAAATGGATCTTACCGACAACACCCCTGAGCGGCAGGAGATTTTTGATACTTTTAACGTGCTCGGCCTTCCCACTATTTTATTTTTCGACGCAAACGGCGATGAACTGGCTAAAGCCCGGGTGACAGGTTTTATGAAAGCAGATGCTTTTGCCCGTCACGTAAACGAATGGCTTAACGATGCCCCCGTAACTCGTGACAGCAAGCATGAGCCCGGTAACTAGGTTGTCATCACACAGTACTTGCCATCCGGCCTTTATTGTTAGCGATAAGGGCCGCCTTAAAGCGAGCTTCTTATTTTTAGCCTTTTTGTGTGTTTCACTTTTACTGCCTTCGCCCACTTTCGCTGAAACAGAGGTGAAAACGTCGGGGTGCTTTGATAAGGCTCGGTTCTGCTTTGAACTTACCCCTTCGTCCGGTTCACTTTATTTAGTCTCAGTAAAACGAAAAATTGCGATGCCCGTCGCGCTTACTTTGTATTCAGATAAGCTGTTTCAAATTCCATCTAGCTTAGAAGCCCTTAAGCCCAAGGCTCACGTAAATGCATTTTTAAATACGGATGATGCGGTGCCTTTAGGTGTGGTAAAAAAAGCGAACGCTTTCTGGCACACTATGCGCGTTAAGTGGACGGCAGGGCAAATTGATGCCCAGCATGACCGCGATTATGCTTATTACTCCCCTTTACAGCCAGCGAGCGCATACCGCATTGTTCAAGGCTTTAACGGCAGCTTCAGTCATTCGGGAGCATCGCGGTATGCATTAGATTTTGCCGCGCCCGTGGGTACGCCTATTTTGGCCGCGCGAGCCGGAGTGGTAATAGATACCAAAGACGATGGCACGAAGGGTGGGCCGCACAGTCGATTAGCTAAACACGCCAACTATGTCGCCATTTTGCATAGCGATGGCACTACGGGTGAGTATTACCACCTCAAGCACGAAGGCGTCGTGGTAGAACGAGGGCAAACCGTACAGCAAGGCCAGTTGATTGGCTATACGGGAAATACGGGCTTCTCTTCTTTGCCTCACCTTCACTTTGGTATTTATGTAGCCAAATTCCACGGTAAATACGTCAGTGTTCCCTTTTCACTCACCGACATCTCTCAATAAGGCAGCATGCTGCGCTTTCAGGCCAAATCCGCACACAAACTTTGCGGCGAAAACACCTGATTAGACCAGTATTTTGCTGCGAAATCTTTATCTATCACTATAATCAGCAGTTAATCTAATAAACGAGCAAATAAATTGGCTTTTTTTCGTGCAACTGTCATAAAAGTTTGTTGAAATGGCAATAACAATGACATTTTCCCGAAGATAGCAGCAAACTAATGAATATTTTGTTATTAAACGGCCCTAACCTAAACATGTTAGGCCAAAGAGAACCCGACAAATACGGCACACAGACCCTGCAAGACATCGTGGATGATTTGCAGGCGCAAGCTGAGTCGAGCAACGTGACGTTAACGCATTTTCAGTCTAACGCGGAACACGCGATGATCGAACGTGTGCACGCCGCTATGGGTTCTGTCGACGCCATTATCATTAATCCTGCTGCCTTCACGCACACCAGTGTCGCCCTTCGCGACGCGTTGTTAAGTGTCAATATCCCGTTTATTGAAGTGCATTTGTCGAACGTTCACGCCCGTGAGCCGTTTCGTCACCATTCCTATTTTTCTGATGTTGCAGCCGGCGTCATTGTTGGCCTTGGTGCCATGGGTTACTCGCTCGCGCTAACTGCAGCAATCAATTTAACGAAATCGCAAAAATAACGCAGAGACAGAACATGGATATTAGAAAGATTAAAAAACTCATCGAGCTAGTTGAAGAATCTGGCATTGCCGAGCTAGAGATCACAGAAGGCGAAGAGTCTGTACGCATCCACCGTGGTCCTACTGGTGTTCAGGCACCTATGAATTACAGCTTTGCTGCCCCTGCTGCACCACAAATGGCCCCAGCGCCAGCTGCGGCTGCAACTACCGCGTCAGAAGCGCCCGCTGCCGAGCCTGCTCAGCCAGATGGTCACGTAGTTAAGTCTCCAATGGTAGGTACATTCTACCGTGCGTCTTCTCCTACGGCTAAACCGTTCGCAGAAGTAGGCCAGCAAGTAAAAGTTGGCGATACGCTGTGTATCGTTGAAGCAATGAAGATGATGAACCAAATTGAAGCAGATAAAGCAGGTGTGGTTAAGGCAATCTTGGTTGAAAACCAAGACCCTGTAGAATTCGACCAACCTATGTTCATCATTGAATAAGCGAGTGCTTAACTATGCTAGATAAAGTACTTATAGCTAACCGTGGCGAGATTGCCCTACGTATTTTGAGAGCCTGTAAAGAACTAGGCATCAAAACCGTAGCCGTGCACTCTACGGCGGATAAAAACTTGAAGCACGTGTTGCTAGCTGATGAATCAATTTGTATTGGTAAAGCATCGGCAACCGAAAGCTACCTTAATATTCCTCGCATTATTGCGGCGGCCGAGGTCACAAATTCAATCGCTATTCACCCTGGTTACGGTTTCCTAGCGGAAAACGCAGACTTCGCTGAAGCGGTGGAAAAGAGCGGCTTTATTTTCATTGGCCCTAAAGCTGAAACTATTAACCTTATGGGCGACAAGGTTTCTGCTATCAACGCCATGAAAAAAGCTGGCGTACCTTGTGTACCTGGCTCAGACGGCCCGCTAACAGACGACGCCGAGCGCAACAGAGCCATTGCAAAGCGCATTGGTTACCCAATCATCGTTAAAGCCGCTGGCGGCGGCGGTGGTCGTGGTATGCGCGTAGTTCGCAGCGAAAGTGAACTTGTAAAGGCCATTGAGACCACGCAAGCGGAAGCTGGCGCAGCCTTTGGTAACGCAACGGTTTACATGGAAAAGTTCCTTGAAAACCCGCGTCACGTAGAAATTCAGGTACTAGCCGATGGACAAGGTAACGCCATTCACCTAGGTGAGCGTGACTGTTCAATGCAGCGTCGTCACCAGAAAGTGGTTGAAGAAGCACCGGCACCGGGTATTTCTGAGCAAATGCGTGCAAAAATAGGCGATCGCTGCCGTCGAGCCTGTATCGAAATTGGTTATCGCGGCGCAGGTACTTTCGAGTTCCTATACGAAAACGGCGAGTTTTATTTCATTGAAATGAATACCCGTATTCAGGTAGAACACCCAGTATCTGAAATGATCACTGGCGTTGACCTTATTAAAGAGCAGCTTCGCATTGCCGCAGGTCAGCCACTGTCAATTGATCAGTCGCAAATTCAAATTCGTGGCCACGCTATTGAATGTCGAATTAACGCAGAAGACCCACAAACCTTTATTCCTAGCCCTGGTCCTATCGATATGTTCCATGCGCCGGGTGGTTTAGGTATTCGCTGGGAGTCGCATATTTACGCGGGCTATCACGTACCGCCTTACTACGATTCAATGATTGGTAAGCTTATCACTTATGGTGAAAGCCGCGACGAAGCGATTGCTCGTATGCGCCACGCCCTTGAAGAGATTGTGGTTGAAGGTATTAAAACGAATATCCCGCTTCAGCGCGCCATTATGGCCGATGAAAACTTCTTCGCAGGTGGAACCAACATCCACTACCTAGAGAAGAAGTTAGGCTTAGCCTAATCCCCCCTTTGGGCTACACGGTGTTTTTTGTGTAGCCCAATTTTCTCCCTTTCATACCCCTATTCGCTATTCGCTATTCGCTATTCGCTATTCGCTATTCGCTATTCGCTATTCGCTATTCAGCGTGTTCTATTTTTCCGATTAGCACAATCAAATTTTAACGATTTTACTATTTAATATACCGCTTTATACTGCATACAAGTTTTAAGACATCTCCCTAAGTTCAATCTTTTTGTGTGTTTACCCTTATTGGAGTCCCACTCCACTTGTGCCGGCATCCCTGCCGGCTTTTTTTTGCAATTTTTGCGTTAAACGACGTTGCATATGCACTAATTAATTAGATTTAATGTATAAACCAATTAATTACGTTGTTTAGGGCTAGGCAGGTGCGACCCCCTTTCTTATTTGTTTTACTGCTCACCACTATTACTGGTACCAAAGCGTTTGGAGAACAAATAGCGCCCACCTTCTCACAGAAACTCGATATTCAGGTACGCTACGACAATCGCTCCAACCGCCCTAGCCGCGAACAATATCGACTGCGCTATTACCCGTCTATTGCGCTAAACGCTTCATGGTCTATCAATAGCTTTATCGTTACAGGTGAAGATTTTTCTTCTAGCCACAATACTTTTGGCAAAGAAAGTACGGACTACCTTTACGCAAGGCGCCTTTACTTAAGGCACGAAACCCATTCTGGAAAAACCGAGCTAGGTGTTATTCCTACTTACAAAGGCAGGGTTTCTTCTACCGGCCTATCAAAAGACGGCTGGATAACTGGAGTTCGCCATGTAATTCAGTTGAAAAACGACTCGGCCATAGAAGTGGTGTTGGGCCAATTAGCTAATGCACAAGCCAATGAGGCATTAAGTGTAGGCGGGGAAGATCAATACTTTGAAGTGGAATACTCGGCGAATATGGGGCAGCGCCATAGCTATGAAGCCAGTTTCGAACGCATGCTAGACGGCACGTTTGTTAGAGGAGAGTATCGCTTTCGTATCAACCAACAAGACACTGCATTTATAGAGTGGGTACAGCGCACCGATAAAGGTGCTGCAAAAATTGTGGTAGGCAAAAGTGGCGTGTTTAGCACGAACGTTCTCGATACAGCCTACCCCATTGAATACTTCGCCTATTACTCGTATATCAATAGAAATTTCGGGGCCCGAGCGGAACTTATCGAAGACTTTCTTGGTACCGGCCATGGCGGCTCACTTGAATTCAGCGGCTTAATTTTACAAAAGTATGAAGTAGAGTGGTTTGTAAGGGCCGATGTCGTAGATAGCATAAGCCGCTTACTTGCGGGCGTTAAAGTGGCGTTTTAAGCGCAATTTTCAACAAATAAAAAAGGCCCATCAAACGATGGGCCAAACAGCAAGAACGCGTACACACTTTAACAGTGCATAATAGATTACGGGTGGTCGCTTCAAGGGGTTCAAACGTAGTGGATTACGTATTTTTAATGTCACTGGCTTTATTCGCCATGCGGCTTTTATTACAATCAAAGTGTAGGGCTGATATTTTCAGCGCGTAGATAGTGATTTACCCAAAAAAGGTGTTTTTGTGCCTAGCCGATACGCCCAATTTAAAGAAAAGCTTCCCATTTCCCTTCTTTCAGATGAAACTCTGCTCGCTTTTAGGGTGCTCTTAGATGAGCCTTTGGATATTGTTGACTTTGCCCAAGATATTGCAGATCTAGCCCAATATCCCGAACGCTTGAAAGACAGCTATCGAAAAGAGTGGGAAGCCTACGTCATTAAAGCATTGGCTTTCGAGATAAGGCAGCACGACGATCTTTCACCGGCCGAGTTTATCGATTTGATGATGGAGAAAGTCGAAGACGTTCAGCAAAATAACGACACCTACCACAATTTATTGCGTCAGGTTCATCATGCTAAAGGTATTTTGCAGTCAGAAAATACCATCGTATTTCCGACGCCACTGCGCCAACAGCTTACTGCCTTTCTGCTGCCAATCACCACAATACCGACGCCAAAAAAGTGATGTTTATAAAGGCATGCGCGAATATTACGCTGCGAAAATAGGTAAGCATTGCGGCGGCGCTATTTGCGCGCTACTTATTTGCACTTTTATATTTATACTGTGAAGGGCAATAACCTCTGTCTACGCCTTCAGGACGCAAGCTTGCGTGTTTGGTTTTTCTGCCAGATACACGCTCTCGCCAATTCTTAAACGTTTTCTGCTTAAGATTTTTGCGCATGAGCTTGATCACCTCTTTTTCAGGTAGTCCGAACAGGCGCTCGATTGCTTCAAACGGCGTGCGATCTTCCCACGCCATTTCAATAATGCGTGACTCTTGTTCTTCTGATAATGCCATCTCTAACGTCTCAACATACATACTTAACCCCCAATAAATACTATATTAAAGGTCATTTCGTTCAGTTATGGCCCGTGAAAAGCGCCTGCGATAAAGCTAAACATTATCACCAACACTGAAGCCTTCATCATCTTTCTCAAATGCTAGCTTAAGAAGCTCTGCAGCCGCTTTAGCGTCGCTTAGCGCGCGGTGATGTTGCTCCATGTCGATATGAAAATGCTTAGTCAGGTTTGCCAATGAATAAGAAGATAACCCCGGGTGGGTGCGGCGCATCTCCCGCACAGTACACATTTTAGGCCGCCTGAACGACTGCTCTAATCTCGCAAATTCCTGTTTAATAAACCCATAGTCAAAATTTACGTTATGCGCGACAAACACAGCATCTTCGGTAAAGCTGGCGATATGATCGGCTACTTCTGCGAAAAGCGGTGCATCGGCAACCATATCGTCAGAGATACCCGTAAGACGCGTGATACTACTTGGTATTCGTCGCTGTGGGTTGAGTAAGGTTTGAAACCTATCTACCTCTTTTCCCCCAACTAGCTTAACCATGCCTATTTCAGTAATACGGTTATAGCTGTTATTCCCGCCCGTAGTTTCAATGTCTACCACAACATAGGGCTGCGCTGGGTCGCGAACCCAATTTACCGTGGTAACAGCCACGTCGAATCCGGCTTGCTGTAGACGCTGAATAGAAACCAATTGATTCCGGCGCAGTTGATCGCCCGGCGCCTTTATTTCTTCAAAGCGAAGCGAATCATCCAATACCATAATATCGGGAAAACCGTCTCGCAGGCTTTCAAAGTCTTTGCTCATCATGCGAAGTAATGCGTATATCGCACTCAGCGAACCGTGCTCTATAAGCGCCTCAATAGGAGTCAGCAAATGGCTCGACCACATAAATAAGCTGTTTACTTTACCGTAGTGTTGGGTCGCCATTTTATGTATGTGAAAGCGCAGCTTTTCTTTGCTATCAAGCGCATCGAGTAAAGTCTCGATGCTATCTTCAAACTTTGCATAAAAATTATTTTGCTTCAGCGACAGCGGCCTTCTATCAAATTCCGTGACCAGAGTATCTTCTTCATAAAGCTGCTTCCAAAAAGTGAGGCCAAACAAACTGCGCCATAAACGGTTCTCTGTTCGCCACCCTTGAACTCCCTGTCTGGCATAATGCGCCAGCACTCCCCGCTCTACCTGCTGATTTTGACTAACATCTATGGCTAAGGTTCTACTTGCGTTTCTCAGCATGTCGGTAACGGTGCTGGTGCGCTTTTTATGATATTTGCGGGCATAAAAGTCTTCCGCAAAAGCCAGCAAGGTATCTGACTGGGGATTATCTATGATGTGCTCTAAAGCGCGTCGAACTTCACCGTCGTTACCGTCTTTATAGCTTTCTCTTAGCCACTTTTCTTTTGCTTTATCGCTTTGCGCTAATGCCAGTATGTTAAGCCCCTTATCGCGGTTAACCTCAAGTACTTTAAGCCCTAGTGCGTAAAGTAGCTGGTCGCGATAAAAACTGGCTGACACCCCTTCTGTTTCTGGGAATTCGCTATCTGCAAGCGATAACAATGTCTCATGGTTATAGAAGGCAAGCTGGCTTGAATGATTGGCATAAAACCACGCGGCCAGTGCATCGTCTTTACTTTCAAAGCGCGCGGTGTCGGTAACAGAATCAGAGCGTGTTCTCATTACCCCAAGGTCGCGCATAGAAAACTGATTTAAACGGCTTTTTGTGTTACCAAAATAAATAAACAATAAGAAGCGCAGGGCACTATCGAATAAACACACTAAGTAGCTTTCAAGTGAAAAACTTTCTGGCCATCCTCGGGCAGTAATTTGCTCACTCAGTAAGTTGACGAGTTTAGGTTTTCTCTGAGAAACAAGACCTTGAATGCTGCCGTATTCTGACAAAAGCGCGAGCAGGGCATCTTTTGTCAAAACCCCAGCAATGTCATTAAGCGTAGCGTGAGTTAAATCGCCAAACCAGCCGTCCTTAATTAAACAGTCAATTTGATGTTGAGGGGCAACAATTTCACCATAATTGAACTGCATTCTATCTATCACTGCATATTTGCGATTAGCCGCGCGAACCACAATACACTGCTTGTCCTCATCAAGGGCTTTGAAACGCTGGATAAAGCGCACAGCTTCACTGCTTAATAACGACTGGCTCGCCCCTTCAAAGAACGCGAGAAATTCATGAAAATGTGTCAGGTAATAACGGGGCGGTAAATCTTTTCGCATGGTGCATCTTTGGCTATGAAATCGGCAACAGTGTATATTTATACAGCCCAATTAATCAAATTAAATACGCCTATTTTAGTTATTGATTCCCTGTTTAAACTCGCACTCGCTGTTTCGATACCCATTGAAAAAAAGCCGCAAGCTGCGAATCGTCTAATAGATGCTGTAAACTATTGTAGTGTTTGGCCAGCGCCATTTCATCGTAGAATCGGTGGACACCGCTATGACATTGACGGCAAATATATATGCCGGATTGAAGCTCTGTTTTAGTGTAATGCTTTTTGAAATAATTACGCCGATGCATTTTTTTGGGGATGAGATGATGAAACGTTAAACGGGTCTGTCTTTTACAGCACGGGCATACGCCTATCTTATTCACCACAATTCACCTTTAATAAAATCTACTTCCGTCTGCATCTAGCTTGCGTATGCCTAATCTCGCTCTCGCTTAGGCGCGCCTATCGCTTACACTTCTATGCCAGTGAGTAAATCCAGTCTTCTTTGCATTACGTAATAACACCAAATAATGATTACGAAGGCGAACTATTATGAGCTTAACCCGATCTATGGGCTTCTCTTGCCCCTACTGTATGGCACCAAACGATGTGGAAATAGATGAAGTTAACGACGTAGGTCAAGTACAGGTTCTTGATTGTCAGGTATGCTGCCAACCCATAGAGTTAACCGCATACCAAGACGCCGACGATATACACATTGAGGCAGAACGAGAGAATGACTAAGCAGTTTACTCGCAGTGATATAGATGCACTAGCGCAGCGCTATCGGGCCAACCTAATTAACAGCCTATCAGGTTTTAAGTCAGCTACCTTAGTTGGGACGAGTGACGGACAAACCAATAACCTGGCTATTGTCAGCTCTGTTGTTCACGTAGGCGCAAACCCTCCTCTTCTTGGCATGATCATGCGACCTCACACAGTAACGCGCGATACACTTAGCAATATTAAGCAACAAGGTTTCTACACACTCAATCATGTCTCAACTGATTGGGTAGACAAAGCGCACCAAACCTCTGCACGCTACGCGCCAGAAGACAGTGAATTTGATGCCGTAGGCTTAACGCCTGTGTTTAGCGAAACGTTCAGCGCCCCTTACGTTAAGGAGAGTGAGATAAAAATGGGGCTTAAGGTAGCGCAACACTTTACCTTACTAAATGAAACCGAAATGGTCATTGGTGAGATTCAAGAACTTTTTCTACCTGAAGAAATTATTGATACCGAAGGTTACGCCGATATCGAACAAGCGAAAACAGCGTGCATCTCCGGGCTAGACAGCTATCACGGTACCTCGCGTATCGCACAGTTTGCCTACGCTAAGCCGGGCGTAGATTTATCGCAAAAATGAACCTTTTAGCGCAACTTCGGTCTTATTTGCATCAATAAGAGTTGCTATTGCCATATCGAACTCTGAAGTTTATTTAATCTAGATCAAAGGAAAATACGACTTTTCGTTCGATCTTTTTTCAAAAAGAGATAGTATTTAGATATGTAATAAAACCTGCCTCTTTGGGCAGGTTTTTGCGTTTAAAGCGCCGAATAAAAAAGAATCATTATCGTTTCTATCTCTTAAGGAGAATGTTATGAAATCTGTAAACCGCCGAGATTTCTTGAAGTTATCAGGCTCTACAGTTATAGGTCTGACGCTAGGTGGTGTAGCGTTGCGCGCACAAGCTCAAGAACAGCTAAGTGCCGACGACCCAACAGCGAAAGCATTAAACTACACACCGTCGTCTACCGTTGAAGGTTCAAAGTGCGCTAACTGCATGTACGTGCAGGGAGCTGATGGTGAACAATACCGTCCTTGTAACATTTTCCCTAATAAGCTGGTAAATGCGGATGGCTGGTGTAGTGCTTGGGTTAAAAAGCCGGGCTAAGATAGCGGCCACGCTGATAGACGATTGAAAGCCCTCGATATTATCGAGGGCTTTTTTATTGCTTGAAGGATGTATTCACTCCCTTGCGGCAAATGCTTAACGAGGGTCGCTAAGGCCTGCTTCTATACCTTTTAAACGCGGGTTATCAAAGCGCGTGGGTAATAAACCGGGCTTGATAAAAAAGCCGTGTTTTGCTTCAAAAATGCTGCCTATTTCTAGCACTTTCTTATCTTGCCATTTGCCGCCTATGAAACTAATGCCTACCGGAAGATCTTTTACTTGCCCAGCAGGCACAGTTAAATGCGGATAACCGGCAATAGCGGCCAAATACCCAATACCGATGAAGCCCACTGGTGAGTGGTCGCCATATACGCCATCAATTAAAAATGAAGGGCTATTCGAAGGTGCAACCAATACGTCAACATTGTGCTTTGACAATAAGGCGTCTATACCGTTTTCCCCAGCGGTATCTCGGATAAGACGCAGTGCACGTTTGTATTCGTCACTGTCGATAGCAGAAGAGGCTAAGGACTTCTCAAAGATATCTTGGTCAAATAGCGCTAACTCTCTGGGTGTAGCCTGGTTGAACTCGATGAGCTCAGACAGATTTTTAGCGGGAAGCGATGCAGGAGAGTTCGACAGGTACTCGTTAATGCTGTGATGGAACTCGCTTAGCAACACATTGTATGAATCTGCCCAAAAGGAATCCGGCTGAGAAAAATCACTGATATCTACGAGGGTTGCACCAGATGCTTCCAACTGCTTTAACGCTTTTTCATAAACAGCCAATACGTGAGGGTTATCACCTTGTCGGTAGCGCACCACACCAATACGCTTACCTTTTAAGTCTGTGGCAAGCAGCGACGAAGAGGGGATTTCAAGAAGGTGGTCGTCAGCGTTTTTATCGGCGCCAGCCATAACTGAGGCCATTAACCACGCGTCTTGTACACTCGATGTCATTGGCCCTGCGGTGTCCTGGCTAAATGAGATAGGTACAATATGGGTTCTAGAAAGTAAGCCTACGGTTGGTTTGAAACCTACCACTCCGTTAATAGAAGCTGGGCAGATAATAGAGCCATTGGTTTCCGTACCCACGGCGAGGGACGCCAAGCGCAGCGACATAGCCGCTCCCGAACCCGACGAGGAACCACAGGCACTCCTCGATAGCATGTGCGGGTTACGAGTAAGCCCGCCTACCGCGCTCCAACCACTTATTGATGATTCAGAGCGAAAATTTGCCCACTCCGATAAATTAGTTTTACCCAGAACAATGGCACCGGCTGCTTTCAGCTTTGCCACAATGGGTGCATTTCGCCCAGTGTTATTGTTAAGTAGCGCCATCGAGCCCGCCGTTGTAGGCAGTTCATCGCTTTCGATATTATCTTTCAGCAAAACAGGTATACCTGCTAACGGGCCCAGCGTCTTGCCGTTCGCCAGTTGCTTATCAATAGCATTCGCTTCTTCTAGCGCATTGGGGTTCACTGACAACACACTATTTACCTTGCCATCTAGCTGTTCAATACGCGCTAAATAACCTTTTACCAAGGCCGCAGACGTAATCTCGCCACTGGCAATAGCCTGTGCTTGCTGATGTGCGGGTTTACCCAAATAGTATTGCGTTTCGTTCGCTTGGTTTGAGTTAGAGGGGGTTGAGTGAGAAACACACGCCGTACAAATTACGGCAGCGACCAGTAAATACCACTGCTTCAACATAAATCTTTCCTTAACGCATAATCCCAGTGCCTGTTTTTTTACTGTTAAACAAAAACAGCAAGTCACAGACGTTAGAGTAATGATAGTTTGTTATACGTTGTATCAGAAATAGTTCACTGGCTACACAATAAAATGTGTATTTACTGAGTTACTGGGGTTGGCAGCTTATAAAGAAGATTATCCAGTTTATATTTATCTAGCAGCTTCTGATAACGCCCATCATCAATAAAAGCGTGAAGCGTGGCGTTAAATGTTGCTCTTAATTCTGGGTCAGGAATGGCGGCACTATAACTAGAGATAGGAAACAGTTCGTGAAAAACAATGTCGTCATCGGCATAGGCACGACTTTCAGACTTAAAGAAATTAAAGATATTTCTATCGAGAATAGCCACATCTACACTGCCTAGCATCAACATGTCTACTTGCCTATCTTGTCTTGCCATCTCTATATAGGTGGGCTGCGCTGAAACAATCTCACCAAAAGCTTCTCCAAGAAGTGACTGAGCGGTTTGAAAAGCAATAACACTTTTGCCACGCAAATCTTCAATACTATTTATTTCAAGCTTTCTATCAGCCCGAGTCACCGCGACGTTTTGATAAATAATATAGGGGTCTGTCAAGATAGCTTCATCTACGCTATGCGCTGAATTTAGCGTTAGGCCAATATCTACCGTGTTATCTTTAAGCAACCTACTCGTTCGCCCAAAGGGAACATAAATAGGAGACAGGCTATGGCCCATATCGGCCAAAATAGCGCGAATTAAATCGACTTCAAACCCCGAGTGCTCTTGTGAAATAACGTAAGGAGGCTTATTCCATCCAACCACCACGTCGACGTCCCTTGCGCTAGAAGGTATGACGGTAAACACTAAACACAGTAAAAAAAGTATACGCATACGGTTCCTATTGGGTTGAAAACCACACAGCCCGCTTCACTATAGGCGTTTTTTAACATCGCACAACTCGACAAAAGATTAACATTTTAATTATTTTTATTTATTAAGAATATGGCCTTGCCTCTTCCCTTACCTAACTTGTATCTTTTGGCTTACTTGCATTTTGTTTCATGCAATCCAAAGGTACAATAGCCTCAAAGGTCTCAACGAACGATAAATATGGCTTGGCTACAACTTAGAATAAACACCTCATCTGAATATGCAGAATCAGTTGGCGATATGCTTAGCGCCAATGGTTCTCAAGCTGTCACCTATGTCGATGCGAAAGACACCCCCATGTACGAACCCAAGCCGGGTGAAATAATGTTGTGGCCGGATACTCAGGTGGTAGGGTTATTTGAAGCGGATGCGGATATGAAAAGCATTCTGCAGCGCTTAGGGAAAGCGAAAGTGCTTGGGCCTGATTTCAAATACAAGCTAGAACCACTTGAAGACAAAGACTGGGAGCGCGAGTGGATGGACAACTTTCATCCAATGCAGTTTGGCGAGCGTTTATGGATTTGTCCAAGTTGGCGTGATGTACCCGACCCCGATGCCGTAAACGTTATGTTAGATCCAGGCCTTGCCTTTGGTACAGGTACACACCCTACCACGGCCCTTTGCTTACGTTGGTTAGACGGCATAGATATGGCCGGTAAAACAGTAGTCGACTTTGGCTGCGGCTCAGGTATTTTAGCCCTAGCAGCATTAAAGTTAGGTGCCGAGCGTGTAGTTGGAGTCGATATCGACCCTCAAGCGTTACAAGCAACGAAAGAAAATGCCCGCCGCAATGGTGTCGAAGACAGGCTCGATGTTTACCTTCCACAAGACCAGCCCGAGCTTGAAGCCGATGTGGTTATGGCTAATATATTGTCGGGCCCGCTTTTAGAGCTTCAAAGCGTGATTACCAACTACTGTAAATCTAAAGGGTTGCTTGTGCTCTCTGGCATACTTGCTGAACAAGTATCAAAGATAGAAGACGCTTACTCACAAGATATTGTTCTAGAACCAAGCGCGATTGATGGCGAATGGGCCAGAGTCTCGGGTTCGAAACGCTAAACCCTCTCGTTAATTCGGCAAATTTTTACACTACCGCCTTTTGCGAAAGGCGGCTTGTATTGAAAAAAACATTCAGAAAAAACAAACCCGCCCTGAATAATTGTTAATTTTTTTCACATTACAGCCCTTTTAGCACGTGGGCTGTAAGACCTTCGTACAATAATTAAACTAAAAAATGCCGTTAGCTTACTAATGTGACAGTTTTTTTTCACTGTCAAGACCACCAAGTGAAATTTTGTGTGATTTTTAGCCTTTTCAAGTATTGCGAAAACACGTACACTTAGCGCCCCGTTTTAGCCGGGTGTATAATTTCTGTGCAGTTTTAGATGGCGAGCTATACAACTAACAATGCGAATTGGACCTTACGAGTTAGAAAACAATTTGATGTTGGCCCCCATGGCTGGCGTGACTGATAGACCGTTTCGTCAACTATGCAAACGCTTGGGTGCAGGGCTTGTTGTTTCCGAAATGCTTTCGAGTAATCCGAAGGTTTGGAACACTGCTAAGTCACAAGCGCGCATGAACCATGAGGGCGAAGAAGGCATTCGCTCTGTGCAGATAGCTGGGGCAGACCCTGAGCTTATGGCTCAAGCAGCACAATTTAATGTAGATAACGGTGCGCAAATCATCGATATCAACATGGGTTGTCCTGCGAAAAAGGTCAACAAGAAGCTGGCAGGCTCTGCTTTGCTTCAGTACCCAGATACGGTGGAGGCAATCGTCAAAGCAGTCGTTAATGCTGTTGATGTACCCGTAACACTGAAAATTCGTACCGGCTGGAATCCAGAAAATCGCAATGGGGTAGAAATTGCCCGCATTGCAGAGCAAAACGGCATACAGTCGCTTGCAGTTCACGGCAGAACGCGAGCTTGTATGTATAAAGGAGAGGCTGAATACAGCACCATACGTCGAATAAAGGCGGCAATTTCAATTCCTGTTATTGCAAATGGTGATATTACCTCTCCACAGAAAGCACAAGAGGTGCTGAATTACACTGGTGCAGATGGCGTAATGATAGGTCGCGGCGCGCAAGGTAAGCCTTGGATATTCAACCAAATCCAACATTATCTTGAAACGGGCGAGAACCTAGCACCACCGCCGCTGTCAGAGCAATATGAGATTTTGCACGAGCACGTAGCCAATGTGCAGGATTTTTATGGCGACATAGCCGGTGTAAGAATTGCCCGTAAGCACGTGGGCTGGTATCTCTCGGAGCACGATACGGATCGTCAGTTTCGTAAAACGTTTAACGCTATCGATGATGCAAATGAGCAACTCGATGCACTAAATGCATATTTTCAAGCGCTGCAGACTCGAGAAACCCGACAGATTTCTCCCGCAGCATAGTGATGACTAACTTAAGAGCAACACAGTATTATGTTCGATCAAAACGTGACTTCACCTTTTACTACGACAGTAACTACGCCTTCACAAACGCAAGCGCAAAAGCCATTGCGTGACTCTGTAAAGCAAGCGGTTAACAAGTACCTAAAGCAATTAGATAACGCAAACATCGACAACCTGTACGAAATGGTACTGGCTGAAGTAGAAGCGCCGCTTCTAGAAGAAGTCATGACTTACACTCGCGGCAACCAAACACGCGCCGCTATCATGATGGGCATCAACCGTGGCACACTTCGCAAGAAGCTTAAGCAATACGGCATGAACTAAGATTCCAAGGGCTTCGCCCACCAAAGAGCACCAATCGGTGCTCTTTTTGTTTCAACACTACAACATTAGAAACTTAAAATTTATGCAAACACCAAAACCAATTAAACGTGCTCTTCTTAGTGTCTCTGATAAAACCGGTATCCTCGATTTCGCGACAGCGCTGCATAACGCTGGCGTTGAGCTTCTGTCGACGGGCGGTACCGCAAAACTCCTGGCTGAAGCTGGTTTACCTGTAAAAGAGGTGTCTGATCATACAGGTCACCCAGAGATTATGGCTGGTCGTGTTAAAACGCTTCACCCGAAAATTCATGGTGGTATTCTTGCTCGTCGCGGTGTTGACGAAGCGGTGATGGAAGAAAACAACATTGCGCCTATCGATCTTGTAGTGGTTAACCTTTACCCGTTTGCTGAAACCGTGGCAAACGAAGACTGCACGCTTGAAGATGCGATTGAAAATATTGATATCGGTGGCCCAACCATGGTTCGCGCGGCAGCTAAAAACCACAAAGACGTGACTATCGTGGTTAACGCGTCTGACTACTCTCGCGTTTTAGCTGAAATGAACGACAACAACGGCTCATTGACATACAGCACCCGTTTCGACCTAGCCATTAAAGCGTTCGAACACACGGCTGAATACGACGGTATGATTGCCAACTACTTTGGTGCGCGTTTAGACAGCACAGGATGCGAGGCAGACTGTGACCACCAGCACAGTGAATTCCCGCGCACCTACAACATGCAGCTGACTAAGAAGCAAGACCTTCGCTATGGTGAAAACAGCCACCAAGAAGCGGCGTTCTATGTTGAAAACAACATTCAAGAAGCGTCGGTTGCTACTGCTACGCAGCTTCAAGGTAAAGAACTGTCGTTTAACAATATTGCTGACACCGATGCAGCGCTAGAGTGCGTTAAAGAATTCGAAGAGCCAGCATGCGTTATCGTTAAGCACGCTAATCCATGTGGTGTTGCGATTGGCAACGATATTCTAACTGCCTACGATCGCGCGTTTAAAACAGACCCAACATCTGCGTTTGGCGGCATTATTGCGTTTAACCGCGAGCTTGATGCGAAAACAGCACAAGCGATTGTTGACCGACAATTTGTAGAAGTGATTATTGCGCCAACAGTTAGTGATGAAGCGAAAGAAGTAGTAAGCGCGAAGAAAAATGTACGTCTTCTAGCATGTGGCGACTGGGCAGGTCAGCTTACTGAAGGTTATGACTTCAAGCGTGTCAACGGCGGCTTATTAGTACAAGAGCGCGACTTCGGCATGGTTGAAATGGAAGACCTAGAAGTTGTGACTAAGCGTAAACCAAGCGAAGACGAACTACGCGACCTTATGTTCTGCTGGAAAGTCGCAAAATACGTGAAGTCTAACGCGATTGTTTACTGCAAAGACGGCATGACAGTAGGCGTGGGCGCAGGCCAAATGAGCCGCGTGTATTCGGCAAAAATTGCCGGCATTAAAGCGGCAGATGAGAACCTAGAAGTGGCAGGCTCTGTTATGGCATCTGACGCTTTCTTCCCATTCCGCGATGGTATAGACGCTGCTGCTGAGGCGGGTATTAAAGCGGTTATTCAGCCAGGTGGCTCTATGCGCGACCAAGAAGTGATTGATGCCGCTGACGAACACGGCATTGCCATGGTGTTCACAGGTATGCGTCACTTCCGTCACTAAGAAGCATAGAAAGCATCTTGTGAGGGGTGATTAACGCTTTACTAAACACGCAGTATGCCAATATTTTAAAGCATACTGCGTGCTTTATTCCCCCTCATCAAACCAACGCGTGTATTTCAAATTTTCTGGTATCTTAGCGACAAAATCGCGAATTTCTCTGCTAAGGCGTAAGTGCAAATAAGGGTTAGCTGATAGGCTTGATCTAACCTGTGGTAATTTGTAGTAATAGTGTTACTAATAAATGTTATGTTATTTGCCTACCCTCGACAGAAAAAGGAAATAAGAATGAAAAAGTTAGCCCAAATTGTGTTAGCTGCAACACTTGGTGTAACAGCAACCTATGCCAGTGCCGATGCTATTTCTGACGCCGTGACGAGCGATATCCGCTCTGATAAAGCCAAAGTGCGCGACGAATATCGCAATCCGCAGCAAACCTTGCGCTTCTTTGGCCTTAAGCCAAACATGACCGTTGTGGAAATCTCGCCAGGCGGTGGCTGGTATGCAGACATTCTTTATTCTGTTGTAAAAGAAAACGGTAAATACGTTGCAGCACACTTCTATGTTGATGAAGAAACCAGTGGCTACTACAAAAAGTCAGTGGAAGGCTTTAAAGAAAAAATGAAGCCAGGCATGAAGTACGAAGGTGCAGAACTTACTGCGTTCGACCCTATGAAAGCGCTAGATATTAGTGAAGCTGGAAGTGCTGATATGGTGCTAACCTTTCGCAACGTACACAACTGGTACATGCGTAACGGTGACGAAGGTATCGACAACGCATTTGGCGCTTTCTTCAAAGCACTTAAGCCAGGCGGTGTGTTAGGTGTAGTAGAGCACGAGCTGCCTGAAAGCGCTGATGATGAAGCGATGAAGAAAAGTGGCTACATGAAGCGTTCATACGTTGTGGCTGCTGCAGAAAAAGCAGGTTTTGTACTTGAAGCAAGTAGCGATGTAAACGCAAACCCAATGGATAGTGCCGACCACCCGAAAGGTGTGTGGACGCTTCCTCCGCGTTTGGCGCTTGACGATGAAGACCGCGAAAAGTACATGGCGATTGGCGAGAGCAATCGCATGACGCTAAAATTCACCAAACCAAAATCATAATATTAAACACTCAAAACGGAACAGTTAATGAACGTACTTGTAATTGGCGGCGGTGGCCGCGAACACGCGCTAGCGTTTAAAGCAGCGCAGTCTTCTGATGTTTCAACAGTATTTGTAGCACCGGGTAATGCCGGCACCGCTACAGAGCCTAAGCTTGAGAACGTAGCGATTGATGTAAACGACATCGCGGGCTTGGTTTCTTTTGCACAAGGCAATGATGTTGCACTTACTATTGTAGGCCCAGAAGCGCCGCTAGTTGCAGGTGTAGTAGACGCGTTCACTAACGCGGGTTTAATGATTTTTGGCCCCACTCAAGCTGCCGCGCAGCTTGAGGGTTCAAAAGCTTTCACCAAAGACTTCTTGGCTCGCCACAGTATTCCTACGGCTGAGTATCAAAACTTCACGGAAATTGACCCTGCGATTGCCTATGTTCGCGAGAAAGGCGCGCCAATCGTAGTGAAAGCTGACGGTCTTGCTGCCGGTAAAGGCGTTATCGTTGCGATGACCCTTGAAGAAGCTGAGGATGCTATTCGCGATATGCTAGCGGGCAATGCCTTTGGCGAAGCGGGCAGCCGCGTAGTTATTGAAGAGTTCCTAGACGGCGAAGAAGCGTCGTTTATTGTTATGGTAGACGGTAAGAACGTCCTGCCTTTTGCCACCAGCCAAGACCACAAACGTGCAGCTGACGGCGATAAAGGGCCAAACACGGGCGGTATGGGTGCCTATTCACCGGCTCCGGTTGTAACACAGGACATTCACGACCGCATTATGCAAGAAGTGATTATGCCAACGGTTGATGGCATGGCCGCTGAAGGCAACGATTATGTTGGCTTTTTATATGCGGGGCTAATGATTATGGCCGACGGTACACCAAAGGTCATTGAATACAACTGCCGCTTTGGCGACCCAGAAACCCAGCCTATTATGCTTCGCTTAAAATCTGATTTGGTTCCACTTTGCCAAGCAGCGTGCAAAGGCGAACTTGCTGGCAAAACGATAGAGTTTGATGAGCGCGCGTCGGTAGGTGTTGTGCTTGCAGCTGGCGGCTACCCGGGTAGCTACGACAAAGGCGACGTGATTACCGGTTTTGAAGAAGCCGCTAAGTTAGATGGAAAGGTTTTTCATGCTGGCACAGCCCTTCAAGATGGAGATGTAGTGACCGCCGGTGGCCGCGTACTTTGTGCAACTGCGTTAGGTAATAACGTAACTGAAGCGCAGCAAAAAGCCTACGAGCTGCTAAAAACCATTCAATTTAAAGATGTATACTATCGCACTGACATTGCACACCGTGCAATTGCCCGTGAAGCTGAAGCCAAGTAGCCGAAAGCCTCATAGAAAGTGCTAAATGAACGCAGCTTAACGCTGCGTTCTTACACAATTACATAAAGCCAGGGTGTGAATTCTACGCCCCCACTTCTACATTTACCACTCACTCACCATGCTAACGTGCAGTAAACGCAGAAATTGTAGTTTCCCAGCTACATATCACTGTTTAACCTGATACTAACGCTCAACACAAAAGAAAACTCGCGCTCAGTACATAAGCAATAAGGTATTGAATTTCACATCGAGTCTGATTTGGTAATTGCCGATAGTACTGTATACATTATAAATCTTTAATTTACTGGCTCTCTCCATATGTTGCAGCGCAGACAAGAACCTGTATGGTATTAATATCAATCCGCATAGATGATTAACCACTTAGCGAGATTTAATAAACTCAGGTAGTCCGCTTAAAAAGCGTATTATTTCATTCTAATAAAAGAGGTATCACCTGATGTCGAACACTAAACTTATTGCTGTGTTGCTTGTAGCAGTAGTGGCGAGTACCGCAGCGTGGTTCGCCTTTTTTGCCAAAGAGTCTGCTCCAGACTTTACTGCTTATGCCGCAGGCCCTGACCGAAAAGCGGCATTTTTTGAGTATTTCACTCCTATTGTAGTCGAGGTGAACAAAGAGCTAGCCACCGACAGGGAGCAAATTCAAAGTTCATGCAACGCGGATGAAGCAGACAATCTAGACCAGTTCCTGACAAAGTTTCGCGTTGACGATGCTGACCTTGAACGGGAGTCAGCCTGCGAGGTGTTGTTAAGGCGTGCCGACATTGTTCCTGCGTCGTTAGCTATTGCACAAGCAGCGAATGAAAGTGCATGGGGTACCTCTCGTTTTGCAAAATTAGGGAACAACTTTTTTGGTCAGTGGTGCTTCTCTAAGGGCTGCGGTATCGTTCCAAAATCGCGTGACACTGACAAAAATCATGAAGTAGCTGATTTCCGTTCGCCTGCCGACTCAGTAGAAAGCTACATGCTAAATTTAAACACCCACGATGCTTACAAACCATTGCGTAACATTCGCCAATCCCTACGTGAAGACGACAAGGCTGTCACCGGGGTTGCGCTTAGCTATGGCTTAGGGAAGTATTCTGAGCGTGGCGATGAATATGGAAAAGAAATACGTGAGATGATCAGTTTTAATAAACTTGCAGTGCTGGACAAGTTAGATCTGAGTAAGCAGGAAGGCGAAGACAATTAACTCAACCAGCTAGAGCGTGACGAGCTCTGTTGCGCATTTTCTTATCGCCAAATGGCATGGCTTTTAGCCAAGGAGAGTGATTGCAAATTAAAAAGGAGTGGCATTTCTGCGACTCCTTTCAATTACGCGCAGCAAGTCAATCAATTAAAGTAGCGACAAATTATGGTTCACTACTTTGTCAGCTTCACCTTTCCAAACACCGACGCATCTTTATACCCCAAGTTTTTATCGCCGTTTACTGGGGTGATCTCATGAGAGCCTAAAAAGTGCTCTCTGTCGCCACCATCCGCATCGCAATAGGCAAGCATAAAGCCAAGTGTCATGCCTTTTTTTAAGGTTACTGGTGAATTGTCTTTCCCGTACTGATAGCTATCATCAAATACACGTACCGCTGCTTCCCAATGAATCTTATGAGGCGCCAATATATCTCGCTGCCATTTGTTCTCTACGTGATCATTGTAGAGTTGTGGTACAGCCTCTCCTGCTTCGTTTGGACCTATATCAACAACCTGATTATCTAACGCTAAGTGATAGGCAAACGCATTGTAGTTATTAAAGTGATCGCCACCAGAGGCGTCTGCATCAATGAAAATTTCTAAACAGTCATCATCCCAATAACGTTCAAGGGGATTGGCATAGGTATCTGAGAGGTGATCGTCTTGTATTTCTGCCAACAGATACAGCGCATCCTTGTTCCATCGCAGTTTATATCGACCAGAAAAATCACCGGACTCAGGAGCCGAGCCCCACATAAGCGACGTCATATCATGCCAATCGCCCCCTTTCCATGCAGCGTCATTGGCTACACCATCTATAACAGGTGGCGTTGATGAAAAAAGTACGCTGTCAGACTTAGCTTGTGCTGTGGGCACAGACATAGCCACAAGCAGTGCCGAGGTTAGTACTGACCCTAAATGTTTTGCACTTTTCAATTGGATACGCTCTTTGTTTGCTTATTTGTATTTTAAACTACCACGTTTTGACCCCATCCGCGCTTGAAAATAGCGCCGAACACCTCCTTCTTTTTTAGAAGCATTACCAATTTGCAACGGTAATTGGTATAAAAAGGACATTCGTTCCCTGACTACCATGGCTATGTCATTTCAAAACGCGTGCTATCACATCCTTGCGCCTGCCAGCGAGGCTCACGAGTACAAAAAGCTCAGCAAAATATTTGATGTATTTCTTATCGCGCTAATTATCGTAAATGTAGCGGCCATGATGCTAGAAACCGTACCGGGCATCCCTGCTGTTTGGCAGCATGAGCTTCATATTATCGAAATAGTGTCGGTACTGATATTCACCGTTGAGTACTTGCTTCGCCTATACAGCAGCGCTTCGGCGCCGAATCGCCCTTCCCGCGCACAAACTACGCCTTGGCAGAAGCGTTGGGCTTATATAAAAAGCCCTATGGCGCTGGTCGATTTAATGGCGATTTTGCCTTTTTACCTAAGCGTGTTCGTGGCCTTTGATTTACGTATTTTACGGGTATTTAGGGTACTGCGAATTTTGAAAATTGGGCGCTATTCCCGTTCAATGCAAACCCTTGTCACCGTTTTGCGCAACGAATCTCATAGCCTTATTGCTGCAATCAGCGTACTCCTGCTGTTTACCGTCATTGCGGCAACCTGCATTTACTATATCGAGCACACCGCCCAACCCGACGTTTTCAGCAGTATTCCTGCCTCATTGTGGTGGGCTCTGGTCACGCTCACTACGGTAGGCTATGGCGATGCCGTTCCCGTTACAGCGTTAGGCAAGGTATTTGGCGGGCTTATTACCATTTTGGGCATTTGCTTTTATGCACTGCCCGCAGGCATTTTATCGTCAAGCTATACCACCCAAATGCAGTTAAAGCGCGACCGGTTTAAAGACACGGTAAGAAGCGTATTGGACGATGGAAAGCTTAGTGAGCACGACGTACACCACCTTGAACACGTGCGAGCGCTACTGGATTTAGATGAAGAGGAGGCAAAGCTAATTGTGCGCTTATTGCAGCATCACCATAAAGGGCTAGACAATTGATTATACGCAGGCTCACACAGCATTTGCGAGGTGAGCGTTCATACGCCCCCCTTGATTCTTAGCGCACATCAGCTTATAACTAGTACCCGTCATTTCCAAAAAGAATTTCTATGTCTGTCAAACACCCTATTATTGCTATAACAGGTTCTTCTGGCGCGGGTACTACCACCACGACCAATGCTATTCGCCATATATTCAGGAACTTAAATGTTAATGCTGCAGTAGTCGGCGGTGATAGCTTCCACCGTTTTACCCGTCCAGAAATGGAAGTGGAAATTCGTAAGGCCCAAGAGCAAGGCAGGCATATCAGCTACTTTGGCCCCAAAGCCAACGACTTCGAGTTACTCGAGACGCTGTTTAGAGAATACGGAAGTTCAGGTACTGGCCAGTTCAGACAATACCTACACACCTTCGATGAAGCTGTACCTTTCAACCAAATGCCAGGTACCTTTACACCGTGGCAAGATTTGCCTAATAACACCGATTTACTGTTTTATGAAGGGTTACACGGCGGCGTTAAAACAGAAGAAAATGACGTTGCAAAACACGTTGATTTACTGGTAGGCATGGTACCCATTGTAAATTTAGAGTGGATCCAAAAAATTGTGCGCGATACCACTGACCGAGGTCATTCCCGAGAAGCGGTAATGAGTAGTATTGTGCGAGGGCTTGATGACTACTTCCACTACATCACGCCGCAATTTTCGCGCACTCATGTTAACTTTCAGCGCGTGCCTACAGTCGATACCTCCAACCCGTTCAGCGCCCGGGAAATTCCAACCCAAGACGAAAGCTTTGTTGTAGTGCGTTTCAGACGGGAAATGAAAACCGTCGATTACCCCTACTTGCTTCAAATGATTGATGGGGCTTTCATGTCTAGGATCAATACCCTTGTTGTGCCCGGCGGAAAAATGGGGCTAGCCATGGAGCTTATCTTAACCCCGCTGCTTGAAGACATTTTGAATAAAAAACGTCGAGCCGGTCATCAGATGGATTGGCTAAATAGCGACGGCTAATTACCCGCTTTTACCTGCATACCCCCTATACGTTTCTTCTATAGGCATGTATTTAAAACCGTAAGTCGTAATACTTTTGAGCCTGCGCCAATCTAGTTTTGTTGAATTCGCTATTTTTCACTAAAGCAGGCCTTAATAATGACCACAATACACAGCCAACAAATTTGGATAAATCAGCAAGACCTTGCCGATACCAAAGTCGTCGAACGGGAATTAAGTACTAGTGACTTACAGCCAGACGAGGTATTGCTAGAAACAGACAGCTTTGGCTTTTCTGCCAATAACATTACCTATGCGGCACTCGGCTTTAAAATGGGGTATTGGGGGTTCTTTCCCGCCACAGATAGTCACGACAGCAGCGATACTGGCTTTGGTATTGTGCCTGTATGGGGTTTTGCTACTGTGAAGGCGTCTCGTCATAGCGGAATCAAAGAAGGTGAAAAAGTATTTGGCTATTTGCCCATGGCAAGTCACTGGGTAATAAAAGCCGGTAAAGTTGCACCCCACGGTTTTTCAGATATACACGAAAAGCGCAAAAGTATCAGCCCGGTTTACGACCAATACCTTCGCTGCTTTGCCGACCCCGGCTACGACGCTAGCCGTGAAGCATGGCAACTTAACTTCAGGCCACTTTATATGACGTCGTTCGTTCTGGATGACTTTGTCGCCGAAAAGGCTCGCGATGAAACCTTGTTACTTTCTAGCGCTTCAAGTAAAACAGCGTTAGGAACTGCGCAACTTCTCAAAGATAAAAAAGCGCCACGAAAAGCCAGTTACCGCGTTGTTGGGCTAACCTCAAAAGCGAATGTGGATAAGGTAAAAGCCTCTGAATGCTACGATGCGGTTTATAGCTATGATGACCTATCTGAACTTGGTCACGATTCTCGCTATTGGCTACTCGACTTTGCTGCCAATGGCACGCTTATCAATAACCTCGCTAAACAGCTTGGCGATAACTTAAGCGCAGTAACGCTTATCGGCGCTACCGATTGGAAAGCACAAGAAAAACCCAACCCCAAGCTACTAGATGCAGAGATCTTCTTTGCGCCGGCGCGGGTGAAATTACGTCAAAGCGAATGGGGACACGATGAGTTCTTGACCAAATATGCCAACGCCTGGCAGCGCTTTGCAAGCAAAGTTAGCGATCAGTTTTTCGAGCAGTCTCATTGCGGCACTGAGGCTATAACACAGTTATATTTAGACACGCTTAACGGTTCTGGCCAAGCGAGAGCCCTTAACGTGGCGTCCTTCGATTAACATTGTCTTAATGCCGTTGTAATTGACGTCAAACCACTTGTGAGCACAAGGGCTGACTAACGCTTCAGCCTTTGCCTTCTAAGCGAAGGAGTAAGAACGTGTTTCTTTAGACACTATTTGTAACAAACATACCGCCCCTTTTGCCGCTTTCTCGCTTTTGTATTTCACATCTAGTGGTTATAGTGAAACAAAAGTAAAACTAAAGGTATGACTATGGGTCAGGAAACCTCAAAAATTCTCGTTGTTGATGATGATATGCGCTTGCGTAGCCTGTTAGAGCGTTATCTGCTAGAGCAAGGTTATCAAGTGCGCAGCGCGGCAAACGCTGAGCAAATGGACAGATTGCTAGAACGTGAGAATTTTCATCTTATGGTTTTAGACCTTATGCTGCCCGGTGAAGATGGCCTGTCTATTTGTCGGCGCTTGCGCCAGCAAGAAAACGACATGCCTATTATTATGCTTACCGCCAAGGGCGATGAAGTAGACCGCATTATCGGCCTTGAAATGGGCGCAGACGATTACTTACCTAAGCCCTTTAACCCTCGTGAACTGCTGGCGCGCGCTAAAGCGGTGTTGCGCAGACGCAGCAGCGAAGCGCCCGGCGCGCCTTCAAAAGATGTTCAAATAGTCGAATTCGGTGACTATAAGCTTAATTTAGCCACCCGCGAAATGACCGCTGGCGATAAACCGCTAACCCTGACTAGCGGCGAGTTTGCCGTATTAAAATCGCTGGTGACTCACCCCCGCGAGCCGCTTTCGCGAGATAAGCTAATGAACCTAGCTAGAGGCCGTGACTACAGTGCATTAGAGCGAAGCATCGACGTTCAGGTTTCTCGTTTGCGTAGAATGCTAGAAGAAGACCCTGCTAACCCACGCTACATACAAACCGTATGGGGCTTAGGCTATGTCTTCGTTCCAGACGGTGAGCTATGCGTTTAATTCCCAAAAGTGCATTTGGCCAGACCGTTATGCTGATTGGTGTGCTTCTGCTCATTAATCAGATAGTGTCCTACATCTCTGTCACCTATTACTTTATTCAACCTAGTTACCAACAGATCAATAGCCTATTAGCGACGCAAGTTAAGTCAGTATTGGCCAACGACTTACTCGTCACTAACCAAGAAACCCGTGACCGGTATTTTCAAAAAACCCAGGTGCACGTCTTCGATGAAAGTGTTGCAAAACAAAACGGGTTAGAAAGTGCCGTTTACTATGGCTATATATCATCTCAGGTTAGTGAACAACTTAGTCAGTTAGCTGACGTACGCATTAGCACTACCACACAGGCCAGCGACGAAAACGCCCCTTACATTGTGTGGATATCTTTAAACCGATATCCAGATACATGGATTTCAATACCGATTTCAGGGTTAAACGAAGCCAATATTTCACCGCTTACCATGTATTTAATGGTAATTGGTATATTAAGCGTAGCCGGCGGCTGGCTGTTTGTACGACGTATGACCCGCCCCTTATCTGCCCTTCAAAAGGCAGCTATTTCCGTGGGTAAAGGTGAACACCCGGCGCCGCTTCGCGAGCAAGGCAGCACCGAAATGATTCAGGTTACCCGCGCGTTCAACCGCATGAATCAGGGTATTAAGCAGCTAGAGAACGACAGAAACATTATGACGGCGGGTATTTCACACGATTTGCGCACCCCACTTACCCGAATTCGCCTTGCCTCTGAAATGCTGCCTGAAGACCAGGACTGGATAAAAGATGGCATTGTAAACGACATTGAAGACATGAACGCTATCATCGATCAGTTCATTGATTATGCCCGCTATGACACCGAAGAAGTAACCCAAGAAACCGATTTAAACACCATTATTGCTGAGCTTGTTCAAGCAAGGCACCTTGACGACAAGCACCATATTGAGCTGAAACTCAATACTATTCCCCCGTTGCCCTTAAGACGCATTGCAATGAAGCGGGTAATAGATAATCTAATTGAGAATGCATTTAAATATGGGTCTGATGAAATTGCGATTAGCAGCTTTTATAACCGCCATGAGAAACGGGTTTATTGCAAAGTACGTGACTTCGGGCCGGGCATTCCACATGAAGAATTAGCAGGTGTATTCATGCCGTTTGCCCAAGGCGATAAGGCGCGTAATTCGTCCGGTTCTGGGTTAGGGCTTGCCATTATAAGACGTATTATTGAAGCCCACGACGGGGAAGTCACCTTACGCAACCATCCTCAACAAGGCCTTGTCGCTGAGTTTTACCTGCCCTATTTGGCGGAACTACCCGATAAAAAATAAGCTCTGGTCGCCCACTTATTTTCAAACCTATGCGTTAAGCTGGACTGTTGCGGTACTTAATTTTGCGACTATAACCGTAAGACGCTAACCACAGCAAACACCCGCCAATAGGAATAACCCAAAACGCCGTGGTAAGCGGCGCAAAGTTTGCCCATAATCCAGTAGAAAATGACGCCACCTGTACACCTGTTGAGTTGCCAATAATAGCTATACCGGAAAGGACCGGCCCATTATCACTATCGATATTCATTGCTGCAGATAACATTAACGGGAACAAGCCGCCAAGCCCCAACCCAAGTAAAAGGTTACCCGCGCCTATGCCGTACAAACTAGGCATAAGCTTAAGCGTAAACACACCGGCTAAAGACGCCGTCGCCATTAAAACAATTAAGCGATGCACAGATACAAAGCGCAGTAAAAAAGGAAACGTTAAGCGGCTAATCACCATGCCCGCTGTAAAACAGGCCAATAAGTTACGAGACTGCTCACCGCTAAACCCTAATCCGTTTTGCGCATAGCTAACAAACCAGTTCGCGTTACCAAACTCTACCGCACCATACCCAAACGCAAGTAGCGCCATAAAAATAAACACGGGCTGCTTGATAATGACGCCAAACGCCAGGGTCTTTTTGGGCGCTTTCGGTTGCCCTTTAAGTACTTTAGCCTGAGAGCGCGCCGCAATATAGGTATAACAAGATAAGATCATCATAACACCGGCGAGTACTTGGATTGGCAAGCGCCAGTTGTGTTCGACAAGATATAACAGCGTTACAAAAAACGAGGCTGCAAAGGTACCTAAGCTAAACATAAAGTCCATTAAGCCCATCATGGTGAATCGCTTTTCAGCGTACATACGTGCGATAAGCGTGTGGCCTATAGTAAAAATAGTTGAACTCACCACACCTATTAATACTGCCAATACTAAAAACCACTGCCATGACGACAACACCGACACTAAAAGCAGTAGCACGGTATTGATGCTTAATAATGCTGCCAATAAAGGCATGTATTCAAAGCGACTGGCGTACTTCCCTCCAATCACTGCGCCTAACATCATGCCTACTGAAAAAAGAGAGAAAAGCGCGCCACTGATGAGTTCCGACATCTGAAGATCGGCGGCTATATCAGGTAGTAGTATTCCCCATAAAAGAAATAACTTACCTATTAGGAAAAAACCGGCAAAAATGACGATAGTGGCGGGAAGTCGGCTCATTAAAGCTCCATGGTTGATATCGTTGAAGAGACATCTTTTTAATGTTCAAGGGTACACGCACACGCCGTACCCTTTACCATAAAGTGAACCGGCTATTATTACATGATCACTATCTCTACAGATTGCTGATAATCGCACGTAAATGCAAGTGAAAGCGTTTTCCCTTTCTCACTCCAGGTAGCAGGCGCAGGCGCCCCGTCTACCAATACTTTCTGCGGCCTTTCAGTGAGTCCGTGAACCACGTAGGTTATATTTCGCTGCTGCGGCATACCGATATAACTACCTTGACTGTCAAGTGTCAGGGTGAGATCAGCGCTCTCATCTACCGATGCGTTAAGCTGCAACGTCGTGTACAAGCCCTTTTCAACAGAGTTAGGGCTCTTGCCGTCATCCTCATAATAGGTGTAAGACGATGAGGTCACCGAATGGTCGTGCCAGTAATGCATTTCTAGCTCCCGAGCATCAAAATGTTCTGTGCGCGAAAGTCCCTCAGACATAGGCATAAAGCTTCCCGCTTTTACCCAAACCGGAAAATTATCCTGAGTTAGTGGGTAATCAACCGTTTTACCTCCTTGATACTTGGCACTTGAGAAAAAGTCGAACCAAATGCCAGGTGGCAACTCAACGGCCCATGTCTGTTGGTTCGGCTGAGTCACAGGTGAAACTAACAGGGCATCGCCCCACATGTAGCTTTTTGCGCTTTCGAACCACTTATTTTCATTAAATACCATGGCAAGCGGGCGCATTAACGGCGTGCCGAATAGCGCGTTTTCAAAAGCCAATGAATAGTTATAGGGCAGCATGTCATAGCGAAGCTGAATAAATTCACGCGCAATAGACTTTACTGGGTCGTCGTGAAAAACCGGTTCTGGCGCAATATTATCTTGGGCATGAGGCCTAAATACCGGTGAAAAGGTACCGAACTGAAGCCATCTTGTATAAAGCTCAGGATCAAAGGTTTCGCCTCCAGCAAACCCACCTAAGTCGGAATGGGTATACGCCATTCCAAAAACACTCATTTGAAGTGCGAGTTCTACCTGCGGTTTAAGCCCGCCCCAGCTTCGACTCACATCGCCTGTCCACGGCACCATTCCGTACCGTTGACTGCCCAAAAAGCCTGAACGCATCAGCACGAACGGGCGCGTATCGGGTTGTAGCGCAGTTAAATTGTTATACACGGTTTTCGCCCACTGATGGCCATAGCCGTTATGCACTTCGGTACCGCTCACCGTCTGATTACCAAGGCCTGCTTCGCTCCAAGCGTGTTGAATATCATCAGGATGAACCTCCGGCTCTCCTAAGTCTCCCCACCAGCCAGCAACGCCTTGTGCGGCTAGCTTTTCATAATATTGCCAAAACCAGTCTTGGCCCGCTTCGCTGAACACATCAACAAGACCAGTATTGCCAAAATAGAAGTCAAAGGTGTACGGCGTACCTTGATCATTTTGAGCAAGGGCGTTATTTTCTACCGCGCTGTCCCACTGCTTTGATGTAGTAAGAATAAATGGCTCGGTAATAAGCACGGTTTTCACGTCTTGCTCTCGAAGCTCGCTAATCACCTTCTCAGGCTCAGGGAACGTGGCAGTGTCCCAACTTAAGTTCCCCATGTGTCCTTTTATGTCTTTGCCAAACCAATATAAATCCAGAACCACTGCATCCACTGGAATATCTTGCTTGTTAAATGCATCCACAACATTCATTACTTCATCTTGGGATTTATAGCCAAATCGTGACGCGAAGTTACCCAGTAGCCAGCGTGGCGGCAGTGGCTGTTTGCCCGTTATGGCAACCGTAGATTTCACAGTGTCAGATAAGCTTTCACCCAACACCATAATGTAGCTGGCCCGCCCGCCTTTGGCAGAAAACAACAGTTCGTCGGGCGTACTGCTGCCCATATCAAGCTCACCTGATGCCGTGTTATCAAACAGTACACTGTAGTGCTTCGATGACATGACCGCAGACAGACCAAAATACATCTGGTTCGATGACGTGGTGTACCCATAATGCGCTTTGTTATAAAGCGGCATGGCGTTTCCGCGACGATCCATGCCCAATACACGCTGACCACCGCCATAGAGCTTTTCATCATCACTAAGAGCAAACGATAAACTCACGCCGTGGCTATTTATCGAAAGACCGTCCCGCTCTTTGGTAACCACTTCACCGTTAAGCGAATAGCTTATTGCATGACTTTGTTTATCGATACTCGCTGAAGCATTGTCGTAGGTAAGCGTAATGGTATTAGGTGTATCAGATACGTCTACGGTTGGTTCATTAGCCGCCACATGTTCTGGTAACGCCATAGACGGCAGGTTCTCATAGGGTTTACCGCTGTTATCCGTTACGTAAGTGACTTGAAAGCTCTTATTGCCTAATGCTGTTAGCGTAAAATCGTTAGTGTCTGTATCAATGTAAAGCGTGTTGCCCTGTAAAGAAAATTGTTCAACAACGGCCAACGCATTCCCTGATATCAACGCGAGAGCCGGTAACGTAGCCAATAAGCGGCGAGATAGGGTTGCGCTAACTACGGCTGATAAAACTGAACGCTTGTGCTTTTTCGACATACTAAAACCTTTCTTTTCGTTTCAGCATCAAGCAATTTCGTCGCACGCTGAAAACCTTATTATGTTAACCAAATGATAACGGCAGGCAGTGTCGACATAAATAAACATACGTATTCATTGTGTGAAAAATGTTAATGCAAAGGTAAGTAGCAATGTTCAGCCATAAAAAAGCCCGCAACACGGTGCGGGCAAAACATCAATCACGTTGAGTGTGATGAACGTTGGGAAGGGGCGAACCGAGTTTTAGTTACCCGGACCGGCTTTAACGATAGCGTCGCTAACGTCGTATTTTTCAAAGTTCTGTTTAAAGTCGTTAACTAAGTTAGCGGCGTATTCGTTGTATTTTTCTTTGTCTGCCCATGTGTTTTGCGGCACAAGCAAATTGCTGTCTACGCCTTCAATGGCGACAGGCACATCAAGGTTTAACGCATCAATGTGCTGAGTTTCAACATCGGCCAAATTACCCGACACAATCGCATCGATAATGGCGCGGGTAGTAGGAATATCAAAACGGCTACCTGTGCCGTAAGGGCCGCCTGTCCAACCGGTATTGACTAAGTAAACCTTAGCGCCAAACGCTTTAACACGCTTAATAAGAAGCTCTGCATACACCCCTGCTGGACGCGGGAAAAAAGGCGCACCAAAACAGGTTGAGAAGGTTGATTCAATATCGCTTGTAGAACCAATTTCAGTAGAGCCTACTTTCGCTGTGTAACCGCTTAGGAAGTGATACGCCGCCGCTTCTTCACTTAATACTGAAACGGGAGGCAATACACCACTTACGTCACAGGTTAAAAATACGACTGAGCGCGGCTCGCCGCCTCTGTTTTCAGCTACGCGCTTTTCAATATGAGAAAGCGGGTAGGCTGCACGCGAGTTTTGCGTTAACGATGTGTCGGTATAGTCTGGCGTGCGTGTCTCGTCTAACACAACGTTTTCTAAAATAGTGCCAAACTTAATCGCGTTCCAAATTACCGGCTCGTTCTTTTGAGAAAGGTCAATACATTTAGCGTAGCAACCGCCTTCAATATTAAATACGCTACCAGGTGCCCAGCCATGCTCATCGTCACCAATTAAGAAACGCTTAGGATCAGCTGAAAGTGTGGTTTTACCTGTCCCTGAAAGACCAAAGAACAAGGTCACATCGCCTTCTTCACCCACGTTGGCTGAACAGTGCATAGGTAGCACGTCTTTAGCTGGAAGCAGGAAGTTCTGTACTGAGAACATCGCTTTTTTCATTTCACCCGCGTAACGCATGCCAGCTAGCAAAACACGCTTTTTAGCGAAGTTGATGATAACTGTGCCGTCGCTGTTTGTACCGTCACGTTCTGGTTCGCAAGTGAAACCTGGCACGTTTAAGATTTGCCACGGCGTATCGCCTTTAACATTCCATTTTTCAGGAATAATAAATAGATTACGGGCAAAAACGTGCTGCCAAGCGGTTTGCGTTCTTACCTCAAGTGATAACGCATGTTCAGGATCTGAACCTACTTGAAGGTGTGATAAAAAGTGTTCTTGAGTAGAAAGATAAGCCTCCACTCTATCCCACAGCGCGTCGAATTTGTCAGCGTCGAATGGTTTATTTACCTTGCCCCAATCAATATCCTTCTCTGTCGAAGGTTCTTTGACGATAAATCGGTCATTTGGAGAGCGACCGGTACGCTTACCGGTTTCAACAACAAGTGCACCGTTTTTATCGAGAACGCCTTCGCCGCGCAATACAGCGCGTTCGATAAGTTCTGCGTTCGGCAGGTCAGTAAGTGGCGTTACTTTCAGTTCCGTTTGAATTGAGGCTGCTGCGGTCATGGCTGTTACCCTATATGTAATTTTTCAAAAGCACTTTCAAAAAAGTATCACCTCTTCGAGTATAATGTAAACAAGGCTTGAAGGGCATTTTTAAAACACATACTCACTATTTACTCGTCTACAATTTCATAAATATTGTAAATTAATTACAAGGAAAGCCTTTTCCTTCGTTAAAAATGTAAAATAATGGATTTGTAAGACCGTATTGATCGATGAATTTCAAAATAAAAAGCGGGCAAAAAATTTTAAAAGAAAGAGTGAAAACTTTCAAAAGGAGAAAAAATTAAATAAGGGAGCCCGTGGTGAAAAGTTAAACACTAACTACTGAGTGCTTTTTAACCAGATGTTAAGTGTTAAGCCCATACTTGAAGCTTTCAATCATAGCAAGGAGAAACAAAAAAGCACCACGTTCAGCGCTATCGCATCCGTTGGTGCTTTTATCTATGACGTAAAGCCGCTACCTTCTTGGCAGGCTTTAACCTATAGAGGTTATTGGTTTGATGACGATACGTCGAAGTTACCGTTATGAATAGCTTCAACGTCGATACTGTCGAAACGGTACTCTGCATGGCAGTACTGACAGTTCATTTTTATCGCCCCTTCTTCGGCAATAATGGCGTGCAGTTCAGATTTTTCCACATGACGCAGCGCTTCTGCGCTTCGCTCTTTAGAACATGAGCACGCAAAGGTTACGTCTTTTGCTGGGTACATTTCCACGTCTTCTTGGTGGTAAAGGCGATACAAAATGTCTTCAACCGACAAAGAAAACATCTCTTCTTTGGTCAGCGTTTCGGTAAGCTTTGAGATGTGAGCAAACTCATTGGCTTGCGATACATCCGTGGCGCTTGCATCGGTAGGTAGAACTTGTAGCAACACGCCCGACGCTTTAGCATTTTTAGGGTCGCTCATATCTGTCATTAGGTGAACACTGGTTGCTAGCTGTTCTGACTGTGCAAAGTAACCTTCGATACACTCAGCTAAAGATGGCTTATCTAATGCCACAACGCCCTGATAGCGCTCGCCTTCATCTGGGGTAATGGTGATAACCAAAACGGCTTGGGTCAATAGCTCAGAAAACGTGTCAGGTAGGGTTTCAAGTGTTTCGTCCCAACGTGCTACACCGCGCAGTGTTTGCTCGTGAGTGGCATTTAACACTGCATAACTTACCGGGCCTTTGCTTTGAATTTGAAGTGAAATCTCACCTTTAAATTTAAGCGTTGCCGTTAACAGTGACGTCGCTGCCGCCATTTCACTCAGTAACGTTTGAATTTGCACAGGGTATTCATAGCTGTGCACAATGTTCTTTAAGCTCTCATCTAGGCGAACTAATTCGCCGCGAACGTTAGCTTGTGTAAATAAGAAGCGGTGTAATTTATCGAAATCACTCATAAATAATCCTGTTGCGCAGCTCACTATTGCTGCTTAAATTTAATAATCTGTCGTCGCTGCTTTTTATCAGGTCTATGATCTGGTTTAGGGCTGTGAAATGCGCTCAATTTACGGGCAGCTTGGTTTTCTTCACGTTTTGTTACACTTTCAGCCGTTTCTTCGAAAAGTGCTTGTGCCAAAGGCGCACTCAAGCGCTTGTCACTTAAGCCTAGCACCTTTATTTCACGATTATCCCACCCTGCGGGAACTTTAATCATGGCACCAAGCTCTACATGTTTACCAGGCTTGGTTCGCTGCCCGTTGTACTGGACCTTTCCCGACTGCACCATGTCTCTAGCAATGGCTCGGGTTTTAAAAAACCTTGCAGCCCATAGCCACTTGTCCAGCCTGACGTTTTGTGTTGTATTGTTGCTTTCCGATTGGCTCATGTAATAATTTCGTAATGGTGTAGCTTTAGTGTTGTGACCCTCACCTTTACTAGGCTATTATGGGTTTGCTAAAGCACGGTTAACCAAAAATTCACTATATTATAATAAAGCAGTACCATCAGTGGCAGCATGACATTTAATAGACCCAACCCACAACCTCTGGTTGTTTATCTAAGCCAGCATCAAAAACAGCTACATACCATCGTAGTGGTTCTGCTTAGCCTGTATTTAATTGCATTCGCTGCCAAATTTGTGTGGCGAATTATACCCGAACCTCAGCTATCTGCGACACCCACAATAAGCCGTGCTCCAGTTATTTCTTCGTCATCAGGCAAAAGTGGGGTCAACATTGCCAAAATACAACAGCTGAATTTATTTGGTAATGCGGCAGCAAAGCCAGCCGAGCCCGTAGCGGAGGTGACTGACGCACCAGAAACACGCTTAAACTTAACGCTAACAGGGGTGGTGGCAAGTTCAGACCAAGAAGCAGGCACCGCTATTATAGAAAACCGCGGCAGCCAAGCGGTATACGGTTTAGGCGAAAAAATTGAGGGCACCAACGCCACGTTGCAAAAGGTGTATAACGACCGTGTAATCATTAAAAATGGGGTGAGAAACGAAACCCTAATGTTAGACGGCATTGATTATGACGAAGCCAACAGGCGCCGTGAAATGCAGGCAAGACAGCGCCCTGCACCTCAAGAAGATGAATATGAAGACGATACCGTTGAACTAAGCGAAGAAGCGATAGAGGCCACTGCGGCACTAAGAGAACGCCCAGCAAGCTTTACTGACTTTATTTCAATATCGCCAAAAACAGAAGAAGGCCAACTTATTGGTTACCAGGTGAGCCCAGGAAAAGAGCCTGAACTATTTAAATCGGCAGGTCTTGAAGCTGGCGATGTCATTACACAAATTAACGGGCTAGACCTTACCGACTTGCAGCAATCGCAAGAGGCACTGTCTGAGCTACGCAATGCACAAAATATAGAATTAACGATTATTCGAGATGGCAGTTTAACCACGCTATACCTAGATTTACCCGAGGCGTAACAACAACTAAAACGGTAACGGCTCATTCGTCATCAGGTAGGCATTAAAAATTGCAACGCAAACCAGCCATCGACAAGTTAGGAAATGAAGGAAGTTAGAATGAAAAGGCGCACTAGCCAAAAAC
>Ga0208816_100084_pt1 | contig 46389 bp, 38 predicted proteins | sample Virmet3734_803_FD_185737 | JGI IMG/M metagenome (GOLD analysis project Ga0208816, IMG submission 185737) | Marine viral communities from the Southern Atlantic ocean transect to study dissolved organic matter and carbon cycling - metaG 3734_803... | ecosystem: Environmental > Aquatic > Marine >...
CACTGAGAGCGAGTTGCAACGATGACCGGGAAGTTGAGGCGTGTGGGGTTCTTGCTGGAATTAGCGAAGGAAACATGCACCAGCAGTAGGTGAAGCATCAACCAGATAATCCGATGAGATGCCGGTCCGTCTCACTCTCATGCAAAGGTAAGATCAACCATTTAATCCGCTTACCCGTTTTTTTAACCCCCTTGCCTGTGCCGCTGAGGCAGTAATGGATACGGTTTTCGCCAGCCTCAATACCGATCTTCGTAACGTTCATAAACTGACATTTGAAGATACCTCAGATTTCTTTCTTTCCTTCCAGAGAGAGCCCATTGCATACCCCCGTTACAGCAAACTGACGCCGACGGAAGAGTTGCCTCCTGGCGCTTTTGATATCTGTGCCACCAGTAATGCTACCCCCCGTTGCTCAAGCAGCTATGCGGTGCCGGCGAATACCGGATGGTGGCTCAACGCGCCTTCGGTGAAGCTGTTGGATGTTTACAACCCCAATGCGGATCTTGGTAACCGCGGCATTGATGAAGCCATTGCATTGCTGGGGGCGCCGGGGTTGCTGCTGGAACACCCCGAGTTTGATCTGGCGCCGAAACAAAACTGCTACGGCAGCACCATGTTCTGCTGAGAGAGGAAAATATGTCTGGATATGGTATGCCATCGAAATACATCCCTTTTATGTTTGTGGCGCTATGGTTGCTGCTAAGCATTATTTATCCTCAGACGGGGAAAACCAATTCCATGGTTCCCCTTAACGACAGTGAGCTTCAGTCAGTCATTGGCGGTGATGCCATTCAGCTAACCCTGCGGCTGCGAAATAATGTTGGTGAGGACAATGCACCGGATACTGCGTGTGGCGGCACCCCGGATCCCTGTCGTCTTGGGTTGGAGTTTGTCGCCAGGGAAGGAAACTGGCTGGTGCTGAAAGAATTCTATGGCAGCCTGGCCATTGAAGATGTCCGGCTGGAAGGGGCATATCTGAGTAATAGCGGATCCAGCTACCGTGACCTGAGTCGTTTTGAAGATGCTGACGGTAACTGCCTGCTTTCCCCCTGTAACCCTGATGGTCTGCCGGCAATTCAGCTGGATTACCCCTTTGCGAAAGGGCCGGGCGAGTATCAGGACATGAATACCTTTCTCAATATCGGACGCATGGCGGTGGAAGTGGACGATGGCGCTATGCCCGGTTTCATGCTGGATAACAATCCTGGTAGTGCAATGGCATTTCGAATGAGTGATTCGGCGAGCGCCAACGGCGACATGCAGATGCGTTTTGACGGGAGGGCGTTTCTGTATGGTTTCTGATCGCCGGCCCCTGTTGATCCTGGCGGTATTGCCACTGTCCGCTGCGGTCACTGCCATGACGCCTATTGATGACAGTGGTCTGGCTGATATCCGCGGTCAGGACGGTCTCACCGTCAATCTGGAAAGCGGTGGCGCCATTCAGGCCCAACAGTTGAACTGGATAACCGATAGAGGTAACGCACCAGCCGGAACCTGCAGTGGCGGTGTGACGGACCAGCATGCCTGCACGCAACTGAATGGGCTCACCCTGCAGGGCGATGGCAATCCGCTGAGTGCACAACTGCAGCTGGATGTGGGCAGAGATGGCGGCGTTCCGCTACTGGCATTGCAGTATGACTGGCAGCCTTCCTTCTTCACCCTGGACGGGATGACCCTGGAAACCGGGACGAACCCAGCTTATGCGGGCCACTCTTTGGGCCAGGTCGGGTTGTATTCACAAGGCAACCTGACGTTGGTAAACCAGGGGCTCTTTAGCACGAATGGCCAGCATGCGAATCTGGACTTTTCCATGACCGGTGACTGGATATACCGCCAGGGCGGAGCCGGCAGTGCGGAGATGAGCATTGGTAATCTGATCATACAGAACCGGTTTACCAACGGCTCCGCCGGGGGACATGCACCCGCCACGGGCATTATCGGTATCGACAGCAATGGCTTGTTGCTGGAAGCGGATCACACTTATACCGCGCTGGAATTCGACCTGATGTATAAGGCATCGCCGGGAAACTTTGATCGCAGTGGTCGTCAGCCCCTGCTTTACAGTGCCTGGCTCGGTGGGCTGAAAGACGCCCGTGTGCGGGTGTCTGCTGGTGGGCTCGGCTATGGCTATGATGGTACAGCGCCAAATGGCAACTGGGATTATGCCGGAATCAATACCCCCCGCTCAGAAGGCCTGACGATACAGACCCAGTGGGATTACGACACGGATTTTCAGCTTCGCCTGGGCCATGCAGACGGTGACCGTACCCGTATGGAGCAAGTGAACTGGCGCCGTCTCGGCAATGGTTCCGGCCCCATGTTTGCACTGGATGCCATTCTGGATGTGGTGCAGAACAGCACCGGCCCGGCAGGCCTGTGCTTTGGTGGCGGCTTTAGCAGCGGGCAGCCGGATAGCGGTTTGTGTACCAGTGCGGGGGGAGTGTTTCATCCGACCCGGGTCGCCGCCGGTGAATCGGCGTTTGCCGTCCTGCTGCGCAACGGTCATCTGCATGCCTACAGTGAACAGTTGACTGTCACCAACCCCACCAGCGGTTGGTCGGACAGTTATGACTGGGGCGTTGTCCTCACGCTGGGCAAGCTCGATGCCGATATCCTGGCTTATCCGCAAGGGCCCTCCGGCAATGTGGGTCTGCGGACAGACGCTACCGTTATGGTGCAGTCCCCTGGATTCTGGGACGCGGCGAATAGCGCTGATCCGTTGGTGCGCGCGGCGGCGGCGGATAACTGGCAGACCCATTCCCATTTCTTGTTCGCCAACACCGCCAGCGATGTGGCGGTAGGCCTGCTCAATAATGACCTGCTCTGGGAAGCCAGGGACCTGTACCTGACGTTGGGGGACACCGACCCGGCCTTTCCGGATCTGGCGTCAGGGATCATGCTGCGCACCGATACCCTGTCTCACTACCAGGTACGGGGCCTGCTCGGGGCGGGCAGTCTCAGTGATCTGGGGGGAACCACCGCCAATGTGGCACTGTGGGATTTCAATCTGTCCGCGGACCAGTTTCGTTTCGTGCTCTACCCGGCCACTGCCGATGGTCTGGCAACCCTGGGCTTTGAGGGCTATATGAATCTGGATGGCAATGCATACCTGTCACTGGCCGAAGTATCCAGCCCCCAGTCAGCGTTCCGGCTATCCAATGTCAGCGGCAGTATCGGCTGGCGAAACGGCAACGTGGTGCTGAAATCCGGTGATCAGAACAGTGACGGCTTGCCCAGCCTGACCATTGAAAACGAACTTTTGCTGGGGCAGAGCGCGGACTTCGGCCAGAGCGGCGGCGGCACGCCGTTGGTAGGGCAGGTCAGTTTTGGGGATCAGCAATACGGTCGCATTGCCATGCCGGGCGGCACCTGGCACAGCGAAATCATTGCCAAGGTGCCACCTCCCTAGGCCTTGGCAGCATCACGACAACACATAGTGTTCCACCCCCTGATCCAGAAAACGGATCAGCATCCGGTAACTGTCCAGATCAAAGCTGGCATCCGCATCCGGGGTAATGGTCATCGGTTCCGGCTTATGTTGCAGGGTGGTGAGATGGCACCATTGATCAACCAGATGGTAGTCGGTTTGTTGCGGGTTCTGCTCACGGATCACCAGCACACCCGGGTAAGGCCAAGCCTGGATATGCTGGTCTTCCAGGGTTGTCTGTAGCCGCTGGTTGTGACTCTCCACGGTTTCCTTGCCGCAACAGGCACCCTGACATCGGCCCAGCTGATGCGCAAAGCAGGCCCCCTTGCCGTTCCCTTCCAGGCCACAGATTCGCGGGCAGAGCCCGGCTTCACGCACCTTGCCATCCAGCATGCCTTTTGCCTGCCGCGGGCTGCGAAACAGACCATAGCTGTCCTGTTGCCAGCCATGATTATCTACCAGCGGCCGGTATAACACTGGAACAAGAAAACCCTGACGGTTGGTTTGCAGACGCCAGGTATGCAGCTGCCGGTAACGGCGCTGACGACGGTTGAAGATGGGTTGGCGTTGTTTGATTTCCCGGTTTTCCAGCAACAGTGCGCCCAGTTCGCCGGCAGTGACCTGATGCTCGATACGGCGGGTCAGGTGGCACAACCGGGCTTCCTTTTTATCCCGGTGCCGGGCCGCAAAGTGGCTCTTTACCCGTTGTCGCAGATTGATGCTTTTTCCCACATAGAGGAGTTCATCCTGCTCGCCAAAAAAGCGGTAGACGCCGGGGAGGCAGGGCAGGTCGGTGAACAGGGTTGGGTCCACCGGGGAAGAATCGGTATCTGGCAGCATGGCCCTAGTATCCATTGAAAAACGCCATGATGTGGTGAAGGCAGGGTGGATGATCTGACCTATTTCCCGTGCCATGATGGAGAAAATTCATTGCCAGGAGGCCATCATGAGCGGCCACGATACCGACACCCGTATCGAAACCGATTCCCTGGGCCAGGTGCAGGTGCCCAAAACGGCCCGATGGGGTGCCCAGACCCAGCGGGCAGTGGACAACTTTCCCATCAGCGGTCGCCCGTTGCCGGAGCGGTTTATTCTGGCGGTGGTACGCATCAAACGCTGCGCGGCGGAGGCCAACCTCCGGCTGGAACAGCTGCCAGCGGACAAGCAGGCTGCCATTGTCGGGGCCTGTAATGATTTGCTGGCCGGCCATCACCTGGACCAATTCCCGGTGGATATTTTCCAGACCGGCTCTGGCACCAGCACCAACATGAACGTGAATGAGGTCATTGCGCACCTGTGCGCCGACGCGGGCGTGGAAATTCATCCCAACGATGATGTGAATCTGGGGCAGAGCAGCAACGACACCATTCCCACCGCCATTCATGTGTCGTCGGTACTGGCCGTCACCGAACAATTGCTCCCGGGACTGGAACACCTGATCGCCACGTTGGGGTTGCGTGCCCGGGAAGGCCGGGAGCTGGTGAAGACCGGCCGAACCCATCTGATGGATGCCATGCCGGTGACGGTGGAGCAGGAACTGCAGACCTGGGTGCTGCAATTGCAGGATGCCAGCAGCCGCTTGGCCCGGGCCCGGGATGAACTGCTGACCATCCCCCAGGGCGGCACGGCGGTGGGCAGCGGCATCAATGCCCACCCGGATTTTGCGGCGGCCTTTGCCAGGCAACTGGCAGAGGAAACCGGGCTGGACTTCACGCCAATGCCGCATCCCTTTGTGGCCCAGAGTGCGTTGGATGCGCCGCTGAATCTGTCCGCCGCCCTGCGTGGCCTGGCGGTCGTACTGATGAAGATCAGTAATGATCTGCGCTGGATGAATTCGGGCCCCATCCATGGTCTGGGCGAGCTGCAACTGCCGGCCACCCAGCCGGGCTCTTCGATCATGCCTGGCAAGGTCAACCCGGTGATCTGCGAATCGGTGACCATGGTGGCGGCCCAGGTCATGGGCCTGGATCAGGCCAATGCGGTGGCGGCCCAGAGCGGTAACTTCCAGCTCAACGTGATGTTGCCGCTGGTGGCCAGCAACCTGTTGGACATGACCGGCTGGCTGGCCAACAGTTGCCGGAATCTGGCCGACCGGGCCATCACCGGAATGACCTTCAATGAAGACCGTCTGGCGGAAGGGGTGGGCAAGAACCCGATTCTGGTCACGGCCCTCAATCCGGTGATTGGCTACGAGAAGGCAGCGAAGATCGCCAAAGACGCCTTTGCCAGTGGCCGCCCGGTGATCGATGTGGCCGAGGAGCAGTCCGACCTGTCCCGGGACGAACTGGAAAAACTGCTGGACCCGAAAACCCTCACTCGCGCCTGAATGGGAAGGGTGCACTGAGGCGCGGTGCACCCTACCCACAGCTTTTCGCTCCTCGTGACTCGCTTGTCGCAACTCGTGCTAGACACAGCGTCTACACCGGGTAGTATTTTGTTACCTTTGGCACAGCTGAACGGATGACCCGTGCGGGGGACTGTGTCAGTCTGGAGCGCCTTACATACCCACAGGTATGGGCGCTTTCAGCCCCGCCCTTATCGGCAGAATAACAAGGTAACGGAGCCACTATGAGCAGTAATCTCACTATCCAGCGCACCCCCTCCGCCGTGGAGCCGCCGCTGGTAATCAACCGCATTCTCGAAGCCGGCGTGGGCAAGGCGCCGGAGCAGACCATCACCTACGGTGATCGGGATTTTACCTACCGGGAATTTGAAGAGCGGGTACACCGTCTGGCCGGCGCCCTGGCAGCCCAGGGCATCAAGCCCGGCGACACCGTGGCGGTGATGGACTGGGACACCAACCGTTACCTGGAGGCGTTTTTCGCCATTCCCATGATGGGGGCGGTACTGCACACCGTGAATGTGCGGCTCAGCCCGGAACAGGTGCTCTACACCATCAACCACGCCCAGGATGACGCCATCCTGGTGAACAGCGAATTCCTGCCGATCCTGGAAGCGGTGAAGGACCGCATCGAGCCGGTGAAGACCTACATTCTGCTCGACGACGACGGTGTGAAAAGCAGCGATGCGCTGCCCATCGCCGGTGAGTACGAGGACCTGCTGGCCAAGGCGCCGGCCCGTTATGATTTCCCCGAGCTGGATGAAAACACCCGCGCCACCACCTTTTACACCACCGGTACCACCGGGTTGCCCAAGGGCGTGTACTTCTCCCACCGTCAGCTGGTACTGCATACCTTTGCCGGTCGTAACACCATGTCCGGGATCGGTCAGGGTCGCTTCAATGAAGACGATGTCTACATGCCGATCACTCCCATGTTCCACGTGCATGCCTGGGGCATTCCCTACATGGCCACCCTGATGGGCGTGAAGCAGGTGTACCCGGGTCGCTATGAGCCGGCCAGCTTGCTGAAATTGCTGGTCACCAAGAAGGTCACCTTCTCCCACTGTGTACCCACCATCATCCAGATGCTGTTGCAGGCGGAAGCGGCCAAGAGCATCGACCTGAGTGGCTGGAAAGTGATCATTGGTGGTTCCGCCTTGCCCAAGGCCTTGGCCATGGGCGCCCTGGAGCGCGGCATCGACATCTATACCGGCTACGGCATGAGTGAGACCTGTCCGCTGCTGACCCTGGCACAACTGACCCCGGAACTGGAAAAGGCCGACCTGGAAACCCAGGCGGACTACCGCACCCGCACCGGCCGTCCGGTGGCCATGGTGCAGCTGCGTATCGTCGATGGGGAAATGAACGACGTGCCCCACGATGGCAAGAGCCAGGGGGAAGTGGTGGTTCGCGCGCCCTGGCTGACCCAGGGGTACCTGCACGACACGGAAAAATCCGAGGAACTGTGGGCCGGCGGTTGGCTGCACACCGGGGATGTGGCGGTGATGAGCGAAGACGGCTGGTTGAAGATCGTTGACCGCATCAAGGACGTGATCAAGACCGGTGGCGAATGGGTCTCCTCCATCGACCTGGAAGGCATGATCCTGCAGCATGCGGGCGTGGGTGAGTGTGCCGTGGTCGGCGTACCCGATGAAAAATGGGGCGAGCGCCCGGTGGCCCTGGTGGTCAAGAACGGCGATGCGGATGAGGAGGGCATCAAAGCCCTGATGGCGGATTACGCTGACAAGGGCATCATCAGCCGCTATGGCATTCCCGATCGCGTCATCTTCGTGGATGAGCTGCCGCGCACCTCCGTGGGCAAGCTGGACAAGAAAAAGATGCGCGCCGAAATGGTGTAACGCCTGAAGGCGCGACGCTATTGAAAAGCCCGCCACCTGGCGGGCTTTTTATTGGCTGGTCGCCGTGATCATATCCTTACTGTAGGAGCGTCGCTGGCGGCGCGATTACCTGAGTCTCGAGTTGCGAGAAGCGAGTGACGAAAATCAAAACCGGAACACCGGGAAAGGCAGATTTTCGCTTCTCGCAACTCGTACCTCGCGGTTCTTTCATCACGCCGCCAGCGACGTTCCTGTGGCAACAATCTGCGCTAAAACTGAATTTCCTTCATAATTACCTGTCACTTTAACGCTCCCTCTACAAATTGCTTGCATAATTGGGCGCTAAGCTTCCTTTTCGGTTTGTTGCAAATCATCGTTTGGAGACGTTCATGAAGCGGATTATCGCCGCCCTGATATTGGTGGTGCTGGTAGGTGCTGGCCTGTGGTGGCTCTTCGCACCAGCGCCGGCCCCCATGGGGCAGCGTCCGCCCACGGTGGTCAATCTGGCGCCGAGCATCGAACGTTCCCTGTTTGATCGGGTGGAGGCGGTGGGGACGGCGCGGGCCGCCCAGGCAGTGATGATCCTCACCGAAGTCCCCGGTCGGGTGGCGCAGATCCACTTCCGTCAGGGCCAGAAGGTGGAACAGGGTAAGGTGCTGGTCACCCTGGATGATCGCAATGCCCGCGCCGAGCTGGCGCGCAGCGAAGCGGAATATCAGCGCGCGCTGAACGATTTCCAGCGCGGCCAGAAACTGGTGAAGAGCCGCGCCATTTCCCAGTCTGAAGTGGATACCTTCCGCACCACCCTGGATGGGGCCAAGGCCAGTCGCGACGCCGCCCGGGCGAATCTGAATGACCATACCATCCGGGCGCCCTTCGCCGGTGTGGTGGGCTTGCGACAGGTGGATGCGGGCGGTTACCTGCAAACCGGCGATGCCATCACCACCCTGGATAACCTGGGCTATATCGAAGTGGATTTCCAGGTGCCGGAACGCTATCTGGCACGGCTGGTTTCCGGGCTGCCGGTGCAGGCCCGCAATGAAGCGTTTCCGGATCAGGTGTTCGAAGGCACTATCACCGACCTGGATTCCCGGGTGAGCACGGCGAGTCGCAGCCTGACCGCCCGGGCTCGGCTGGAAAACCCCCAGGACCGGATTCGTCCGGGGCAATTTCTGCGTGTGTCGGTGCAACTGGCCGAGCGTGATGCGCTGCTGGTACCCGAGCAGTCGATCATTACCCAGGGGGCACAGAGCTATGTGTTCACCGTTACGGGCGACAACACAGCCGAACGCCATCCGGTCACCCTGGGTGGCCGTCGTGATGGCTGGGTGGAAATTACCAGCGGCCTGACCGGCCAGCCGGATGTGGTGGTCAACGGCCATTCCCGGCTGGGTAGCGGTCAGGCGGTGCAGGTGCTGGATAACCCGGAAGCCTTGCTGCCGGGCCAGCGGGCCCTGCTGGAACCCGCCTCGCCGGACGCCGATCAGGCGGACAGCGAGGCCGCTGCATGATTCTTTCCGATATCTCCATCAAGCGACCGGTCTTCGCCACCGTGATCAGCTTGCTGATCGTGGTGTTCGGTATCAGCGCCTTGATGAAACTGTCGGTGCGTGAATACCCGGACATCGATCCGCCGGAAGTGTCCATCTCGGTGGACTACGCCGGCGCCGCCCCGGAAGTGATCGATACCCAGATTATCCAGGTCATCGAAGGGGCCGTGGCCGGGGTGGAAGGGGTGCGCAAGATCGAGTCGCGCAGCCGCCTGGGCTCCGCCCGTACCAGTGTGGAATTCAACCTGGACCGGGATGTGGACGTGGCCGCCAACGACCTGCGCGATGCGGTGTCGCGGGTGCTCAACCGGCTGCCGGAAGAAGCGGAGACTCCGGTGATCGCCAAGTCCGACGCGGATGCCCGGCCCATTATCTGGGTCACCCTGACCAGCAGTACCCTGGCCCCCCAGGAACTCACCGACTTTGCCGAGCGTTCCCTGGTGGACCGTTTTGCGGTGCTGGATGGGGTATCGGAAGTCTTCATCGGCGGGGAACGCCGCTATGCCATGCGCGTCTGGCTGGACCGTCAGAGCATGGCCGCCAACCAGGTTACCGTTACCGATATCGAACAGGCCCTGCGCAGCAACAACGTGGAATTGCCCGCCGGGCGGCTGGAATCCCAGTCCCGTGCCTTTACCGTGCGGGCCGACAACCGCTTGTCTTCGGTAAACGAATTCGAGGATCTGGTGGTGCGTCGCCAGGGCGATTACCTGCTGCGGGTGGGGGATGTGGCCCGGGTGGAACTGGGCGTGGAAAGCGATGACACCGTGCTGCGCGCCAACGGCGAAACCGCCATCGGCCTGGGTATCATCCGCCAGTCCAAGGCCAATACCGTGGCAGTCTCCGACAACCTGCAGGCGGAAATCGAAGCGGTGCGCACCAGCCTGCCAGCGGATATCAGCCTGGATGTGAACTACGACGAATCCCTGTTTATCCGCGCCTCCATCAAGGAAGTGTTGGTCACCCTGGGCATTTCCGTGGTGCTGGTGATCGCGGTGATCTTTGCCTTTCTGGGCAACCTGCGCGCCACCCTGATTCCGGCAGTGACCATTCCGGTATCCATCATCGGGGCCTTCATCGGCCTGGGGATCATGGATTTCTCCATCAACGTGCTCACCCTGCTGGCGCTGATCCTGGCCATTGGCCTGGTGGTGGACGATGCCATCGTCATGCTGGAAAACATCCAGCGCCGCATCGATGAGGGGGAAACCCGTCTGGTGGCCGCCTACCAGGGGGCCCGCCAGGTCGCCTTTGCCGTGGTGGCCACCACCCTGACCCTGGTGGCGGTGTTCGTACCGATCTCCTTTATGGGTGGCGACGTGGGCCGACTGTTTGGCGAGTTTGGTTTCACTCTGGCCTCGGCAGTGATTATCTCCAGCATCGTCGCATTGAGTCTGGCCCCCATGCTCTGTTCCCGCTGGTTGCACCGGCACAGCGTCAAGGAGCTGCAAGGGGAGGGCAATGCTTTTGAGCGTTCCCTGCAAAAACTCAACAGCGGTTATGCCCGAAGTCTGGCGGCGGCCCTGGGCAAACCCTGGCCGCTGGTGGTGGGCTGTGTGGCCCTGTGCGTGGTGGCACTGCTGGTGTTCCGGGGGTTGCCCCAGGAGCTGGCGCCTACGGAAGACCGGGGCGTCTTTATTATTCCCGCGTCGGCGCCCCAGGGTTCCACCGCGGAGTACAGCCTGCACCATGTGAAGGAAGTGGAAAACATCATGGCGCCGCTGGTGGAAAGCGGCGAGGCGGAACGGGCCCTGTCCATCGTCGGTTTCCGCGGTGTTACCGAGCGGGCCTTCAGTATTGTGCGACTCAAGGACTGGGGCGAGCGGGATCGCTCCCAGCAGGAAATCGTCAATGAAGTGCGCGGCAAATTATCCCAGGTGGCCGGGCTGCGGGCCTTCGCGGTAAACCCGCCCGGGCTGGGGCAGAGCGCCTTCGATCAGGCCCTGGAAGTGGTGGTGGCCGGGCCGGATTACGACCAGGTGCTGGCCTGGAGCGAAACGCTCATGGAGGCCATGGAAGAGAACCCGGGGCTGACCAGCATCGATACGGATTTCGAACAGACCCAACCCCAACTGGACGTGAAGCTGGACCGGGAGCGGGCGGCGGACCTGGGGATCACCGCCACGGATGTGGGCCAGACCCTGCAGGCCATGTTCGCCACCCTGACCGCCTCCACCTACGTGGACCGGGGCCGGGAATACGATGTGCTGCTGGAAGCAGAAAAACGCAACAGCCAGGGCCCGGATGATGTGCTGCCGATCTATCTGCGCGCCGCCAACGGTGAGCTGGTGCCATTCTCCAGTGTGGTGGAACTGACCACCACCGGCGATGCCCCGGAGCTGCGCCGGGTGGACCGGCTGCCGGCCATTACCCTGTCCGCCAACCTGGCCGACGGCTACGACCTGGCGGCGGCCATGACCTATGTGGAAGAACAGGCCCGGGAACGACTGCCGCTGGAAGCGCGTATCGGTTACAAGGGCATGGCGGAAGAGCTTCAAGAATCCGCCGCCGCCATTCTGATCACCTTTGTGTTGGCGCTGGTGATCGTGTTCCTGGTGCTGGCCGCCCAGTTTGAAAGCTGGATACACCCGCTGATCATCATGCTCACCGTGCCCCTGGCCCTGGCGGGGGCGGTGCTGGCCATCCGTGTTACCGGCGACAGCCTCAACATCTACAGCCAGATCGGCATGATCATGCTGCTGGGGTTGATGGCCAAGAACGGTATCCTGATCGTGGAATTCGCCAACCAGTTACGTGATCAGGGGCTGGCGGTGAAAGAGGCCATTTACCAGGGGGCCATCGTGCGCTTCCGCCCGGTATTGATGACCGGCGTCTCCACCATCTTCGGTGCCATTCCACTGGTACTGGCCACCGGCGCCGGCGCAGAAAGCCGCTTCACCATTGGCGTGGTGATCCTCGGTGGTCTGCTCTTTGCCACCGTGCTGACACTCTTTATCATCCCGGTGTTGTACCAGTGGCTGGCACCCTATGCCTCGCCGGCGGATGCGGTGAAGCAGCAGCTCGAAAAAGAGATGGGCGAATAACGACTATTCCTCTCCGTAGGAGCGTCGCTGGCGGCGCGATAACCTAGCGTATGGAATCGCGCCGCCAGCGACGCTCCTACGGCGAGAGTGGATTCAGGAACCATGACTGACTACGAACTGATCCGCAGCAAACGCCGCAGCCTGGAGCTGCGCGTGCTGGACGATGGCCGGGTGCAGGTGCGGGCGCCGCAGCGGGCGTCGTTGCGGATGGTGCAGACGTTCGTGGATAGCCGCCGCCAGTGGATTGCCGATCAGCAACAGCGCCAGGCCAGTCGGCCCCGGCAGCGTTGGCAGGATGGGGCGGCCTTTCCGTTCCGCGGGCAACTGCTGATCATGGATGTGTCCGCCGGGCGCAATGCGGTGGTGGTGTCTGGCGGTTACCTGCAGATCCGGGTGCCGGAACCGGACAGCGAGCCAGCGGTAAGGCAGGCGGTGGAAAACTGGCTGCGCAAGCAGGCGCGGTCGCTGTTTGAAGACAGCATTGCCCGGCAGTTCCCCTGGTTTGCCAGCCAGGGTTTTTCCCAGCCGGTGTTGCGGGTGAAAAAAATGCGCACCCGCTGGGGGTCGCTGTCAGCCAGGGGCTACATCAACCTGAACATGGCCCTGCTGCACTATCCACCGGCGGCGCTGGATTACGTGGTCATGCACGAGCTCTGTCACCTGCAACACATGGACCACGGCCCCGGCTTCCACGCCCTCATGGACGCCCGCATGCCCGACTGGCGCCAACGCAAACAACTCCTCGACCAGCCGCTTTTCCAACCCTGAATAAAACCACCGCATCCCCCTCGTAGGAGCGTCGCTCGCGGCGCGATAGCCCAACGTATGGAATCGCGCCGCGAGCGACGCTCCTACGATTAAAATGTGACCCTACAGCCAGATGGCATACCAATAGGGATAATCTCTGACGCTTTTTACCAAACCGGCTCGGAACGGATTAGCGACGATATAGCGGGCAATTTGCAGGGCATCCTCTTCCTGTCGGAGCGCGTGGTCATGGAACCCTCGCTGCCAGATGGATTGCCCAATGGCTCGGGCAGTCTGGCTCTTTAGCATGCCTACTGTTTGCGAAAGGGAATGCTTATTGGACAGCACCAACAACCAGTGAAAATGGTCCGGCATCACCACAAAGCATAGAGACATGCAGGCCCCTTGCTGGTCCAGGTTGAGGAAATTGCGCGAAAGCAGTCGTGCCCTGTGGGTATTCTCAAACCAGGGTATTCGGTTTCGGGTAACTCCGGTGATCAGACTGTATCCATGATGTAGCGAGTCCATGGATCTAAGAGTGATGAGAGAGAGCCCGGGGAAAAAGCGTTAGCGGCGGAAAAGCCTGTAGGTAATGATCAAGCCTTTCCGTAGGAGCGTCGCTCGCGGCGCGATAACCCAACGTTCGAAATCGCGCCGCGAGCGACGCTCCTACGGAAAGGATGGGGCGTCTTGTTTCGCCAGACATAAAAAAAGCCCGCCGAAGCGGGCTTTTTTCTGCTAATGCAATCGCTTATTCAGCAACTACGTTAGCGGCCTGCGGACCTTTGGGGCCCTGCTGGATCTCGAAGGAAACCTTCTGACCCTCGGCCAGGGTTTTGAAGCCTGAGCCGGTAATTGCGCTGAAATGAACGAAAACGTCCGCACCACCATCGTCCTGGGAAATGAAACCAAAACCCTTGGACTCGTTAAACCACTTCACAGTACCAGTAGCCATGTGAATCTATACCTCGAAACTATTACTTAGGGTGTTGCTTGCAAACCATGTTGGGCGGTGTTCGGAGACAACTTCAGCTTCACGCAGGGAAGACAACTACCAAAACAATCCACGGCCATAATTCGCAGCCACTTCCGACTTTACCCTCCTTTTTCGGCGAGCACCACCCCTTTTTATAGGCGCTTAAACCGGCAGTTATAATGCCGTTGTCACAAAGCGGACGCTCATTTGGTGGCGTTCGTCCGGGCCCAGAAACAGGGCATCTTCCAGCACCCGGGCGGTCTCGATACAGAGCATTCTCTGCCAGGCATCGTCAGCGAACTGGCTCAGACGTTGGCTTTTGTCGATCCAGGGATTCCATACCACCGCCGAACGGCTGCCTGTGCTCGTCAGTGTCAGCCGTCGCTGCCAGCCGGGGTCGTCGATATGCAGGGTGTCGGGCAGTTGCAGATAGAGCCGGTCGGTTTCTCCCCGGAATGTCAGCGGGCCTTGCTGCCGATGGCGTTGCCAGTTATCCAGGGCATCCACGTAGGGGCAGGTGTCCAGGCCGTGAATCTCGACCTGACGGCTGTCGGATACGGCGAAGTAACTGTGCAGGGCCTGGCTGATCCATACCGGTTCCTCACCGTGGTTATGGTTGATCAGAGACAGGGTCAGGCCGTCGTCCAGTCGCACGGTCAGAGTGGGGGTCACCGCGGGTAGAGATTTCCGGTCAGCATGGGGGGAGAGGGCGAAGCTCAGGGTGATGTGTTCATCATCCTGGTGCGAATGACTCAGGGTCCAGGGCTGCTGGCGCACCAGGCCATGGGCCGGTGGCTGTGCCAGCGTATATTGCTGGCGGATCTCAGTGGGATTGAAGTCCAGGCCGCCAAACCAGGGCCAACACACCGGCACCCCGCCACGGACACCCTGACCGTTGTGATAGGCCGCGTCTTCACTGAGCCAGATCAGCGGTGGCTCGTCATCCCGTTGGTACTCCAGCACCTGTGCACCCTGTTCGGCGATCACCAGGGTCTGGTTGCGATGGCGAACTTCCCAGCAGGCCAGCTCGCCGCGGGTAATCTGTTTGATGGTTGCTGTCATACCCTCTCCACGCAACTGTAGGAGCGTCGCTCGCGGCGCGATAATCAGGGTTTCGAGTTGCGAGAAGCAAGTTTCGAAAGGCAACCCCCTATAAAGTCGCTCCCGGGATATGCTTTCCGAAACTCGCTTCTCGTGTCTCGTTACGGTTTCAATTGCCCCGCGAGCGACGCTCCTGCCATGAGGAGGCGTTTGTTGCGGCGGTTATTTAATCCCCGCCGCAATCTCCAGTTCGCGGATGGACTGCTCCAGGTAATCCAGCAGACGCTGCATGGAAGGCAGGGTACGCCGGCAGGCGATCAGGCCGAATTCCAGTTGGTCCTGGTAGCTGGTCAGGGTGATATTCAGGGCGATGCGGTCCAGCACGATGGACACCGGGTACATGCCTTTCAGTTTGGCGCCGTTCCAGTACAGGGGCTCTTTCGGCCCCGGCACATTGGAGATCACCACATTAAAGGCCCGCCATTTCGGTGCCAGCCCGGTGAGCAGGTTGAGACCGGTGGGGGCCATGGTGAGGGCGGTGAAATTGAGAATTTCCTCCGGGCTCATCTGAGAGAAGCGTTCCTTGGCTTCCTGCACCGAATCATTGACCACCCGCAGCCGGTTGGCCGGGTCGCAGATATGGGTGCCCAGATTGGCCAGGATCATGCCGATCTGGTTGCCGCCGGCGCTGTCATCCTGGCGCAGGCTCATGGGCACCATGGCAATCAGCGGCTCGTCCGGCAGGGCGTTCTGGCTGATCATGTATTCGCGCAGGGCATGGCCGCACATGGCCAGCACCACGGTATTGATGGTGCAGTTGAATGCCTTGGCGATTACTTTCAGACGTGACAGGGAATAACTCTGGGCGGCAAAGCGCCGGGAACCGGTGACCGTCTGGTTGAGAACGGTGTCCGGGGCCTGAAAGATGGACACATAGTTCTCGTCCTTCTTGGCCTTCTGGCTCACCTTGTAGATTTCCCGGGCAAGGCCCGGCACCGTGGCGGCCTGCTTACTGATACCGGCACCCAGGCGCGCCAGGCTGGAGGCCACATCCACCGGGTTGCTGGGCAGGGAGCGGCTGCGTTTTTTCGGCTCGTAGGCCCACACCGGCGGCAGGTCCCGTTCGTCCGGATCGGTGGACAGGGCGCGCATGCCCATACGCATGGCGGAGATGCCGTCCACCACGGAATGGTGGATCTTGGTATAGAGCGCGAACTGGCGCCCGCGGATGCCTTCGATCAGGTGCGCTTCCCACAGGGGGCGCTCCCGGTCCAGCAGGTTGGAGTGCTCGGCGGAGACCAGGGACAACAGCTCACGGATACGGCCGGGCTTGGGCAGGGCCTCGTGGCGGAAGTGATGGTCGATATCGAAGTGCTTGTCCTCGGTCCAGTAATACTGGCCCAGCCGGCGTGTCAGGCGTTGGTTGAAGGGCGCCACCGGGCAGCAGTAGTCACGCATGTGCTGAGCCAGTTCACTGACATACTTGGGGCCCGCGTCTTCCGGGAAGGAAAATAGTTGCAGTCCGGCCACGTGCATGGGCTGTTGTCGTTTTTCCAGCCACAGAAAAAGTTGATCCACCGGGCTAAGCGCTTTCATAGATTCCCCTTCGTCATTTTTATATCCCTGAACACAACCAAAACCATTACCTGAAAACGGCAATGCACTCTCCATGCCAAGGGAAGATCATAGTAGCAAAGCCGCCTGCGGGTCACTGTGTGCAAGGTGTAAATCGGCGGGCGATGCGGTAACTGCCGCCGGATGGCACATTGATGAATGGCAGTGTGTGCAGAAAAAAACGCATCTTCCTCCACCCTGAACATCGACTTGCCGATTGGCAAGTCGGGCCGCCGGTTGTTGGCCATGGCACCCTCGGCGAGCCGGTTGCGACAGGCCAGAGGGGCGGAGACAACTACGAATTACCCCTTATATTCATCAGAAAAATACCGAACATAGACCATATTGATTATGTTTATGGGTCGACTGGCTCTAGAATGCGCCGCATCGGTAGACCGGCATGTGTTCTGTCTGACATGAGCAGGGTTGCCCCTCCCGGTATCGATAAACCAATTTGTTAATCAGAGGTTCACCATGTCATACACCAAAGACATCGAAGCACTTAGCTCCGTGATTGGTGCCAACAGCACCTGGAAAGACATCAATCCGGAATCTGCTGTTCGCATGCGTCTGCAAAACCGTTTCAACACGCATCTGGACATCGCCAAGTACAACGCCAAGATCATGCGTGAAGACATGGCGGCCTATGACGCTGACAACTCCAAGTACACCCAGTCCCTGGGTTGCTGGCACGGCTTCATCGGCCAGCAGAAGATGATCTCCATCAAGAAGTACTTCGGCGGCACCAAGCGCAAGTACCTCTACCTGTCCGGCTGGATGGTTGCTGCCCTGCGTTCCGAGTTCGGTCCGCTGCCTGACCAGTCCATGCACGAGAAGACTGCTGTCGCTGACCTGATCCGCGAACTGTACACCTTCCTGAAGCAGGCGGATGCCTGGGAACTGAACCACCTGTTCCGTGCTCTGGACGATGCCAAAGACGCTGGCGACGCGGCCAAGCAGAAAGAAATCATCGAAAAGATCGACAACTTCGAAACTCACGTTGTGCCGATCATTGCTGACATCGATGCTGGTTTCGGTAACCCGGAAGCCACCTACCTGATGGCCAAGCAGATGATCGAAGCGGGTGCTTGCTGCATCCAGATCGAGAACCAGGTTTCCGACGAGAAGCAGTGTGGCCACCAGGACGGTAAAGTGACCGTTCCCCACGCCGACTTCCTGGCCAAGATCAATGCCGTGCGTTACGCCTTCCTCGAGCTGGGCGTTGACGATGGTGTGATCGTTGCCCGTACCGACTCCGAAGGTGCTGGCCTGACCAAGCAGATCGCCGTGACCAACGAGCCGGGCGACCTGGGCGACCAGTACAACTCCTTCCTGGAAGGTGAGTACATCGAGTCCGCCGACGAAATCAACAACGGCGACGTTGTGATCAAGTCCAACGGCAAGCTGCTCAAGCCGACCCGTCTGGCTTCCGGCCTGTTCCAGTTCCGTCGTGATTCCAACATCGACCGTGTGGTTCTGGACTGTGTTACCAGCCTGCAGAACGGCGCTGACCTGCTGTGGATCGAGACTCCGACCCCGAATGTCGAGCACATCAAACTGATGGTTGATCGCATCAAGGAACAAGAGCCGAACGCCAAGCTGGTTTACAACAACAGCCCGTCCTTCAACTGGACCCTGAACTTCCGTCAGCAGGTATTCGATGCCTGGGAGAAGGAAGGCAAGGATCTGTCCGCCTACGACCGCGCTGGTCTGATGAGCGTGAAGTACGACGACACCGAACTGGCAGCTGTTGCTGACGAGTGGGCGAAAGAGTTCCAGGCCAAGGCGTCCCGTGAAGCGGGTGTATTCCACCACCTGATCACTCTGCCGACCTACCACACCGCTGCTCTGTCCACCGACCAGCTGGTAGAAGGCTACTTCGGCGAAGAAGGCATGCTGGCCTACGCCAAAGGTGTTCAGCGTCAGGAAATCCGTCGCAACATCGCTACCGTGAAGCACCAGGACATGGCCGGTTCCAACATCGGTGATGACCACAAAGAGTACTTCTCCGGTGAAGCTGCGCTGAAAGCTGGCGGTAAAGACAACACCATGAACCAGTTCGAGAACAACTAAGTTCCGATCTGTTCAAGGTAAGTCTTGAAGAAGCGGCCTCCGAAAGGGGCCGCTTTTTTTGTTGGAGCCTTGCTCGCAAGGCGAAGCGTTGAATCAACCCCCGCGGTTATCTGGGACCTTCGCTTTGCGAGCAAAGCTCCAACGGGGAGCTCCTCACCCAGATTTGCGAATAGCCACAAATAAAAAAGGGGCGGCCCGAAGGCCGCCCCTTTTTTAGTGTCCGACGTCAGACAACCGACGTCCGACCTTCCCCTTACTCGTAATCGAAGGAGAAGTGTTCCGGCTTCAGCTGCATGGTGCTCTTGGTGGGCTTCAGCGCGGCATCCGCGTGGGCCTTGGCAGAGGGCAGCATGCGATCGAAGTAGAACTCGGCGGTGGCCAGCTTGGCCTGGTAGAACTCCGCCGGCTCGTTGCCGCCGTTTTCCAGCTTGTCCTTGGCAACACCGGCTTGCAGGGCCCAGAAGTAGGCCATCATGGCGTAGCCGCTGTACATCAGGAAGTCGTAGCTGGCGGTGGAAACGATATCGCGGTCCTTGGCGGCCACCAGCATGATGCGGGTGGTCAGGTAGTTCCACTCGGCGGCGATCTTCAACAGCTTCCAGGCGAACGGACGCAGCTTGGGATCACGCAGGTTCTTGGTGCCGAAATCCACCAGCTTCTTGCTGAAGTCACGGACGCACTTGCCCTTGGTCAGCAGCAGGACTTTACGGCCCAGCAGATCCAGTGCCTGGATGCCGGTGGTGCCTTCGTACAGGGTGGAGATGCGCGCGTCACGGACGATCTGCTCCATGCCGTGCTCTTTGATGTAGCCGTGGCCACCGAATACCTGCATGCCGTCGTTGGCCACTTCCAGACCTTTCTCGGTGAGGAAGCCCTTCAGGATCGGCGTCAGGAAGCCCAGCTCGTCATCCCACTTCTGGTATTCCTCGTCGTTGTCGGCCTGGGCGGCGCTGATCATCTTGTCCGCGTACTGGGCGGCGAAGTAGATCATGGCACGACCACCTTCGGCGATGGCCTTCTGCTTGAGCAGCATGCGGCGAACGTCACCGTGGTGGATCAGGCTGTCGGCGATGGCATCCGGCTCTTTCTTGCCAGACAGGGCGCGCATGGACTTACGCTCCTTGGCGTAGGCCAGGGCGCCTTGGTAGGACAGCTCGGCGTGGGCCAGACCCTGGATGGAGGTACCGATACGCGCGGTGTTCATGAAGGTGAACATGCACTCCAGGCCCTTGTTCTCCGGACCGATCAGGAAACCGGTGGCTTCATCAAAGTTCATCACGCAGGTGGCGGAGGCCTTGATGCCCATTTTCTTTTCCAGGGAACCACAGTGTACGCCGTTGTCTTCACCGATTTTGCCCGGCAGGTACTTGGGCACGATGAACAGGGAGATACCGCGGGTGCCTTTCGGCGCATCGGGCAGGCGAGCCAGCACGATGTGGACAATGTTCTCGGTCAGGTCGTGCTCACCGGAAGAAATGAAGATCTTGGTGCCGGAAATCTTGTAGGAGCCGTCTTTCTGCGGCTCGGCCTTGGTTTTCACCTGGCCCAGGTCGGTACCGCACTGCGGCTCGGTGAGACACATGGTGCCGCCCCAGCGACCTTCGGTCAGGGGAACCAGGTAATCCTGGAGCTGCTGGTCGGAGCCGTGCATCTGGATGGTGTTCATGGCACCCATGGACAGGCCCGGGTACATGGTGAACGACCAGTTGGCGGTGGCCATCATTTCGGACTTGATCAGGCCCAGAGACGCGGGCAGGCCCTGGCCGCCGAACTCTACCGGGTGGCTGAGACCCTGCCAGCCGCCGGCCACGAACTCGTCGTAGGCTTCCTTGTAGCCTTTCGGCGTGGTCACCACACCGTTTTCAAACTTGCAGCCTTCCTCGTCACCGCTCTGGTACAGCGGCGCCAGGGTGTTTTCACACAGTTTGGCCATTTCACCAATGATGGCTTCGACCATATCCGGCGTGGCTTCTTCACCTTCCGGGAAGGTTTTGTAGTGGCTCTCGAAGTCCAGGACTTCGTTCATCAGAAAGCGCATATCGCGCACGGGGGCCTTATAAGTCGGCATAACAGTTACCCTCGTCAGGCAGAAATCGATTCAACTGTCAGGAACGGACAGCGCAACAGGGCGGGCATTGTTGGGGAATTCCAGCGTAAACACATTGACTGTCAAGGCGGGCGCGGACGGGCGTTAGGGTGAATGGGCGTTCACGGAATGTTGAGGTTCAAGCAACCACAAACCTCTCTACGAAGCCGCTGTAGGAGCTATGCTTGCATGGCGAACCGCGCTTGCGCGGACATCGCCCGCAGGGCGATCAGTCATTGCCGTTTTTAGAGTGGGCCTTTGGAAACGTAAGGAGAAGCTGCAACGATTTCCTCGCTTTGGCTCGGTTCGCCATGCAAGCATAGCTCCTACAGTAGCTCCTATTTCTTCTTCCCTTTCCAGCTGTACATGGACGTGGACACGCCGGTGCGCCGGGCGACTTCGTCCCAGATACCTTGAGGCAGAATGGCCTTCATCAGTTCCACGGACTTGGCCATGGGCGGTTCGATGACGAAGGCGTCTTTTTTCTGCATGCCCCGGATGATGCTTTTCACCACCTTTTTCGGGGTCAGCATGGGCGAGAACAGCGGGGTTTTCACACCGTCGAACATGCCGGTGGAAATGTAGCTGGGGCAGACGCTGGTCACGTGCACGTGCTTGATCTTGCGTACCGCCAGTTCCAGGCGAAGGGATTCCGAGAACCCCACCACTGCCCATTTGCTGGCCGCATAGGTGCTGCCGTAGGGCAGGCCGATAAAGGCGGAGGCACTGGCGATATTGACCAGAAAGCCCTCGTCGGCCTGGATCAGATCCTCCAGAAAGGCATGGGTGGTAGCCATCAACCCCTCCGTATTGACCCGGAAGGTGTTCAGGTGCTGTTCCAGCTCCACGGTCTCGAATTCACCGCCAAACACCACCCCGGCGTTATTGATCAGCGCGGTGATCGGGCCCACTTCGGTGTGCAACCTGTCGCGGAATTTGGTGATGGAGGCAATCTTGCTCACATCCAGCACATAGGGATGCGCCTTGCCGCCGGCGGCCTTGATGCGGTCGGTCACCTCGCGGGCAGCGCTGATGCGCCGGGCGGTGACGATGACTTCGGCGCCCTGTTTGGCAAATTCCTCCGCCATCAGGGCGCCAATGCCGGCACCGGCGCCGGTGATCAGAATGCGATGGTTGTCAAAACGGGCCATGAGTCGTCCTTGTGTGAGTCAGAGATTCAGCGATCAGCGAGGAGTCGCGAGTGACGAGTTTCGAGTTGCGAAAAGCCAAAACGGTTTTACCTTTCGAAACTCGCTTCTCGCAACTCGACACTTACCAGTCTTATCCCGGCAGCTTCAAACCGACCAGCACCACCTTGCCGTCTTCCACTGATCGCGCCCGCAAACGCAGGCCGCTGACGCGGACCGTATCACCCACTACAGTTTGCTTGCCGACCTGTTTGGTAAACAGTTCGGCCACGGTCAGACCTTGCCATAGCGGTGGTGGCGGTTCCACGCCATAGATGGCGATTAACTGGGCCAGCGGTGTCTGGCCCAGGACAGTGAAGTCGCCGTAATAGCGTTTCTCGTCGTGGCTCATCTTGTGGCACAGGTCGGACAGGGCGGACTTGTGGGACAGGGGCGCCAGCCAGGCGATCAGGTCGCCCGCTTCGATATCCGGGTTGTCACTCAGGCTGAGTACTTGTTGATTGCGGTAGAGAACCAGCGGTGTCCGTTTGTCTTCACTGAGCTCAGCCAGCGGTTTACCCACTGCCCGGGCACCGGCTTCCACTTCGAACTGCATCAGATAGCGGTCCCGCGGTGCGGCCAGGGGCACGGTCTGTTTCGGCTCGGTGGTGGGCGGCACCGACACTTTCAGTTTACGGGCGACGAATCGCAGGCTGGCACCCTGACCGAGCAGGGAAATCAGCACCACCACCAGGGTGATATCAAACAGCAGATAGGTCTGCTCCACGCCGGCCAGCAACGGGAATACCGCCAGAACAATGGGCACCGCCCCGCGCAGGCCGGTCCAGGCGATAAAGGTTTCCTCCCGCCAGGTGAAACGGAACGGCAGCAGGCTCACCCACACGGCGATGGGACGCGCCAGTAGCATCAGGAAAGCGGCCACGGCCAGGGCCCAGGGCAGGTTTTCGGTAAGCCGGGACGGCGTCACCAGCAGGCCGAGGATCAGGAACATGCCGGACTGGGCCAGCCAGGCCATGGAATCCATGGCCTTGAGCACGTTATCGCCGGTGCCACCACGGCGGTTGCCGGCCACCAGACCGGTCAGGTAGATGGCCAGAAAACCTGAGCCGCCCACCAGGTTGGTCAGTGCAAACACCATGGCGCCACCACTGCACAGCAGCAGGGCATGCAACCCTTCGTTACTGCGTACCCGCAACAGCAATTCACTGATCACCGCTCCCAGCAGCAGGCCCAGCAGGGCACCCAGGCCGAACTGTTGCAGCAGGGTCCACAGCATGCCCACACCCCAGTCCGCCGCCGGGTCCACCAGCAGACCGACCAGCATCAGGGTAATAAAGATGGCCATGGGGTCGTTGAGACCGGATTCGATTTCCAGGGTGCTGGCCACCCGTTCGTTGAGGGTGACCCCGGCGCCCTTGATGACGCTGAATACCGCTGCCGCATCCGTGGAGCCAATAATGCCGCCCAGCAGCAGGCCCACTCGCCAGTCCACGCCCATCAGCCAGGTGGCAAAGGCCCCCACCAACGCGGCGGAAATGGCCACCCCCAGGGTGGCCAGGCTGAGCGCCGGCTTCAGCCCCATGCGGAAGGTGCTGAGCCGGGTGCGCAGGCCGCCGTCCAGCAGAATCACCGCCAGGGCGATATTGCCGATCACATAGGCGGTGGAAAAATCGTCAAACTGGATGCCGCCGATGCCGTCTTCGCCGGCCAGCATCCCCACCACCAGGAAAATCAGCAACGACGGCACCCCGAACCGGGCACTCAGCGAGCCCAGCAGCAGGCCGGTAAACATCAGGCCGGTGCCGATAAGAAGAAACAGGTTCAGAGAGTCCAAGCCGAATCCATGCCAAGAGAGTCTGGGTTCTATAGTAGACTAGCTTACACGCAACTTGCTGCACGCTGCATGAAAGAGGTTGAGCCTTACCCCGTCTATTTCCGTAAGAGCATCGCTGGCGGCGCGATCATCTCAGTTACGAGGTACGAGTTGCGAGAAGCGAAAACCGGACCGATCAGAATACCGGGTTTATGCCTTTCGTAACTCGTACCTCGTGACTCGCGACTTTTTCAATCGCGCCGCCAGCGACGCTCCTACGGCCACCCCGGGATTACTTGGCGCATGGTGCTTGCAGCGTGAAGCATTGCCATTATACTAGCGCGCCCTTCTGGCTATATTTTGAACAGCAGGCCCCCTGCAAGGCGAGTGTTGAGATGGATTTTTCCCAGCGATTTGGCGTGATTGTGATCGGCGGCGGCCATGCCGGTACCGAGGCGGCACTGGCGTCCGCGCGCATGGGCGTTTCCACCTTGCTGCTGACCCACAACATCGAAACCCTGGGCCAGATGAGCTGCAACCCGGCCATCGGCGGCATCGGCAAGAGCCACCTGGTGCGCGAGATCGACGCCCTGGGCGGTGCCATGGCCCGTGCCACGGATAAAGGCGGCATCCAGTTCCGTGTGCTCAATGCCCGCAAGGGGCCGGCGGTACGGGCCACCCGCGCCCAGGCGGACCGGGTCCGTTACAAGGCGGCCATCCGCGCCACCCTGGAAAACCAGCCCAACCTGACCCTGTTCCAGCAGGCGGTGGACGACCTGATCGTGGACAACGGCCGCTGTGTGGGGGTGGTCACCAATATGGGCCTGCGCTTTGTGGCCGATGCGGTGGTGCTCACCGCCGGCACCTTCCTGGGCGGTGTCATTCATATTGGTCTGGATAACCACCAGGGTGGCCGTGCCGGCGACCAGCCCTCCAATGCCCTGGCCCGTCGCCTGCGCGAACTGCCGTTCCGGGTCGACCGCCTGAAAACCGGTACCCCGCCGCGCATCGACGGCAAGACCGTGGACTTTTCCGTGATGGAAGAGCAGTGGGGCGACAGTCCGCTGCCGGTGATGAGCTACCTGGGCAAGGTGGAAGAGCACCCGCAGCAGGTGTGCTGCTACATCACCCACACCAACGCCCAGACCCACGACATCATCCGCAGCGGCTTCGACCGCAGCCCCATGTTCACCGGCGTCATCGACGGGGTCGGGCCGCGCTATTGTCCGTCCATCGAGGACAAGGTGAACCGCTACCCGGACAAGGACAGCCACCAGATCTTTGTGGAGCCGGAAGGGCTGGATACCCACGAGCTGTACCCCAATGGCATTTCCACCAGCCTGCCGTTCGATGTGCAGCTTGAGGCGGTGCGTTCCATCCGGGGTTTCGAGAATGCCCATATCACCCGGCCGGGCTACGCCATCGAATACGATTACTTCAATCCCCAGGATCTCAAGCACAGCCTGGAGACCAAGCACATGCCCGGCCTGTTCTTCGCTGGCCAGATCAATGGCACCACCGGCTACGAAGAGGCCGGTGCCCAGGGGTTGCTGGCGGGCCTGAACGCGGCGCGACTGAGCCAGGAAAAAGACGCCTGGACCCCCCGTCGCGACGAGGCCTATATCGGCGTGCTGGTGGATGACCTGATCACCATGGGCACCCAGGAGCCCTACCGCATGTTCACCAGCCGGGCGGAATACCGTTTGCTGCTGCGTGAGGACAATGCCGACCTGCGTCTTACCGAAAAAGGCCGTGAGCTGGGTCTGGTCGACGATGAGCGCTGGGCCGCGTTCAACGCCAAGCGTGAGGGCATGGCCAAGGAAGAGCAGCGCCTGAAGAGCACCTGGGTGCAGCCGAAAACGCCCCAGGCGGAGGCGGTGAACGCCCTGATCGAGAAGCCGCTGACCCACGAATACAGCCTGCTGGATTTGCTAAAGCGTCCGGAGTTGAGCTACGCCACCCTGGCAGATGCGGTGGCCCTGGACGAGCGTCCGGACGCGGCGGTGATCGAACAGATGGAAATTCTTGCCAAGTATGCCGGCTACATTGATCGTCAGAACGACGAGATTGCCAAGCTGCGGGCGGCAGAGACCACCCGCCTGCCGGACGACTTCGACTATGGCCAGGTGAAAGGCCTGTCCAACGAGGTGAAGCAGAAGCTGGGAGAGATCCGTCCCGAAACCCTGGGCCAGGCGGGTCGGATTCCCGGGGTGACCCCGGCGGCCATTTCCCTGCTGATGATCTACCTGAAGAAACACCAGCACCAGCAGAAGGCGGCCCAACAGGCATGACCCTTTCCACAACCTTATCCGACACTCTGGCCCGGGGTGTTGAGGCCCTGGGCCTGTCCCTCAGTGATGACCAGCAGCGCCAGCTACTCGCGTACGTGGACCTGCTGGTGAAATGGAACCAGGCCTACAACCTCACTGCCATTCGTGATCCGGCAGAAATGGTGACCCGCCATCTGCTTGATTCCCTGGCCGTGCTGCCTTACCTGGCGGACACTGACACCCTGGACGTGGGCACCGGCGCCGGCATTCCCGGCATTATTCTGGCGGTGTCCCGTCCGCAGCAGGCGTTTACCCTGCTGGATTCCAACGGCAAGAAAACCCGCTTCGTGCGTCAGGCCCGCCGTGAATTGGGGCTGGATAACGTGGAGGTTGTGCACGCCCGCGTGGAACAGTACGGTAAGAGCCCATCACAGATAATTTGCCGTGCCTTTGCCTCCTTGTCGGACATGCTGGCACTCATGGCGCCGATAATTACCGATAATACCCGGGTACTGGCCATGAAAGCGGCCAGCACAGAGCGGGAATTGGCGACCATGCCGCCGCACTGGCAAGGCAACCACCATAGTCTGAACATTCCCGGGCTCGATGAGCCCAGGACACTGGTGGTGGTACAACAGCGCAGCGATTGAAGGCCACCGGGGTGGCCTCCATAAGGAGACAGCAGTGACCACCGTATTTGCCGTAGCGAATCAGAAAGGCGGCGTGGGGAAGACCACCAGCAGTGTGAATCTGGCGGCGTCGCTGGCAGCCACCCGCAAGAAAGTGCTGTTGGTGGATATCGACCCCCAGGGCAATGCCACCACCGGCTCCGGGGTGGACAAGTTCGAGACGGATTACACCATCTACGATGTGCTCTGCGATGACGTGCCCATTGAGCAGGCGGTGACCGGTACCCCGGAAGACTCCGGCTTTTCCCTGATCGCCGCCAATGGCGACCTGACCGCTGCTGAAGTCCAGCTGCTGGATCTGAAGTCCAAGGAATTCCGTCTGCGTAATGCCCTGGCGCGGATCCGTGACAACTATGATTACATTCTCATCGACTGCCCGCCGTCACTGAACATGCTGACGGTGAATGCGTTGACGGCGGCGGACTCGGTGATCGTGCCGATCCAGTGCGAGTACTACGCCCTGGAAGGCCTGACCGCGCTGATGAATACCATCGAAAAGATCCGCTCGGTCCTCAATCCCAAGCTGCACATCGGCGGCCTGCTGCGCACCATGTACGACCCGCGCAACAGTCTGTCCAACGATGTGTCCAACCAGCTGATCAGCCACTTCGGCGACAAGGTGTATCGCACCATCATTCCGCGCAACGTGCGGCTGGCGGAAGCGCCCAGCCATGGTGCGCCGGTGATCACCTATGACCCCAAATCCCGTGGCGCAGTCAGTTATCTGGCCCTGGCCGGTGAGATCCTGCGTCGTGAGCAGGCCCTCAAGGCCCAGCCTGCAGCAGCTTCATAAGGAAAGAAAGATCATGGCGGCAAAGCGTAAACGCGGTCTCAGCAAGGGCCTGGATGCCCTGCTCAGCAGCAGCGAGTCCTACCAGCAGCACCAGGACGAAGTGCGGATTCAGCAGCAGGCGGAAGACCGGGCCAGTGGCGTGGAGCATCCGCCCCGTGACGGCGAACTGCGCCACCTGCCGGTGGAATGCATGGAGCGTGGTCGCTACCAGCCGCGCCGGGACATGTCCCCGGATGCCCTGGAAGAGTTGGCCGAGTCCATTCGTGCCCAGGGGGTCATGCAGCCCATCGTGGTGCGGCCTCTTGGCGAAAAGCGCTACGAGATCATTGCCGGTGAACGCCGCTGGCGTGCCGCCAAGATGGCCGAGCTGGAGACCATCCCGGCGGTAATCCGCGAGGTGCCCGACGAAGCCGCCATTGCCATGGCGCTGATCGAGAATATCCAGCGGGAAAACCTCAATCCCATGGAAGAGGCCATCGCCCTGGGTCGCTTGAAGGAAGAATTCGGGCTCACCCACCAGCAGGTCGCTGACGCGGTGGGGAAATCCCGCGCCATGGTCACCAACTTGCTGCGCTTGATGAGCCTGGAATCCGACGTCAAGAAGCTGCTCGAGCACGGTGACCTGGAAATGGGCCATGCCCGAGCGCTGTTGGCCCTCACGGGTAACAAGCAAGTGGAAGCGGCTCGCACCGTGGTGGCCAAGGGCCTGTCCGTGCGCCAGACGGAAGAACTGGTCCGGGATTTCGAAAAAGCCAAGCCCGCCAAGCCGGCACCGGTGAAGGAAGACCCCAACGTGAAAGCGTTGATCACCGACCTGTCCGACCGTCTGGGCGCGCCGGTGCAGATCCAGCAAGGCCAGGGCAACAAGGGCAAGCTGGTGATCAGCTACAACAACCTGGATGAACTGGACGGCATCCTGGCCCACATCAAGTAATACGCCCGGAATCTCCAGGGAGGGGCAGTGGCACGCTTTCTTTACCGGGCCGAGGCCGATGGCCAGCCGGTATCCGGTATTCAGGATGCGAACAGCGCCGCCGAGGCGATGGCTTTGCTCAAGGCGCAGGGCCTGCAGTCCGTGCGTCTGCAAAATGATGCCATGAGTGCCGCCATGCCCCTGGATACCCGGGGTCTGGCAGACCGGGACTACGCCGAACTGCGCCACTCCTTTCAGGCCCGTCACGGGCTGCGCCCCTTTCTGTTGATGCTGTTCAGGCAAACCGGCTTGCTCTGGTTGTTGGCCGTGCCCGGGGCGGTGCTGCTGTGGCTGGTCGATTATCGACTCTGGGCCGGTCTGCTATTGCTGGTCCCTCTGACGGTGGCGGCCATCGCCCTGTGGAAATACCGCGACGCCCGGGATTTTGATGCCATGCTGTCCGCCATTGCCCTGGGGCACTGGCAAAAAGCCACCTCCCTGGGGGACCGCCTGGGTCGCCGTATCCGCGATGAATCCGTGGCCATGGAATTGACGGTGCAGCGCGCCTGTGTGCAGGCGAGGGTCGGGGATACCGATGAGGCACTCGCCACCCTGGCCCCCTGGCAGCCGGTCATGGATATGTTGATGCCGGGCATGTATGCCGCCCGGCAGGCCCGCGTCTACCTGGCGGCCCGGGAGCATGACGCCCAGCTATGCTGCCACCGCGAGGCCGTGGCGGCCTCGCAGCAGGACCCCGGCCAGACTCTGGATTATGCGCTAATGGAGGCCCGCTACGGATCCGCTGCCCGCGCCCACTGTCTGCTGCTGGAGGTGGACCCGGCGTTATTACCGGAATACGGCGATGCCTTTGTGCCCTGGGTGGCGGGGATCGTGGCGTTACGCCAGGGTCGCAACGAAGCTGCCGCTGCCAGCCTTCGTCTGGCCCTGGACAAGCTGCAGCCACTGGCCGGTAATCCGGCGATATGGCCTGTCCTGGCCATGGTGGGGGGTGATGCTGCCCATGCGCTGCTGCGGCTTGAGCAGAGTCATGAGGCGGCGGCAATAGCGACAGCGGTATGGCCGGTGCTGGCGGTCCATGGGGACCAGGATCAGCTTGCGGCGCTGGCGCCGGTTTTGCCCGCCAACGGGTCGCGGGAGCCCCTGGCAAAAGGGTAAACAAAAAAAATTTAAAGTTTACCCAATTAACTGAATCAAATTCATGATGGGCGTGGCCCCGCTCTCATTCTATTTGCCTTGCGCAATTGCTCTGACATTGACTAACAATCCGTCCAGTACGGTTGCCACATGGGTGCCAACTCCATATACTTCGCCGCGCTAAAGATCAGGGGTGCCCATGACCTTGCGCCTGGTGCGGCATCAACTTGCATCAGCCCAGAGGCTTCACGGTGACCAGCAACGAATTCCAGCCCAACAGAACACTGTTCTGGGGCTTAATGCGCGCCCAGCTGGCGACGCTGGTGATTTTCGCACTGCTGGTAACCACCCTGGCCGGTACATTGGCCGGTCTGGTAGCGGCCTGGGGAGGCACTATCAGCCTGATGGCATATGCCTGGGGCGGCTTTCAGATTTGGCTGCACCCGGCTAACCGCGCACCCAAACGCATGGCCACTGCGGCGGTGCGGGCAGAGATGGGCAAGATCGCAATCATGTTATTGCTGTTCTGGCTCACTTTCGCCAAGGTCCCCGAAGCGCGGGAAATGAAAATTGCAATGGTTCTGCTGCTAGGCTTCCTGCTGACCCAGGTCGTGGGTTGGATCCAGGTAGCGCGTCTCGACGGACGCACAGCAGGACAAGACGAGCAAAACGACTGAGACTGTAGGTATCGATATGGCTGGTAGCTCTCCGGGCGAGTACATCAAGCACCATTTGGGCAATCTGACCTATGGCAAACTGCCCGAAGGCTACGTCCGTGAGTGTGACGGGCGAGACACAGTAACTCTGACTGAAACCACCTGGACGTTTGCCTGCAACGGTAATGAAGCCAAAGACATGGGCTTCGCGGCATTCCACGTGGATTCTCTCGCCTGGTCCGGCGGCCTCGGCATCATCATGTGCCTGATGTTCTGGCTGGTAGCCCGCAAGGCGACCGCTGGCGTTCCCTCCGGTTTCGTGAACTTCATCGAAACCATCATCGAATTTATTGATACCCAGGTTCGTGATTCTTTCCATGGCAAAAGCAAGCTGGTGGCGCCGCTGTCACTGGTGATCTTCTGCTGGGTCTTCCTGATGAACCTGATGGATCTGATTCCGGTGGACGTGGTTCCGGCCACCTTCAGCTGGATCATGACATCGTTCTTCGGCTGGACCGCACAGGAAGCCTACTTCAAGATCGTTCCCACCACCGACCCGAACATCACCTTGTCCATGTCATTCTGTGTGATGCTGCTGGTGATCTTCTTCACCATCAAGGCGAAAGGTGTGGGCGGCTTTATCGGTACCCTGGCTCTGCACCCCTTTGAAGCCAGCAACCCGGTAGTGAAAGTTCTGCTGATCCCGGTCAACCTGCTGCTGGAGACCATCGGTCTTCTGGCCAAGCCGGTATCCCTGGGTCTGCGACTCTTCGGCAACATGTACGCTGGTGAGTTCGTGTTTATTCTGCTGGCCGCCATGATGGGCACCTGGCAGTTTATCGGTGCCTGGCCCTGGGCGGTATTCCATATCCTGGTTATCACCCTGCAGGCATTTATCTTCATGGTACTCACTATCGTGTACCTGAGCATGGCGGTCGAAGACCACTAAGATTTTTTAAACCGGTTTTTAATTAAACCAACCAAGCACTTAACGGGAGTGTAAAGATGGAAGGCATTCAATTTCTTGCTGCTGCTATCGTAGCTGGCCTGGCGGCCATCGGCGCAGGTCTGGGTTTTGGCATGATGGGTGGCCGTTTTCTGGAATCCGTAGCGCGTCAGCCTGAACTGGCTCCGATGCTGCAAACCCGCATGTTCATCATCGCTGGTCTGCTGGATGCTGTGCCGATTATCTGTATCGCTATCGCGTTCCTGCTGATTTTCCAGTAAATCGCGCTTTACTTTTTAAGCCCCGATTTTGGGAAATCTAAGCAACGCGGATTGAGGTGTTGGCATGAATATGAATGCGACACTAATTGGCCAGGCCATTTGGTTTGCCCTGTTTGTGTTCTTCTGCATGAAGTTCGTTTGGCCCCCGATTTCTCGGGCGCTCGATGAGCGTAAGCAGAAGATTGCCGAGGGCCTGAGTGCCGCGGATCGGGCAGAGCGTGATCTGGAACTGGCGCAGGAAAAGGCGACCGCCAATCTCAAAGAAGCGAAAGAGAAGGCGGCCGAAATTATTGATCAGGCCAATCGCCGGGCTAATCAGATTGTGGAAGAGGCTAAAGATGCAGCGCGCACCGAAGGTGAGCGTCTGGTAGCCAAAGCCCACTCTGAGATTGACCAAGAGGTTAATCAGGCTCGTGAGCAACTGCGGAAAGAAGTGGCAGCCCTGGCGCTGAGCGGTGCCGAAAAGGTACTGGCTGGCGAAGTTAACCAGGATGCGCACAAGCAGATGCTTGAGCAGCTGGCGGCTGAACTCTGAGACTACGGGTAACTCATGGCTGAACTGACCACCATCGCACGCCCCTACGCCAAGGCCGCCTTTGTTTTTGCAAAGGAACAAGGTGACCTGGGCAAGTGGGAAAAGATGCTGGGCTTGGCAGCGGCAGTGGCAGGTGATGCCACCATGCGTGCCTACCTTGACCAGCCGGAACTGGATGACGCTGCCAAGGTTTCTGCTTTTGCAGAAGTCTGTGGCGATGAACTCGACGAGAGTGGGCGTAATTTCATCGCCCAGCTGACGCAAAACAAGCGTCTGCCGCTTTTGCCGATCATCCTGCAACTGTTCCACGAGCTTCTGGCCCAGGAGCAGCGGTTCACCGATGTGGAGCTTATCTCCGCATTCGATCTGGACGACGCTGCAACCGAGAAGCTGGTAACAGCGCTGAAGAAACGCCTTGGCACTGACGTGAATGTCACCACGTCTGTGGACCAGTCCCTGATTGGAGGCGTGCTGGTGCGAGCCGGCGATACCGTAATTGATGGCAGTGTGCGTGGCCGACTAAACCGTCTGGCAGAGCAACTGAACTCTTGAGTTTGAGGGATTAGAGATGCAGCAACTCAACCCGTCCGAAATCAGCGAGATTATCAAGTCGCGCATCGCGAAACTTGATACCTCCACCGAAGCACGCAACGAGGGTACGGTGGTATCCGTATCCGATGGTATTGTGCGTATTCATGGTCTGGCCGACGTGATGTTCGGCGAGATGATCGAGTTTGAGGGCGGCATCTACGGCATGGCCCTTAACCTGGAGCAAGACTCTGTGGGTGCCGTGGTCCTGGGTGATTACCTGGGTCTGGCCGAAGGTCAAAAGGTACGTTGTACCGGCCGCATCCTGGAAGTACCGGTAGGTCCGGAACTGCTGGGTCGTGTGGTTGACGCCCTGGGTAACCCCATCGACGGCAAAGGCCCGGTCGACGCCAAGCAGACCGACGCGGTCGAAAAGGTAGCGCCCGGCGTTATCTGGCGTCGTGAGGTTAACGAGCCCGTCCAGACCGGCTACAAGTCTATCGATGCCATGGTGCCGATCGGCCGTGGTCAGCGTGAGCTGATCATTGGTGACCGTCAGATTGGTAAGACGGCGGTCGCGGTTGATGCCATCATCAACCAGAAGAACTCCGGCATTAAGTGTGTCTACGTCGCCATCGGCCAGAAGCAGTCCACCATCGCTAACGTGGTGCGCAAGCTGGAAGAACACGGTGCCATGGACAACACCATCATCGTTGCGGCTTCCGCTTCCGATCCGGCCTCCATGCAGTTCCTGGCAGCCTTTGCCGGTTGCACCATGGGCGAGTACTTCCGTGATCGCGGTGAAGATGCTCTGATCGTTTATGATGACCTGACCAAGCAAGCCTGGGCCTATCGTCAGATTTCCCTGCTGCTGCGTCGTCCTCCGGGTCGTGAAGCTTATCCTGGTGACGTGTTCTACCTGCACTCCCGTCTGCTGGAGCGCGCCGCCAAGGTAAACGAAGAATACGTTGAGCAGTTCACCAACGGTGAAGTGAAAGGCAAGACCGGTTCCCTGACCGCACTGCCGATCATTGAAACCCAGGGTGGTGACGTGTCTGCCTTCGTACCGACCAACGTAATCTCCATTACCGATGGTCAGATCTTCCTGGAAACCGACCTGTTCAACTCCGGTATTCGTCCGGCGATGAACGCGGGTGTATCCGTATCCCGTGTGGGTGGTTCCGCGCAGACCAAGATCGTCAAGAAGCTCGGCGGTGGTATTCGTCTGGCACTGGCTCAGTACCGTGAACTGGCGGCCTTTGCCCAGTTCGCCTCTGATCTGGATGACTCCACTCGCGAACAGCTGGAGCACGGTCAGGCCGTTACCGAGCTGATGAAACAGAAGCAGTACAGCCCCATGAGCGTTGCCGAGATGGGCGTTGTTCTGTACGCAGCGAACGAAGGCTACCTGAAAGGGATGGAAGTCGAGAAAATCGGCGCCTTCGAAGCGGCTCTGCTGGACTACATGAACAGCGAAAAGAAAGCGTTGATGGACAAAATCAACGAGAAGGGTGACTACAACGGCGAGATCGAAGCCGAGATCAAAGAATCTCTCGATCAGTTCAAAGCCACCCAGACCTGGTAATTCGCTGAAAAAGGGTACTTCCTATGGCCAGCGGTAAAGAGATCAAAGGCAAAATTGCCAGCGTCCAGAGCACGAAGAAAATTACCCGTGCAATGGAAATGGTGGCAGCCTCCAAGATGCGTAAAGCGCAGGATCGTATGGCGGCAAGCAAGCCCTACGCGACTCGCATGCGTCAGGTGGTTGCACATCTGGCCAATGCCGATCTGGAATACCGGCACATTTACCTGCAAGAGCGGGAAGTGAAGAACGTTGGCTACATCGTGGTGACCTCCGACCGGGGTCTCTGCGGTGGCCTCAACGTGAATCTGCTCAAGAATGTCGTCAAAAGCGCGCGAGAGTGGGAAGAGCAAGGCGCCAAAGCCCAGTACTGTGTAGTGGGCTCCAAGGGTGTCAGCTTCTTCAAGAGCGTTGGCGGCAATGTGGAAGCGACAGTGTCCGGTCTGGGGGATACCCCGCACCTGAACGACTTGATCGGTTCCATCAAGGTAATGCTGGATGCCTACGAAAATGGTGAGATCGATCGCCTGTACATCGTGTACAACGAGTTCGTGAACACCATGACCCAGGCGCCCAAGAACATTCAGATGCTGCCGCTGGAACCGGCAGAAGATGAAGAGTTCAAGCGTCACTGGGACTACATTTACGAGCCTGCTCCGAAAGCACTGCTCGACGAGCTGCTGGTGCGGTTCATTGAGTCCCAGGTGTATCAGGGTGTGGTTGAAAACAATGCCTGTGAGCAGGCAGCGCGAATGGTAGCGATGAAAGCGGCCAGTGATAACGCCGGCGACATCATTCGTGATCTGCAGCTGGTGTACAACAAGGCACGCCAGGCTGCAATTACGCAGGAAATCTCCGAAATCGTTGGTGGTGCTGCTGCGGTCTGATTTGTCAGCAGGCTGGTAGAAAGAACGCGGCAAAAACGCAAGTTAAGAGGATGCAAGCATGAGTAGCGGTCGTATTGTTCAGATCATCGGTGCTGTGATCGACGTGGAATTCCCGCGCGACGGCGTACCGAAGGTATATGACGCCCTCACCGTGGACGGTACTGAAACCACGTTGGAAGTTCAGCAGCAGCTGGGCGACGGCGTGGTTCGTACCATTGCCATGGGCTCCACCGAAGGTCTGAAGCGTGGTCTTAACGTGACCGACTCCGGTGAGCCGATTCAGGTACCGGTAGGCACCAAGACCCTGGGCCGTATCATGGACGTGCTGGGTCGTCCCATCGACGAAGCCGGCCCCATCGGTGAAGAAGAGCGCATGCCGATTCACCGTGCTGCTCCTACCTATGCGGATCAGGCAGCCACCAACGAACTGCTGGAAACCGGCATCAAGGTAATCGACCTGGTCTGCCCCTTCGCCAAAGGCGGTAAGGTTGGCCTGTTCGGTGGTGCCGGTGTAGGTAAAACCGTAAACATGATGGAGCTGATCCGGAACATCGCGATCGAGCACTCCGGTTTCTCCGTGTTTGCCGGTGTGGGTGAGCGTACTCGTGAGGGTAACGACTTCTACCACGAAATGAAGGATTCCAACGTACTGGATAAAGTATCGCTGGTATACGGTCAGATGAACGAGCCGCCAGGTAACCGTCTGCGTGTGGCGCTGACCGGTCTGACCATGGCCGAGAAGTTCCGTGATGAAGGCCGCGACGTTCTGTTCTTCGTGGATAACATCTACCGTTACACCCTGGCCGGTACCGAAGTATCTGCACTGCTGGGCCGTATGCCTTCAGCGGTAGGTTACCAGCCGACCCTGGCGGAAGAGATGGGCGTTCTTCAGGAGCGTATTACTTCCACCAAGACCGGTTCCATCACCTCCGTTCAGGCCGTATACGTTCCTGCGGATGACTTGACTGACCCGTCTCCGGCAACCACCTTTGCTCACCTTGATGCGACCGTGGTACTGAGCCGTGACATCGCCTCCAAGGGTATCTACCCGGCGATCGACCCGCTGGATTCCACCTCTCGTCAGCTGGATCCGCTGGTGATTGGTCAGGAGCATTACGACGTGGCCCGTGGCGTGCAGTCCGTACTGCAGCGCTTCAAGGAACTGAAGGACATCATTGCGATCCTGGGCATGGACGAACTGTCTGAAGAAGACAAGATGATCGTTGCCCGTGCTCGTAAGATCGAGCGTTACCTGTCCCAGCCGTTCTTCGTGGCCGAAGTATTTACTGGCTCCCCGGGCAAGTATGTTTCCCTGAAAGACACCCTCGCGGGCTTCCGGGGCATCCTTGACGGTGATTACGATCACATCCCGGAGCAGGACTTCTACATGAAGGGCTCCATCGACGAAGTTGTAGAAGCCTACAACAAGCGTAGCAAGTAACCTGCACCGGGAGACAAGCAAATGGCGATGACCGTGCATTGCGACATTGTTAGTGCAGAACGCCAGCTGTTCTCCGGTCTGGTTGAGATCGTGGTGGCCTCCGGTGTGGAAGGCGATCTCGGTATCATGCCGGGCCACGCCCCGCTGCTGACCCGGCTCAAGCCGGGTCCGGTACGGGTGAAGAAGCAGAATGGTGACGAAGAAGTGTTCTACGTATCCGGCGGCTTCCTGGAAGTGCAGCCGAAGCTGGTGACAGTGCTGGCAGATACCGCAGATCGCGCCGACAACATGGACGAAGCCGCTGCCGAGCAGGCCAAACAGCGTGCCAAAGAAGCGCTGGAAGGGAAGAATTCCGAAATGGATTACTCCCGTGCCGCCGCTACCCTGGCCGAGGCCGTGGCCCAGTTGCGCGCAATCCAACAGTTGAAGAAAAAAGGTCGGTAAGCACCTTTTGCAAATCTTCAACACAGAGGGGGTAGCCAAGTGCTACCCTTTTTTGTTTCTGTCACAAAGACACCGGCACCATGATGTAGTGAAATGGTTGCACTGGTTGATAGGCAAAACAAAAAGGACGCGCTATGAGTTCAGGGTCAATTGCAGTTGTCATTCTCGCCGCCGGTAAAGGCACGCGCATGAAGAGTGCCTTGCCCAAGGTGCTGCACCAAGTGGCCGGCAAGGCCATGGTCCAGCATGTGGTGGATGCCGCCACCAGCCTGGCCGCCGATAATACGGTCATCGTGTATGGGCACGGTGGCGACAAGGTAAAGAGCGTCGTCAACGGCGATCACCTGCAATGGGCCGAGCAGGCCGAGCAACTGGGTACCGGCCATGCGGTGGCCCAGGCCATGCCGCTGGTGAAGGAAGATACCGTCCTGGTGTTGTACGGCGACGTGCCCCTGATCCGTCCGGAAACCCTGCGAGAATTTGTTCAGTGCGTGGATGACCAGACCCTGGCACTGATGACACTGACCCTGGACGACCCCAGCGGCTATGGCCGTATCGTTCGTGATGGCCAGAACAATGTGCAGCGTATCGTCGAGCAGAAAGATGCCAGCGAAGCGGAACTGGGTATCCCGGAAATCAACACCGGCATCCTGGCCTGCACCCGCAGCTTCCTGGCAGATTGCCTGCCGAAACTGTCCAGCAACAACGCCCAGGGCGAATACTACCTGACCGACGTCATCGCCATGGCGGTGCAGTCCGGGCTCTCCGTGGAAACCCTGCAGCCGGAATTCGCCTGGGAAGTGGATGGCATCAACGATCGCGTGCAGTTGTCCCGCCTGGAGCGGCTCTATCAGCTGGCCCAGGCTGAATCCCTGATGCGCGACGGCGTCACCCTCCGTGACCCGAACCGTCTGGACGTGCGCGGCAGCGTACAGATCGCCAGCGACGTGATCATCGACGTGAACGTGGTGCTGGAAGGCGACGTGACCATTGAGGAAGGCGTGGTTATCGGCCCCAACTGCATAATCCGCGATACCAATATCGGTGCGGGCTCTGTCATCGAAGCCAACAGTTTGCTGGACGGCGCCATCATTGGCGAGCATTGCACCATCGGTCCCTACGCTCGCTTACGCCCCGGCACCGAGCTGGCCGACAAGGCCAAGATCGGCAACTTTGTGGAAACCAAGAAGTCCTACGTGGGCGAGGGATCCAAGGTGAACCACCTTACCTACATCGGCGACAGCCAGATCGGCAAGGGCGTCAATGTGGGTGCCGGCACCATCACCTGCAATTACGATGGCGCCAACAAGTTCCAGACGGTAATGAAAGACGGTGCCTTCATCGGTTCCAATTCGTCACTGGTGGCCCCGGTCACCATCGGCGAAAATGCCACCGTCGGAGCCGGCAGTACCATCACCAAAGACGTGGACGACAATGGCCTGGCGGTTGCCCGTGGCCAGCAGCGCAATGTGAGCGACTGGAAACGTCCGCAAAAGAAGTAACCGAATCCGTTGGAGCCATGCTCGCATGGCGAATAGATACGGCAGTGAACCTGTAGACACGGCCGGCAAGCAATATTCAAGGAAACCAACATGTGTGGAATCGTCGGGGCCATTGCCCAGCGTAATGTGACCAATATCCTGATCACTGGCCTCAAGCGCCTGGAATACCGCGGCTACGACAGCGCCGGCGTGGCGCTGCTCAATGATTCCGGTATTACCCGGGTGCGCCGTCAGGGCAAGGTGGCCGGTCTGGAAAGCGCCACCGTGGACGAACAAACCACCGGTTTCACCGGCATTGCGCACACTCGCTGGGCCACCCACGGCAAGCCCTCGGAAGCCAATGCCCACCCGCACATGTCCGGCAGCGATCTGGCCCTGGTACACAACGGCATCATCGAAAACTTCCAGGAACTGAAAGACGAACTGGAAGCTGCCGGTTACGCCTTCCAGTCGCAAACCGACACCGAAGTCATCGTGCACCTGCTGCATCAGGTGCTGGCCACCGGTGTGGATCTGTTTACCGCCGTCCAGCAAGTGGTGAAAAAACTCGACGGCGCCTACGCCCTGGGCGTGATCCACAAGGACGAGCCCCACAAGCTGGTGGCCGTGCGTTCCGGTAGCCCCCTGGTCATTGGCCTGGGTATCGACGAGAACTACATTGCCTCCGACCAGCTGGCGCTGCTGCCGGTGACCAACCGCTTCATCTTCCTGGAAGAGGGCGACCAGGCGGAAATCAGCACCGACAGCATCCGCATTGTGGATGCGCAAGGCCAACCGGCCAGCCGCGACACCCACGAATTTGATGGCACCCACGAAGACGCAGAAAAAGGCGAATACCGCCACTACATGCAGAAGGAAATCTTCGAGCAGCCGGCGGCCATCCAGAAAACCCTCGAGGATCGCATCAACAGCCCGGAGACCCTGATCGACGCCTTCGGCGAAAAGGCGCCGGCCATCTTCGAGAAGGTGAAAACCGTACAGATCGTGGCCTGCGGTACCAGCTACCACGCCGGTATGGTGGCCCGTTACTGGCTGGAAGACATTGCCGGTATCCCCTGCCAGGTGGAAGTGGCCAGTGAGTTCCGTTACCGCAAGCATGTGGTCCCGGAAGGCACCCTGTTCGTCACCATTTCCCAGAGCGGTGAAACCGCCGATACCCTGGCCGCCCTGCGCGACACCCAGTCACCCAACTACGTGGGTCGCCTGGCGGTATGCAACGTGGACAGTTCCTCCCTGGTACGTGAATCCGAGCTGGTATTCCTCACCAAGGCGGGTCCGGAGATCGGTGTGGCTTCCACCAAGGCCTTCACCACCCAGTTGGCGGGCCTGTTGATGCTGGTATTGGCCCTTGGGCGTCAAAAAGGCCTGGCCAACGACGAGATTGAAAAGGTCCTGGAAGAACTGCGCCAGCTACCCAACCTGATTGAACAAGCCGCCGCTCTGGATAAATCCATCGAGAAACTGTCAGAAGCCTTCGTGGAAAAACACCACGCCCTGTTCCTGGGCCGTGGCGTGCATTTCCCGGTGGCCCTGGAGGGTGCGCTCAAGCTCAAGGAAATTTCCTACATCCATGCGGAAGCCTACGCCGCCGGGGAACTGAAGCATGGCCCCCTGGCGCTGGTGGACAGCGAAATGCCGGTGGTCTCCGTGGCACCCAACGACGAACTGCTGGAAAAACTGAAATCCAATCTGCAGGAAGTCCGGGCCCGCGGTGGTGAGCTCTATGTGTTCGCCGACAAGAACGCCCACGTCAAAGAAGGCGAAGGCATCCACGTGCTGAGCATGCCCGCCGTGCCGGAAACCATTGCGCCGATCGTCTACACCGTGCCGTTGCAGCTGCTCAGCTATCACGTGGCTGTCTTGCGCGGCACCGATGTGGATCAGCCGCGGAATCTGGCCAAGTCGGTGACGGTGGAATAAAAGCAGTTAACAGTTAATAGTTAACAGCGAAAGCCCGGCGATGCCGGGCTTTTTTGTGGGTGCCTGGCGGAGAACCATAACCGAAGCCTAGCCGTAGGAGCGTCGCTGGCGGCGCGATCTCCAACCTCTGTCTATTTAAGCAAAACCCTCTCCATTGGGGACTCACATTACAGCCGTGTTATTGATCCGGGAAAAGAAGAAGTCAACATATTGAATCATGCAGTCTCAATGGAATTTGTAACCTGTTGACTTTTTTGCTTTTATCAGAAGGTATACAGATTTGATACATGTCTCTCAAATCGCTGACGCGCCGGCTGACTAAATCGTTAGCTGGTTCGATTGCTGAAGTTCATGCTCGCCGGAGGTGAATCATTGGACGAAAAAACTGGAGAAGTACCAGATAACTTCGCCAAATTAAGACGAAGGGTTCTGGATGCGTTGGGTGATATCGAGCCAGCGGGTAAACCTCGATTGGATCATGAGCCGAAGGCACTGATGCTGTCATCTACGACAAGAGGCAGCAAGAGGCTCCCTCCTTATTATCTCGTGTACTTCATGTTCGTCGATTTTCTTCAGTTTCCCAGGATGGGGGCGTGGGAAAAAAGCGCGTGGACCGTGCCAATCAGGTACCAGGACAGGATCTACGCAATAGAGCACCAAAAGATGGGGCTTCGAATTTGTGCTCCAAATAGAGATCCTGGTGCTCGCATGAGCGGTCGCCCGAATGAGCAACAGGAAGAAGATTCGGATTTGATAGCGAATAAAATACGGAAAGCTGTTAATTTGGCAGGACCGTATTTTGATTGGCGCGCAAAACAAGAGGCCAAGGGCAACAAGCTTAACGTACTCAACCATAGCAAATGGCTCTTCGAGCGTTTCCAATTTTTCAAAGATAAATTTATAGAGCAAAAGGCTGAAGCGGAGAGACGGAGTGCGGAGCTAAGGCAAGAAAAGGATCCCCCTGATCTCCAGTCATTGCTGAGAGCGCTCAATTCAGGTGTTTTGGAACTTGCTTCTGAAACTGATTGGATAGGTCAGGCTGCCGTCGATGCATTTTTTAGCTGGTCTGAGCATGCGTTTATTCATGTTGCGATACTGAGGGGGCGTATAGAGAACGGATATCAAGTCGCCGAACTGGCTGCGGCCAACTGGAAAGAGAAATTTCGAGCGGCATTAGATTTAGATGATCCTTGCTTTAAGGGTCATTACGATAAGCTCCTACTACTGCGGGTACAGATGAGAAACTTCATGGCCCATGGTGCTTTTGGTAAACGTGGGGAAGCATTCTCATTTCACTCAGATGCCGGGGCAGTTCCGGTGCTTTTGGCTGAATCCGGAAAGAATCGTTATTCATTCAGTGGGGCGCCTGATTTTGATGAGGTGGAGGCAATCAGAAATATTGATTCCTTTCTGGATGATTTTTGGTCAAGTGAGTTGTCGCCCGTGAGATCGCTTCTTTTTAGCACCGTACCAAGCATACTTACTTTTGTTGCTGATTCTACCTACTCAAAAGCTATGCGCTCAGATGAGGCTATGGCAGAGCTTGTGGAATATCTCGAGAATCAAATGGACGCAGCAGCAAACATGGAGTGGTGAACATTGGATGTTCTCTATTTCGCCAACAACCTTGAGGGTCAGGTCTCCCATTTCCCATCATGGTTCTAGTGAGGAGCTCGTGGAGTCGTGGATTTTGGTTCAAGTCCTACCAGTGTGCTTTTCTCGTGCCAAGCAACAGAGCCGCTTATCCCCAGTCCCCATCATCCACATAGTGAAACACCAAACAATTAGCTGTTTAACCCTCCTTGCACACCACTACATCAAGGCTTAGAAAGGGAGCTCTGACAAGAAAAATGCAGGGGTTATCCCATGACGGCAGAAGTGAGTTCGCTACGGACGCCTCCCGGTAAGCCGGTAACGCATCACGGTGGTTTTGAAGCGCTGAATGAAGAGCTGGATTACCTTGTTCCTCTCAACGCAGTAAAGGGCACGATCCCGGATGCCGTCAGCGGCACCTTTTTCCGTATCGGCCCGGGGCGCAACCAGATCGGGGGGCAGGAGTTCGGTCACTGGTTTGATGGCGATGGCATGCTGCATTCTGCGTCCTTCACGAGTGACGGTGTGGTCTACCGCAACCGTTATGTGCGCACCCCCAAGTACCTGGCGGAAACCAGGGCCAACAAAATCGTCATGCGCAGCTTCGGCCACAATGCGCCCGGTGGCATCCGCAAAAATATGGGCCGCCTGCCGGCCAACTGCGCCAACACCAATCTGATCTATCACGGCGGCAAGCTGTTGGCGTTATGGGAAGGGGGCCGCCCCTGGCAACTGGACCCGGCTACTCTGGATACCATTGGCGAGTACGATTACGACGGCAAGCTGGGCAAGTTCAATACCTTCAGTGCCCACGGCAAGGTGAATCCACGCACCGGGATTTATTACAACTTCGGCATTCGTCCGTCGTTCAACCCGAAAGGCGCACTCACCGGCAAGGGCGCCATTGATCTCTACAAGATCGCGCCCTCCGGGCATCTGGTGGAAAAGGGGTCCTTTGAGGTGGATTTTCTCAGTTTCTGTCACGACTTCGCGCTGACGGAAAACTACATGATCTTCTTCCAGTCCCCCATTGCCATGAAGTCACCGGTGCCCTGGCTGGCCGGCTTGATACCCTTCGATCAAGCCATTGCCTGGCGCCCGGAACTGGGCATGAAAATCTATGTGGTGCGCACGGCGGATTTCCAGGTGGAGAAGGTGTTCACCGTGGACAATCCCTTCGTGGCCATTCATTTCTCCAATGCCTGGGAAGCGGACGATGGCAACATTGAGGTGGACCTGACCCGCTACGAAGATTTTTCCGTGAACGAGCAGCTGCGAAATGTGCTCCACAGCAAGGGCGATACCTCTGCCGGGCGATTCATGCGTTACCGCCTGGATCTCCACAGTGGCACGATTGAGGCCAACGAATACAAGGAGGCCCTGGGCGGCGAGTTCCCCCAGTGGGATCACCGCTACACCACCCAGCCCACCTCGGTGATGTATGCCGCCTGCATGATGGGCGATGACTCCACCTTCTTCGATGGCGTGGAACGGATTGATCTGCAAACCGGCAAGGTAAAAACGCACGCACTGGGTGAAGGTCGTTATACCTCTGAAGCCATGCATGTGCCATCGGGTGAGGAAGACGACAACCAGGAAGGCTGGCTGGTGAGCATGGTCTACGATGCCCGTGATCACAGCAGCGAAGTGATCATCTTCGATGCCCGCACCCTGGACGAGGTGGCTGTAGTGCCGCTGAAAAACCACGTGCCGTTCGGGTTCCATTGCGGCTACAGCCCCAGATCGTTTATTCGCTGAGTAGACTGGACTAAAACCGGGACAGCCGCTCCTGGTACTTGCGACTTTGCGGCGTGTCCGCAGAAATACGCTTCTGCGCACCGACAGTGCGTTTGACCCAGTTGCCCAGTTTTTCCGGTAACGCCTGTTCAATGGTGCCGACGGGAAACAGCCATTTCGGCAGAGTCACTTCGGGTTTGCCATGCTGGCAGGAGGCAACGATCTCCACCGCGATTTCTTCCGGGGTGGCCTTGGGCACACCGCGCAAATCCAGGCCGGCGGCCAGCTCGGTTTCCACCGCCGAGGGCAGAATGGTGGTGATGGTCACACCGGTGTGGGCAATTTCCGCCCGGACGGTGCGCGACAGGGTGGCCACGGCAAACTTGCTGGCGGTATACACCGCCGCCCCAGGCACCGTCATCTTGCCGGCCATGGAGGACAGATTGACGATATGGCCCCGGTTGCGTTCCAGCATGCCGGGCAGGGCGAAATGCATCCCGTTGATGATACCGCCCACGTTGATGGCCATTTCCCGGTGTTTTGTGTCCAGACTCTGACCGGAGAATTCGCCAGTGCGCTGAATCCCCGCGTTGTTGACCAGCACGCCCAGTGGCCCGGCTTCATCGGCCTGCTGCAGAAAACGGGCAAAGGAATCCGGGTCGGATACGTCCAGATGAACAGCGGTGGCGCCCGGTAGACTGTCCGCCACGGCCTGGGCGGCTTCCACATCAATGTCGCCAATGAAGACCCTGGCCCCGGCCTTCGCCAGCGCCATGGCGGTGGCCTTGCCGATGCCCCGGCCACCGCCGGTTACGCAGGCGACGGTGCCTTGCAGCGCGATAGCCATTACAGGTCCCCTTTCGCCGGGTAGCGCAGCCCGAAATAGCCCACCACCTCCCAGCCGTGTTTGACCTTCAGCAGCGCGCGGCCCAGAAATACATCCTGCACGATTTCCACAATCTCGTCACGGACACGGGGCATGACCAGTGGGTTGTTGAACTGTGGATCATCGTAGGTAATGGCGCGGACTTCCTGATGGGGGCTGATCGGGGATTTCTCGACACGATGGTGAAAATCAAACCCCAGCAGTTCGCCGCCCTGCTTGCGCAGCGGGTAATGGGGCATGGTGATCATGGCGGGAATCAGCGAGGAACGGGTCAGGCGGTTATAGCCGGTACCGGTTTTCGGGTCGAAGGTTTTGCCGGCCCAGCCGATGCCGCCCAGCTTCTGGCCAAGGCGAACCATCTTGTCCAGCCCGGCCAGCCAGGCAGAGCCATAGAGGTTCATGACGATGCCCTCGCAATCCCCATCGGGCGCCTGGGGTGCCGTTCCCCGGGCGAACAGGCCGGGCAATCGGTAATGTTCGCTACCCGCCTGCAGTTCCTGAAACAGGAACCAGGCGTCCGCGCGGGCGGCTGCCAGGTCGCTGTCAGCCAGTGCCTGCAGTTGTTCGATGCGCTGGCCATCGGAAAGGGGGGCATCAGTGGATAAGGGTTGAGTGGCGGTGGCGTGCATGGGGGCTCCTTGAGCGGTGCATTATCTGTTCTTGTTTCTGGTACAGTGCTGTACCAATAATAGAAACAGCTTGTCTACCCCGTCAAGGCTGGTGTGCCCGAAAACCCTGTTGTTAATATAAGTGATTGAGTCGTCAGGATATTTGCCAATGCCACGCCCGACACGCCCGTTACATGGAGAGTCCGCCGAATCGCGAATGCGCGCTCGCCGGCAACAATTGCTGGACCAGGCTTTCGCCCTGTCCGCGAAAGACGGCTGGAGAAAACTCTCTATCCATCAGCTTTGCACCCAGGCTGGTCTGAACAAGCGCTACTTCTATGAAAGCTTCGACAGCCTGGATGCATTGGGCGCGGCGCTAGTGGATGACCTGGCCGAACGGTTGATCCGGATCGGGCAGGAAGCCGTGATGCAGGGGGTGCAGCAGGGTCTGGAGACCGCCGACCTGGCCCGCTACGTACTGGATGACTGCATCACCTGGCTCACCGAAGAGCCGGCCCGGGTTCGGCTACTGTTCTCGTCAGCGGCGGATAATCCCCGGGCGCTGGCGCAGCGCAAGGCAGTGATTCGCAAGATGGCGCAAACCCTCTCCGCGTTCAGTGTGGAGTACCACCAGGCCGGCGGGCCGTTACCCATCGCCCATGTGGGCTCGGCGTTGCTGGTGGGCGGCACCATTGAAGCAATCATGGCCTGGCTAGACGGGGGCATTGCCATCAGCCGTGACGAGCTGGTGGAAGACATTGCCTGTTTCTGGGTGGCGGCAGGGGATGGCGCCATTGCCCTGACCCGCAGGCGACGAGGTGAGGAGCTGGCAGGACAGTGAGCCTGTCATCGCATTAACCTGATGCATGCTTTTCCATGCATCCCAATCAATGTCATCGATAACCCCGTCTGGCTACACTGTGGTCTCTGTTTTCCTCTCAAAGACTGGAGTGCACCGTGCCCGTCCCGTTTGCTGCCATCCTGATTGCCAACCGTGGCGAGATTGCCATTCGTATTGCCAATGCCTGTGCGGATCTGGGGGTTCGTTCCGTGGGGGTGTTTGCGCAGGATGATCAGGCGTCCCTGCACACCCGTCAGGTGGATGCGGCGGTAGCGCTGCCCGGGCGGGGGGTGCCGGCCTATCTGGACGGGGCGCAGCTGATTGCCATTGCCAGGGAGCAGGGTTGTGAGGCGATTCATCCCGGTTATGGCTTTCTGGCCGAGAATGCGGACTTTGCCGACCAGTGTGCCGAGGCGGGCATCACTTTGATCGGGCCGGGGGCGGACACCTTGCGACTGTTTGGCGACAAGGCGGCGGCCCGATC
>Ga0208816_100096_pt1 | contig 42422 bp, 35 predicted proteins | sample Virmet3734_803_FD_185737 | JGI IMG/M metagenome (GOLD analysis project Ga0208816, IMG submission 185737) | Marine viral communities from the Southern Atlantic ocean transect to study dissolved organic matter and carbon cycling - metaG 3734_803... | ecosystem: Environmental > Aquatic > Marine >...
GACAGGTGTCCCCTTTTCTACCATTTCTTGCAGTGTATCTCGGGTATATTTTTGATTCTCAACTGGGTCGTCACCCCATGTTGACGCTTTCCATTTGCCTTTCCACGGCCACCAGTTATCTTTCGCTGCACTGCCGTCTAGCGTGCCTTTACCGGTAATGGCGATATTGGTTTTTTCAAACGCATATATAAGGGGGGAGTAACCCATCAACTCCATGCCTTCCCAGCGGGTAAAAACATAAGGCTTGTAATCTTCCGGGTTAGTAGAAAATCGAATAGTTGCACCTTGATCAAGGTGAAGGTTTATATTCGATTGTAAGTGGATAGGGCCATTGCATAGCCAGTCGCCTTTTGGAACTACTACTTTGCCACCACCTTGGCTTGCTAGCTGGTCGATTGCCGCGTGCAACGCTTGCTTAAAGTTTTCGTTATGTTGTTTGAAAAAGTCAGCAATGTTAGCTTGACGTTTGGCAAAGGTGGGGCGCTTTACCATGCCTTTAATAAGGTTTGCTTCCGCGTCCCACTGGCGCTGGGTCCTTCCTGTTTCAACTGTATTTACACATCCAGATAGAAATGCAGGTAAACCTACAGCCATACCCGAGGCTGCAACAGTGGTGGTTAGGCTAGACTTTAAAAAATGCCGTCTAGTGTTCGTTGAATTAGGTTGGACCATCATATACCCCTTTGAATTACGATTTAGCGAGTTTTTACTTATTGAGATAGTGTGCAGCTAGAATAAAAGGGCCCACACCTTTCGCATCGTTGGCTCTAATTGGCTCGCTCATGTAGTAGTCAAAGGACCCGTCTCTATATGGATTTCCACCAAGACCGGCCACAGCGCAAACTTGTTCAAGGCTGATAACGTTAGTGTCTGGGTTAACTGAAATCATTTGATCCAGAAGACCAGCAAAACCTTTTTCCGCGTACGCTTTGTACTGAGCGGGAAGTAACTTAAGACTTGCGCCTTTAGCCATTGCGTAGGTCAGCATTGTTGTTCCAGAGGCCTCAAGGTAATTACCTTTACGGCTGCCCAAATCCGTCACTTGATACCAGGTACCTGAGCTGTGTTGATAGGCAAGGGCAGCATCAATGAATTTTTTAAAGCGCGCTTTCAACCATGGTGTTTTTGGGTGTTCAGCGGGAACAACGTCAAGTACGTCTACCATTGCCATTGCGTACCAGCCCAGAGAGCGTGACCAGTGATGTTGAGAAAGCCCCGTTTCTTTGTCTGCCCACTTTTGCTTTTTAGAGGCATCCCAGCCATGTAAAGGAAGGCCTGTTTTCTCGTCGTATAAGTTTTCTTCTATCAGTTCGAACTGCAAGAAGACATCATCAAGTTCTTCCATATCACCGTATTTAACAATATATTCGGCATAAAATGGCGCTCCCATATACAACCCATCAAGCCACATTTGGTCAGGGTAACGTTTCTTATGCCAGAAGCCACCTTGTTTGGTACGTGGGTGGGTAGTAAGCTGCGCTCTTAACAGGTCGGCCGCTTTTTTGTATTTCGGATTGCCTGTTTCTTCGTAAAGGAAAAACAGCACCTTGCCAGGGTTAATCATATCAATATTAAATTTGTTGATATCGTAAGTTTCGATGCTCCCGTTTTCTTGAACCAGCATGTCGTAGTAGCCTTTTACATAAGACAGGAGGCGAGGGTCTTTAGTGTCTTGATATACTTCTGTTATCGCAAGAAGGTTGAGGCCATGAACGTAGTCCCACTGTGGCGTTTCGTCCCAATCGATTTGCCAAGCTTCAGGGAAACGCACCATTTCAGATTCTATCATTCTGATAGACCATGGTTGTGTATTATCGAGAGGCATTTGCACCCAATCATTAGCACTGACTGGTGAAGAAATAAATGCCGTGCAGGCCATGATGGAAGCTGCGCGAAGAATACCTTTAAGCATAACAAACCCTTATTTTTATAACATTGTAAATACACTTTGTGCTACCGGTAGCATAATGATTTTTATTCACGCTAATGTCAACGAAATTATTCACAATTATTAACTTTTATTTTACCTGGTGTTTCCTCTGCTTATGTGAATTCAATTAGTTGTAATATATGGGTTTATTAGTAATTTGTTCGTCTTTTTTATAAGCTTTTCTCGCTTTCTTTTCTTTCTTATTAATAAAATTAAATTACATGCGCTGTAAATTTTTAGAAAAAATGAGTTGCCACCGGTAGCATAACTGTTTAGGATGTAAATCAAATGTAAAGCTTGAGTGTTGTTTTCGAGGTTTACGTTATTGCCGAAGAGAAGTTTTGCGTTAATTAGAAAACATAGCTGTACCCTGCAACTCTTCTTATTCAAGGTTTTGGTGGTTTACGAGACCACTATAGAGAATGAATTAGAATTGACGCGTTTTCGCTTCCTTAACAGCCAAGACGTGCTATCGGATAAATGTAAAGCATTGACGGAATTAATCACCAAAATGTTATCCGGTGGCATAAAGGGGTGTGAAATGGTTAAATACGATAAATGTTGAATTTGTGTAAATTTGAATAGTTCACACACGTTTCAAAAGCATCTTCACCTTTTGTCAGTTTGCGCGTCTCTTATAAATATAAAAACCGGAGAAACAACAATGTTACCAAAGAAAAAGCAACTCGCTGTTCTTGTTACGCTAGCGTTGTCAGGCGCACATATTCATGCGCAAGAAGCCACAGACGAACAAGCCAGTGAAACCGAAGCGCAAAATATGGAAGTCATTGAAGTATCAGGCTTTCGTGGATCACTTAATAAATCACTGATGGAAAAGCGAACATCAGTTAACAGTAAAGAATCAATTGTTGCGCAAGACATTGGTAAATTCCCGGACTTAAATATTGCTGAGTCAATTCAACGTGTACCCGGCGTAGCCATTTCTCGTGAAGGTGGAGAAGGGCGCCAAATTACTTTGCGTGGTTTGAGCCCTTCATTTACCCGTACAACACTTAATGGCATGGAAGTGCCAGCAAGTACAGATGGCACAGACTCAGGTGGCGGTGTAAACGGTGGACGTGGCTTTGACTTTAACATTTTCGCTTCCGAATTGTTCAACCGCGTAGATATTCAAAAATCTCCTACCGCCTCTATGGAAGAAGGCGGCATTGCAGGTACGGTTGATCTGTACTCGGCAAAGCCGTTTGATTACGACGGTTTTAAATTCGTTTCATCTCTTCAAGGCGGCTATAACAGCATTACAGAAGAGACCGATCCTCGCGCCGCTTTCATGATCAGCAACCGTTTCGCTGACGACAAAGTCGGTGTGCTTTTCTCGGCCGCGTTCTCAGAGCGTACAGTAAGACAGGAAGGTTTTGGTACAGTTCGTTGGACTACTCCAGTTCGCGATGGTGGTGGCATCTTTGGCGATACATCAAACACGGTTGTTAACGGCACACCTGACGTAGATGATTGCCAGTATGAAGGTGAGTCGGTAGACCCGATTAATTGTTTATGGACTCCTCGTTTACCTAGACCTGACTACTTTGGTAATGATCAAGAGCGTGTAGGCTTCACCGGTTCAATTCAGTGGGCTGCAACAGATAATTTCACACTTACGCTAGACGGTTTAGTGTCCAAACTTGATAACACTCGAACCATGTATAACTTCTTCCACATGTTCAGAAGTACATTCGAAGAAATTACGCCTACCTCTATTACTGTTCATCCTAATGGTCAACAGGTGCTGGCTGGTACGTACGACGGTATCAAATCGCGTATTGAAAGCCGTTTACAGGAATCAACTACAGACTTTAGCCAATTTGTAATTTCTGGCGAGTGGTTTATTGGTGAAAACCTTAAACTTGATATGATGGCCGGTACAGCAGAGTCTGATGCTCGTTCAGAGCAATATCGTTACAATATGACGCTGCTGGAAGAAACCAGCTATGGCTTTGACTTTAGCAATAACAGCAACGCGCCAGAAGTGACTTACGGTTACGATGTTAACGATGCAAGCAACTATAACCTAAGCGATGGCCGATTACGTGCTACTGATGTATTGCGTGAAAACGACACGGTCAAATTTGATGCGACATACTTAGGTGATGAAGTCACTATTAAGGCTGGCTTTGCCTACAATGACCGTGTTGTAACCTACAGTGAAGAGCAAATAAATGGCTTCCCAGATCAAGACTCTGCAGTAGGTTTTGCTGAAATTATGCCGGTAGACGATTTCGGAAGTGGTTTTGATGGCCCCCTTGACCCGTTCCTTGTTGCCGACTTTGACGCTATTAATAGCCAATTGTTAGATGTTGTTTGGACACCACGTTCTGCACAAAGCTGGCAAGTAGGCGAAGAAACATCAGCTATGTACCTTGAGCTTGATACGAGCTATGATATTGCCGACATGTTACTTCGCGCTAATTACGGTGTGCGTTATGTGAAAACAACCACAACCTCTGAAGGCTTTATTCAAGGCGAAACGGTACAAATCGAAAACGAGTACAATAACTTTTTACCAGCAGTTAACTTAGCACTTGAAGCAACTGATGACGTAGTTGTTCGCCTTGGCTTAACACAGTCTATGACACGCCCAAGCCTGAACTCATTAAACCCTGGTAACCCAAGCTTTGATTATATTAACGGCTCGGTGAGCGTGGGGAACCCATTCCTTGATCCGTTTACGTCGAACAACGTTGACTTTGGTGTTGAATGGTACTTCGATGACGAAGCGCTACTAGCAGCAACAGTGTTCTACAAAGACATTGATAACTGGATTGTTCGCGCATCAGAAGAGCGTTTAGTCGACAGTGCTTACTACGACTTTATCGACAACGATGCACAGTTTGACCCTGTAATTGCGCTAGACCCACGCACTATTCCATACGAGCATAGCAGTCCAATTAACGCTGAAGACAGAAGTGTAAGCGGTTATGAGTTAATTTATCAGCAGCCGCTAAGTTTCTTACCAGGCCTGTTCGAAAACATGGGTATCGTGTCGAACTACACTCACGTTAACGCTGACGACATCGAAGGTATGAGTGAAACATCGTACAACTTTACGGTGTATTACGAAACAGACCAATACGGTGCGCGTGTGTCAGTTAACAAACGCGACGATTACCTGACAGACTTTACTGGCAGCAATGGTAACGTTGCGCACGGTACGACAGGGCCAACGCAGGTAGATTTCTCGTCATTTTATAACGTAAACGACGAGCTAACGTTGACCTTTGAAGTCATTAACCTTACCGATGAGTACGAGCGCTTGTTTACCACGGGTGATGGCTCTTTGAACTTGGTACGTGAGTATAACCACACGGGCCGTCAATTCTTCCTAGGCGCTCGTTATACCATGTAAAAAATCAGGTTGACCAAGCTAGTTGGTCAACCTGACATAATAATTAAATGTTGTGTTCCGTGAAGACGGGTGTGTTTGGCCATCGTAACGATGGCCTTTTTTTATGTGCAAGGAGACGATATTGGGGACTGTTCCAGCATGCCTCTATCTGGCTTATTGCATGATTGGAGCGCAACTCTACTAATGTTGAGAAGGGGAAAAGGTGTGAGAAATTCAAGTAAACCCACCACAAGGAAAATATTCAACGCGCTTCGCTACAGTCTTGTAAGTGTTATTGCTGTTGCCAGCACTTTTGCATTGGCAGGCCAAGAAGGTGCGACGGCGCTTCAAAGCAGCTACGTGCCTCTTTCGAGCGCTTTTGTTCTCGCTAGTGCAAGCACTCATATTGCTACGAATAAAAGCGTTAGCAAGGTAGATAGTGAGTCGACAATCAAAGCAACGCCTTACAAAAAGCCGGCTACCCTGCATTTAGTGGGTGATTCAACCATGTCAGACAAGCCTATGTTGTCATACCCAGAGCGCGGTTGGGGGCAACTGCTTCGGGAGTTCATGCTGCCAAATCTTAATATTAAAAACCACGCGGCTAACGGCAGAAGCACCAAGCGATTTATGGACGAAGGGCGTTGGCGAGTGCTGCTATCTGAACTCTCTGAAGGTGATTTTGTGGTTATTCAGTTTGGCCACAACGATCAAAAACAATCAGACCCTGCTCGCTATGCCGACCCGCAAATTGCCTATCCTGCTTACTTGAAACAGTTTGTTCAGGACGTTGAAGCAAGAGGAGCATCAGTTATTATTGCTAGCAGTATTTGCAGGCGTCATTTCACCGAAGAAGGCGTGTTGAAACGCACGTTATTGGCGTATGCCGATGCTGCGAAGAAGGTGGCTCTGCAGGCCAACGTACCGTTTATACCCATGAACGCGCTAACCTGCGATTTTCTCGCCCAGATAGGCGAGCCTAGTAGTAACCATTACTTCATAAAGGTGCCTGCCGACTTGTATGCGCGCTACCCTGAAGGTAAAACTGACGACACTCACTTAAACGTGGTTGGAGCCGCAAAAGTGGCACAGATATTCGTGCGAGAATTAAAAGCGACAGCGCATCCACTGGCAAAATACGTTTATCGAGACACTCTCTAAACTGAAATAAAACAAACCAAGCGGCGCGCCAGTATGCCCAGTATGCAGTATGAAGTATGCCGCACCTATTTGAACTAACGCACGGCACCTCTCTGGGCTAGTGTGCTGTGTTTATCTTAATCATTGTGTTTGTTTACAGTTGGGAGTGGCGGGAAATAGAAAAGAAAAAGGATTGTCACATACCGACTATAGCGACGGTATGTGGTTGGTAAAAGCATCACTTGATATAATGGCACCGGGGTAGGTAATGACTGTGGCTGCCACTTTAGCTCCATAGCTCGCGCTTTCAACAGGCTTTTTACCAGCAAGTCGAGCCGCCATATAACCACCGTTAAATGCATCGCCAGCAGCCGTTGTATCTACCACCTGCTCAACACGCTCAACTGGCACAATACATTGCTCTTGCTGACGGAGTATATGAACGCCAACTGCACCGTTCTTCATAACGATTTCTTCAATCTGTTTGTCAGCCAAATAGCTAAATATTTCATCAGCATCGGTGTGGCCAAACAGCATTAAATGGTCGTCTGCACCAGGAAATGCCAAGTCTGCTTCGGCGTAAGCCTTGCCCGTCCAGTATTTGGCATCTTCTTGAGAGGACCAAAGGCGAGCTCGATAGTTAGGATCAAAGGCGATCTTACTGCCTTTGGCCTTGAGGGATGAAATCAGTTCGAAAAGTGTAGCGCGCTGTTCATCATCTAAAATGGCAATAGAGATACCGCTCAAATAAAACCAATCACAAGCAAATTCAGCGCCCTTCATAATGTTGAGCGTCTGTGTTGCTGCAGATTGGTTACGCCAATATGCAAAGGTTCTTTCACCTTCGTTGTCGTTACGGATCATATACAGGCCAAGGTTACGCGACGACGAGCGATACACTAAATCAGTGTTAATTTCGTGCTCACCCATTTTAAACAGCAGCTCATCGCTTAAAAAGTCTGCGCCGATCGCCGTTAAGTAACTAATGGAAGATGAAGGCAAGCAGCGTTTTAAATAAACCGCAGTGTTGTACGTGTCGCCAGCAAAGCTTTTCGCCATCAGATTATTATCTGTGTTTTCATCGCGCGTACTAACTGATGACTCACGCTGAGTGCTTCGAAGCTCTACCATGCACTCGCCAAAAATAACCATTCTTTGGTTGGTATCAACTTTGCTCATGCCGCAGCCTCATCAAACAATGTTAGGCTTTGTTGACATGCCAAAGTTATAGCTTGCCAATTTTTTGCTTCAATGGCTGCCTTCGGCATCATCCATGTACCGCCTACTGCTCTTACATTGCCAAGCGAGAGATACTCATTCGCGTTGTCGCCATTAATGCCGCCGGTAGGGCAGAAGCAAACATCGCTAAATACGCTTGAAATAGCTTTAAGAAAAGGTGTTCCGCCGCTAAGATTCGCAGGAAAGAACTTCATCTCGCGAATGCCTTTTTGGTGCGCCAAAAGAATATCGGCAGGTGTAGCGACGCCCGGCAAAAAGGGGGCATTAGACGCAATCAGTGTATCGAGCAATGTCTCTGAGCTTGTGGGCGTTATCAAAAATTGCGCGCCTGCATCCAACGCTTCAAATACGTGGTTGCGATTTAACAATGTGCCCATACCCACAACGAGTTCAGGAAACTGTTTTCTAATGGCTGACAGGGCTTCAAATGCTGCGTCGCTGCGTTTCACTACTTCTATGTTGCACAGGCCGCTATTTGCAATTGCTTCTGCCAGGTGAAGCCCTTCGTCTACAGATTTAGGCTGAATAATAGGGAGTAATGGGGCGCCTTTAAGCATGGAAAAAGTACTTTTCATCACGCGGTTCCTTTTAGTGAATCTAGCGAACTTTCTGTTAACATAGTGGTAGCAGAGCCTTGCTTACTTTCGTTGCTATTTTCGTGCGATAAAATATCAAGTAGCTGATTAACTTTCTCGAGCACCTTTTCCTTAAACGTATTATTTACCGACAGTTCGGCGAACATGGTATCGAGTGATAGCAATTTTTTAGCTAGTTCTATCGCCTGAAAGTCTACCGATTTCGCTGTAGCCCTTAACGTACTATCTAGCGGGTCGGTAATGGTTTCGTTTAAGCACGCCTTGCTGTTCACAAATAGACACCATGCCGCAACAGCACTACAGAGCAAATCGATGTTTCGTTTTGCTTTTAGGTTATCGCGTACTGTGTCGAGAATTCGAAATGGGATTTTCTGTGACCCGTCCCAGGCAATTTGCGACAACAGGTGGCGAATATGCTTATTCTCGTAGCGCTTAACAATATCTTGTGCGTAAGCATTCAGGTCGAAGTCTTGTGTACCGCGATCCGCATTCTCGTTTTCACTGGAAAGAGAGGGAACAATTTCTTCTTTCAACATGGTTTGAATCAATTGCTTTATGGCTGGGGTACGCATTGCGTCGTATACGGTTTCCTTGCCAAGCAATAACCCTATGTAGGCTAACGTTGTGTGTGTGCCGTTCAAAATGCGAAGCTTTGCTTTTTCAAAAAAGCTCACATCATGAGTAAACGTAACGCCTACTTTATCCCATGCGGGTCGTGGGCCAGAAAAATTATCTTCAACCACCCATTGAGTAAATGCCTCTCGCTGAATAGGCCAGTTATCAGTTAAACCCAGCTCAGCGGCAACGTTGGCTTTAAAGCTGTCTTCAGTTGCTGGCGTAATACTGTCAACCATAGTGCAGGGGAAGGCGATGTTCTCGCTAATCCATTGGCCGAGTGATTCATCCGTTTTATTGGCGAACTCGGTCACCGCTTTTTGCAGCTTTTTACCGTTGTCTGAGACGTTGTCGCAGCTGATAATGGTAATATCGGCATAGCCTGCCAGCTTTCGCTGTGCCAGCGCTTGCACAATCAGGCCAACTGCACTTACCGGCGTTTCTGGCGTGACTAAGTCAGCCTTGATATCCGGATGATCAGTGTCAAGATGGCCTTGTGCATTAAGGCAATAGCCCTTTTCTGTCACGGTAAGCGTAACTATTTTAGTTTGCCTATTTGCCAGCGCAGCAACAATGTCTTCACGGTCATGTGCTAATGTAGAAAGGGTTTTAATGGCGCCAATAATATGGGTTTCAGGCTCGTTATCAACAATACACAACGCATAGAGATTGTCTTGTGTACTCAACGCTTCTTTAAGTGATGCACTGCGCATTGACACACCGTGAATGCGCCAGTTACCACCGTAAGCCAGCGCCTTTTCGGTGTAATACGCTTGGTGCGCACGGTGAAACGCGCCTGGGCCAATATGTACAATGCCACAACCGGTTGCTTCCAGGTCGTAATTTGGTTTACTTACGCTGTCACTTAAAAGAGGTAGCGTTGAAATTGATAACGGCTTTGTCATGCTTACCCCAGTTTGTACGCTTGTTTAGCAAAATCATAAGTTAGTTTTCTTGCAATGCTGGCTGCTTCTGTTTCACTGATGCGGTGCTCCACAACTAGCTGTGCAAGGAAGCGACAATCAATGCGTCTGGCAACATCATGACGTGCTGGAATAGACAAGAACGCGCGCGTATCGTCGTTAAAACCAACCGTATTGAAGAAACCTGCGGTTTCTGTCACTTGATGTCTAAAGCGCAACATGCCTTCAGGGCTATCATGGAACCACCAAGAAGGGCCGAGTTTCAGGCAAGGGTAGTGGCCTGCAAGTGGCGCTAATTCTCGGCTGTATGTGGTTTCATCTAATGTGAACAAAATTATGTCGAGGTTAGGCTCGTTACCGTATTTACCGAGTAACGGGCGAAGCGCTTTAACAAAATCTGTTTGCATTGGAATGTCGTGGCCTTTATCGCGACCAAACTGTGTAAAGAGCTGACTGTTGTGGTTTCTAAACGAACCAGGGTGAATTTGCATCACCATGCCGTCTTCTACGCTCATTCCCGCTAATTCGGTAAGCATTTGGGCTCTAAATAGCTCTTGCTCTTCAGCGTTACTGTTTCCGCTTCTCACTTTATCGAATAAATCAATACACTCGGACTCACTTAAATCAGCAGTGTTTGCTGTTGGGTGTCCGTGATCTGTTGCTGTCGCGCCGTGCTCTCTAAAGACGGCACGTCGTGCACGAATTGCGTTCAGGTAGCCCTGCCAGGTTGCAGTACTTTCACCGGTGAGCTCACCAAGTTTCTCAATGTTTGAAACAATATCTTCGCGTGAAGCATCGACGACATCATCAGGTCTAAAGGTGGTAATAACCCGCTTTGCCCACGGTGTATCTTTAATCGCTGCGTGATGGGGAAGGGCATCAAGCGCACCTTCAGTGGTAGCAATAACTTCAATATTGAAGCGGTCCATCAGTGCTCGGGGTTTAAAGTCATCCCCTTGAAGCTGCGCAGTGATGTGGTCGTAATACTGCCTGGCGTTGTCGCTACACAACATTTCAGTTAAGCCAAACACATCGTGAAATACGGTGTCTAACCACAAACGGGACGGTGTGGCAGCAAATAGATGGTAGTTATCTGCCAAAAGTTTCCAGATTTTACGTGGATCCTTTTCCGTTTCGCCGCCGTCCCAACGTGGCACACCAATATCGGTTAACTTGATACCTTGGCTATACAGCATTCTGAATACATAGTGATCAGGGGTGATAAATAGCTCGGTTGCATTGGTGAAATTGTTGTTTTGTGCAAACCAACGTGGGTCAGTATGGCCATGCGGACTTATGATAGGGAGATCTCGAATTTCCTTGTACAACGCCTTTGCAACACTTCGGGTTGCTTCATCGGCAGGAAAAAGTCTATCTTCATGTAATAATATCGATTCCATAACGCTCTCTTTTAGAGGGTGACGCCACGTTTCCAAATAGCAATCTCATGGCTGCCATTTTTCTCGTTGCAGGTTTGTTGACCAGATGCTACTGCCAAACAATGTTGAAGTAGCGCTTCGGCACACTTATCGATAGATACGCCTTCCAGAACTTGTCCAGCGTTAAAATCTATCCAATGTGGCTTCTTATTAGCGATATCTGAATTTGACGATATCTTGACTGTGGGTACAGGAAAACCAAGGGGCGTACCTCGGCCTGTGGTGAATAAAACGATATGTGCCCCCGATGCTGCCAACGCCGTTGAACTTACGGCATCGTTACCGGGTGCTTGTAATAAACTTAAGCCTTTGTCTTGCTTTGGCTCGCCATACTGCAAGATAGACTGAATAACAGAGGTTCCACCTTTTTGAACCGCGCCGAGTGACTTTTCTTCTAGCGTGGTTAATCCGCCAGCTTTATTGCCAGGAGACGGGTTTTCGTAAATAGGTTGGTTGTGGGCGATGAAGTAGTTTTTAAATTCATCAATCAACGAGTTAAATGCTTCAAATACGTCTTTGTTTTTCGCGCGATTCATTAGGAGTTGTTCGGCACCAAACATTTCAGGCGTCTCGGTTAAAATGACCGAACCACCTAAATTACACATCAAGTCGGTAACACGTCCTACCGTCGGATTTGCAGTAATACCACTGAAAGCGTCACTACCACCGCATTTCATACCTAACGTGAGTTCACTTGCGTCAATGGGCTCACGTTTATCGTTTGCCATGGCTTTTAGCAAGTCGTAAACCGCGTTTACCCCTTCTTCTAACTCGTCTACCACTTCTTGTGCGTTATAAAAGCGAATGCGATTTTCAGGTTTATCTACGTGAGGTAGTAGGTTTTTTAGCTGGTTGTTTTCACATCCAAGTCCTACAACTAACACGGCGCCTGCATTCGGATGCGATGCCAGTGATGCCAATATTGTGCGGGTGTCGTCTAAATCATCGCCAAGCTGAGAGCAGCCAAAAGGGTGGGTGAATGCGCGGAAACCTTCGCATTCGCTGGCGAAACGACGGTTACATTCATCAGCAATTCGGTCCGCAGTACGGTTTACACAGCCCACGGTATTTATGATCCACACTTCATTGCGAATACCAACCTTTCCATTCTCTCTTCTGTAGCCCATGAACTGTAACCCAGAAGTAGAATGTGTTTGCTTCGATGCGGAGTTTGACGGGGCGTAAACGTATTGTTCTGTGCCTTGCAATTTGGTCTTTGCGTTGTGGCTGTGAACATGTTCACCGGCGTTTATTTGGCTTGTTGCTGCACCAATGCTGAAACCATATTTTACAATGTTGTCACCCTCTGAAATGGTGGTTAAAGCAATCTTATGGCCGGCGGGAATGTCTTGGTTAACGGTAATGTCATACTCAGCGATGTGGGTGCCAGATACGATGGGGCAGGTTGCAACCGCAACGTTATCGTTATTATGCACTTTTACTAATTGTGTTTTAACGTCCATCACATGTCCTGCTTTGTCATCTTGAGCTCTTTGAGTTTCTATCGAGCCGTTTAATACTGAATAGTCACTTGAGCAGCTTTTTAACGTTGAGCTTTATCTTTATAAATAGGCTCATTAACATTCTTATTTAATCTATGCCACCGGTGGCATGATAGGTCGAAAATGAAGTGTTAGCAACACTTCATTGCAAAAAGTTACACTTTTTTGATTGAGTCTCGGATAATTAAGTGGGGCTTTACTAAGTAGGTTTCAGTTTCACTCACTTCACTGCCTTCTATGTGTGCAATGATTTTACGCGCTGCGATAGCAGCCATATCACCAACCGGTCGTTGAACCGTAGTAAGGGCCGGAATTACACGTGCTGCCAGTAAGTTGTCATCAAACCCAGCTACCGATAACTGGTCGGGAACAGTAATTCCCATTTCGTGGGCTACTTTTAACACACCTGCCGCCATTTCGTCGTTGTTCGCAAAGATGGCTTTAACTCGCGGCGACTGAATGAGTAATTGGCGCGCACATTCGATACCGCTTTCGAAGCTGTTTTTACCTTCAATTACTCTGTTTTTAGGAACATCGACACCTAAACCGTTAAGTGTTTCAACAAAGCCTTCCAAACGTTCTTTCGATGAATAGTACTGCTGAGGTCCGCTGATGATCCCTATGTCCTTATGGCCTAGTGACACCATATAACGGGCTAAGTCACTCAATGCAGCCCTATCGTCACTTACCACTATGTTTTGGTGGTCATCTAAATCTACAGACGCCATACGTACGTAATTGATATTCTTTTGCTGTAGCGTATCAGCTAAAATTTTAGATTCAGATACCGGTGGCAAAATAATGACACCATCAATGTTAGAGCGTCGTACGAAGTTAATGCAATCTTCTACAAACCCTTCGCTATTGTAACGACAAGGGTGAACCACTAACTCGTACCCTTTCTGAGAGCAGACGCTTAATACCCCTCGCTGGACCTGATCGATATATAGGGCGTCGGGGTTGTCGTAAATCAAGCCTATCAAATAAGAGCGGCTAGTACTTAAGCCTCTTGCTTGCTTGTCAGGCGCAAACCCAGTTTCTTGGATCACCGCTTCAATACGTTCTCGTGTTGCTTTACCCACGTTAGTCGCACCATTTATTACTCGGGAGACTGTTCGTTTAGATACCCCAGCAAGAGCGGCTACATCATTGATGGTTGGGCGCTTATTCATAGTTTTCTATTCTTTCTGCGCTAAGTCGTTGTTATTTTCAATATTACCACACAATTTGTAGCAATATGTTCTTGTTATTTATTCTTGAAGGGTAGTGCGGTCACAATAAATGCAACCACATCTACCCAGTTTTATAATTTAACGTTACTAGAACCCTAACGCTCGTGGCAATGCTTCGCTAAACCAAGAAACATAGGTAACTAGCATGAGAACCACAAACATCGCAATGTAGAGAGGGATGAGGGGCCTTATAATATTTTCAAGTTTAGTCTTCGCAATTGCACAGGTTATGAAAAGCACCGCGCCTACCGGTGGGGAACACAGTCCGATAGATAAATTGAGCACGAGCATAATGCCGAAATGAAGCTCACTCATTCCAAGCTCTACCGCTACGGGCAAGAATATTGGGGTAAAAATGAGTACTGCCGGCGTCATGTCTAAGAACGCACCAACCACAATAAGTAGTAGATTAATCAATAGAAGGATGAGTAGCGGGTTGTCGCTAAGCGATAGAAGGGCATTGCTTAAAGTTTGTGGGATGTTTTCAAACGACAGCAGCCACGACATAGCGGTAGATGCAGCGATAAGAAGCATTACTATTGCGGTGGTCTCCGCCGCTTTTAATAATATATCTGGGAGTGTTTTGGGGTCAACTTCTTTGTAAAAAACAACAGCGAGAAGTAGGGAGTAAACCACGGCAATCGCACCCGCTTCTGTAGCCGTAAATACCCCGCCGACAATGCCGCCAATCACTAAAAATATGAGAAACAAAGAAGGAAGCGCAGCAACGGTTTTTTCAACAACGACTTTTAAAGGAAGGCGCGGAGAAAGAGGGTAGCCTTTCATTTTAGCGTAAACAAAACACACGAGCATGAGCGCCAACCCTACCATGATGCCGGGAATATAACCGGCCATGAAAAGGGCAGCAATGGACACGCCACCACTTGCAATAGCATAAACAATTAAGATATTGCTTGGCGGTATGAGCATACCCGTAGTTGATGCGGCGGCGGTTAATGCGGCACTAAAGTTTGGCTCGTAACCTGCCTTTTTCATTTCGGGGAGCATGAAGCTACCGATGGCTGATGTAGCTGCTACCGCTGACCCCGAAATAGCGCCAAAAAGCATACAAGATACAACGTTAACCAAGGCGAGGCCACCAGGGAGGGCACCAATGAGCGCCATTGCACATTCTATCAACCGCTTCGCAATTCCCCCACGTCCCATTATAAGGCCCGAAAGAACAAAAAATGGAATGGCAAGTAGCGCAAAACTATTAAGTCCGCCCGCCATACGTTGGGCAATAGTGATGGTCGCAGGCGCAATGTCCATGCTCATTACCATAGCAAGTAAAGTAGCTACGCCAATACTAATTGATATGGGGACGTTCAAAAGCAGTAACACGAAAAACGCGACAACTAGGGTTACACTGGTCATTTCCATTACACAGACTCCTTATTGTCATTTCGCCAAAGCGTAGTAATGTTAATCAACGCGTAAGCAATGATAAGCCCACCAGAAAGGGGCAATACGCTGTAAATAAAACCCATTTTAACGCCCAGCGCTGCTGAGATTTGTTCTAACTCAAGGGTTAAGAGCACAAGTTCAGAGCCCCCATAAAGCATGACTAATGCGCAAAATATGATGACAATGACTTCAACGAAGGTGAGTAGCAATCGCTTCACTTTGCGAGATTGGCGTTCAACAATTAAATTGAAGCCTAAGTGGGCATGTTGGCGATAGGCGTAGGCTGCGCCCAATATTCCAATCCAAATGAGTATGAATCGAGAAAGCTCTTCGGTGGCTGAAGCGGGATCTTTCAGTATATAACGCGATACAACCTGCCAGATAACGGTAAGTAAAATGCTCACCATGGCAATAATAAGGGTACCCGCTAATGCTTTGTCGATGAGGCGTATTATTGTCATTGTTACATCGCCTTTATTTGCGTGATTAAATCGCCAATTGGCGTGTCTTCAAAGCTTTTATGAAAAGGCTTCACTGCTTCAACGAAGGGCGCTTTGTTTGGTGTTATTACCGTAACACCTTCGGCTTTTACTTTTTCCAAAGAGGCTTGCGTGGAAGCTTTCCAAAGTTCGCGCTGATACTCAACGGAGTCCTCCATGGCTTTGGTTAACCATCTCTGCTGTTGTTCGCTTAAGCTTTCCCATACGGGTAACGATGCCAGCATCACATCGGGCACGCTCGTGTGCTCGTCAAGACTGTAATAGCGCGCAATTTCGTAATGCCTGGATAGATAGTAGCTAGGAGGGTTATTTTCTGCCCCTTCCACTACGCCTTGTTGAAGGGCTGTATAAAGCTCTCCCCATGACACCGGCGTTGCTGCACCACCTAGCGCACGAACTGTGGCGACAGCAGTAGGACTATTAAGTACACGTATTTTTAGGCCGTTAAGATCGCTTGGGTGCGTTATTGGCTTGTCATTGGTATAAAAGCTGCGGCTTCCAGCATCGTAATAGCCAAGGCCTTTGAGACGAAAATCTTCAATTCCTGAAAGCAATTCATCGCCCAATTCGCTATTTAACACTCGCCAAAAGTGGTCGTTGTCTCGAAAGATGTAGGGAATACTAAATATCTTCATCTCTGGCGCAAATCCTTCTAATGGACTTGCTGAAACTTTTGTCATAGCCAAAGAACCGATCTGCAGTAACTCTACCATCTCCCTTTCGGTTCCCAACTGACTACTTGGATAAATAACAACGCTCATGGTGCCGTCAGAATAGTAATTTAAGCGCTCTCCAAGATATTCCATTGCCTTGTGAACAGTGTGCTGGGTGTCCAAGGCATGCCCTAAACGCAACACGGTTACGTCACCGCTCAATTCGTTTTGTGAACACGCAGACGTCAGCATCATAAGCGTGGCTGAAACTGTTAGCTTTATGTACCGCAACATAGTTATTACACCTAGTTAAACCGTCTCTGCTTAGCGCAGTTGAGAAGGCGGGAATTTGTCCATATCATCATAATCGAGGTTTTCACCTGCCATTCCCCATATGAACGCATAGCTCCCAGTTCCCACACCACAGTGGATTGACCAAGGTGGAGATACTACTGCTTCTTCGTTAGCTACAAAGATATGGCGGGTTTCGTGAGGTTCGCCCATAAAGTGACAAACACGGTTCTCACTCCCCATGTCGAAATAAAAATAGACTTCGTTGCGTCGATCGTGTTGGTGCGCAGGCATGGTATTCCAAACAGACCCTGTGTGCAGGCGTGTTAACCCCATTTGCAGTTGACAGGTATCAACCACTGTATTGATAAGCAACTGCTTGATATCCCGCTGGTTAGAGGTTTCCTGGCTTCCTAGATGAAGTACGTTCGCATCTGCACTGCCGATTTTCTTGCACGGGTAAGCGTGGTGAGCAGGGGCTGAGTTTAAGTAGTATTTAGCAGGGTTTTGAGGATCGTTTGACTCAAACACCACGTCTTCGTTTCCCTGTCCAATGTACAACGCTTCTTCGTTATCAAGCATATATTTGGTGCCTGAAACGGTAATGCTGCCAGGCCCACCGATATTAATTACACCTACTTCACGGCGAGCTGTGAAAAACGGCATCTTAAGTTGAGCTTCAACGGTATCTAACGTCAGTGCAGAAGTAGTAGGAACAGCGCTACCTAGCATGAAGCGTTCATAGTGTGTATAAATCCAAACTACCTTGTCTGGAGTCATTAACGTATCGACTAAAAAAGCATCGCGTAATTCCTGAGTATTATAAGCGTTGGCCTCTTTACGGCCGATAGCGTATCGCGTATCTATTTCATTCGTCATAGTAACTTCCTTAATTTCTGAATTATCGGGCTAAAAAGCCGCCGTCAACGGCTAAAGTATGGCCGTTTACATAGTTACTTGCGCTGCTAGCAAGGAAGACAGTTGCGCCGGCTAAGTCCTCGCTTTCTCCCCATCGGTTGGCAGGAATGCGGGCACAAATTTCTGCACTGCGAGTTTCATCATCTTGCAGGGCTTGGGTGTTATCCGTTCTGATGTAGCCAGGCGCAATCGCATTCACCTGGACGTTGTACTGTCCCCACTCATTTGCTAGCGCTTTTGTAAGGCCAGCGATTGCATGTTTACTCGCGGTGTAGGCGGGAACGGTGATGCCCCCTGTATAGCTCAACATCGATGCGATATTGATAATTTTACCGTGACCTCGTTCTACCATTTTTTTACCGATGGCTTGACAGAGTAGGAATGCAGAGTCGATATTAACGGCAAGTACATTTCTCCATTCGTTAAACGGAAACTCAGCAGCGGGTGCTCTAAAAATAGTGCCACCGTTATTGAGAAGAATGTCTATATGGCCTCTGACGGCTAACGCGTCCTCAGCAAGCTTGACTGCTGCGTCTGCATCGGAGAGGTCGGCATTTAACGCCGTCCCATGACCGCCCTCGTTTTTTATTTTACGAAGGGTTTCATCACACCCACCTGAACGTGAACTGGCACAAATTACAAAGGCACCAGAAGTGGCTAGCGCAATCGCGAGTGCTTGACCAATGCCCCGGCTCGCTCCGGTCACTAATGCAGTTTTACCTTCTAGGCTAAAGTTGACCATGTAATTTACCTTTTACTTAATGGTTCATCGTGCGCGCCGATTTTCATCGACATACTAAATTGAAAAATCTCGTTAACAAAATTTAAAATAATTGCCACCGGTGGCAATTGTCAATATATTGTTTAAAAATATCGTTAATTAGTTAACTGGGTTAATCGGTGAGGGAAAGCATAAACATGAATAATTTTAGTAAGATAGGTTTAATTTTGGTGCCTTTTTTGGCAAGTTGTTCACAAAGTGAAAAAAATACACCGTTGGTCGTTGAGGTTAAAAATGCAGCAGGCGGAGGTAGCGGTGAGCAAGTTTTCGAACTGCCTCTGCCCGAGCAATATACAGGTTGGAAATTAAAGCACCATGCGTCAGAATGGGTAAAAGATAGCGAAGGGCGACAGGTATTACTAGGCGCGGTCTCTGTAGCGCCAGGAAGCAGCGAATCGTTAGTCATTGTTGCACCTGAAGAAGTCTCAAATGCCTACACTCAAGATAGAGCTCACGCTGAGCTTTCAATAAGAACGGGGGGAGAGTGGCAAGACTCTGCCTATAGCGCGGATAGCTTCTCGTTTGAGGAAGTGACCGCTTTTACATCGCCTTCTAAATTAACCGATCATTCTTACTTTTTACGCTATGAAGGACCGGGCTGGGAGTCAGATAGAATGGGCTATCGCCTTTACCTGGATTGGCGTAACGCAATCGATGTATTTGTAAAAACTAACGACAATGTAGTTTTACCCGGCGTTGGGCAAGACGGCTACGACAGCTACCACAGCTTGTCAGCATGGGGGGGCGACGCACTTAAGGTAGGGAAGTCACTGGGTGTGGGTGCACTGGGAAGACAAACAGAAGCCGGCGTAATGCATTTTCAGTATGTCGACAAGACCCATTACAAGTTAGTCTCAAATACGCAATTACGGGCTGAATTTGATGTGATTTACGAGGGATGGTCATCAACGGATGAAAAAACTGACAGTGTCGACGTTACTACACGTTATCGTATTGATGCGTTCGACCCGACAACCCATATTAGCGTTTCAGTGTCAGAGCCTTCGGATAACATTGTGGCTGGTTTGGTCGCGCACGATGGTATGCAGGTAATTAAATCACAACAGGGCGAGTGGGGCGTAGTAGCCACATGGGGAAGCCAAAGTATATTGACGGAAAACGATAACTTGGGCTTGGCACTTTTTTACCGTTTAGATCAGGTTGAAGAGGTGTTTGAAGGTGAATACGACCATCTTGTTTCATTTAAACCATTGACCTCCTTAGATTATAAAATACTTGCTGTTTGGCCTAAACGTAGTAGCGATGTAAAAACAGCGGATGCCTTTGAAACTTACTTAGTCAACAAGCTTAAAATGTTTAGCGACCCTCTAGTGGTGGTTTACTAAATCCATAGAACAATAATATATAACGGGCCTTGGCGCTGTGCGCGGCCCGTTTAACATTAGCCGTACCTTCTATTCACTTCGCGAAAGCGGTATATATCTGTTAGCAATAAAAAATTCACAAACTGACCGAATGGTTCAGCTTTATTGAATGTCTATTCAATAACCTCAGTAACCTCGCTGGCTGCAAAGGCATTTTTCTTCACGATTTTCTATTTTTCTATCGGGCTGTCAACAAATCGTCATTTTCGTGTCAAGACTATGTCACTGAAGTGTCACAAATGTCATCCACACTTTTGGCCGCTAAGACCGTTTACAGAGGTAAGTCTTCTGCTTTCCTCCACTCAAATTAGAAAACAAATATAAGCAAGGAACCATAATGAAAAGCGAAACTCTTCGTGGGATAAAGTATTCAGCGATTGCATTAGCGGTAACAGTGGGTATATCAGCCTGTTCACTGGAAGGTGATGACGGTGAAGACGGCGCACAAGGCGCTCAAGGCCCAGTAGGCGAGCAAGGCCCAGTAGGCGAACAAGGTCCAGTAGGCGAACAAGGCCCAGAAGGCGATACTGCGGGAACGCTTACCCGTATTGCTACGGTGCCCCTTGGCGCAGAAGTAACGGGTATTTTTCTCACTGACGAAGGCGATTTGTTTTTTAACGTACAGCACCCGTCGGGCACGAATGCGGCAACAACAAGTGTAAACGAAATGCCAATCAACACGGGTACGGTAGGAGTGTTAGCAGGCGCAAATTTCAACAATTTACCCGTTACTTTACCCAACTCTCCAGTACCTAGCTCTGACGAAGAAAAAGAGTTGGTGGTTTCTGCCATTGGTCAATACCAGGTACTCGGCCAAACAGGCGACACTTTTGGTACAGATTTACCTGAAGGCCTTGGCCACATCTACACCCTTGATGGCGAAGAGTTAGTGCTTGAAAACGATATGCCAGACTTCAATGGCTTCATTTCAACAGCAGAAGGTGAGGGTTACCTTTTTTCTAACTGGGAAGAGCTTCCCGGTGGCATGAGCCGCATGAAGGTAGAAAAAGATGAATTTGGCATGTGGGAAGTTACAGAAGCTATGATGCTAGACTTTTCGCCAGTATGGGGCACTGCGGCAAACTGCTTTGGTTCTATGTCGCCTTGGGGCACGCCACTTACCTCGGAGGAGTGGGTCGTTAACTCTTCTGTAGATTCAACCACATCACCTAGCTGGAACAACCCTGAAGCGGTATCAACTGACGCTCGCTTAGGTCGTATGTGGCAGATGACCGCGCCTGATGCGCCAAACCCATACAACTACGGTTATATCGCAGAGGTGACCGATCCGCTTGCCGACGAGCCAGTAATTGTTAAGCATTTTGCCATGGGTCGCTACGAGCATGAAAACTCAACGGTGATGCCCGATGGAAAAACGGTTTATCTTTCACAAGATGATACCGGCGGCGTGCTGTTCAAATTTGTAGCAGACACAGCAGAAGACTTATCAGCTGGTATGCTTTACGGCGCCAAACTTACCCAAGATGCGGGTCAAAACGACCCAGCGACAACGGGCTTCGCTGTTGAGTGGGTTGAATTGGCAAGTGGCGATAATATGACAATTCGCGCGTGGATTGACGAATACAACGGTATTGGAACGGACGACTACGTGGATGGCCAAAGCTCGTATATCACCATGGCTGACGTTCAAGCATGGGCAGACGGCGACGCGACTTACCCCACAGTAGAAGAAGGTGGTTCAAGCGTAACCGCGGGAGAACCAATGGATAACCGTGTCGCTTTCCTTGAAAGCCGCGCCGCAGCGCGACTTAAAGGCGCAACGGCAGAGTGGAGAAAGCTGGAAGGTATTTCTATTAACCAGAAGCGCGCAAAAGAAGCGGTTGAAGGTGTTGATACCATTGAAGGTGAAGTCGTGGAAAATGCTTACCTATATATCGGTATTGCAGATATCGACAACACGATGGTTGACGGTGAAGGCGACATGCAGCTATCTGCCCGGGTAAAAGACTGCGGTGGTGTATACCGCGCTAAGCTTGAAGCAGGCTATAACATTACGCGTATTGAGCCTGTGGTAATGGGTGGTACGTACCGCTCAAGCCTAACTGGTGCAGAGCGTTGTGACGTTGAGCAGCTCTCTCAACCAGATAACGTTGTAGTCATGAACGACGGCCGTATTCTTATCGGTGAAGACGGTTTCCAAGAAAACAACACGCTGTGGATGTATGAACCAGCAGATAAGTAAGTTTTCTTTTTAATTTAAAATACGCCGGGTGTTTACGCGCCCGGCTTTTTTCCGTTGTGACGATTATGAAAATACTAAAAATAATTCCAGGTGCAGGCATTCTGCTTTCACTACTTATCAGTGCAGGATGCACTGAAAGCACAAGTGCTGATTTAAGCAATCAATCAAATACCGGAGTAAGCGCAAGTACTTACTCTGCCAATGGAGAAGGGCCTTCATCGGCTCAAACAGACGCCGATAGCGCACATTCCTACCCATACCGAGAAGGGGACGATATTCCCGCTCTTGCGTATATTGAGCATAATGAAGTGTATAACCCTGAATCGGTGATCCCTCCCCAGTGCTATACCAAAACAGAAGGCGTAAATAACCCTTGTTACGCATGTCACCAAAGTTACGATTCGATAGAGAAGCGCCCTAATCAAATGGGTGATGGTACGCTACAGGGTAATTATGAATTTTCCGATGTGGGGTTAACGAATAGCTGGAAGAACCTGTTTATTGACCGTACGTCGCTTATAGCGGGTATTGACGACGCAACGATCAAAAAATATGTAAAAGAAGATAATTATACGGCGTCGTTAGAAAAAGATGTCATGCCTGATTATATGCGCATTGAAAACCTCAGTTCTGCTGACAACGCGTTTGATAAAGACGGCTTCGCGAAAGATGGAAGCGGGTGGGTGTCTTACAATTACAAGCCTTTCCCAAGTACGTTTTGGCCGACTAATGGTTCGACAGGCGACGCCATGATCAGGCTTCCTGATGACTTTCAAACGCTAAATGGCGAGTACAACAAGGCTATCTATACATTGAACCTAAGCTTGGTTGAAATGGCGCTTAAAGAGCTTGATACATTAACTGTAGCGCCGGTCAATGAATTAGTACTGAACATTGACGTAAACCAAGACGGTAAGCTCACAAAATCAGTGACTGAAATTGCCCGTTCCTCTCATTATGTTGGCGATGCAAGAGCAGTTCCGCTCGCCCATATGCTTTACCCTGAAGGCACAGAATTCTTACATACCGTGCGCTATATCGGTGTCGATGAAGATGGCTCTATATACAATGCACCGCGTATGAAAGAAGTACGCTACATGAAAAAGCACATGTTTAGAAGCCGTGAGAGCCTCGCTTCTGCCTATTATGCTGAGGCAAAAGATAAGCACTTTGAGAAGCTGCCTCAAACTCGTTATTTAGGTGAAAAAGGTATTGATAATGGCTTTGGCTGGACCATCAATGGTTTCATCGAAAACGAACAGGGCGAGCTTCGGGCCCAACACGACCAAGAACTCGCGTTTTGTAATGGCTGCCACAAGACCGTGGGCTCTACCTTCGACCAAACTTTCTCCTTTGCTCGAAAAGTACCAGGCCAAGCAGGGTGGGGTTACATTAACCTTAAAGAAATTGAAGACGTGCCGAATATCAATGAAGAAAAAGGTGAGTTCTTGACGTATATGGAGCGGGTCGGTGGTGGTGATGAATTCCGTCAAAACGGCGAGATGCTTGCTAAATGGTTTGATGAAAAAGGCATGGTGAAAGTCGAAGAAGTACAGCGTGCCAAATCAGTGTACGACATCATTACGCCTTCTCCTGAGCGCGCTTATGCACTTAATAAAGCCTATTTAACTATCGTGAAAGAGCAAAGCTATTTGTTTGGTCGTGACGCAACGCTCACTGAAGCGACGAATGTACTCAGCACGATAGATGCAGAGCAGCCCCCGCTTAAGCCTGAACACCGTTTTAAGTGGGATATGCGCCTTAACTGGCAAGCTGAAGCGCCTAGCGCTATCGCAGAAACGCGATAGCGCTTAAAGTTCAGTCTAAAAATGAGCGTTTGCTCGTGAACTAAAGTGTGTTCGCGGGCAAAATTTCAAATTGGATAGGCTTATACCTGAAGTTGTTCGATTCACCGGCTGAGCATGCGGTAAGACCTACAATCATATCCATTTTCGCTTCAAATACGGTATAGTCGCCAGCTTTACTTTTCGGTGGTAACACGGCAATTTTCCCTGCACTGTCTACCTCTACATTCATAAACGTATTGAAGGTAGTACACACATGATGTTCAGGAATATCGAACTCTGAGAACGCTGCAACGAGGTTACCGTGACAGCCTGGCACAGGTGCTTCATCTGGGTAAAAGTGTTTGAACGTGTCAACGCTGCAAGGGGTTAAAAGGAAATCGTGGTCCTCTACCGTGTCCTCTACAATTTCAAACATCACATTACTTCGATTCGAATAAAGTTTGCTGCTTTTTTTAAATTGAATACTTTCGTTGTAATCTAGGCTTCGACCCGAAGAAATAAACTCTTCTTTATCATGCTCGTTAAAGGCATATAGGTCGGCAACTTGTTCTCCTTCTGGGTCGATTACTTTCAGCAGTTCGCCTTTTTTAATCGTAAATGCTGTGCCGCTTCTTGGCTGAATTGTTTGTCTCATACTGGACCTTTTTGTCTTTATGAAGATTGATGTTTTACCTGTTTAAACGGGCATTCCCAATTTTCTGAATGTTTCTTTCCACTGTACTGGTAAACTTCTGAGCTATCGCCGTGGTTTGCTAACAACGTGTTTTTACTGCCGCAATAGGCGACATCACGCTTCCTGATATGATCCCTAAATGCTTCAAACTTCTGTTGTTTACGAAGCAGTTCAAACTGTTCGTGTAAATTAAACACAATAGCGGGGTTGGAAAAGCGTCGACTTTTACGCGACGCATTTGGGTGCAGCCCAATCACGAAAAAGCCTTTCCCGCCAAGGCTTAAACTGAATTGTGCACTGTGTGGATCGCTTGAGACTTTACAATCCCAAGACTTTAAACAGGCATCCACTTCATGCAGGCGTTGTAGTTTTTCCCAGAGCACTTTATCAAATTCGCTCTCGCTAATCGTATCAGGCTGCTCAAAGGTAACAACAAGTGAAGAGTACATATCGCGCTTTAACGTAAACGTTTCTACGAATTTGTGGATGGACGCCAAAATGTCAGTTTCGTTGGACTCACAGCGAAAATCATCATACTGATTTATATGAATTTGTTGCTTAGTAAGCGCGCTTTTAGCCCCTACGCAGGGAAACTTATCTTCCCCCACGAAGGAGAGAAAACGGGCTTCTAAGTCCGGCTTTACTATAGACATTCCATATCTCCTTTCCTACGTGTTCAAGCCGTTGTGCTTAAAACCTCTTGGTTTTTAGCCGGCGAATGAAAAGAGGTGAATGCGACTGTATTAGCGTTAGAACTAGGGCTTAAAGTATCTGCAGAGGGGGGGGGAGCCGCCTCGTCTTCATGTTCAGGAAGCTGAACTATCTTCACACCATTCGCTTTAAAGTCTGCGTTGATATAGCCTTCTTCTGCATAGGCATTAAGCACATTTTCGCAAGGGTAAAAGCCCCATTTCGAATAAAAACGCTGGGCGTTATGCACAAAGTCCAACAAATGATTTACCGGACATTGATAGTTAGGGCGCTGCGGCGCAAACGTGCGGGTAGGTAATTGCTCGAGTGAATATCCTAACGCTCGACAATTGGTAAAAAAGTCTTCGTCGTTTAGTCCGAAACCCGCGTAGCCTTCATCGAAGCCGCCGGTTTTCTGAAAGTCTGCCTTACGAATAAAAAACACTGTAGAACAAATACTATCGTCACTAAACTTTCCATGATGGTTTTCCTTTTCTCTCGAAGGTATTTCGTTGTTATCATCTTGCGGCAACGTTTCATCGTTACTCGCTAGATAACCAATTTGCTGTTCATTTTTTGAAATGTCTGAATAAGGCTTATTGCAGCGTTCACTGGGTAAAAAGACTACTGAAGTAAAAACTACTGAATTGTCCTTTAAAGCCAGCAAACCATCTCTAAATAATGATGGCGAAATCACGGCATCAACGTTTAGATATGCGAGGTTTGCATGTTTAGCTGCTTGCATACCTTTGTTTCGCGCTTTCGCAATAGGTAATTCGCCTTGCGTTGTAAACTTGTGCACGATGTCGAATTTATCGCTTTTAATCAGCGAAAGGTCTGACGGTGGGGCCATCCAAACGAGTACAAGCTCGTCAGGCGTTGGAGAGCACTGCTCCAGTTGCGAAATTAAATTGCAAAGCTTCTCGGTTCTACTTTTAACAATAGTTACTGCACTTACTGGCGAACGCATACTCAACCTCCTTTGATAACCCTGTGAATGCTTATTAGCTTCAACGGTGCACCTTGCACGTTATACTTTTGTAGTAAGCAAGGTGCGTTCCCAATATTCAAGTTGTTGAAAGTTATATTTTATTTGTCTTTTTTGTGGCAATTTCGCTATTGGTTACTCGCGCAAGCGAGCAATAGGTGCAAAGAAGGAGAAAAATTTACAAAGCAAACGCAATAGCTTTGCCCCAGCCTCTTATTTTGCTATGCTTTGATAGTAGGTTTAAGCATTACAATTCAACAATTTAAATGTCCCTACATGTATCATTAAACACGTTGTTTATCGAAAAACTTGGGGTTCTTTTCTAAGAGTTGTTCGGTCTGAGTGTAGGTAAATCTTCAGCCTTACTTGTAACGTATTAATTTAGGTATTTCTTTTTCTGTGGTGGACAAAGGCTGTGGAATCACAATCGTCTGTAATTATGAGGCAGTACGACAAGCAATCGCTTAAAGTCGTGGATGTCATATCGGGTATTTCTCCTAACGCAATGCGTCGGGTGTTTGGTGGTTGGATATTTTTTGCCGCTGTTGTCGGCGTCATCATTAGTGTGGCGCCAGATTTAAGTACGCAATTTATCGGCCTAACGCTTTTTGTGCTCGTTGCTTTCACGCTTATTATGTTCGGTCAAAGCCGGATATCAGAGGGGTGGCCAGCTATTATTTGCGATGACGACTTGATTGGCGTGGTACGCGATCCGGTTAAGCGCGAGTATATTTGTGTGAAGTCTTCGCTTGTTAAGGCGGCGAATCCAACGCTTATCAAGCCAAACAAGAAAGCAATAGAGATTGTTTTAGACACTGACCAGCTGTCAGAGGAAGAGCAAAGGGTACTTGACCAAGCTGTTTGGCCCAGAGAAGGGAAGCTTATCGGCTTAGCGCATTTTAAAAGGCGCGAAGACGCATGCGAAAGCCTAATGTGGTGTGTAGAACACAGAGGCTCTCACTAAAAACAAACAATAGTTTGGTTCGCGCTTATAGGTTTACTGTTCAATAAACGCGAGCTCCGTGTATAAAGGGTAATGGTCAGAGCCAATGCCCTCTAATTTTTCAATATGAACGAGCGCAAAGTGCCTAGAGTGAAATACATGGTCAAGGGGCCATTTTACTAACGGGTACTTAGCGTGGAATGTATTATAAAAGCCACGCCCCTCTCTTGGGTCTAATAGCCCGCTAATTTTTTTAAATTTACGGGTGGTAGGAGACCAGGCTACGTCGTTAAGGTCGCCCGCTACAATTATCGGCCCTTCTGTTTTAGCTATTTCTTCGCCCACTACCGTTAACTCAATGTCCCGCGGCTTCGCGTAAGTATTTTCTGTAGGGCTAGGCGGTTTCGGATGAAGAAAATAGAGTAACGCATCTTTACCTTTGTGCTTTATTTTCACTTTCATTGACGGTACATCATCTTCAATCAAGAAGTTCAATGTGGCCTCTTCAAAAGGGATCTTACTGTATAAGTGCATGCCATAGAGGTTTTCTAACGCACAAAATTTTCGATAAGGGTATTCCGATTCAATTTCGCTAATCCCTTTTTGCCACTTCTCGTTGGATTCTAGCGTAACCAAAAAATCAGGCTGCTTATTTCTAACATGCTCAATAAGTTTACGAAAATCATTATTGGGCATATACACGTTGCTAGACAACACGCTGAGGGTGTCTTGTGGTTTCGCGTTTTTTATTCTAGTAACTTCACGCTTGTAAAACGGCGTGTAGGGAATAATCCAGATAATTTGGTAAACAAGGCTTATTGTTAAGCCACTTACGGCTAATGCGTTAACGAAAAAAGGAATATTGGTAGAAGGCCAATTAACCACGTGGCATATAAGCAGGAAACCTATAATAACGGAAATTTGAAGACGCGGAAATTCCCACACTCTAACTAACCAATGGGAAGAAGGAAGTAACGGGGTAAAGCTGACTATTATAAAGAGTAGCGATGCGATAATGAGCGCAATATCCATCTTTTGGGCGTCCTTGATTTAAAATTAAGTGTCTTGCTTGTCTTTAATCTGCATCAGAGTTAACTGCAGACAATAGCGATATATTAAGAAAAGTGTTCGATACCTTAGTTAATTGAAGTACGAAACTATGCCAGCTATCATTACGCGGATTTTGTTAAATCAGTTTAATCTTCCTTGTTGTACTTCGCTTGCTCGTTACATTATTCAAGCATTAACTCATCGATCAACTTAACTAGCTACTCAACTACCTACTCAACTACCTATTTAACAATCAGACCACCTTTGATAACCGCAAAATCATCAAGTAAAAAATTCTCGACCTAAGGCAAAGTTTGCAATCAGTGGGGTAGAGTATCCAGGCGAATAATCAATAAAAAGCAATTATTTCAGTATGTTATTTTGTTGGCAAGGTTCTGGCATTGCTAAGTTCGAGTTTCGACAAAGGAGAAATGTTATGAAACGTTCAATACTTTCGATGATTGTTGCCACATCTTTAACTACTGCTGCATATGCAGGTGATATGGACACAGATAATAAATGGGAAAAAGGTGCTAAAGACGCATGGATAGACGGTAAAGCCGAGGCGACGCTGTTATTTAACGGCAACCTTGACTCTTTTGACATTAATACAGACGTTAAAAACGGTAACGTCGTTTTAACCGGTAAAGTAGAAAACTCTGTCGATAAAAAACTGGCAGAAGAGCTAGTAGCAAATATCGACGGTGTAACTTCTGTAGACAATAAGCTTACGGTTGTTGCAGACAGTGATATGCATTCTGACATGTCAGATGACATGGAAGAAGGCGTAGAGGAAGGTACGAGTGAATTAACAGATGCAAAAATTGCAACAGTTATAAAAACTCGTCTATTAATGGACACCGACATTTCGGGCTTCGACATCGATGTTGATGTGGAAAACGGCATTGTGAAGCTAACCGGTGAAGTAGATTCTGATGCTGAGCGCGACCTAGCAGTGGAAATTGCTAAAAACGCGTCAGATGTTAAAGACGTTGAAAGTGACCTACGTGTTGTTACTGAAACTGCAATGAATTAAAGGTTTCTTTATTCGACTTAATGGAAAAGGGGCATCCGCCCCTTTTTTCTTGCCTGACGTAAGTAAGGTAGAATGGTTAGCACACCGACATAACTAATGTTTCCACTCTTCATCCAACAAGACAACTTCATCATTTTCAGATTTAATTTCTTTACGGGATTCAGTGCCATTTTCTGCCACAAGATAAAATTCATAAATCGTAATGTCAGTGCCGTATTGCTTACTTTCAATGATACGCCTAACTTGATCAGAGTTTTCCTGCTTCTTGATAAGTGTTTTTACAGCAAAAGGTAAATCTTCCAAAGTCATATCCCGCTGCACTTCAACAATTTGCCACCGCTCGCCATCTTGCAGCATATCGAATTCTATTTCATTTCCGTTAGCGTCTTTTCCTTCAACATCAAGATATACATGATCGTGTTTGTATTCTTTCTCAACTTCCTGTACCGCAAAATTAGGAGCAACACTTTTTATTGCCGTTAACGCGGAAGGGGGAATAGCATCTATGGATATCGCTTCTTTTTTGTTTAGCGTAGCGCCAATCTTAACATTGTCGCTTTTCGCCACAGGTCTTTGCGTGACAAGGTTAGCTTTGAAGGTTTCAGTAGGTTCGCTGCTTTCACCTACCGTTAAGTGGGAAAACGCGAACTGTACATAGTCACCGTTTTTCTTATCTTCTTCCCAGTTTCCTGTGCCCATACATGCAGCGTACCAAAAGCCGTCATCATCTTTAGTACTGCACTGGTTTATAAGCGCCCGCTTTAAAATAATTCCAATCTAGCGTATAGCCGTAAGGGTGATCGTGCTGGTCCAACTCACCATAGGCATTTACCCCATTGGCAAGATTAATAGCATAATTAACGGTCTTGTGTCCGTCTGATTTGAAGCTTAGGTACATCACATCACCGTGAACGTTCACTTCATAACTAAAGCTCTCGTTAAGTTTAATACCCTCGCTACCCGGGTTTTCAGGGTCGGTCCATAAATTTCCCCAAACTGGATAAGCAATATCAGTACGGTTTTTATCATTCTTGGGCAAGTTGCGCTCGTAAGTCCAGAATACAGAACCAGTTTCATGCTGTGGCCACTTTTTATAATAAATCTTGAGTGGTTCATTACCCCAACCAAATCCTTTGACCTTTTTCTTCCATTTACTGGCGTGTATCTGGCCCACTACCACTGAAAAAGCCGGCGCTTTGTCGGGATATTTAGCCCTGGTAGCAACGTGCTGCACTTTAAGCGTGGCGTTTAATTTTCCGCCTACTTGCGCAAAGCGATCTGAAATAGCATTGCTCGCGACAGTAAAGTTATTTTTGGGGGGCTGCATATTTCCATAACGTAGGGGACTTAGATTTTCCTTTAAAGCGATACATTGAAACCTCTTGTTGGGCAGGGGCTTACCTTATTCACTTATACTAATGTTTATAATTTAGGTAAGGCCAGATTTGGGTTTTATTTTTTATGTGTAAGGCCGATTTAGCATTAATGCAAACCAATTTCAAAGTGTTGTTAACTTCTAGTTTTAAAGGGGAGAAGGGCGAAACTATTCCCTGTAGGTTAATGATATCAGCTGTATTATGGCCGGTTATTTTCCTACTAATGTCTAATGTGGATAGGTCGTTGTGCCTAAAAAGTAAACCTTTTGGTAATACCAAATATGCGCAAAACGCTATATCTTCTTTAGTATTTTTAGGTCAGTAGTTGTTACTTAAACAATATGCAGAATAGACAGGGTAAATTTTCTCTTAAAGCGTGTAGAAAGTTCCTTCTACAGGTTTTGGTGTAGTGGTTAATTTTCATATCCTTTTGATTCTAATAATAAATTTATATGGTATGAAAGCTGCTTTCCTTTGAGTATTAGTCGCAGCTAGACAATGAATTTCAACCTGCGAAAAGCGATGTGAATAAACGCATAGCTAGAAAGAGTGCCCTAATGAATGCATGGGTACTTGGTAAAAACCAACGCAGTTTAAAATTGGTTCAAGGAGTGAGACATGAACTTATTAAAGTGGATATATTCAGGTATTGTAGTTTCTGCACTTATTGTTGTAGTTGGTGTGTTAGGGCAGGGGAAACTGTCTGTAAGCCAAGCAACGGCCGATGACGTAGAGCGCCCCCTTCACGCTGATATACAGAAAGTTGAGAGAAGGTTTTCATTAGTCGAATTCGACTTGAAGAACAAAGCGCACCTACTAAGAAAAACCCGTTTAGACTTTTATATTGCCCAAGCAAAACAAGCTGACCTGCGCGGGTGGAAGTTTAAGCGAGATGAGTTTGTCGAGCGCGCTGACAACATCTTAAGTCATCATCTAATGCAGTACGCAAACGATGTTTCGAAAGAAGTGGAAATTTATACCGCCCAAGCAATTTAACGAGAGGCCCCTAGCAAGGGGCCTTTTTCATTGCGAAATTAGGCATCTAGTTTATTTAATTTAACGACTTGATGTACGCTTTTACCACGTCAGCGACAAACGCTTGGCAATCTTTCGCTGTAGTGGGGTCATATTCACCGTGATTAGTAATATTATTTGATAACACGCGGATACCTAAAAACGGTGTGTGGTATGCATGGGCAATTTGCGCGGCTGCAGAGGTTTCCATCTCTTCAACACTAGTGCCCATGTTTTTGTGTAACCAAGCTATTCTGTCTATCTCGTTATTCCAAAAGTTGCCGCTGCCAATAGTACCTGTCACAACCTTACCCCGTTTATATGACGAAGAAAGTGATGAAGCCAGCACAATCAGAGTTTTATCACCAAGGTAGAAGCGTAGCTTTTCAGCGTCTTTCGCGCTACTGCCTTCACCAGCGCTTTCCTCTGAGGCCATAAGATCCATAGGTAGCCATTGAAATGGCTTTGAACCTTCACCCTTAGCAAGTTTTTGGGTTTTAAAGTTTGATGCGTTCACGCTGCGTTCGCCAAGGACTATATCGCCTACGTTTAAATCTGGGTCATGGCCACCTGATGTACCTTGGTTAATGATAAGACGTGGACGGTATCTTTCTATACCTATTGCTGTGGCGGCTGCCGTATTTTCAAGTCCTTTGCCGGTTTTCGCCACGACGATAGGGTAGCCGTCTAATGTACCTCGATAGAATACGGCATTGCCCGAATACTCAATGTTTACATTGTCTAAAAGCGCGGCGAAATATTCCGCTTCTATGGGCATAGGGCCTTGTATCATAATAGGTTGTAAAGGTACCACTTGGGAGCTTACCTCTGTACTCTTCATTGCAGTTTGTACAGTCGTGTTTCCCCACACTACGCCTGTAAGCATTAACGCTAGTGTGATTACCTTTATCGAGTAACGGAAAATGTTTTTAATACTGTTCATGCTTATCCTTGTTATTATCGCTCTGATATAATTATCAGTTAGGTATATATGTAGCGGTTTTGGCGCTTTAGATTAAAGAATAAAAACGCCCGATTGCTTATTTTTTGGCGTGTGCTGAAGTATCAGCAGATTTTAGGCAAAAAAAAGCGAAGCATTTGCTTCGCTTTAATACCCGAGTGGTTTTATTCCACTTCAACAATTTTCAATGTGTTCGTTGCGCCCACTTTTTCCATCTCATCGCCGTAGGTTAAGATGATGCTGTCGCCACTTTCGACTAACCCTTTCTCTTTTAGCGAAGCAATGACGTCGTACTTCAGTTTACCCGGCTCGCTGTTTGATGAGTCAAAGTAAACAGGCTTAACGCCGCGGCAAAGTGCCATAGTATTAAGTGTTGACTCGTGACGAGACATCGCAATGATTGGAAGCGACGTAGTAATGCGCGACATTAAGGTTGGCGTAGTGCCGCTTTCCGTTAAGCCTACAATCGCTTTAACGCTTGAAAGGTGGTTTGCCGCGTATACTGCAGACAGTGCAATTGACTCGCTCGTTGATGAGAACTGCTGATCCATGCGGTGCTTAGAAATCTTCACGCTTGGGTGAGTTTCTGCGCCTTCACAAACACGGGCCATTGCAGCAACAGTCTCAATAGGGAAGTTACCCGCAGCGGTTTCAGCAGAAAGCATGACGGCATCTGTACCATCTAGTACAGCGTTTGCTACATCCATTACCTCAGCACGTGTTGGCATAGGGCTATCGATCATCGACTCCATCATCTGGGTCGCAGTAATAACCACTTTATTTAACTGACGTGAACGGGCGATAAGTTTTTTCTGAACGCCAACAAGTTCTGCGTCTCCAATTTCTACACCCAAATCACCGCGAGCTACCATTACAGCATCAGAGGCTACGATAATATCGTCCATGGCTTCGTCAGAAGCTACGGTTTCAGCACGTTCAACCTTTGCACAAATTTTTGCGTAGCAACCTGCAGCTTCTGCAAGCTCCCGTGCGTAGTTTAGGTCTGCTCCGCTACGCGGAAACGATACCGCTAGATAGTCAACGCCAATTTTAGCGGCCGTTTTAATGTCTTCTTTATCTTTTTCAGTAAGCGCATCGGCAGAAAGACCACCGCCTTGACGGTTAATGCCTTTATTGTTTGAAAGTTTACCACCTACCGTTACTTCGGTAATTACTTTACGACCTTCAACACCGGTTACTCTTAATTGAATGCGACCATCGTCAAGAAGCAAGATATCACCCGCAGAGACATCATCAGGTAGGGCTTTATAGTCGATGCCTACCTGGTTAATATCGCCTTCGTCTCGCCCTAGCTCAGCGTCGAGAATGAACTTCGCACCTACCTCCAAACGAACAGCGCCTTCAGCAAAGCGTGCAACACGAATTTTAGGGCCCTGCAGGTCACCTAATATTGCTACATACTTTCCTAAGTTCTTCGCTGCCTCGCGTACGCGCTTTGCACGCTCAATGTGATCTTCAGCCTGGCCGTGGGAAAAGTTCATGCGCACCGTATTTGCGCCGGCGGCTATTAACGCCTGAATTTTTTCTAAAGAGTCGGTTGAAGGTCCTAGGGTGGCAAGAATTTTCGTTCTTCTGGTCATGTGATTCCGTCGCTGTTTCTAAGTTAGAAAAGACAAAGAGTGATAGGCAGTGCTTCTTAACGGCACGCCTGTAATCGCTTTACGTAATTTTATTACAGAATAATAGTTTAATTTGACAAAAATGTGAATGAAATAAAGAAAAACGCATAACTGGCTCGACCAGTTAGGCGTTTTCGTTATATTTATAAGCCTATTATTTGTACGGTGATAAAACCTACAATGATCAGTTACGGCTAACGCTAATCGCCACGCTTTTCGTAGCGAGATCCACGCAGTGTGTCTTTCACGCGCTTTAGGTTTTCTCTGAATTTATTACCACGACGCAGGGTAAAGCCTGTTGCCAGCACGTCGATAAGCGTCAGTTGGGCAATGCGTGATGCCATCGGCATGTACATGTCCGTGTCTTCAGGCACCTCTAGAGATAGCACATAGCTACACTCTTGCGCTAAAGGGCTTTCCGCAGAAGTAATGCCCACAACGGTGGCGTCGTTCATGCGCGCTATCTGGGCAATCTCGACCAAACTTTTTGTGCGTCCCGTGTGACTAATAAGTACAACTACGTCGCCGGCTGAACAGTTCATGCAGCTCATTCGCTGCATCAGAATATCTTCAAAGTAAACAACAGGTACATTGAAGCGGAAAAACTTATTAAGTGCATCGTGAGCAACTGACGCTGATGCGCCAAGCCCAAAGAAAGAGATTTTCTGTGCTTGGGTAAGCAAGTCGACAACGCGATTGACGACATTAACATCAACTGACTGGCGCGCTACCTCCAGCGATGCCATAGTCGATTCGAATATTTTATTAGTATATTCGTCTGGACTGTCGTTTTCATCAACGTGTCGGTTAACATAAGGCGTGCCGTTAGCTAGGCTCTGCGCTAAATGTAATTTAAAGTCTGGAAACCCTTTTGTGTCGAGTCTTCGACAGAATCGATTTACGGTCGGTTCACTAACATCCGACATCTTAGCGAGGGTTGCTATACTAGAGTGAATGGCAGTTTGAGGGTTAGCGAGAATTACTTCTGCTACCTTCTTCTCTGATTTACTGAACGCGGCTTGATTTTGTGTAATTTTTTCTAAAATGTTCATACATATATAGCAATTAGTTGGCACAATTTATTGTAAGGTACAGGGGTAATAGTACCCAATGTGACGACTGTGACAAGAAAAATGTAATTTTTTGACAATTTTTGTTGTTTCTAACAGGGTAAATGCAGGTAAACTTAAGGAAACTGTAAAGAATCAGATCCTATAGTTGGTTCAAGTTGTAATTTTACTACATTTGGTGTTAACTATACGGTAAAAATAGTCGTTGGTGTTGTAAATAACTGTACAATACACCGCGAACACATACATTTAAAAGGTCGACGAATATGGTATTGGATAATTCCTACGAACCCTGTGATTTTGTGCTTTTTGGTACGCTGGGAGATCTTTCACGACGCAAGTTATTGCCTTCTTTATATCAGCTTGAGAAAGCGAACTTGATGCACCCAGACACCACCATTGTTGGTGTTGCGCGTCAAGAGATGGAGCTGGACACGTATATAGAAGAAGTGCACGCTAACTTGGTTAAGTTTGGCGAAAAGAACCTGTGTGAAGAAACTTGGGAGCGCATGAAAGCTCGCTTGCATTATGCCTGCGTCGACATGAAAGATGTTGGTAGCTACTGTGTTCTCGACGACCATGTTAACCCAAACCGCACCATGGTGTGTTACTTAGCAACACCTCCTGCTATATACGGCGATATATGCCGTGGTCTGCACAGCTGTAAAATCATCGATTCAAGCGTACGCGTTGTACTTGAAAAACCAATCGGTCACGATTTGGAATCGTCAAAAGTTATCAACGAACAAGTGGCTGAGTACTTCGATGAAAAACAAATTTATCGTATAGACCATTACCTAGGTAAAGAGACCGTTCTTAACCTAGTGTCACTGCGTTTCGCAAACTCTATTTTCGCGACAAACTGGGATCATAACTGTATTGACCATGTTCAAATTTCAGTCGCTGAATCAGTGGGTATTGAAGGTCGCTGGGGTTACTTTGATGACGCAGGTCAAATGCGAGACATGGTTCAAAACCACTTACTTCAAATATTGAGCTTGGTAGCAATGGAGCCGCCAACTACGCTTGACGCTGACAGCATTCGTGACGAAAAGCTGAAAGTACTTAAGGCGCTGCGTCCTATCAATTCGTTCAATATTAACGAAAGCACGGTTCGCGGTCAGTACACCTCTGGCTTTGTGAAGGGCGAGGAAGTACCTGGGTACCTTGAAGAAGAAGGTGCCAATACGCAAAGTAAAACAGAAACCTTTATTGCGATTAAAGCCGAGATCGACAACTGGCGTTGGGCGGGTGTGCCGTTTTATCTACGCACAGGTAAACGTATGCCAACCAAGGTGAGTGAAGTTGTTATTTACTTCAAGCGTCAGCCGCACAACTTATTTGGCGATAGCTTTAAAAACCTTCCGCCGAATAAACTGGTTATTCGCTTGCAGCCAGATGAAGGCGTTGAAATCACCGTTATGAACAAAGTACCTGGCTTAACCAGTTCAGGCTCTATGGACCTTCAAAAATCTAAGCTTAACCTAAGCTTCTCTGAGGCGTTTGCCGATGAGCGTATTCCTGATGCGTATGAGAAACTACTGCTTGAAGTTATGCTAGGCAATCAGGCGCTATTCGTACGCCGAGATGAAATCGAACAGGCCTGGACATGGGTAGATTCAATTCTAGAAGCGTGGAAGCAGTCAAGCGAGCCTCCAGAGCCTTATCAAGCAGGCACATGGGGTCCGGTTGACTCTATTGGCCTTTTAGCAAGAGAGAACCGCAGCTGGTACGAAAGTAAAACAGGGAAGAAAAAATAATATGGCATTAACAACTCTATCATTTGAAACACCTGACGCACTTACCGACGCCTTTGCGCAAGACTTGGTAAGTATTTTAAAAACAGGGATAAAAACTCGTGGTCGTGCATCGCTTATCGTGAGTGGTGGTCGTACGCCTCTTGCGCTTTTCAAGCAGCTAAGCGAAGCCGAACTTGAGTGGGATAAGGTTGATGTAACGCTTGCCGACGAACGCTGGGTTGAAGAAGGTCATGAGGCCAGCAATACCAGCTTAGTAAAAAATAACTTAATTCAAAATAAAGCCGCAGCAGCACGTTTTATCGAACTTAAAAGCGATGCTGATGATGCAAATGAAGGCGTGAATGCTGCTGAGTCTAACTTAGCTAGTATGTCGCAGCCTTTTGATGCATTAATTCTTGGCATGGGGGAAGACGGTCACACTGCATCGCTTTTCCCTTGTTCTGAGCAAGTACTTGACGGTTTAGATATGAGCAGCGGCAGAACCTGCATTGCTGTTCAACCTACAACAGCACCTCATCAACGTATTTCATTAACGCTGCCTGCGTTACTTAATAGTCGAAATATCTTTTTGCATTTAACGGGCGAAAAGAAGAAGCAAGTATTGCTTGACGCTATTGACAATGCCACCGAAGCGCAAAAGCCCATCACAGCCGTTGTTAACCGAGCGCCGGTTACCTTGATGTGGGCGCCATAGGAGACAAACATGAATCCAAAAATTGCTGAAGTTACGCAACGAATTATCGAGCGTAGTAAAGAGACGCGTAAAGCGTACTTAGAAAAAATCGAAGAAGCACGTCGTCAGGGGCCTCATCGTGGCGTGTTGTCATGTGGTAACCTTGCCCATGGCTTTGCTGCCTGTGGGACAAGTGAAAAATCCGATCTTCGCTCAATGACAAAAGCCAACGTGGCTATTGTGTCTGCATACAACGATATGCTTTCTGCGCACCAGCCTTACGAAACTTACCCTGCGCTTATTAAAGACGCCGTGAAAGAAGTAGGCAGTGTTGCTCAGTTCGCGGGTGGTGTGCCTGCAATGTGTGATGGTGTTACCCAAGGTCAGTCTGGTATGGACTTGAGCCTAATGAGTCGTGACAACATTGCTCAAGGCGCGGCTATCGCACTTTCGCACAACATGTTTGATAGCACATTGATGCTAGGTATTTGCGATAAAATCGTACCTGGTCTACTAATGGGGGCACTTACCTTTGGTCACCTACCAACAGTATTTGTGCCAGCCGGCCCAATGCCATCGGGTTTACCAAACAAAGAGAAAGCGCGGGTTCGCCAAGAATTTGCAGAAGGCAAAGTAGGCCGTGATGCACTACTTGAAGCAGAGTCTCAGTCTTATCACTCTGCAGGGACCTGTACTTTTTACGGTACCGCGAACTCTAACCAGTTAGTGGTTGAAATGATGGGCTTGCACTTACCTGGCTCTTCATTTGTTAACCCAGGCACGCCGTTACGTGATGCACTAACAAAAGCCGCTGCTGTTCAAGCAACGCGCCTAACAGATCTTGGCGATAACTACACGCCAATCGGTCATATTGTCGATGCTAAAGCGATTGTAAATGGCCTTGTTGGTCTATTAGCTACAGGTGGTTCAACTAACCACACGATGCACCTTATTGCTGTTGCTCGTGCCGCTGGCTATATCGTGAACTGGGATGACTTCTCAGATATTTCAAACGCTGTTCCTTTGCTTACCCGTATTTATCCTAACGGCTCTGCAGACATTAACCACTTTGTGGCTGCGGGCGGTATGGCACTGCTTATCAAACAGCTGCTTGATGCTGGACTTCTTCACAACGACGTAAAAACGATTGTGGGTGAAGGCTTAGATTTCTACACCAAAGAGCCTGTGCTTAAAGACGGTGAACTAGAATGGCGCGATGGCCCAACTGAATCACTCGATAAAGAAGTACTCGCAACGGTAGAACAACCGTTCAAACCTGATGGTGGTTTAAGCGTGCTTGACGGTAACCTTGGCCGAGGCGTAATCAAAACGTCAGCGCTACCTACACCACATTGCACTATTAAAGCGCCTGCGGTTGTTTTTGAAGATCAGTTTGAACTGGATGACGCGTTTAAATCTGGCAAGCTAGATAAAGACTGCATTGTTGTTGTTCGCTTCCAAGGCCCATCAGCGATTGGTATGCCAGAGCTTCACCGCTTGACGCCTCCGCTAGGCGTGCTGCAAGATCGTGGCTTTAAGGTTGCGCTTGTTACAGACGGACGAATGTCTGGTGCGTCAGGTAAGGTACCAGCTGCAATCCACGTGACTCCAGAAGCGTATAAGGGCGGCCTACTTGCTAAAGTGCACGAGGGCGACATTATAGAGCTAAACACAGAAACTGGTGCGCTTACCTTACATGTCGATGAAGAAACGCTAGCTGCTCGTGAAGCTGCGCCTGCTAGCTTGGCTAAACACCATGTTGGTATGGGACGCGAAATGTTTGCAGGTATGCGAGCCATTCTAACTGGCGCTGAAGAAGGTGCGTGTTCACTGTTTTACACGCAGGAGCAAGCGTAATGAGCCAGAAGTTTGTGGCTGATGTTGGCGGAACGAACATTCGTGTTGCGAGAGTAACCGACTCAGGTGTCGCCGACATTAAAAAATACATGTGTAACGACTTTGCCAGCATTGATTTAGCTATAGGACAATACTTTGCTGACATGCCGCAATACAACTTTACTCAAGGTTGTATTGCCATAGCTTGTCCGGTACTTGGCGATCAGGTCGAAATGACCAATCACAGCTGGGCATTTTCACAAAATGCCTTGCGCACTCAGCTTAAGTTAGACGCATTATTTGTGATAAACGACTTTACTGCGGTAGCGCACTCCTTGCCTGTATTAGGCGAAGACCAAGTCGTTCAAATTGGTGAAGGCATAGCGAAAGAAAATGGCAATATTGCTGTTTTCGGGCCTGGGACGGGATTAGGTGTTGAGCACATCACCATGACCTCGTCAGGCTGGCAAACCCTGGATGGTGAGGGCGGTCATGTCGATTTTGCTCCCGTTGATGAGACTGATGTAGTGGTATGGCGTTATCTACAAACAACATTAGGCCGAGCGTCTGCTGAAGAAGTCATGTCTGGCCGTGGTTTACACAACATCTATACCGCGCTAGCTAACGATGCGTCTGCACCGGTTGCATTTACTGAGCCAGCGCAAATCACTGAAGCTGCACTAAACGGAACCTGCAAGATAGCAGAAGCCACTTTAACGCAGTTCTGTCGCATAATGGGAAGCTTTGCCGGTAATCTAGCCCTTAATATGGCGACAACAGGCGGTATCTTCATTGGTGGTGGCATTGCCAACCGTTTCCCTGAGTTTATTCAAAACAGTGACTTTAGAGCGCGTTTTGAAGCAAAGGGGCAAATGAAGCATTACGTGAAAGACATTCCCACCTTTTTAATTGCAGAGCCTGATCATGGTCTATTAGGTGCGGCTGCATATCTGAATCAAAATACAGCGAGCTAAATTATGACATCGAAATGGAAAACCTCTCCAGAGGAAATTTTTGCGGCCGGCCCAGTTGTACCTGTGTTGGTTATCAATGACGTAGAAAAAGCGGTACCTCTGGCGAAAGCGCTAATGGAAGGTGGTATCAAAGTGCTAGAAGTAACCTTACGTACACCAGCGGCCATTGACGTGATTAAGCGAATTGCCGATGAAGTGCCTGATTCTTTAATCGGTGCAGGTACGGTAACTAATGCACAACAGCTAAAAGCTGTTGTTGAAGCCGGTGCTAAGTTTGCTATCAGCCCGGGAATGACTGCAGACCTGCTTAAAGCGGGTATGGATGCGGATATTCCTCTCATTCCGGGTATTTCTTCAACGTCTGACCTGATGAAGGGTAAAGATGCGGGTTATACTCACATGAAATTCTTCCCTGCAGAAGCATCAGGTGGCGTAAAGGCGATTAAGTCTATCAGTGGCCCTTTCCCTGATGTGACATTCTGCCCAACAGGCGGTATTGGTCCGAACAACTACAACGATTACCTAGCGCTTAAAAACGTGAAGTGCGTAGGTGGTTCGTGGTTAGCACCTGATGATGCAATCGAGTCAGGTGACTGGGCGCGTATCACTCAACTGGCTAAAGAAGCCGTTGCTGGTGCTAAGCAATAAACCAAGTATTGCTTCGACATTTTAAAAAAACCTGCCTTGCGGCAGGTTTTTTCTTTTTAGCTATTAAGAACGTATAAAACGTTATTTTACCAACCCAAACTATCTATAGCCGAACACTTGTATACGCAAACTTTAGACGTTGGCTTATCGTGGAACGATAGTTTGTTTCAGCGTGTGGCACTCGCTAGGTGCTAACGTTTTCCCTTGCGTTAATGATGTCTCTACGCACAGCATATGCTTGTAACCAAACGGGTCCATGTCTGAAATAGAGGCGGCACTTTGCCATGGGTTCCATACTACAAGTGAGTCATTACCCTCAGAAACGACTTGAGTAAAAGCATTACCGTCCACTTCAATGTCGGCCGTTTTGATTGGCGCTAAGTGAATGCGGTCAGTTTCACCGGTAATGGCGTAAGGGGTGGGTGTTGCTTTTAACGCCCAGTTATCCAGTTTATCTTTGTACTGGCCTTCAATACCACTAATTAGCGTATGTTGAATATGGTCAACATGGAAATAAGTGTGAAGCGCACAGTTAAATTCGAAAGGTGCCACGCCGGTATTTTCAGTAATTAAAGAGATGTCCATTGTATTGCCCACCTTGATCACCATGGACACGTTACACTCATTTTCAAAGCCATCTGCCCGTGTAAAGCTTGGTGACAATTCGATGGTTGTGCCGCTATCGTCGTCTTTTGAATCAATCAACTTCCACACTTGGGTTCTTAAAAAGCCATGGGAGGGAAGGGCACCTTTTTCCCGCCCGTGGTCGTCACTGAACCACGGCCAGCAAACGGGAATACCGCCGCGAATTGGCCGCTCTCCGTTTAAATAGGCGTGAGGGCTGACCCAAAGGCGTTCTTTATTATCGCTTTTAGGTACATAAGACAAGATATGGCCGCCAAACAGACTTATTCGCGCCGTGGCTAATGCGTTATCGACATCTAAAAAGGTAAGTCCATTAGACTCGCTAACAGTGACTGAACTAACAGGTGGCATAAGCCCTCCTTGGACGAATAAAGAAACAGGCAAAGAAAAAGCGACAGGAAAGCTCTTGGGCGAATTTAAACTAAATAGCAAATAACCCAAGTATCGCTTTTGTTAAGTTTTAGTAATGACTAAGACCACTTAAAACAAAAAAGGTGCAAACGCAGTGTTTACACCTTTAGATTAACTCAACTTTAAAGC